>Ga0302324_100001945_pt1 | contig 48914 bp, 33 predicted proteins | sample Palsa_T0_1_FD_201949 | JGI IMG/M metagenome (GOLD analysis project Ga0302324, IMG submission 201949) | Peat permafrost microbial communities from Stordalen Mire near Abisko, Sweden - Palsa_T0_1 | ecosystem: Environmental > Terrestrial > Soil > Palsa > Peat permafrost | place: Sweden: Abisko...
CACGTCGTCGCTCGTGGCCATTCCTCCGACTCCGTCCGTCACCCATACGTTTCCATCTTTGTCCGCAAAGATGCCGTGCGGAAGAATAAACATTCCCGCGCCGAAATTTTTCAGAAGTTTTCCCGACGGGTCGAACTCGAGAATGGGCGCAAGGTTCGAGGCCGCGCAACTATTTGCGCCGCATCGCTCATAGGTCCAGATGTTGCCGTCCGGGCCGATCGCCACACCCGAGGTCGCTCCCCACTTTCTTCCGTCGGGCAATTGCGCCCAGTTGGAGATGGTTTTATACGGATTCGGCAGATCGTTCGGAGGGGGATAGCTCGCCTGGCCCCACGCCCGAGCGCCGGAAATTGCAAGTAGCGCGAGGCTCACCGCCAGCTCAAATTTTAGCGGGCGTGCAAAACGCATGGTCGGCCCTCCCCCGGTTCGCGCGCAATTCCAGAGGCGCTGCGCGGAATTTCCTCTATTTGCTCTCGATGTTGATCGCGTAGTAGCCGACCGTCTTGGTCGAAATTTCTTTCCACCAGTGCGGCGTCTTTGCCGGAATCGTGATGACGTCGCCTTTGCTCAAATGAAAAGTCTCTCCGCCATCGATCGACGTCGCCGTCATCTGGCCTGGCGCGGTTTGCTTGGCGCCGACCATCGTTCCGCCGGTGATAAATGTGGCCTCGCCGTCGACGATGATGAAGATGTGGTTGGTATGCTCGTGATATTCGACTCCGCCGGCTTCCCGGCGATTGGCCAGCACGACGAGCCCAGGATCGCTCACGATCGGTCCACCTTTGGCCATCACAGTCGCGACCTTGTCATGAGGAATATAGTGAACAGCCGCCGGGACGCCCTCCCCCGTGGAAGCCGCGGAAGCGGCGAGCAATACGGCCATCGGGAATAACGCGATCTTTGCCAATAGGGATTTCATTTCGTCCTCTTCTCCGTACGGATTTTAGGGCTGGCTTGAATTTCTATTCGGCTGTAGGACCGAGGGGCACGATACATCCGAACCCCCGCTTGCTGCAACTGCCTGGCTGCGTTCGGCTGTTTCTGGTGTACGAAACATCTGTCCCATCGTACTATTTCCCGAGGGTCGGAGGATGTACTTGGCCAGTTCCCTAAACCAACCGCGGAGATATGCATGTTCAAATTATTAGTTCATTGGGTCTTGAGCGCGCTGTGCTTGTTGCTGGTCGCTCATTTCGTTCCTGGAATTTTCATTCGGGGATTCGGAACCGCGCTCATTGCGGCGGTGGTCATCGGCCTGGTCAACGGGACGATCGGCATGCTTCTGAAAATTATTACGTTTCCTCTGACCATCCTGACCTTTGGCATTTTCTGGCTGCTGATTAACGCGCTCATGCTGTATTTCGCGGCGAAACTCGTACCCGGGTTTGTGGTGACCGGCTTTTGGCCGGCGTTTTGGGGAGGGCTGATTCTGAGCGTCCTGAATATGATCGTCAGGCAGGTGCTGAAGACTCGCGACGAGTAAAGCCGCGATCCGCCGGCAATGGGCGGTCCGAGCGGAAATTAAACGAGCCGGTTTTTCCGCCGGATGTGTTCCGTGCAGATCGCGATTTCATCGTCAATCGCCTTGATTCTCAAGGCCAGGGTCACGTCGCTCGGACGGTTCTCAAAATCGCCAATCAGGGGACGGCGCTCGCTCCTCAATTTCTCTCGCTTGCACTCCCAGATACTCGTATTCGACAACATGGTATTGGCCTCCCAGCCGAAATGTGTGCGGCTGCCTTACTTTTGAAAATTCTTCGCGATGCGGCCTATCAAACCGCAGGGACAGTGTGCGTCCATTCCATAGATGCCAAACTTGGTGAACTTCCTGAAGCTGGCCAGCCCTCCCGCTAGTGGCGAAGGACGCCAGATTTTCAGTAGTCTTCCACGGGCTTGCGGCTGAACGGGGATTTCGGGGTTCGCGGCGCGCGGGCAACGCGGTAGGCCTCAAGCTCTGCATTGGTGATCGCGAAGTGGTTGTCCGGCGGATGGTTCGCGTATGTCTCCAGCTCGCGGTGCAGCTTGCGCGAGCATACGTCCGGCGCGTCTTGAATTCGCAGAAGGCGCTCGTTGAACGCTTCGGCCGGAATCGTCAACGTGAATTCCCGCGGCTCGGTCGAAACTTCCCGCACCGTGAAGGTGTACTCGCGCACGAGCGGCTTCACTTCATACCCGAGAAATTGAACGATAATCTCGTGGCTCACTTGGCTACCGCGGCCATCGCCGGAGCAGCAACTGTCGCCACTAATTTCTTGGCTTTCTTGGAGCGGCGCCGTTTGGGCGGAGCTCCTTCCGCGGCGTCGACAACCATGATGCTGGTGACGAATTTCTTCATGCCGTGAAGGTCGAAGTCGATGGAGGTCCGGTCCGAATTGGATTCGGTGACCACACCCAGACCGTACTGAAAGTGCTTGATGTAGGCGCCTTCTTCAAGAGCTTTCAAATTGCCTCCTCGTGTAGAACAAACTTGGCGTGGTTGGCCGACGCCCGCAATTGCCCCGAATCGAGCCACAAAAAAATGGCCCGCAAGAGTGGACTTGCAGGCCTTCAAGACTCCCAAAGGTTTACAAGAGCGACAAACTCATCCTAACACGCTGGCCCGCCAAACCCTAACGATATCGAGTTGTAGGACAGCCGTCCCTGGCTGTCCTCGCTCAGTATGGCGAGCGCTAAAGCGGACATCCAGGAGTGGCTACGCTAATAACCAGTCGCCTTTTACTTTGATTTGAGGATACCCGGAGCGAATCAGATAACCGCGGCATAAGTTTGGCGGACAAAAGCTCCCTGAATTCCGTCAATCCGCCGGAAAAAAAATCCAATCGAAGGGAAGTATGCGCAGCAGCCTGGTCTTCGACACTTTTCCGCGCCAGCCGCACCGCGGGTTCTCGCAGGCGATTTCCTCTTGGCCGAAAATTTTCATGGCCTCGTTTTCCGAGAGCGCCGGCTTGGAGCACTTCCGCTGCAAATTGATATTGTGCCCATCCTTAGGGCACGCAAAAACAATTCTGTAAGCATTACTCATACCTCAATATAGCACACCGCGCCGCTGCTGACTACCCCAGGAAACGCCCCATGTTCCATTTTGGAGCATTTTAGGTGACTGAAAGCGCACTTTTCCCTTGTTTGCGCGACTTTTCCTAAGCGGGTCCGCCTCGGCGTTTGGCGCGGGCTATGACTTTGGCGCGTATTCCTTGTGGAACCCATTCCGGCTGTTCTTCACCGAAAAGCTGCCATCGGGCCGCGCGGTCAGTTGGATGTAATTCGCCGTGCCCTCATTGGGGACGCCCGACTCGATCGTTCCGCCGGTTCCCTGGTTGGCAATGAATTGCTCTGGCGTGTTGTGGCTCCCGGCTTCGACGCCGTAGTGCAACTGCCAGAGGTCTTCCAGCCCAGGCGATGTTTTGAGCGTCTCGAAGGTGGGCAGTTTGCCGCCCTTATTTGCGCCGTTGTCCATTATCGCCACGCGGGGGTGCATGGCGTGCACCAGCATAGGCAGATTGGAGATTTCCTCACCGTGGTGCGTTACAACGTAGACGTCGATCATGCCGATGAGGTTGTTCGGGCAAGCCAGGTCGTGCTCCTTGCTCCACATCAAATCGCCGAAATCCGCCATGCGGAATTTGCCAAGGGAAATCACCATCGCGACGGATTGCTTATTCTCGTTCCCGGTCATCGGATCCTGCGCCGCGCTTTTGGGCGCAAAATCCGCGCAAGATGGGTTCGGCGTCCCCGCGCCTGGTAGCGGTTTGGTAATGGTTTCAGCGGCTGCGGCGACGATTTGAACGTCGATCCCCGTGATAGGAAGCTTTTCGCCGGGCTTGGCCAGAATGTGCTGGCCTTTTTCGCGCACCGTGAGATAGGCGGCGTAGTTTTGCGGCGTGCCCCGTCCCTCTTCGACATTCGGTCCGTGATCGACGAAGTTTTTGATGGGGATGAGTCCGGCGAGGGTGGGCACGCCGCCGGCATGATCACCGTGATAGTGGGTCAGGACAAGGTAATCGATTTGGCTGACGCCGGCCGTTTTCGCCATGCCGGCGATGCGTCCGGCATCGCGGGGACCCGGCCAGCCCGTATCGACCAGAAGGGATTGGCCGCTGGGCGACACGAACAACGTGGCTTGTCCGCCCTCCACATCGACGAAATAAACTTCCAGAGCTTTCTTTTGCTGCGCCCACAGAGCTGGCTTTGCTAGGCCGATCGCAACCGCCATCGCGGCCGCGATCGTAAGTAAAAGTCTCTTGCGCATGATTTCTCCTACGATTCCTGCGGTGCGCGGAATGGCGGCGCAGCAGCCGAATCGAACGCTATCTTGACAGTCCGCGAAAAAACCGTCCCACATTTTCGCGCTCCACCCTTTTGTGTCTCACCCTTTTGTGTCCTACCCTTTTCTGTCTCGCCCTTTTGCGCCCCACCATTTTGTCATTCCGAGCGGAGCGAGGAATCTCTCTTTCTTTTCTCGGGCGCAAACCCAGGGGAGACCCCTCGCTCCGCTCGGAATGACAAAAATCTGAGTCTTGCCGTATCCCGTTGAGCCCGCCTCAAGGCGTTCCGCTATCGGCCGCTTTTTATTTTACTTCGACGATGTCGGCCACAAGACCCCTTGATCTTCCTTGGTGATCGGCCCCATGCCCTTGTAGACGAACTTCTGCACGCGCTGCCCGCGATAGGTTTCCGTAGTGTAAATGTTGCCCTTGGAATCGGTGGTGATGCTGTGCACGGCGTAAAACTGTCCAGGCTGCCGCCCGCCGTCGCCGAAGCTGGTAAGCACTTGGAGCGTATCGCGCGACAGGATGTGCACCTTCTCATTCGCGCCGTCGGTCAAATAAATGAATTTCTGCTGCGGGTCGCGTGAGAACGCAATGTCCCACACCGAGCCGTCGCCCAGCGTCCGTTTCTCGATGATCTGTTCCTTCACGAACGTGCCGTCTTTTTTGAATACCTGGATGCGGTCGTTGGCGCGGTCGCAGACGTACAGCAAGCCGTCGTTCGCCAGTTGGGCGCAGTGCACGGGATTGCGGAATTGCTGGTCGATCGGCGCGTCCGGATTGTATGCCGGCTGGTCGGCGTCGTCCGGCACGTGGCCATAAGCGCCCCAGTGCCGCTTGTACTTGCCCGTGTCCGCGTCGAAGACGACCACGCGCTTGTTGCCGTACCCGTCCGCCACGTACAATTCGTTGGTCGCGGGATCCACGAACATCTTCGCGGGACCCTTGAGGTTTTCCGTATCGTTGCTGCCCTTGCTCTGTCCCACGTGGCCGATTTGCATCAGAAATTTTCCATCCATGGTGAACTTCAGGACCATGTCGTCGTGTTGCAGTTTCGCGCCCAGGCCCGCGTAGGCATTTCCGTTGCCGCCGATCCAGACGTTGCCCTTGAAGTCGATCGTGATGCCGTGATTGGACATCGGCCAATCGTAGCCATCGCCCGGGCCGCCCCAGTGCTGCACCAGATTTCCTGCCTGATCGAAGGCCAGCACGGGCGGGGCCGGCGTGCAGCATTCCGCCGCGGGCGGGTTCTGCACCGAGTAAGTTTCCTTCGGCTCGAGCGAACCCGCGCGATGGATGATCCAAATATGATCCTGCGCATCCGCGGATACGCCGATCGTCTGGCCCAGCACCCAATGATTCGGCAGCGGCTTCGGCCACATCGGATCCACTTCAAACATCGGCACCTGCATGGTGGCGGCCTCGACGGCGGCCCTTTTTTCCAGCGCCCTGGATCCGAATCCGAGCGCGGCGATGAGCGCGAGAAACCCCGCGCCAACACACAAATTTCGTTTCATGGTTGCCTTCCTCTCTTACGGATGTTGCGAGGCGCCGATTTTTTGGTTGCCGCGACCCAAGCGAAGGTTTCCAATCGCATGGCCCGGGATCGCGGCGCAGATAGCGACTGGGAGTATACACAATTCAATTTCGGATGCTCCCGAATTCTGTGGAGGGAAATGCGACAAGCCAAAGATCGCTTGCAAAAGGGAGCATGAGATATGATGCAAAGCTGGTTCTATTGCGGCGCAACACATTTGCTGCTACGCTGTAACCTCAATGGCAAAGGAAAAAAATCTTATTGACAAAGCTGTTGAGAGAACGGCTGAAATACTTCTGGCCCATTTCGAGACACTGCCGCCCGCAGAAGTCAAGGCCATGCGCAAGGAAATTCACGCCTTGGCTGTCAAGTCTTCCCGCTCTGCAAGGCGCGGAAAAACTTCAAGATCTCCGCGAAGTGCGGGTCTTCGTCGTGTATCCCGTGACTCCGCAAAATCTGCATAAACTCTCGCTCGTCATTGAGTTTGTAAACTCTATGTAGGTCACGCAAAAACGCGTTTATTTCTGCTCGCTTGTGCTTGAACTTCTCAACCATTATTTTCGCCCATCATGGCCAATAGATGGCCAAAAGCATGGGCGCATACTACCAAAGACGAAACGACAAGAGTGCGCATCCTGAATTTTGCTTGTCAGCACACGTAGGGAACGATTACGCTTTCGCTTCATGCCCCGCAAACCTGTTGCGTCTTGTGTCTTCGCAGCGCTTCTGGCGCTCCTATTTTGCGTGCTGGGGCTGCCTGCGGTGGCACACGAAATTCCGAGCGACGCGACCGTTCAGATGTTTTTCAAGCCGGATGGAAATCACTTGAACCTTCTCGTGCGCGTGCCATTGAAAACCATGCGCGACGTGGATTTCCCGGAGCGCGGCCAGGGCTATCTGGATTTCGACCATGTGGATCCGGCGCTCCAGGAAGCGGCCACGTTGTGGCTCTCCGATTTCATCGAAGTCTACGAGGGGGACGAGCGCTTGCCCAAGCCGCGCATCGTGGAGACGCGCCTCTCGCTCGAATCCGATCCCTCCTTTGCCTCTTACGAACAAGCGCTAGCGCACGTCGCCGGTCCAAAACTTTCGAACAACACGGCCATCATCTGGGACCAGTTGATGCTGGATGTTCTGTTCGAATACCCCATCCAATCCGCCCAGTCGCACTTCTCGATTCATCCTGATCTGGACCGGCTGGCCGCGCGCGTGGTTATCGCGTTGCGTTTTCTGCCGCCAGGCGGAGCGGTCCGCGCGTTCGAATTCCTTGGCGATCCCGGCCTGGTTCGCCTCGATCCGCGCTGGTTCCAGGCCGCCGGGCAGTTCGTAAAGCTGGGTTTCTTTCACATCCTGGACGGGACCGACCATCTGTTGTTTCTGTTTTGCCTGGTGATCCCGTTCCGGCGATTCCGCGCGCTGATCCCGATCGTCACAGCCTTCACCGTGGCGCATTCCATCACGCTGATCGCCTCGGCCTACAATCTTGCGCCGGACGCGCTGTGGTTTCCGCCACTCATCGAGACCCTCATTGCGGCGTCCATCTTTTACATGGCCCTTGAGAACATCGTTGGCGGCGCGACCGTACAGCGGAGGTGGGTGATCACCTTCGCGTTCGGACTGGTGCACGGATTCGGCTTCTCGTTTGCGTTGCGGCAGACCATGCAGTTCGCGGGTTCGCACCTGTTGGCTTCGCTGCTTTCCTTCAATGTTGGCGTCGAGCTGGGGCAACTTCTCGTGCTGGTGCTGATGATTCCGGCTTTGGATCTGCTGTTCCGTTACGTGGTGGCCGAGCGAATGGGCACGATCATTCTGTCGGCCATCGTCGCGCATACGGCGTGGCACTGGATGATCGATCGCTATCAAGTGTTGCGCCTGTATCAAATTCGCTGGCCGGCGCTGGAAGCGGCTCCGGCTGCCAAAGCGTTGCGGTTGCTAATGGTGATCGTGATTGCGGCGGGGCTGGTCTGGCTGGTGTTCAGGCTCCTTTGGCCACGCATCATCCACACGGAGGAAGATCGCGCGTGAGTAGGACAGCCACTCTTGGCTGTCCTCGGGCTGCCCTTGACGGTCTCGGCGGGGTTTACGCCGGCAGCCAGGGTGGCCGTCCTACAAAAGCGCGTCGCTTGACATCGCGCGGAAGGCGTTTAGACTGAGCTTGTTCCAACACATGCACACTCGCGTTTGGAAATGGTGGCAGGCGGAAATGCGAAAAAATGAATCTCTCGCGGCATTCCTCGATCGCCGCGCGCAGGTGCGCCTCGAATGATCGACGTCCGCGAAGAAATCGCCAGCGCTCCGATCGGCGGCTACCATCGCTTTCTCGCCTTGCTCATCGGCATGGTTGTGTTTTTCGACGGCTACGATACGTTCAATCCCGCCTACGTCATTCATTACGTTGCCAAACCGTGGCATCTGGCGCCGAGCCAGGCCGGGCTGCTCGTTTCCAGCGGCCTCATCGGCTTCATGGTCGGCTCGCTCTTGCAAGGAAAATTCTCCGATCGCTACGGGCGGCGCAGGACGCTACTCGTGGCGCTCTGGATCGTGACGATTTTCAGTTTCGCGACTGCTGCTCTGGGGCGCTCGTTCCTCACTTTTTGCAGCTTGCGATTGCTCACCGGGCTCGGCATGGGCGCGCTCTTGCCGTTAGGCATCACCTACGTCAACGAATATGCACCGCGCCGCCTCGCCAACACATTTTCGATGTGGGGCTGGGCGCTGGGCTGGTCCGCCGGAGGCGTTGTGGCCGCGGTGGTCGGTGTTTATCTCACTCCGGCGTTCGGCTGGCAGGCGCTGTATTACGCCGCGTCGCTTTCGATTGTCCTGGTTCTGGTCTGCCACGCGGCGCTACCGGAGTCGCTGCAATTTTCGGCCATGCGCGGCGATTGGAAGGGCATTACTCAAGTTCTATGCAAATTAAATCCTTCGCAGGCGGCGCGCTATACGGCGCCCGGCGAGAGATTTTCGTTTCCGGAGCCGAGTGATCGCCCGGCGTCCGTTTCGTTGCTGCTGTCTCCCCGCTACCGGAGAACGACCCTGTCTGTTTGGGTAGCCGGGTTCTTTGTCTTGTTCGGGATTTGGGGGCTTTCCGGCTGGGTCCCCACGGCCATGATGCAGCGCGGCGAGGGGTTCGCGACCAGTTTCGGATTCGGGGCGCTGATTCAAGCCATGGCTTTCCTGGGTTCGCTCGCGTGCGGCTACGTTTCGGACCGCACTGGGAACGATCGCGCTGCGATGGTGGTGTGGTGGCTCGGCAGCGCCGTTTCGGTCGGCATCCTCGCAATGGTCAACTTACACCTGGTGAATATTCTCTGCGTGGGCGCCGCCGGCTTCTTTATCATGGGCGGACAAAACGTCCTGAACAATTTCACCGCGGCGTCCTACGATACCGAAGTGCGCGGCACCGCCGTTGGCATGATGCTGGGAGTGGGGCGCGCGGGGGGCATTCTCGGCCCTTTCATTACCGGCCTGCTGCAGCAGCATACGCCCGGGACGGGCGGCCTGTTCGTGGCCATCGGCGCGGCTTCTCTCGTCGGCGCCGTCGCGATCGTATTTGCGAGCCCTCGTCCGTCGCGCGAACTTGTGGCCACGGCGGACGCGGTTCGCGCGTCCTGAACATTCGAGTCATGTCGAGTCCCGCAAAATCTGGTTCGAATGCGGTCTGAATGTAGCGCCCGCCTTCAGGCGGGCATCCGCGCGATTCCAAAATGCCAACCTAACGGTTCGCGCTACAATAGCCCGGCAAAACAGGGTTCTGAAATGGCCCTGCAGGGGCGGAACACAAGGCTTGCCCAAATTATGAAGTCAGCTTGCATATCAAGGGAGACGCAAGGATGACGCAGGCGCGGCCAGTCGCGTTGATTACGGGAGCAGCCACCGGCATTGGCCGCGCCGCAGCGGTAGCCTTGGCCGATGCTGGCTTCAACACGGCGATCAACTACAGCCGCAGCGAGAGCGCGGCGCGCGAAACGGCATCGCTCGCGCAGGCCAAAGGCGCGAAGACGCTGCTTTTTAAATGCGACGTGAGCGACGATCCATCCGTGCGTAAAATGCTCTCCGCCGTTGAGCGGGAATTCGGGCGCCTCGATGCCCTGGTGAACAACGCGGGCACCACGACGAACGTTAAGCCCGGCGATTTCGAGGCCATGACGGCCGAGGAATGGGACCGCGTCTTCGCCGTCAACGTGCGCGGAATGTTTCAAGTGACGCGGGCCGCCGCGCCTCTTCTGAAAGCCGCGCGCGGCAGCGTCGTCAACACCGCCAGCATCGTGGGCCTGCGCCCCGGGCCGCAGCCGCTGCCCTACGCGGCGAGCAAGGCCGCGGTCGTGAGCCTCACCAAGCTCCTGGCGCTTAATCTCGCGCCCGACGTGCGCGTCAACGCGGTCGCTCCCGGATGGATGGAGGGCGACTGGATGAAGCGCATGCTGGCGGACCGGTACGAGGATCTGATGGCGCGCCGCGCCAAGAGCACGCCCTTGCGCCGCTGCGCAACTGCCGAGGACGTGGCCGAGGTGATCGTCAATCTGATCACCAGCAACCGCTTCGTGAATGGGGAAATCATCGTGATCGACGGCGGCTTTTCCGCAACAACGTAACGATGTGTTGTGGCGCTGGCGTCTCGCCGGCGGTTTCAAAATGCGCGGAGACGAAAAAAATCGCCGGCGAGACGCCGGCGCCACGAAGGGCCTTCGATCCTATCCAGTAGGGTCGTGGCGAGAAATAAGAGCTTAGGGAGGGAAACACGTGCTGGAAGGGGTCGTGCCATTTCCGCCTGAATTTGCACGGCGCTACCGCGAAAAAGGCTATTGGATCGACAAATCGTTAGCGCAGGAATACAGAATCGCATTCGATGAATATGAAAAGCGAGTCGCGCTGCTCGACCGCGACCGCTCCATCACCTACGGCGAACTGGATCGCCTGTCAGATAACCTGGCGCTGAACCTGCTGGAAACCGGCTTCCACCCGCTCGACCGGGTCGTGGTGCAATTGCCGAACGTCGCCGAGTTCGTGATTCTCTACCTGGCGCTTCAGAAGATTGGATGCATCCCAATCGCGGCGCTCATGCCGCACCGCTTCGCCGAAATCAGCCAGTTCGTCGAGTTGTCGGGCGCGGTGGCTTGCGTCGTTCCAGACCAGCAGGGCGATTTCGACTACTGCGCCATGGTCGAGCGCATTCGCCAGAAAATTCCCAAGCTGCGGCACGGCATCGTCCTCGGACCGGCGCGGCCCGGTTTTCTATCGCTTCCCGATATGATCGCGAAGCCTGCCGCGCGGCCCGCATCCGCTCTATCCGAGATCCATATCGATCCCGTCGATCCGGCAATTTTTCAGCTTTCCGGCGGAACGACCGGCATCCCCAAGCTGATTCCCCGCACGCACAACGACTATGCATACAACTCGAAGATGGCGTCGAAAGTCTGCGCCGTCGGCGAGGAGACCGTTCTGCTCGTGATTCTACCCATCGCGCACAACTTGCCCCTCGCCTGTCCCGGCATTCAAGGCGTTCTGTTTCACGGGGGCCGCGTCGTGCTCAGCACCAGCCCGAAGCCCGAGGACGTTTGCGCCCTGATCGAGAAGCACCGCGTCACGCATATCAAAGTGGTCCCCGCGCTTCTGATCCGGCTGCTCCACGATCCGGCCGTGACCCGCCACGACCTTTCTTCGTTGAAAATTATTCAGAGCGGCGGCCAGTCCATGCTGCCCGAAGTGCGAACGCTCTCGAAAAAGCTTATTCCCAGCGCCTTCGTGCAGGAAAATTTTGGAATGTCCGAGGGCCTGCTCATGTTCGTGCGCCTGGACGATCCACTGGACGTGAGCCAGGAAACAGTGGGCCGCCCGGTATCGCCGGATGACGAAGTGCGGCTGCTGGACGAGGATGACCGCGAAATCCTGGGCGGCGAAGTCGGCGAGCTTTGCTGTCGCGGCCCGTATACGTTGCGCGGTTACTTTGGCGTGCCGGAGTACAATGCGCGCACTTTCACCTCGGACGGTTTTTACCGTTCCGGCGATCTGATGCGGCGGCACAAATCCGGCAACTACATCGTGGAAGGCCGGAAGAAGGATTTGATCAATCGCGGGGGCGAAAAAATTAGCGCCGAGGAAATCGAGAACCTGATCTTGTCCCATCCCGCGGTGAAAAACGCTTCCTGCGTGCCTGTGCCCGATCCGGTGCTGGGTGAGCGGATGTGCGCCTGCGTGCTGCTGCGCGAAAACGCGCGATTGAATTTCGAGGAGTTGAAGATGTTTTTGCTGGCCAAGGAAATTGCCAAATACAAGCTCCCGGAGCGGTTGGAAATCCTGCAGGATTTCCCGCTGTCCCCTTTCGGTAAGGTTTCCAAGAAGACGCTGACGGAGACAATTTCGCAGAAAATGGCTGAGGAACAAGAAGGGAAGGGCAGCGCGTTGGTGTAAACGAAGAAAACCCCGCCTCTGGAGAGGCGGGCTACAGCAACTCCGCATGTTGTAGCTCGCCTCTTCAGAGGCGAGGATTTTCGCGGCCCGGCGCAACGGCCGCCCCGAGGAACCTCGCATGAGAATCATCGACGTACATTGCTACCCCAACACTCGCGAGTGGATCGCCTGCCAGCAGCCCTACGTCGACGCGCTCGCCGCCTATTGGAATCGTCCCTGGGAGCCGAAGCAGGAGGAAGAAGTCGTCCAGGAATTCACCGCTGCCGGCGTCGAAGCGATCCTCGTCGCGCTAGACCTGGAAACAACCATTGGCACGCCTCCGTGTTCGAACGATTTTGTCTCGGCGATGCAGAAACGCCACCCCAAGCGAATCATTCAATCCTGGGCGGCCGTCGATCCCTTCAAAGGCGAGCCGGCCCACCGCGAGGCGCGGCACGCCATCCAGGGCCTCGGCATGCTCGGTTTCCATTTTCATCCGATCATGGGCCATTTCGCGGTGAACGATCGGCGCCTCTATCCTCTGTTCGAACTGATCAACGAATTGAAAGTGCCGGTCATGATCGACGTGGGCACCACGGGTATGGGCGCGGGAATGCCCGGCGGCATGGGCGCCAAAATTCGCCACGCGCATCCCTCGGCCATCGACGAGCTGGCCGCGGATTTTCCGGCCTTGACGATTATCGCCGCGCATCCCGGCTGGCCCTGGGTGGACGAGATGACCGCCGTGGCGCTGCACAAGGGCAACGTGTATTGGGAACTGTCCGGCTGGGCGCCGCAATATTTTCCGCCGCAGCTGAAAAAAGATATTCGCGGCCGCTTGAAGGACAAGATTATTTTTGGCAGCGATTATCCGAGCATCCCGTACGAACGCCTGCTGCGCGAATGGGATGAGCTTGACTACACCGATGAAATCAAGGGGCGCGTGTTCCACGGCAATGCCGAGCGTGTTCTCGGGCTTTAGGATTCGAGTGGCACAGGCTTCAGTCTGTGGGGGTTGGACTTGCTGAACGCAAAAAGCCCACAGGCTGAAGCCTGCGCCACCAACTTCTGCCGGAGGGGCTTCATCCTTGTCAACGCCAAGGATTGAGTCTCGCCCGTCGTTCTCTGTGTTATGCATGAAAGACCTCAACACAGAGAACACTGAGAAAGGCAGAGAACACGGAGAGGCCTTCGCTGGGAGGGCGGTCTAACCATGGGTACAAGCAATCCGCGGCGCGTCGATGTGCATCACCACATGCTGCCGCCTCAGTATGCGAATCTTACGCGCGACCGGATTCTGGAAATTACTTCGGGCGACACTACGGTTCTCAAATGGACGCCTGACGTCACGCTCGAACAGATGGAACAATTCGGCGTGGCCTCGGCCATCCTGTCACTGCCCGTGCCGGGGGCGTGGTTCGGAGGCCAGGAGAATTCCCGCAAGCTTGCGCGCATTTCCAACGAATATGGAGCGCGGCTCACCAAGGATTTTCCAGGGCGGTTCGGCCTGTTCGCCGCGCTCCCCTTGCCGGATGTGGACGGCAGCCTCGCGGAGATCGAATACGCTTTTGACGCGCTGGGAGCGGACGGCGCGTATCTGCAAACGAGCTACGACGGCACATGGCCTGGCGATCCGGCCTTCGCACCCATATTTGACGAGCTGAATCGCCGCAAGGCCATCGTCTTCGTGCATCCGACGGAGCCCGGTTGTTGCGCCAATCTCATTCCCGGAATTCCATCGAACGTGATCGAATTTGTTTTTGACACGACGCGCGCCATCACCAGTTTTCTCATCAACGGCACGTTTGCCCGCTGCCCCGACATGCGCTTTATATTTTGCCATTCCGGGGGGACCATGCCCGTGCTGGCCACGCGCATCAACGGATTTTTTCAGGCGCGCGCCGAGCTCGCTTCGCGCGTCCCGAATGGCGTTCTGTACGAGCTGCGAAAATTGAATTACGACATCGCGAACGCGACGAGCGCTTCTTCTCTCGCTGCGCTGATGAACCTGGTGCCAACTACTCAGATGTTGTGGGGCAGCGATTTTCCTTATCGCGCCGTCGGTCCGACGGCCAATGGCTGGGACAACTACTCGGTCTCGGACGAGATCAAGCGTGCCGTGAATCGCGAGAATGCGCTAAAGCTGTTTCCGCGTTTTGAGTAGGACGGGCTTCAGCCTGTCGGTTTTTGTGAGCGGACTCCCGTCGGAAAACCGACAGGCTGAAGCCCGTCCTACTGGGACACATGCGCGTCGAACACGCCAGTTTCGATGCGGCCGGCGCGCTTGATCTGCACGAAGAGGCGATATTCGCCAGGCTGTGGGAAGCCGTAGGGAAAGCGCACTTCCGGCGAAACCGGGCCAACCTCGGTCATTGGCATGGACATCGCCATGGACATAGGCCCTTGCGCGGAAGCCGCGGCGTCCGCCATGCCGCCTTGCGCCAGCTCCAAGGCGGCCATGGACACCGATCCCGCGGGATGCACGTGCGCAAAAACGCTCATATCGGAGCGCACAAATTCGGCGTGTCCGGCCATGCCCATGTAAGGTTCCATGTCTTGCGCAGGCCGGCCGTCTTTATCCTGCACGGCGAACGTGAATTCCAAGGGAACGCCGGCTTTCAAATCTCCCGGCGGACGTTGCCAGACGATGTGGCCTCCGTCCGGCAACGGCGAATTGGTGGAATCCGCCGCAGGCGCGGCAGCGAGCGGTGCGCCGGACCACGTGGAATCGTCGCCTGCGAGCGGCTTTCCGGCGACAATTTGCAGAAGCTCGATGGTGCCTACGAGTGTCCACGGGTAGCCGCGCGGATCGACGACATCGGCGAAAACTTGATAGCGGCCGGCGGGCAGATCGGGCAGGTCCAGCGCAAACGCCTCTCCTGCCGTAGAGTCCGGATGAAGGTGCCACATGGCGTTCAATTCCGGCAGGCGGATGAGAAACAAATGCATCAAGTGGCCGTGATCCGGGATAACCTCGCTCAATCGAAGATAAGCCGGGGACCTGCGATCGGTGAGCTCCGCGCGCTTGTCCGGGCGCTCCACGCGAATTTCGAGGCGGCGGCCGTCGACAAGCTTCAGCGCGGCAGCTGGAGGCTTGAAAAAATCTACCCGGCGTTGAAAATCCGCCGCGTTCACGCCCCACCAGGCTTTGCCGAGGAAAAGGAGCACGGCGACCAGGACCGCAGTGACCAACATGGCGCGGCGCGCGCGGAGATTGCGCGCATCGCTCGGGACTTCGCCACTATCGAGATTGCCTTCACGCACGATGGCGCCGACGATGAAAACGGCGCCCACGGCCAAAAGCAACATGAGCGCAAGCAGTAGCACGGTGAGAGATTTCGGCATCGGGAGAGTTCGCTGCGCCGAGGTCGGCACGGGCACGGAGACTTCGCCTTGCCCCTGTGGGCCATCCACGAGCATGCGCACTTGCAGCGCGCCGGATTCCATCAGCCAAAGGCCGGCGATGAAAAATTGCGGGTCGTCCTTGGATTGCGCGGCGAGGTCGGGTGTGGGTGGCAGATTCGATCCTGGGCCGGCGAGGCGCATGGGAACGACGCGGATCGCGCGCACGTCCTTCGATTCGCTGCGAATTTGAATTTCAGCCACTCCCGGAATGACTTGCGGGACGCGAACGGTGACGAAGAGTCGATAGGGGCCGGCGTTGCCTTCGTAAAAAACGTCTGGGCTGCCCACATGCGCGCTGAGAGGCAGCGCCAGGAACAGGAAGAGTATTGCGGCGCCGAAGCGTTGTATTCGCGATCGCATAAAGCATGGAGACGGAATTACGAAAGAGCGCGCGCGTTCCCAATCCTCTCTGTGGTCTCGGTTTTCTCTTCGTCCTCTGTGGTAAGCTTTTTCGCGCGGCACCGGAAAGGCCTCAACACAGAGTGCACAGAGTACACAGAGAAAAGCGGAGAAAACCCTCGCGCCGGCTTACCGGCGGACGCGCCGCATCCAATCGCCCCAGCGGGCGCCGAGTTCGGTCATGATCGCCGCCGCAACCAACGCGATTCCCATGCGCACCCAAAAAGCGGTGACCGTCGGTTCGGTGGAGAGAAAAACGTTTCGCATCCAGGGCGACCTGGGCCCCGCGAAATAAGGAATATCCCCGGTCGCAAAAATCCAATTGCGAGAAGCCGGAGACATCAGGAAATCGGCGAACGGCCACTGCACCGCGATGAAGCTGGCCAGAAACGCCGTGCCCAACGCGCCTGCCTGCGCCCACCGGTTCCAACCGCCAATTCGCCGGCGCACCAGGTCGAAAACAATCGCGGGCACAATCAGCAGCAACGGAAAATCCGGCGGAATGAGGTGCGTGATTTTTTGATACACGGGACCCAGCTTGGGCTCTGCGGGGAACAGAGGCAGAATCCAAGTGAAGGCCAGATGCGTGGCCGTGTACATTGCCGTGGTAATGGTTGCGGCCCACGGATGCTGCGTAGCCGCCGCGATAGCCGCCAGCAGAATCGGCGCGATTAGCGCGGCCACGAAGTAGAACGTCGCGCCGTGCATGAAGAAACGAAAGGTGTATTCCTGGGCGATGCCGATGGTCATGCCAAAGAGGAAAATAAACGCGAAAAACAGCAGATGCTCAAGCCTGGCTCGGTACTCGCCTACAGCACGGTTCATCTCTGAAACAATCATCACCACCGTGCCGAAGCGGATGCCTGTCATGCCTAGCGCCAGCAAAACGTGCGGCGGGCTCAGAATCTTCACGTCCAGGCCATAAGCTGAGTGCCACCAATCGTCAAAGGGGGCCGAAGTGATCATGCACACGCCGCCCCAGGCGCACAGGAACGCGCCCATGGGTCCGCGGAAGCCCCACATCGAAATCGAATGCGCGCGCACGGGCGAATTTTTCTGGAAGGTTGTCGAGAGAATCAGGTAGCCGCAGGAAAGCCCGGAAACGATGCCGCACAATTGAATCAGAATATGCGGTGTGGTCCAAAACGAGTCGCGCCCAATGCTCTCATGCCAGGATATATCCCACGCGCCGCCGACCACGCTGGAGATCACGGCGAGGAGACAGGACCAGACGTACCACGGGACGGAGTCCGTGGCCGCGGAAACTTGAGCCGCGATCCGGGTCTGCATCCGAGATGGTACAGAAATTGTGTCTGCCATGGCGCGCTTTTGCCGCGAGAATTTTCAATTCAAAATACGCACGAAAACGGCGAAAGTTTCACTCTGTGCGCCAACAATTATATATTATCCCCGCTTGTTCGCACCGCCATATTAAGTCCGTCGCAAACGGGAACCGGCATTTCCGTGCTTTTCAAGTATCGTTCCGTCTCCTCACAAGTCCAGATCATTTAACACAGAGAACACGGAGAAATACGGAGGAGGAGAGAAGCGTGTTGACGACCTTCACGAATTGCGACTCACGAATCACGCTCATTGATTCCCGGGGCGGACGAGTTTATATTGCTACCACGTCTCTAACCGGAATTGGCCATTTGCCAGGGAGGCATTCATGGACCGCAAGCTGTGGAATTCAGCCCTCGTTTGGGCGCTCGAATTCGCGCTCGTGTTCGGCGTTGCGAGCGCCGCCGGAGCCCAGAACAAAAGTGAGAAAAGCGCCGGCGCCGGCGCGTCGGGCGCGCTGGCCGGACTGGGTTCGATCTCCGGCACGGTCAAGGCTCCTAAGGAATTCAAAGCGGCAAAGGTGTACGCCAAGAATGTGGACAAGAATGTCGTCTACATGGTGTTCACCGAGGGCGGCCGCTATCAATTAGTGGACCTTTTCCCCGGCAACTACGAAGTGAACGTCACGAAGAATGGATTCAGCGGCGGAGACGTGCAGAAAATAACGATCGCGGCTGGCGGAAGCGCCACCGCGGACTTTACGCTGAAAGAAGGCGTCTACCGGCCGAACCAGCAAATGCGTACCGGCACGCCCAAAAATGAGCCGCTCTTGTCTTATGACGAAGTTTATCCGGCGGGCCACGCGCGCCAAACGATCGAGCGCACCTGCGTCATGTGTCACGGTCCGGATTTCCTTCCCAGCAAACAATGGGACGAAACGCAGTGGAACGCCGCCATCGACCTGATGCAGAACCCGTTTGACAACGCCGGCGCACGTCTCGTCCCCGGCACGTTCGCTCCCGGAGAGCGCGAAGAATTGGTGGCCTACTTGGTCAAAAATTTCGGACCGGATAGCCAAAAGCGCGGCGTGGCAATCGCCGATCAGCCGATCGACGAAAAAGCGCTGGGAAAAGCCATGTTCATCGAGTATCACATTCCGCCACTGGCCAATGGGCAGCGCGGATTTCACGATGCGCACCTCAGCCAAAATGGCGATATCTGGTATGTGGACGCGCGTGGCTTGCAAGTCGGCAAAATGGATCCCCGCACAGCAACCTGGACCGATTACCCACTTGCCGGCCCGCAGTATCGCGGCCACGGCCTGACCCAAGACGCCAGCGGCGACATTTGGGTGGCCGGGCATACGGCCTTCGTGCGAGTCGACAGCAAAACCGGCGAAATCAAATATTATCCGTACGACCCCGACGCGAAACGGCCCCCGCACGGCAATACTCCGTTCGTCGACTCCAAGCAGAATATTTGGGAATCGCTCTCCTTTGCCAATGCCATCGCCAAGTGGGATCGCACCACGGGCGAAGTTTCCGTCTACAAAACGCCGACCGACAATAGCTTTGCGTACGGCATGGTGATGGACAAGAACGACAAGGTTTGGCTCGCCGATTGGTGGCGCTGCAAGGTGACCAAATTCGATCCGGTGGACAACCAGTGGATCGAGTACGCCCCCCTGACCAGGCCCTGCACCATGCGCCGCGTCTTCGCCGATCACAACGGCATGATCTGGTACGCCCTGGAATGGCCGGGCAAAATCGGAATGCTCGATCCCAACACGACCAAAATTGTGGAATACCCGATGCCCCTGAAGTGGTCCTTCCCGTACGACATCCAGCAGGATCACAACGAGAATTATTGGATCGCGGATTCCGGCCAGGGCGGCGCGCTGGTGAAATTCGATCTGAAAACGAAGACCTTCACCTACTACCCCGCAGAGCAGCGGACCGACATGCCCAAGATCGAAGTTTCCAACGAGAATTCGATCTGGTACACCACGCGATCCGCCGATCCAAAAGATCAGGCGCTAGGCGTCCTGTATCCCGACAAATCGAAAATCCAAACGCTAGCCGGCAGCTACTAATTCGGAATCTGAAAGTGGCACAGGCTCTGAAGCCTGTGCCACCAAAATCCGCTACTTCTTTTCGTATCTCTTAAAATCCCGCGGACCCACTTCCGCCCCATACACGTTCCCCGCGGCATCCGCGGCCACGCCTTCCGCCGCCGACCCATTCCCCGGATCGAGTCCCTCGCCCGGTTTCAGCACCGGATCGGGGATGAAGGCCGTAACTTTGCCGTCCTTGACGCTTCCAATTCGGATGCCACGCCGGAAACCTGGATTGCGCGCTTGATTCGATTCCGAATCGGTGGCGTAGAGAATGTCGTTCCGATCGATGAAGATGCCGCTCGGCCGTCCGAACTGCCGCCATTCCGCCAGAAATTTCCCGTGCTGATCGAATATCTGGATGCGGCTGTTCCCGCGGTCGGCGACGAACAGCCGCCCCTTGGAATCCATGGCCAGCCTGTGCGGATAGTCGAACTCGCCAGGCGCGCTCCCTTGCTTTCCCCACGCCTTGATGAATTTGCCGTCCGCCGAAAATTTCACGATGCGCGCGTTCGTGCCCGGCCCATGTCCGTCCGCGACGAATATGTCCCCGTTCGGCGCGATCAGCACGTCGCTCGGTTTGTTGAACGTGTCCGGCCCATCCCCAGCTACTCCGGCCTTGCCAAGAGTGCGGAGCACTTTCCCGTCTGGACTGAACTCAATCACTTGGTGGCCTTTCCCGGGTTCGCCATCGCCGTCGGTCACCCACACGTTGTCGCTCTTGTCAATAAAAAGGCCGTGGGGCCTCACGATCATCCCCGCTCCAAAACTTTTTATCAGATTGCCGGACGAATCGAATTTGAGAATGGGCGGCAGATTCGATTTCGAGCAAGTAGTTCCGCCGCACCGCTCCACCACCCAGATGCTTTTGCCGTCGCGGTCGATGTCAACGCTGATCGTCTGCCCCCACATCCGTCCCTCGGGCAGCTTCGCCCAGTTCTCGACGGTTCGGTACGGATTGGGCGCGGAGTTGGGATCGGCCTGTGCATTCGCGTTTGCGCCCGCCATCCCGGCCGCAACGACGAAGGCAACTCCCAGCGCGAAGAGAATGCGATTCGATTGTGCCATGCCGCCCTCCCAAATTTTCCTCTTGAGAAGCACCAAGAGAAGCGCGCTCATTCTACTTCAAATATTTTGCGCGTGGGGTAGCCCTACAATCGGAAAACCGACAGGCTGAAGCCCGTCCTACTTGGATCGCCGGACAGGCGCCGATGAGAGCAGGCAATCAGTCGGCGGCCGGCGGCGTGATGTTCTGGGTCAGCTCGATGCGCGTGCCCCACGGGTCGGTGAGGAAGGCGATCTTCGTCCTTCCGTCCGGGGCCATGCGGACGGGCTCGTCCAGCTTAATTCCTTGCGCCTCGAGCGTTTTCGCAAACGCGTTCAGGTCCTTCAGATCGAACCCGATGTGCTCGAGCGACCGCCCTTTTGTGGGCGCCAGCCCCGCCGCCCCTTGCGAGAAGGAGAGGTTCATGCCCGGCAGGAAGACGCACGGGACCCATCCCGGCGTGGACACGCGCGCCCGCTGGCCCGCTACGCCGCCGAATGTTTTCGCGTACCAGGCCTGCATCGCGGGAATGTCTGCCGCGAAAAAGTGGATGTGATTCATCGCCACGGGCGTCGAAAGAGACGGGTCGCCGAAAAATTCCAAGCGAATGCCGTCCGGCCCGTCCACGTATCCCTGGTTCGGATTTCCGTTCTGCTCGATCTTAACGCCGTCCGCTTTCCATTTCGCCAGCGCCGCGGGCAAGTCCTTCCATACAAATCCGAAGTGATTCACGATCGAGCCCTCCGGCGGCCCCGTGGGTTCGTCCTGCCGCAACAAGATGTAAACACCCGGAAACTGAATCATGACGATCTGCCCGTTGGGCACAAGCTTGCCGCCGATCTCCGCAATCCAAAAATGTTTCTGCGCCTCCACATCCATCACGTACAGATGGATGTGCCCCATGGTGACGCCCGTGGCGTTTGGCGGCGCAAGCTGCGCGCGCGCCGGCGACGCCGCAAAGGCCGCGGCGAGCAGCAGGAACCAACAGCCAATTTTCACGTCAATATTCTTCATAGGAGTTTTTTTCTTTTGCGTCCAAGGCTTCCGCGCACAATATATCGAACTACGGCGGAAAGCAACTGCGCTCCAGTAGGACGGGCCTCAGCCTGTCGCTTTTGGTGATGGCAAAGGGGACAGTCCCCCGCCCAACTGCGACAGGCTGAAGCCTGCCCCACTCTACTTCGCGATCGTCGGCACCGCCGCGTCCGCAGCCACTTTCCACTGACCACTTTCTTTCACGAAAACCAAGAGCGCCCGATGCGGCGTACTCACAATCACCCCGCTTGCGTCTGCAATTTTCCTGATCCGCCGATCCGTCGCCAGCGCCACGTCCCCATACACCGCCATCAACTTGAACTCGTCCACAAAAATCCCTTCGCCGGGCTTGAAATTGAGATGCGTGACCCGTTCCAGCGCCATGGGCTTCGTGATTACCGTGGTAGGAAGCCACCCGAGAATCTCGAACCATTTCTCCGCATACACCCCTTTCAATTCATCGACCTTCGCGTTCCGCACCGCGTCCATCCATTTCTGATCGATCTCGGCCAGCTCCTTTTCCAGCTTCTCGTCGCGACTCTTCGTGCTCGCGGCGCCCGTCATCTTCGCGCTCGCCTCCGTCGGCGGAATCACCGGCACGAGCGCCGCCGCGCCCGGCCTCCACTCCCCATTCTGCCGCACAAACACGCGCAAACAATGGCTGTCCGCGGTGAACGCATAGCTCCCATCCGCCTGCAGCGTCTTAAAATCCGTATGGTCCGTCCCCAGCGCCACATCCCCGTAAACCGCCATCAGCCTGAAATCCGCCGGATATGGCCGCACGCCGGTCGCCGGATTTGCCGCCCGCTGCGTCGCCACCATCTCCTCCTTATTCCGCAGCGTCCCTCCCGACTGCACCTCGAAAAATCCGTCCGCCCAATACTGGCTCCTGAATTTCACGCACTCGGCATACGGTTTCTGATAAGGCCCGTCGCAAAGCCACTGCTGATCCACATCCCAAAGCGTATTCTCCAAACTCGTCTGCTTCGCCTCCTGCGCCGCACCCGCCGCCGGCATGGCAAGCAACATCGCCGCAATCCATATACGAACCTTGATCATTTCATTCCTCCGGCAAATTCAAATGAATAGCCTCGTACCTCAGGTTAGTTCCTGGGGTCAACGAACGCCGACGCGCTTTTCCTATCGATTGGCAAGCTCCGTGAGCGGGTCGAAGAGATTAAGGTTCGCTCCTCAGTTTATACCAAGCGCCTGGGTAAAATAATTTATGGATTTGCCTCTGTGGTCTCGGTGTCCTCTGTGGTGAAACCCGAAAAGCGCCACACAGAGATCACCGAGAAATACGGAGTGCCGCAGAGACGACCCGGAACGTGGGATTTTTGGAATGAGGCTTGAAGCTACCGTTCCGACCAGTCCGCGGGGTGCCGACACGAAAAGTCCCGAACAGTGGTACAATGCAGTTTGGAAGGTCAGGGTCGTCCCCCCGCCTCGTAATATTCACGCCATAAGGAATAGTTTGTCTGATTGCGGCCAACCCAATGCCCGGTCGTTTTGCCGAAGGAGATACGACGATGCCGCTTCAATCTTCGGATGTTTGGTTTATCACAGGCTGTTCGACCGGATTCGGGCGGGAGCTTGCGAAGCTCGTGCTCGACCGCGGCTATCGCGCCGTCATTACGGCGCGCGACCCAAGCAAAATTCAGGACCTCATCGCGGGGCACGAAGGCCGGGCGCTGGCCCTGAAGCTGGACGTCGCGGACAAGACGGAAGTGACCCTGGCCGTCAAGTGGGCCGAGGCGGCGTTCGGCGGCATCGACGTGCTTGTGAATAACGCCGGGTACGGTTACGTGGGCGCGGTCGAGGAAAGCGAAGAGGCCGAAGTCCGGGCCATGATGGAGACAAACTTCTACGGCCTGGCCCGGATGATCCACGCGGTGCTCCCGGGCATGAGGCGTCGTCGGCGAGGAAATATCGTCAATGTTTCGTCCATCGGCGGCCTGATTGGATTCCCGGGCACGGGCTACTACAACGCCAGCAAATTTGCCGTCGAGGGGCTATCCGAGTCGCTCGCAAAAGAAGTGGCGCCGCTCGGCATCAAGGTGCTGATTGTTGAGCCGGGACCGTTCCGCACCGATTGGGCCGGGCGTTCCCTCAAGAAGAGCAGCAAGCAAATCCCCGATTATGCCGAGACCGCGGGCGCTTCCATCGAGCGCATCGTGAGCAGAGACGGCCAGCAAACGGGCGACCCGGTCCGCGCGGGGGAAGCGATCATCCAGACGCTGGAGTCCGACAACGCGCCGCTGCACCTAGTGCTGGGCATGATCGCCCTGGAAACGGCCCGCACCAAAATAGAAAAATTGCGCGGAGAATTGGATGACTGGGAAGAAACTTCCTTGAGCGCCGACTACCCGGAAAGCCAAGCCGCCGCGGCGGGTTAGATTCCACCGTGCGCACAGAGAATAGCTCGCGGCGCGCTCGACATACAGATTTCACGAGTGATGCAAATGGGTAATCGGGTTTTCACTTCCTCGTTTTTCATGACGTGCTGAACAGACCGCTGAAAAAACCTCCCACCATTTTGTCATTCCGAGCGAAGCGAGGAATCTCTCTTTCTTTTCGTGAGTGCAAATCCAGATAGATTCCTCGCTCCGCTCGGAACGACAAAATCAACTGCTTTGTCCACGACTTTTTCCGCAAGTTTGTCCGCTACTTTTCCCGCGACCTGTGAATCCTACCGCCAACGTGTATAATTTAATTTCATCACCCGGCCTCCCATTTCGCGCAAGCTTACATGGGGCCAGCGTGTTCGCATGAATTCGCCAACTCTCCATTGGGCCCATCCCATCGTCCAGGAATGGTTCGCGGGCCGGTTTGGAATCGCGACCGAGCCGCAAGAACAGGGCTGGCCGCACATCCTCGCCAGGGAAACGACCCTGATTTCCGCGCCGACAGGATCCGGAAAAACGCTCGCGGCATTTCTTACCTGCATCGACCGGCTGGTCCGAAAGGCTATCGCCGGTGAACTTAGCGACACCACGCAAGTTTTGTATGTTTCTCCCTTAAAGGCCCTCGGCAATGACATTCAGAAGAACCTCGAGCAGCCTCTCGGCGAAATCCTGCGGATCGCCGGTGCGCGCGGCCTGCTCATGCCGGAAATTCGCACGGCCGTACGCACCGGCGACACGCTGATGAAGGAGCGGCGCTCGATGTTGAAGCGCCCTCCGCACATCCTGGTGACGACGCCGGAATCTCTCTACATTTTGCTCACCGCGCAAAAAAGCCGCGAGATTCTCCGAACGGTCGAGACGGTAATCGTGGATGAAATCCACGCCGTCGCGGACGACAAGCGAGGCGCGCATCTCGCGCTTTCGCTCGAACGCCTGGAAGCGCTTACCGATCGCCCGCTGGTCCGCATCGGTTTATCCGCCACGCAAAAACCGATCGAGCTGGTCGCCCATTTCCTCGCGGGAAGCGGCCGTCCCGATCCCGCGATCGTGCAAATCGGCCATCAACGCAGCGTCGACATCGCCGTGGAAGTCCCGCGCAGCGAACTGGCCGCTGTGGCGACCCACGAAATGTGGGACGAAATTTACGACCGGCTGGCGCAACTCGTCGAGCAGCACCGCTCCTCGCTGCTTTTCGTGAATACGCGCCGTTTGGCCGAGCGAGTCGCGCATCACCTGGCGGAGCGATTAGGCAAAGAGGCCGTGGCGACGCATCACGGAAGCCTTTCTCGCAAACTGCGGCTCGAAGCCGAGCGAAAATTAAAAGCCGGCGAAATAAAAGCGCTCGTGGCGACCGCATCGCTCGAACTCGGAATCGACATCGGCACAGTAGATCTCGTCTGCCAGATCGGATCGCCCCGTTCCATCGCGGTGGCCTGGCAGCGCATCGGCCGGTCGGGCCACTGGCACGGCGCCATTCCGAAAGGCCGCATCTTCGCCACTACGCGCGGGGAACTCATCGAATGCGCAGCCCTCGTGCGCGCCATGCGCCGCGGCGAACTCGATCGCCTCAGCATCCCGGAAAATTCGCTGGACATTTTGGCGCAACAAATCGTGGCCACCTGCGCGTCCGAGGATTGGAGCGAAGACGATCTCTTTGCCCTGGTGCGGCGCGCCTACCCGTATCGCCATCTCGAGCGCGGCGATTTCGACGAAGTGATTGCGATGCTCTCGGAAGGCATCAACGCCCGCCGGGGCCGTTACGGAGCCTATTTGCATCGCGACCGGGTGAACGGCCGAGTCCACGCGCGGCGGGGAAGCCGTCTCGCGGCGATCACCAGCGGCGGCGCGATTCCCGATAATGCGCTTTACGCAGTGGTGGCGGAGCCCGAAGGCGCGCACGTCGGCACCGTCGACGAGGATTTCGCTGTCGAAAGCTTGCGCGGCGACATCATGCTCCTCGGAAATAGTTCCTGGCGCATTCGCCGCGTTGAAGCAGGCCGCGTCCTTGTGGAAGATGCGCACGGAGCGGCGCCCAATGTTCCGTTCTGGCGCGGAGAAGCCCCGGCGCGCACTCGAGAGCTTTCCCAGCAAGTCGCCGAGTTGCGCCAAAAAATTGCCGACATGACGGAAGCTGTCGATTATCGCCCGCCGCTCCGCGATTTTGACGCGGCCGCCCCGGCGTTTCGCTGGCTCGAAGAAGAATGCGGCCTCGATCGTTCCGGCGCGGAGCAGGCCGTCGAGTACATCGTTGCCGGCCAGTCCGTCCTCGGCGCTGTTCCGACGCAAGCGACGATCATCGCCGAGCGTTTCTTCGACGAAAGCGGAGGAATGCAACTGGTGATTCACGCCCCCTTTGGCGGACGGATCAACAAAGCCTGGGGGCTTGCGCTCAGAAAACGCTTTTGCCGCTCCTTCAATCTCGAGCTGCAGGCAGCGGCGACGGACGAAGGCATCAATATTGCTCTTTCAGATCAGCACAGCTTTCCGCTCGCCGACGTTTTTCGTTTTCTGCACCCGGCCTCCGTCGGAAAAGTGCTCGAGCAAGCGGTGCTCACTTCGCCGCTCTTCACAACGCGCTGGCGGTGGGATGCTTCGCGCGCCCTCGCGCTGCTTCGCTTTCAAGGCGGAAGAAAAGTGCCTCCTCAAATTCAGCGCATGCGGGCGGACGATCTTTTGGCCGCCGTTTTTCCGGACGCCGCAGCGTGCCAGGAAAACATCGAAGGCGAGATGCAAATTCCAGACCATCCGCTGATTCGTGAAGTGATGAAGGACGCGCTGACCGAAGCGATGGACCTCGAAGGCTTAAAGGAACTGCTGCCGCAAATTCTGGATGGACGCATTCGCTGCCTGGCCGTCGATACGCCCGTCCCGTCTCAGTTCTCTCACGAAATACTCAACGCGAACCCGTTCGCCTATTTGGATGATGCGCCGCTCGAGGAGCGCCGTGCGCGCGCCGTCGATATGCGCCGTGTGCTTCCCGAAACTGTCGCCTCGGACATCGGCCGCTTGGACCCCGCGGCAATCGAGGAAGTCCGCAAGGATGCGTGGCCGGATGTGCGCGACGCTGAAGAACTTCATGACGCGCTGGAAACACTCATCGTTTTGCCCGAGCCTGCCGCCGGCGCTCCGGAAGAATTCCACTCGGAAATCAACGGCCTAATCTCCTCTCCGGAACTTCATGCGCTGGAACGCGCCGTGGCTGAATCGATTCCGCAATGGCGCGCCTTTTTTGAAGAGCTATTCTCTCAAGGCCGAGCCGGAAAAGCGCGCATATCCGGGCGTAATTATTGGGTAACCGCCGAACGAACAAAATTCGCGGCATCGATATTCCCTGGAATCAGCTTTGATTCATCTATCGCCGAAATCGAACAACCCGCGCCGGCAAGAGAAGAAGCTTTGTCCGCGCTCCTAAACGGGTGGCTGCAACACGCAGGCCCGATTGACGCACCAGTTCTCGCGCGCGTGCTAAATTTGCCGGAATCGGAAATCTCTAATTCGTTCTTGAGAATCGAAGCGGCAGGAACCATCCTGCGCGGCCATTTTGCCGATGCTCACTCTGGCGCCGTCGAGTGGTGCGAGCGAAGATTGCTCTCGCGAATTCACCGCCTCACGATCGGAAAGCTCCGCAAGGAGATCGAACCGGTAACGGCAGCGCAATTCATGCGCTGGCTCGCAAGATGGCAGCACGCCGCTCCGGGAACACTCGCGCTCGGAGAACGCGGCATGCTGGAAGTCCTGCGCCAACTCCAGGGCTACGAAGCGCCGGCAAATGCCTGGGAAATCGAAATCCTCAAGCGTCGCATTGCAGACTACAATCCCGCCACGTTGGACAATCTTTGCTTGCGGGGAATTGTGGGATGGGGCCGCCTCTCCCCGCATCCCGCGATGCTGCAAAGCGACGGACAACGCGCGCGTCGCATTGTCCCCACCAGCGTCGCTCCCATCACTTTTTTTGTGCGCGAGGATTCCGAGTGGATGGCTTGCCGCCACCAAAGCTCCGCGGCAGAGGGTCAAAAGGGATTAAGCCGCGACGCAAGAGAAGTTCTCGACCTGCTCGCCAGCCGTGGCGCGCTATTTTTTGCGGACATCGTGAGGGGCACGCGCAAGCTGAAGTCCGAAGTCGAGGCCGATCTTTGGGAATTAGTGGCCGCCGGAATGATCACCGCCGACGGCTTCGACAATTTGCGCGCCCTAATTGACCCCAAGCGCCGCTCGGGCCAAGGCCGCGGGCGCACCGAGCGACCTCGCGACAGCGGCGGCCGCTGGTCCCTGCTCTTCACGGATAAGGCGGACGACCGAACCCCGGCCATCGAGTCCACCTGCCGCATGCTCCTGAAGCGCTACGGAATTGTATTCCGCGAGCTGCTCACGCGCGAATCGATCCAGCTCCCCTGGCGCGAAGTTCTCATCGCCCTGCGCCGCCTCGAAGATCGCGGCGAAATCCGCGGCGGCCGTTTCGTCAGCGGTTTCCTCGGCGAGCAATTCGCGCTGCCAGTGGCAGCCGACTCGTTGCGCGCCTCGAGATCCCAGCAGCCAACATTCGAAATCATTCGTATAGCCGCCGCCGACCCGCTGAATCTAGTCGGAATCATCGTCCCCGGTGATCGCATCCCCGCCAACTCCGGCCGTTCGTTCTCCCTGCGCGATGGCATATTTGCGGAAGCAGACCCAACCCCAATCGAAAACCTGTCAGCCGCGCGTGCGGGATAAGGGGCATCGAGTCCCCCCAAAATTCTGGTGGGATTCAATCCTCAAGAGCCTCGATCGTTTTAATGTCGAGGGCGAGTGAAACGATATCGCCTACGATTTTGAGACTGCCCGACCTGGAGCCGATCCAGCTTTTGCCGTCTTTCCCTGGAGCAACTGGAATGACATCCGCGATCGCTTTGCCTCGGCGGTGACTCGAATCGGCTTTCGAGTCTTGCGGACTTCGTCTAGCAGCGAGGCGCACTTCGCCTTAAATTTGGAAATCGCGATCTCTCGAGTTGCCTTCTTGATTCTGTTACTCATAGCGATACGGCCAGAATTATGCTTGCCATTGCAAAAGCAAAGCGGGTTTCTCTTTCGCGATCATCAGAAGACGTAGAGCGGATTTTTGCGGAGCCCTCGAACCTTGCTCCCAGCTACGAATCGTGCCAACACTCGTGCATAGGAAGTCGGCGAATTCCGGCTGGCTCAGCCGCAGCCGTTTTCTAATTTGCCGAATTTGCGCAGGCTTCATCTTGACCGGCTCAAAGGCTAATCGAGATACGCGCAGCTTCGCTTTGCGCCCAGCACGGTACTTCTTCGCTTCGGTAAATCCGGCCACCAACTCGTTAAACAGGTCCTCGTTCATATTGTTTCCCTCAATTCTTTAACCAATCCAGCCAGCGTCTTTTTCTGTTCCTTCGTCAAGTCTTCCTGCTCGTCTTTACGAAAGAGCATTAGAAGGTAGATCTGACCTTCCCGTTCGATATAGAAGTACAGATACCGAAAACCACCCCGTTTGCCTTTTCCTCTTTCGGGATCGCTGGCGCGCCTTCCTGATGCCCGCCGTGCCCTGAACTACCTTCCCGCGTTCGGGATTTGCGAGCAAATCGTTCTGAATCTCCAAAAATACATCATCAGCACGCTCTCCGGCCAGAGCCATCAAGCGGCGCGTAAAGGCTGGAAACTCGATAAATTCTAGCACATTGTCATACTACTACAAAGTAGTACGGACGTCGAGGTTGGATCGGACCTCTCTTATCTAAACGGCAGGCATTTCAATTGAAATCGCCGGGAGCATGAAAAACAACAGGGGAGGACTTCTTTAAATTCTGGAGCGGGCGATGGGGATCGAACCCATGGACCGAATTTGTACTAGCTAAACTTGCTTAGGTCACAATCATGAAGGTTGCCCCGCCCGCCCACATTTGGGATCTATGGGAGAAGCATAGGTAGGCTTGACGCCATGTCACGCATCGGAAGCAGGCGTGTAAGGGGGGCGTGCCAAAAAAACCTTTGTGCGCACGGCATCGTGGTTTTTCACGTGCCAGATTTGGGATGACGTCAGTGCGCGCCGAAGCTGAGGACGATTCCGGCGCTAAGCCGGACATTGTTTTGCTCGTTGCTGTAGCTGCCGCCGTTCAGGAATTGCGAATAAAGATACTCGGCCTGAATGATGCGGATGCCGATTGTGGGAGTAAGTTTCCAGTCCACGCCCACGCCGGCGGTAAGCATGAACCTGGTGTTTGAACCGATCGGCGCAAGGCCAGGCCCGAGCGAATACGAATAAAGAGTACCGGTCGCATGTCCCGCGCCCGCGAGCACTTGACCGAACGGAATCAAATGCGCGCGCTGGCGCAGGCTGATGCGAGGGCCCGCCTGAAAGCTCGATATGTTCAGGCTAAGACCGTTGGCAGTAACGCTGCCTTGGCGGTAGAAGCCCCCATCTGCCACGAGGCCGATCCAATTGTTCAAGTCGTACGCCAGCGACCCGCTCCCGCCATTTAGATTGATGGGAGTGCCGGTTACCACCGAATTTGCGCGAATGTAACTATAGCCCAGAAAAATGTCTACCCTGGGTGTGTCCCCGCCTGCTCTGCTCGCTTGCGCGGTCGCGGTTTGCGCCACAATCAGCGCGGACAGAATTCCAGACGAGAACAGGAAGATTTGCAAAGTGCGTCGCATCGTTTCTCTCTCCACCCCGGACCGTTCCGGGTTCCGTCTACACGCAAAATTCGAGCCGTCTCGAATCTACTCCACGATTAGCGTAACCGTTGTCGAGTGCACATCCGTGCCGGAAGCTCCCTTTACGGTAATGGAGTAAGATCCCGCGGGCGTCCCCGCAGTTACTCCGAGCCTCGGAAAGCCCTCTCCCGTGCAACCGGCCAGATAACCGGCCGTGACAATCAGCAGCGCAAGGACGGCAAATGGAATTAATCGCCGCCGCATTTTTCCATGGGCCTTGGCGAGTGTTAACGCCCCCAAGGACATTCCTAGCAAAAGCGCGGCCGGCCAGCTGGGGAAGGAATTCGGGGACCACGGGCCGCGTGGACCGAACGGCGGCGGAGTGGAAGCCGTCGTCGTTCGCGCGGTCGTTGTCACAGTCATTGTCGTGCTCGTCCCCGGAGTCACGGACACCGGATTAAATGTGGCCGCCGATCCAGGTGGCAACCCCGAAGCCGTGAATGTCACTGGACTCGGGAACGGACCACCGACGGGCGCAGTCGCAATCGTGAACATCACGGCTTGACCGGCCTCCGATGTCAGAGGGCCGGTCGGGCTCGACACCGAGAAATCTACGATCGTGAGAGTCACTGCGGCCGATGTGCCGCCGCCTGGAGCCGGATTGAAAACAGTTACGGAAACGCTGCCTCCCGTTGTGGTATCGCTGGCTGGGACCGCCGCCGTTACCTGCGCGGCGTTGACAAAAGTAGTCACGAGCGCAGCGCCATTCCATTTCACAATTGTGCCGGGAACAAAGCTGGCGCCTGTCACGGTCAATGTAAATGCCGGACCTCCGGACGTCGTGGTCGTTTCTGAAAGGGATTCAAGCGCGGGAACCGGATCGTTGATCGTGAAAGTTATGGCGCTCGATGTGCCGCCCCCGGGGGTTGGGTTGAAAACGGTGAGGGACGCGGTGCCGCCATTGGCAATATCGGCCGCCGGGATCACCGCGGTCAGTTGCGTGCCGTTGACGAGCGCCGTCGCCAGCGCCGTTCCGTTCCACTCCACAACCGTGCCGGTTACAAAATTCGTGCCGGTGATAGTCAGTGTGAGAGGCGGTCCGCCGGCGATCGTGGAAGTCTGCGACAAGGATCCGAGCGTCGGCGTCGGATTTGTTCCGGTGATCGTGAACGTCAGGGCGTTCGATGCCCCGCCGCCGGGCGCCGGACTGAATACCGTTACCGAGGCCGTGCCTGCGGCCGCAAGGTCGGAAGCGGGAACCGCCGCCGTCAATTGCGTTGCGCTAACAACAGTCGTCACGAGCGCCACGCCGTTCCATCGCACGATGGAGCTGCTCACAAAACCAGTGCCCGTAACCACCAGATTGAATCCCGGGCTTCCGACCAGGGCCGAAGTTAGAGACAGCGATCCCGCGACGGATACGGGATTGTCGATTGTAAATGTCAGCGAGGAGGAAGTGCCGCCGCCGGGGGCGACATTAACAACCGTGACCGACACCGTGCCGCCATTGGCGAGATCGGTGCTCGGAACCGCGGCCATTAGTTGCGAGGAACTGTTGAACGTGGTTGTCAACGGCACCCCGCTCCACTGCACGGTTGCGCCGCCCGCGAAGCCACTGCCCGTCACGGTCAGCGTGATGGCGGAACTTCCGGCAGTCGCGGAACTCGGCGACAAACTCCCGGCGACCGGCACCGGATTCGTCGCGGTGATCGTAAACGTTTGCGGTCCCGAAGTGCCGCCGGCCGGCGCGGGATTGAAGACCGTCACCGTGGCGGAGCCGACGGTCAAAAGATCCGCCGCTGGAACCGCCGCCGTCAATTGCGTGGGACTGACGAGGGTAGTTGTCAGCGCGGCGCCGTTCCAGAGCACTGCCGTGCCAACCACAAAATTGCTGCCGTTCACCGTCAGCACGAAGGCCGCGCCGCCAACGACCGCGGACGTCGGCGCCAGTGCTGTCTGCACGGGCACGGGATCGTTGGCCGTAAACGTCACCGGATCGGACACGCCGCCACCTGGCGTCGGATTGAATGCCGTTACCGACGCGGTCCCGCCGGCGGCAATGTCGCTCGCCGGAACCGTTGCGGAAATGTGCGATGCATCGATGAAAATCGTCGCCAGCGGCGTCCCATTCCATTCCACTAGAGATGTGGCGTTGAAATTCCCTCCCGTTACGGTCAACGTAAATGACGCGCCGCCCGCGGTTGCGGATATTTGGGACAGCGATTCAATCTCAGCCACAGGATTGTTGATCGTGAAGCTCAGCGGCGGAGTCGACGTGCCTCCGTCCGGCGCCGGATTGAATACCGTAACCGGAACGGTCTTGCCATTTGCGATGTCGGCGACAGGAACCGTCGCCGTCAACTGCGTGGCGCTGCCGAAGACCGTCGCCAGAGCGACGCCGTTCCATTCGACGATCGAACCGTTGACGAAATTCGTGCCGGCCACGGTGAGCGTGAACGCAGCGCCCCCGGCTGTAGCGGATGTCGGCGACAGTGTTCCCGTAGTCGGCACGGGATTGGGCGTGGCTTCCACTTCCGTAAGTACCGCCGATGCGCTTCCGGCAAAGTTCGCGTCTCCACTGTAGACGGCCTTGATCGAATGCGATCCGAGCGTCAGGGTAGAAGTCGCAAACGTCGCAATGCCTGACGCCACGGTGCCCGGCCCTAAGACGCTCGACCCGTCATAAAATGTGACCGTTCCGGTGGGCGTGCCCGCCGTGACACTGCCTACAGTGGCTGTGAACGTAACCGTGTCACCGACTCCCGCTGGGTTTTCACTCGAGACCAGGGTTGTGGTGGTTGCGGGCAGTATCACGGTGAATACTTGCGTCGTGACCTGCCCGACGAGCTGCTGGCCTTGGCCCGTAGATGTGGCGTCTTGCCCGTCCACGGGATAGGCGTAGACCACGTGCGTCCCCGGCAAGAGCGCGGGAGAAACGGTTCCAGTAAAAGTTCCGCTGCCGGGAGTTGCGGCGACCCAGGGGCCTTCCAGGGTGTCCAATTGGAAGTAAACGTTCTCGATGATCGGAGCGTTGGGAGCGAATGCCGACGCCGCGGTGAACGTAAAGGTTGGCGTGCTGGTGGCGCTGATATTCCCGGGAAGCGGTGCGATGGTCGTGGTGAGTGGCACCGGCTGCGTCTGTTCCTCGGAGATTACAGTCACTGTATTATCGTTCTGATTGCCCTCGTAGATCTTGCTTGTCGCGAGATTCAACGCCAAGGCAAACGGGCCGCTCCCGACGGGCAGCGTGGAAACATCGTTGGTGGCGCCGTCGATTACCGTCACCGTGCCGGCGCTGGAGCAGGATATGTCGCTTCCGCAATTATTGGCAACGTAAACCTTGTTTGTAGCCAGATTCACAGCCAAAGTCGAAGGCAAAAAGCCGGCCGTCACGGTGGCGCTGACGGTGTTCGTTAACCCGTCAATCACCGTTACACTGCCGCCACTGTTGCAGGACAGGTCCGCCCCGCATGCGTTGAGCACGTAAATCCGGTTCGTCACCGGGTTCACCGCGATAGCATTGGGGGTATGCCCGACTGCCAGCGTGGTTGGGACGTTCGTTGCGCCGTTGATTAGAGTCATGTTGGAGCTACCGCTATTGATTATGTAAATCTGGTTGGTCACGGGATTCACGGCTACGCCTTGCGGACTTGTCCCGGCCATCACCGTGGCGGTCACGGTGTTCGTGCCCCCGTCGATCACCTTTACGTCGCCACTGCCCTGATCGGCGACGTAAATCTGGTTCGTCACGGGATTCACGGCCAAACTCTGTGGAGTCGTGCCAACCGAAATCGTGGCGGTGACGGTGTTGGAGGCCCCGTCAATCGCCGTCACATTGTTGGAACTATCGTTGGTCACGTAGATGGTATCGGTCACCGGGTTCACGGCGATGGCGTCCGGAACAGAACCGGTGGTCACCGTGGTAGTTGTGTTGCTGCTCCCGTCGATCACGGTTACATCGGAACTATTCTGGTTGACCACGTAGATCATGTCGGTCACCGGGTCCACGGCGATGTATGCGGGGAATGTGCCGACTGTTATCGGCGCGCTGGGGGCATTGGTGAGCCCGTTGATGGCCGTCACAGTGCCGGCGGTTGCATTGGCCACGTATATCTCGTTCGTGGCCGGATTCACCGCGATGGCCTGAGGTTGCGTCCCGACCGCCACTGTGGCCATAAGGTTGGTGGCGCCGCTAAGGACCGTCACGGTGCTGTCTCCGTCGTTGGGCACGTAAACTTGATTCGTCACTGGGTTCACCAACGCGTCCGTAGGGGACAACCCAGCCGGGTAAGAAGTGGCCGCGTACGTCGTCCCGTCAATCACCGTGACGCTCCCTGGACTGGAGCAACTCGAATCCGTTCCGCATTCGTTGGCTACATAAATCTGATTCGTTCCCGGATTTACCGAAATTCGTCCGGCAACGAGCTGAACCGGTACGGTCATAACAACGGTCTCCGAGGCACCGTCAATTACCGTCACGGTTCCGCTTACTGTGTTGGACACGAAAATCTTGTTCGTAACCGGATTCACGGCCAGATTCTGGGGAAATTGCCCAACTGGCAACGTGGTGACAATCGTGTTGCTAGCCCCATCGATCACGCTCAGGGTATTGTCACTCCCATTAGCGACATAGATCACATTGGTCACCGGATTTGCGGCCACGCTAGTTGGACGAGCGCCTACGTTCACTGTGGAGACTACGTTGTTCGTGGCTCCATCGATAACGGTTACAGTATTGGCCACGTAATTCACCACGTAAATCTTGTTCGTGACGGGGTTGACGGCTATGGCTTCGGGACGTAAGCCTGTCGCCACCGTGCTCGTCGTGTTGCTGGCGCCGTCAATCACCGTCACATTGTTGCCGATATAATCCGCGACGTAGATCTTGTTCGTCACTGGATTTACCGCCAAGTAATCAGGGGACGTTCCCACCGAAACCGTCGTGGTTGCGTTCGTAGCGCCGTCGATTATGGTTACGCTGGAGCTATTCTGGTTGGCCACGTAAATCTGATTGGTTACCGGATTCACCGCCACGCTGACGGGGGTTGTCCCGGTTCCCACGGCCGTTACTGTATTTGTGGCTCCGTCAATCACCGACACGCTGGAATCACCACTATTGGCCACATAGATCTTGTTGGTTAGCGGGTTTATCGCGGTGGCAGAGGGGCCCGCCCCCACCGGTAATGTGGCCACGGGTCCAATGATGGGAATGGGATTGACAATCGAAAACGACAGCGGGCTGGATGCGCCTCCGCCTGGCGTGGGGTTCAGCACGGTCACCAAGGCGCTGCTCGCCGTCAAGATATCAGTGGATGGAACCGTTGCTGTCAACTGTGCGGCGCTCACGAAGACGGTCGTCAAAGGCGCGCCATTCCATTCCACAAGCGAACCTCCCACAAAGCTGGCGCCATTCACGGTCACCGTAAAACTTGCGCCGCCGGCCGTCGCGGAATTCGGTAACGCGGAGGCCAGCACAGCCACGAGGTTGTCGACCGTAAAGGTCGCCGGACTAGGCGAAGTTCCACCGCCCGGCGCGGGAGTAACTACCGTGATCGAGATCGTGCCGCCGCTCACGAGGTCCCCCACCGGAACCAAGGCCGTCAACTGCGTGGCGTTTACGAGCGTAGTCACCAGGGGCGTTCCGTTCCAGTCCACCACGGAAGTGCTGATGAAACCGGTCCCATTCACAGTCAGCGTGAAGCCGGCGCCTCCGGCGTTCGCGGAGGTCGGTGAAATGGAAGCGACCCCGGGTATGGCATTGGGCGTTACGATGACTTCCACGAGCACCGGCGAGGTGCTCCCGGCAAAATTGCCGTCGCCGCTATACACCGCCGTGATGGAATGCGAACCTAGAGCAAGCGCGGAAGTCTGAAAAGTCGCAGCTCCGGCCGCTACTGTGGCTGGTCCCAACGGAGTTATCCCGTCGAAGAATTCGACCGTACCCGTCAGCGTGCCTGCCCCCCGGCTGCTGAGGGAAACCGAAAAGGTCACCGTGTCGCCCGTCCCTGCGGGATTCTCATCGGAAGTCAACGAGGTCGTCGTCCTCGAAAGGATTGCAGTGAAAACTTGCGCGGCAATGGGTCCGATGAGCTGCTGGGTGGTTCCCGCCGAATTGGCTTCCTGTCCGTCGGTTGCGAAAGCGTAGACGATGTGCGTTCCTTGCTGCACTGAGGCAGAGGGCGTTGCGGTGAAGTTTCCGGTGCCCGGCGTGGCGGCGATCCACGGCCCTTCCCATGTGTCCAGCTGAAAATAGACGTGCTCCACCGTGGTCGGGTCTGGAGCGAAGGTGCTTGCCGCCGTGAAGGTGAGGGCCGGCAAAGTTGAACTGATTCCACCTGGATTCGCCGCGATCGTGGTGATGAGCGGCACAGCCTGCACCCGCTCTTCGGCAATAACCGTCATGTTGCCCGGGCTTGCGCACGTAGCGTCGGTTCCGCAGGAATTGATTACGTAAATCTGGTTCGTCGCCGGATTGACAGCGACGCCAAAGGGAGTGATTCCGACCGCCACAGTGTTGGTAATGTTCGTGGCTCCGTCAATGACCGTCACCGTGTTGTTCGACTGATTCAGTGAGTAAATTTTGTTGGTTACGGGGTTCACCGCCAGCCGAAACGGGAGTGAACCTGTTTGCACCGTTGCGGTAACGGTACCCGAGGCGCCGTCCAACACGGAAACAGAGTGACTGAATTCATTGTCCACATAAATCTTGTTGGTCACTGCGTTCACCGCCAAATCGATAGGGGAAGTTCCAACCGATACAGGGGCGCTGGCAACGGCCGTAGCCCCGTCAATCACGTTCAGATTATTGCCGCCTGCGATCACGTAGATTTTGTTCGTTACGGGGTTCACCCGCAGGACGCCGGGACTGATCCCCACTGACACAGCCGTCGCCTCGACGGCGGCTGGTGATGAGCCTGCGGCGCCATCGATGATCGAGACCGTGCTGTCGATCGAATTACTAATGTAAATTTTGTTGGTCACCAGGTTTAGTGCGAGCGAGGTAGGGTCATGCCCTACAGCCAGGGTTGTAATTGCATTGCCGTTATTGGCGTCAATGACTGTCACGCTGCCAACGCTCATACAAGTTGGGTCGGCTCCGCATGAATTGCTCACATAGACCTGATTCGTCACCGGGTTGACGGCGATGGCCTGGGGCGTCAGCCCGACGGCAACGGCGGACGTCGCATTGCTGTTGTTGGCGTCAATCACCGTCACGCTGCCGGCGCTGGCGCAACTCGGATCGCTTCCGCAAGTGAGCACATAAATTTGATTCGTCACCGGGTTCACCGCCACGGCAGTGGGTGTGTCCCCGACCGTCACGGTTGTGGTTGTATTCGTGAGCCCGTCTGTCACCGTCACTGTTCCATCCGTCGCGTTGGCCGCGTAAATCTGATTGGTTGCGGGATTCACCGCGACGAACGAGGGTTGTGTGCCTACCGTCACGGCGGCGGTGACGTCGGTGGACCCAGTAAACACCGTCACGTCATCGCTCATTTGGTCGGCGGCGTAAACCTGGTTGGTCACGGGATTGACGGCCAGCGTCACGGGAAACGCTCCGACCGCAAACGCGACGGTTGTGGTGGAAGCGGTCGTGTTGACTGCCCCATTGATTACCGAGAGCGTGCCACCGCCCGAGCCGCTCGTGTGATTCGCCACATAGATTTGGTTCGTCGTCGGGTTCACGGCAATGGCAACGGGAGCGGTCCCGACTGTGATCGTGAGGTTCGATGCCGTCGTGTTGAGGGTGCCGTCGATGACCGTGACGGTGCCAGGAGTGTGATTCGCCACGTAAATCTTATTAGTTACCGGATTTACAGTCAGGACTCGAGGTTGCGCGCCGACCGTAACCGTAAGGCTCGAAGCGGTCGTATTAATGGCTCCATTAATCACCGTCACAGTGGCGTTGCCTGAATTCGCGACGTAAATTAGATTCGTTGCGGGGTTCACCGCGATCGAAAGCGCATTCGGTCCGACGGTTACCGTCCCGATCACACTTTGAGGCGTGGTGGTCCCGTCGATCACCGTCACATTGCCGCTGGCGTTATTCACCACATAAATTTTGTTTGTCACTGGATTCACGCCGATCACCTGGGGATTGTTACCGGCTGCAAGCGTGAGGATATTGGTGTCCGTGGATCCGTCGATCACCGATACGTTATTGCTGACCTGATTCCCGACGTAAATCATGTTCGTTACGGGGTTCACCGCCACGGCAATGGGTGTGCTGCCAACCGTTATCAGCGTGGAGCTGGCGAGGTTCGTGGCCCCGTCGATTACCGTCACCGTGTTGGTGTTGGTATCGGCCACGTAGATCTTGTTTGTGGCCGGGTTCACTGCAAGCGCGCCGGGAGTTCCGACCGTCACGGTGGCGAGCACCAAATTCGTGGCGCCATCAATCACCGTGACCGTGCCGTCCTGATAGCTGGCCGAGTAAATTCTGTTCGTGACGGGGTTTAAAACAATGGGGCTGGGATTCGTTCCCGCCGCCACGGTTGTCAACGCGATCTGCGAATAGCCGCTCGACGGCCACCCGAATACCAGCAACACCGCGCACATCCCCAAAGCCAAACGGCGAAGTGGCCATCGGCCGAAACGATTTCCGCTACCTCCGCCGCAGTGACCGACGCCAGCGCTAAATCGAATCGGCGCTGGATCGTGGAAAATTGTGAAGGTTTTTGCGGACTGCGAACGATCCTGCAAGCGGCTTGCGAGCATGGGGTGGTAAGCTCCTCTGCGCGTACGTCTTTAAAACCTTATAGAGGAGAGGGAACAGAGGCAGGCTACGGTGTCCCATAACGGTCCATCCGTGGCTTGCATTTGTCGGCGGCAGACATGGCTCCACGATCCGCATGCCCGCCATATCAACTTCTTCTCGCGGTTGTGTTGGGCCGCGAGCGCCCATTCGAGGGAAGGAAAGGCCGGTAAATTCGTTCGGTGAAGGGGTCGAACCCAAGGAAACTACGACAAACCTCATCCGCGGTCAATTTGGGCCGCGTACTTTTTCTTAGAAGCGTGCCCAGTAAGTTACCATTAAGAATTGTCGTGTGCGGAACTACCAGGAAATCTAGGGGTTTTTCGTCTTGGTGATTGCGGTAGCATCTCTGTCCATTGACCGCAAACTCTTGTACACGCCTTTGGGAATGAGACGGCTTTCGCGGAGACCCTTATTCCACAAAACACCGTTTGCAAATCCCGTGCGGCACAAGTCTTCTCGAGAAACAAATGTGCCTGATGGCCCTTCTCCGGCCTGTCCTCGATCGTGCCCACCCGGGTCGAGTGCTCGAAATCCGCGAGACTATTCTAAACATCGTGAAATTCTGCATTTCTTTTGCACTGCTATTAAGCGTCCAATTGCAAGCAGCAGCGTCCAACGAGCGTCCCAAACCGACCATTTTCAGGGTGAATTTCAGTAGGTTAGCGGCGTAAGGGCAATTGAATCATCGAGACTTATGGAGCGGGCGATGGGAATCGAACCCACGTCTAGAGCTTGGGAAGCTCCTATTCTACCATTGAACTACGCCCGCACCAGCCTAACGCTACCAAACCCGCCGAAGTCTTGCAAGATTTCCGTGGCGCCGTTTCATGCTAGAGTGTCGCGTTGCGTTCGGTGAACGCAGGCCGCCGTGTTGCCGGCCGGCCGCATTGGGAGGACGTTTTGGCGTACCGGGATTTGCGCGAATTCATTGCCAGGCTCGAAAAAGAGGGCGAGCTGCGGCGCATCGCCGCGGAGATCGATCCGGTCCTCGAGATCACGGAGATTACCGACCGCGTCACGCGGGTCGGCGGCCCCGCGTTGCTCTTTGAAAAGCCGAAGGGTTCGCGCATCCCGCTGCTCATCAACATGCTGGGCAGCGAGCGGCGCATGAATCTGGCGCTCGATGTTTCCCACATCGACGACGTGGCGGCGCGCATCCGAGGTTTCCTCGACATGCAATCGCCGCAAGGCTTGCTCGACAAAATCAAAATGCTGCCAAAGCTCGCCGAACTCGGCTCCTTTTTCCCGAGGTCGGTAAAAACCGGCCCGTGCAAGGAAATCGTACGCCGCGAGAATTTTTCACTCCTGGAATTTCCGATCCTCAAATGCTGGCCGCAGGACGCGGGGCGCTTCATCACCTGGCCCCTGGTCTTCACGCGCAATCCGGAAACGGGGAAGCGCAACGTGGGCGTCTATCGCATGCAGGTGTACGACGAGCGCACCACCGGCATGCACTGGCAAACGCAAAAGCACGGCGCCGAACATTTCCGCCGCGCCCGCGCCGCCAACCCCGATGGGCGCATCGACGTCGCCGTCGCGATCGGTTCCGACCCCATGACCTGTTTGTCCGGCATCCTGCCCATTCCGCCGGACCTCGACGAAATGATGTTCGCGGGTTTCCTGCGCCGCGAGCCGGTGGAAATGGTTTCCTGCGAGACCTGTGATCTGGAAGTCCCAGCGAATTCCGAAATTATACTGGAAGGATATGTAAACTTAAATGAAATGCGCACCGAAGGCCCCTTCGGCGATCACACCGGGTTCTATTCGCTCGAAGGAGAGTTCCCCGTTTTTCACGTCACCTGCATCACCCAGCGCCGCGATCCCATTTATCTCACCACCATCGTCGGTCCGCCCCCGCAAGAGGATTTCTTCATGGGCCACGCGGTCGAGCGAGTCTTTCTCCCCGTCATGAAAATGCAGTATCCCGAAATCGTGGACGTGGCCATGCCGGCCGAAGGCGTCTTCCACAACCTGATGATCGTCTCCATCCGCAAATCTTACCCCGGCCACGCGCGAAAGATCATGCATGCGATCTGGTCCCTGGGTCAGGCCATGTTCACCAAAGTGGTCGTCGTCGTGGATCACGACGTAAAAGTGCAAAATTTCCGCGAAGTGGTTTGGAAATCGCTCTGCGCCATCGATCCCGAGCGGGATGTGGAATTTGTAATGGGTCCTTCCGATACACTGGACCATGCCTCGCGCCTCCAGGACTACGGCTCGAAGATGGGAATCGACGCCACTCGCAAATGGGAAAGCGAAGGATTCCGGCGGCCCTGGCCCGATGAAATTGTCATGGATTCTGTCACCAAACGGCGCATCGATTCGATCTGGCAAACGCTGGGTCTGCCGCGGTAGCAGAATGTTCCCAGCAAAGTGTCTGGAAAGGCCATACTAGTAATAGTAGTCCTAGTATTCACTAAACCCTATTCCTTGTGCTTTTTGCCCTTTTCCTGTCCACGCGGTCAGCGGCCTAAGCGGTATTCTTCAGAACAACTTGCGAATCCCATTGCTTGACACACCTGGTAGGGGATGCCAAATTCGCAGTACGCGGTGGCGGCTCTGCAAGAGTGGGTTTTTACGCCGTATCGTGCTTTTGGGCCGTATGGGGCCCCTGTTGGGGAAATCGACCGAAGCGATAGGAACGGATTTCACCGGCCACTTTAAGCCTGGCGGACGCATGCGAAACGCCAGCCCGGATTCAGGATGCTGCCGGGTTCTGCTCCTGACAAGTGCGGGTGTGAAGTCGGTTCTGGATGCAAGCGTATCGAAGGCGGCCACTTGCGTGAGTCGCCAAGCTTCGAGCTAGAAGTTAATGGATTCGGCAAGCCAGGGATTCCCGAGGGACTTGGACATGTTTGGTGGCTCGAAACAAAAGGCTCTGGTCGGTCTGGATATCGGCTCGAGCTCCATTAAAGCCGTGGAGCTGAAAAGCACGAAACACGGCTACGAGCTGCTCAGCTTCGGCCTGGAACCACTGGCGCAGGATACGGTGGTGGACGGCGCGATCATGGACGCCCCGCTGGTTGCCGGGGCCATCAGCAATATTTTCGACTCCCATAAAATCAAGACCAAGAATGTAGCCACGGCGGTTTCGGGGCACTCGGTGATAGTCAAGCGGGTCACGCTTCCGTCCATGTCCGAGGAAGATCTCTACGACCGCATCCAATCCGAGGCCAGCCAGCACATTCCCTTCGATATCGCCGATGTAAACCTGGATCACCAACTGCTCGAGTCGGTGGACTCGCAAATGGATGTTCTCTTGGTGGCGGTGAAAAAAGACAAGATCCTGAACCACACCAACGTGCTGGCGCAAGCGGGGAAGAACTCGACCGTGGTCGATATCGATGCCTTCGCTCTGCAGAATTGCTACGAAGAGAATTACGATCCCGACCCGGGCCAAACCATCGCTCTCCTGAACATCGGCGCCAGCGTGATGAACATCAACATCGTCCGCGGCGGCATTCCCCTGTTTACGCGCGACGTTTCGGTGGGCGGCAATCAATACACCGATGCGTTGCAAAAGGAACTAGACCTGAGCTTCGAGGATGCCGAGCGGCTGAAGCACGGCGAGAACATCGCCGGCGTCGCCGAGGAACACCGCGCCACCATTCTGCGATCGGTGACCGACATCCTGGTCCTGGAAATTCAAAAAACATTCGACTTTTTCCGGGCCACTGCGACGGGAGAAAGCATCCAGAAAATCGTCGTGGCCGGCGGCAGCGCGCGCGTCCCCGGCCTGATGGACGTCTTGCGCGAGGAATTCGCCATTCCGGTCGAGGAAATGTATCCGTTCCGCAAAATCGTGATCAATCCGGCGCGCCACAACGAGGACCAGATTCGTGAACTGGCGCCGCGTCTGGCGATCGCGGTGGGTCTCGCTCTCAGGAGCTTTGACGAACTATGATTCGCATCAACCTGCTTGGGAGAACGCGGCCGAAGGCCCAGCGCACTACCGTGCCGCTCGAGGCCACGCTGCAATATGTGCTGCTGATCATCGCCCTGGCCGTCAGCTTGGGCGCTCTGTACGGCCACTATCTGCTGCTGGATCGCGAGAACACCAAATTCGTCACGCACATACAGAGGCAGCAAGCGGAAAAGGCCCGGCTCGAACAGATCAAGCAGCAGGTGGATAATTTTGAAAAGCAAAGAGCCGTCCTGCAGCAGAGGATCGACGTGATCGAGGCGCTCCAGCGCGACCGCACCGGCGGCCAGGAACTTCTCGAAGCCATCGCCAACACCGTCAGCCGCACCGATACCCTGTGGCTTACTTCGGTGGATCGCAAGGGGAATGCGCTGACGATCGTTGGTTCGGCGGGGTCGATCAACGCGGTCGCCAACTACATCACGCAACTCAAGCGCTCGGGTTATTTCCAAACGGTGGAAATCAAGGAATCTCATCAGGACGATTCCAATAAGGCCGTCCAGATTTTTCTTTTCACCCTGACCGCTCAATTCGGTCTGCCGCAATCCGCCAGCGCCGCCCCGGCCGCGGCCAACGCCGCTCCGGCCGCCACCGGTAAGGCCGCGCCGGCCGCGAATGCACCGCCGGCGGCTCGCAAGCCAGGGACTATCTAGGGGGAGCGATGGCGATTTCGTTCCGCGAATATCCGTGGTATCTGCAAGCGCTGATCTTCTTCGCGCTCGCTCTGGTCATTTTTGGAGTGGGGGAATATTTGCCCATGTCCCCGGTAGCGGCCATGCGCAGTTCCCTGGACGCCAATCAAGCCAAGGATGCCGATTTGAATCGTCAGGTGGCGGAATTGCAAGTTTATGAACGCCGGCTCACCGAATTCAAAGTGGAAATGGCGGCCCTGGAAAAGCAGTTGGACACGCTGAAGACGATTGTGCCGGAAGAGAAGGAAGTTGACGAGTTCATGCGCTTGCTCCAAGAAGCGGCTTCCGCCTCGGGCGTGCAGATCCGCAGTTTGACGGCTCAGGCCGTCGTGCCCAAGGACTTTCATTACGAGCTGCCTTTCTCGATCACCGTGGACGGCCCTTACTACAGCATCGAGGATTTCTTTGCCCGGCTCAGTCGCCTGTCCCGAATCATCAATGTGGGGGACTTGACCTTTACGGGCACCGATCCGACCAAATCGAGATTTCCTGTGCGCCCCGGCACCACGGTCACCGGAGTGTGCACGGTGACGACGTTCTTTAGTAAGCCGAATGATGCGGCCCCGCCCCTGGCGGGCAAGAATCAGCCGGCGGGCAAGCCTCAGCCTGCCCGCAAATAAGCGGAATTGAGCCGACTGACTATGCGACTCGCAAAAACATGGCGAACCCTGTTGCCGCTGGCCTTGCCGGCGGTTCTTGCGGCTTGTGTCTTGGCGCAAGAACATCCCAACATCCAGCCCAACGCGGTGCGCGAACAATTAGCGCAACCGGCCCCGGGCGGATCCGCCTCGCCGAGCGGCCCGCAAGATACGATCCCGTCTTCGGCGCCTCATTCACGCCCTGCGGGGGCCAAGGCCTCTGCCAAGGGCGCGAAGAAGGGGCCCAACGCGAAAACAGCCGTGAAGACGCCCGTCGAAAAACCGGCGGAAGAGAAGACCGTGGCGCGGCGCGATCCGTTCGATACGCTGCTCACCAAGGCCCGCCCGGGAAATGCACCCCCGGAAAATCTCCCGCCCGGGAAAGCGGGTCTGATCGTGGACTTGTTGCGCATCGACGGCATTGTGCACGGCCCCAACGGAATGATCGCCATTGTTTCCAATTCGCAGCAGCGAGTTTATTTTTTAAGGGAAGGCGACAAGTTGTACGACGGCTCGGTCGAGAAAATTTCCCTCGACGGGATTTCCTTCCACGAGGTTGGCAAAGACGCATTTGGAAAACCGCTGGAACGCGTGGTCACCAAGCGGCTCTATTCAATTCCAGGAGAACAGCAATGAAGATGAATCGGCCGGCTCTCGGGTTCCGCTGCCTCTGGCTGGTAGGCGCGGCTATCGCGGTTTTGCCCGCGAGCGCGCAAGTCGCTCGGCAGACGCCCGTCAGCGCGGCGCCGCTGCCCTCGATTTCGGCTGTCGAAATCGCCCAGCCTAGCCAGCAGACCACCGTGCGCATTGAGGGAACGGGCGAACTCCGCTACCAGACATTCCGCCTGGACTCGCCGCCTAGACTGGTGCTGGATTTTGCCGGGACGCTTTTAAACGTTGAAAAAAGAAAAGTGCGCAGCGTGTACGCGCCGGTCCTGGACGTGCGCGCTGGGCAGCCGATTCCTGGACAGTCCCGAATCGTGATCGATCTGGCCAACGAAGCTCCCTTCCGCGTGCAATCCGACGGCTCGAATGTCACGATTTCCTTCGATACCCCCGCGGCCCTGGGAACCCCTGCGGCGCTTCATCCGTCCAAAAAGCCTGCGCAGCGCTCCCTGGCTGCGGTCAATGCCCCCAATATGCCGCTCCCAGCCTGGCTGACAGGACAAGATATGGGCCTTGCGCGGCCTGCCGACGCCCCCGAGCCGCAGGATGCAACGGCGGTCGGCTCTTCCACACAGGTTATATCCCCGACGCCGGAAAAGAAATATACGGGAGATCCGATTTCGGTCAATCTGAAGGACGTGGATTTGAAGGATTTCTTCCGCCTCATTCATGAAATCAGTGGGCTAAACGTCGTGCTGGACCCATCGGTTCACGGAACGGTGACCCTGGTCCTCGATGAAGTTCCCTGGGATCAGGGCCTGGACATCGTGTTGCGCAATAATGGGCTGACCAAGGAGATCGACGGCAACGTTCTGCGGATTGCCACGCAAGATACTCTGAGGCGCGAAGCGGACCAGCGCCGCGAACTGGTGAAGGCGCAAACCGACGCAGTTGAAACCGTGACCGTCACGCGCGTCCTAAGTTACGCCCAGGCCACCACCATGGTGGCTACGATCAAAAAGTTCCTGACCGCTCGAGGAGACGTCTTTGCCGATGTTCGTTCCAACACGCTGATCATTCGCGACATTCCTTCCTCGATCCCCAAGATCGACAATTTGCTGCGCCAGATCGACCGGAAATCGCAGCAAGTCGAAATTGACGCCCGCGTCGTGCAGACCTCCCGCTCCTTCGCGCGCGACATCGGCACCGAGTTCGGCTTCTCCGCTCCCACCGGGGCCACGGGCAACACCGCCTTTGGCGGCTTGACCGGTATCTCGACGTTTCTGAGTCCTGTCATCCATTCCGTGACCACTCCTTTCGCAACGGGTTCGGGCACGTCTAATCAGATTCCGCTCAATACCAGTCTCGGCGCGACCGCGCCCACCAGCGGCTTCACCTTTTCCACGCAAGGCCACAATTACGCGGTCGATTTCCTGCTCAGCCTGATGGAGAGCCGCGGAGTCGGGAAGATCCTCTCCGAGCCCAAGGGCATTACGCAAAACAACGAGAAGCTGACCGTCAAGCAGGGACAACAAATTCCGATCCAGACCAACATCAATAACACTATTTCCACGCAGTACGTGGACGCCGTGCTGAAGCTCGAGGTGACTCCGCAGATTACGGCCGAGGGCACCATTTTCCTGGATGTCACCGTGGAAAATACCCAGATTGACACCAGCATCAGCGTGGACGGCGAACCTGGCTTGGACACGCAGTCGACCCAGACCAAGGTCCTCGTCAACGATGGCGGCACCGTGGTGATTGGCGGCGTGGTGGTCAGCAACCAGAACACGACGATCGATCAGGTTCCGCTCCTCGGGAGCCTGCCGCTGATCGGCAACCTGTTCAAACACACATCGATTAGCGTATCCACTCAGGAGCTGATGTTTTTCGTGACTCCTCGAATTTTGCCGGGCTGAGTCCCGCAAGGTACAATATAAAGTGACTCGGGAGGAGACCTCGGTTTCCTCCCTTTTTCATGCCGACCGAAACCACCAGCCGCTTAAAACGCCTTCGCCAAGCGCTTGACACCGCAGGGGCCGGCGCGTTGCTGGAAACGCACCTGCCCAATATTTATTACTTATGTGGATTTTCGGGCGATTCGGCGGCCTTGCTGGTGGATCACACGTCTGCCGCCTTATTCACCGACGGCCGGTTTACGATTCAGGCCAAGGAAGAGACTCGCGGAATCCGCGTGCACATCCACCAAGGCCCGCTCCTCGATGCGGTAGGCGAAAACCTTCGTGCCAGGAAACGCCTGCGGGTCGCGGTGGCCCCATCGCGGCTCACTTTGGCGGGCTGGAAGACGCTCCGCAAAACGGCAGGCGGCAATCTAAAGTGGGTCGCCATCGACGGCATAGTGGAAAGCCTCCGTGCCGTGAAAGACGCCGCCGAGATCGCTCGCATCCGCGACGCGGCGCGCCTGGGCTCCGAGGTGATGGAGGAAACGATTCGTTTGATCCGTCCCGGTGTCACCGAAATTGACATCGCCGCCGAGATCGGCTATCGAATGCGCCGGAAGGGAGCTTCCGGGGAATCCTTCGAGGCCATTGTGGCTGCCGGACCGCGCTCGGCGTTGCCGCACGCGCGCCCCACGGCGCGCCGAATTGGGAAAAACGAGTTGGTCGTCCTGGACCTGGGTGCTATACTGCGCCGCTACTGTAGTGACCTGACGCGCACGGTGCACGTCGGGAAGGCTTCCACACGCGTCCGCCAGTGGTATCATGCGGTACTCAGCGCGCAGGCGGCGGCGAGGGATGCGCTGAGGCCGGGCGCCACTTGTGGGGATGTCGATGCGGCAGCCCGAAACTTCCTGCAATTCAAGGGTTTAGGCCGTTATTTTGTCCATAGCACGGGTCATGGGATTGGCCTCGAAATCCACGAGGATCCCCGAATTGCTCGGGACCAAAAAAAGCTTCTGGAGACGGGTAACGTCGTGACATTGGAACCCGGTGTGTACGTGGAGGGCGTTGGGGGGATACGCATCGAAGACGATGCCTTGGTGACCCATCGTGGCGCCGAAATTCTTACCACCACTCCCCGGGATTTCCTCGAACTCTGAGCGCAACGATGAAGCCATCCAAAAAACGTCCGGCCGGTTCCGATATTTCCGTGCCTGGAGTCGACCTCGGCCAATTGGAGCGCTTGCTTTCTTTCATGTCCGAGCATGGGCTGGAGGAATTCGAATACGCCCATGGGGACCTGAGGATACGACTGAAAAAGGCTATTCCGCAGGGGGGGGCGGCTCCCCTGCTGGCGCTGCCTGCGGCGCAGCCAGCCTCACCGCAAGGTGTTCTGCCACAGGCTCCCGCGAATGCTCCCCAAGCGCCCGCGCAGGCTGCTTCCGCGCCTGCTCCGCCCACGCCGGCGCCCGCCTCGGACGAGCACATCATCAAGTCGCCCATCGTCGGCACATTCTATGCAGGCCCGAGCCCTGACGCGGGGCCCTTCGTTCGCGTGGGAGACTCCGTCGAGGCCGGCCAGACGGTGTGCATCATCGAAGCCATGAAATTGATGAACGAGATTGAAGCCGACATCAGCGGGGAAGTGGCGCGAGTCCTGGTCGAAAACGGCCAGCCGGTGGAATATGGCGAGCCGCTGTTCGCTCTGCGGCCCACGGGAAAAAAGAAATAAGTAGCGCGGGCTTCAGCCTGTGGGTTTTGGTTCTTGCAACGTGAGCACCCGCAGGCTGAAGCCCGCGCTACTTATTTCGGCCTGAAATGTTTCGAAAAAACCTTATATCCAATAGCGGTGAGATAGCCCAGCGCGTCATCGACGC
>Ga0302324_100001947_pt1 | contig 48899 bp, 36 predicted proteins | sample Palsa_T0_1_FD_201949 | JGI IMG/M metagenome (GOLD analysis project Ga0302324, IMG submission 201949) | Peat permafrost microbial communities from Stordalen Mire near Abisko, Sweden - Palsa_T0_1 | ecosystem: Environmental > Terrestrial > Soil > Palsa > Peat permafrost | place: Sweden: Abisko...
AGGGCATTCCGGTTACCGATCCGCTGGTGATTTCCAAGTGCGGAACCTGCCACACCAAGGACGCCAAGGGAAATCTGACGCGCATCTCCTGGGAGCGCGCTACTCCCGAAGGCTGGGAAGAAGCGATCAAGCGCATGATCCGCCAGAACGGGGTCGCGCTCACGCCGGCCGAAGCGCGCTCGATTGTGAAGTATCTGGCGACGTATCACGGACTGGCGCCCGAGGAAGCCAAGCCGGTAATGTACATGGCCGAGCATCGTATCTTGGATGAAACCAACATCCCGAACGACGATGTGCGCGGAGCTTGCACCAACTGCCACGCTTTCGGGCGCCCGCTGTCGTGGCGGCGGACGAAAGAGGAATGGAAGTTGCTCACCAATTTGCATGTCGCGCTCTACGCCACCGCTGACACCGCCTTTCGACATGGTCTCCACGCGTACGCGCCCGGTGGTAACGCGCCGCTGGTGATGGGCGCCATGGGTGGCGCGCCGCTCTTGCCGGTGGATGCGGCGCTCGATTTTCTCGGCAAGAGCGCTCCGCTGCATACACCGGAATGGGCGGCCTGGAGAGCCCGGATGCGCGCGCCGAAAATCGCGGGCCGATGGCTGGTGTCCGCGGACGTTCCGGGACGCGGAAGGTATTACGGCGAAATGCAGGTGGAACCCGGCGCGGCCGACGACGAATTCATAACGCGCGTTTCGCTCACCTCCGTCAAAGACGGTTCGAAATTGAGCCGATCGGGCACCGGCTTGGTCTACGCCGGATACTCCTGGCGCGGACGGTCGAAGGGGACGGGGCCGGCCGGTTCCTCGCCCGATGTTTCGGCGGAAGCGCGCGAAGCCATGTTCATCTCGCCCGATCAGCTTTCCGCCGACGGACGCTGGTATTGGGGCGAATATCAGGAATTCGGATTCGACGTGAAGCTGGAGCGCGCCACCTCGGAGCCGAAGTTGTTCGGACTCGATCGCGTCGCCTTGAAAACAGGCTCGCAAAGCGCGCGCGTTCGCGTCTTAGGCGATAACTTGCCCGCCCAACTAGCCGCCTCCGATCTCGACTTTGGTTCGGGCGTGACAGTGCGACGCGTTGTTTCGCACACCGCCGGCGAAGTAGTCGCCGAGTTGGATGTAGCCGCCGACGCCCTGCCCGGCAAGCGCGATGTATCGCTGCGCCGCGCGGTATTGACGGGCGGCCTCGCGGTATATGATCGCGTGGACTACATCAAGGTGGTTCCCGACAGCGCGCTCGCCCATCTGGGCAGCGAGGTTCATCCCAAAGGCTTGCAGCAATTCGAAGCCATCGGCTACCAGCGCGGAGAGGACGGCAAATCCCATACGGCCGACGACGTCGAGCTCGGACCGGTGGACGTGAATTGGTCGGTGGAAGAGTTCCTGAGCATGTACGGCGACGACGACAAGGATTTCGTGGGCACGTTGAGTCCCACCGGGTTGTTCACGCCGGCGCTCGACGGTCCCAATCCGAAGCGTAAATTCAGCCGCAACAATTACGGGGATATTTGGGTAGTCGCCACCGCGAAAAACGAGAAGGGCATGGACGGCAGGCCGCTGGTGGGCAAGTCGTACCTGGTGGTTACCGTTCCCTTATACATCAAGTGGGACCAGCCCGAAGTCGGCCAGTAAAAAGGAATTTCCGATGACGTTGTGCATCCATAGGATTTCATGAAGCCATTACTTTCCACATTGATGCTTTCTTGCGCGATGGCGCGCGGCGCGACGCTGTTTCTCGGCGCCTATCCGGACGCGGTGATCGTTTTTGACGAGTCGAAAGGGCAAATTGTCGATCGCATTCCGCTGACCACCGGTCTTCCGACCAGCTTGCGATTGTCGGAGGACAAGCAGAAGATCTACGTCACCACCAACGATCGCGGCGGCATCGAAGTGATCGACATAGCTACGCGAAAAGTGATCAATCACTTTGAGCTCAACACTCCCACTCGGCGTTTTCGCTTTATGGGCGGCACGCCCGACTCCCAGGGCAAGCTGTTTTACGCCGTGACGATCGAAATTGACAAACTAGTCGATCGCTTTGAAGTCGGCAAGGCGAAATACACCGTAATTGACCTCGCGCAGCAGAAGATTGCGAAGACAGTCGATATCGCCAGCGAGGATGAGAGCGGGAACTCCAGTGGATATGGAATCGGCAATTTCGAAATTTCTCCCGACGATAAATTCCTATACCAGTTTCGCGACAAAGTTGCGATCCTCAAAACCGACGACTTTTCGGTGGTGGATCGGATCGAGCTCGCCAAACCCGATCTTCCCGGCATGGAGAACGTCGGCTTCGGCGGTCTTCTCGATTCGATCGCCGAACCGGGCCACTTCATCTCGCTCTTCGTTGCGGCCGATCCGGTGGTGCACAATCTCTTGTTCGGCATCGCACGTTTCGATCTCGCCTCGCGCCAGGTGGATTTCACGCCCATCGGCCCCGTGCCCGACGGCATGGCGGGCCTTCAGGTCACGCCGGACAAAAAGACAGCCTACACAGTGGTGGCCACCGGAGCGCACGGCAAGAAGCGTTGCGAGTTCTGGGCCTTCGATCTCGCCACCGATCGCATCATCAAGACGGAGGAAGTTCCGTGCCGCACGCGCTTCAGCCTCGGCATGTCCGGCGACGGCAAGAAACTATACTTCTACGGCGCCGGTTTCCAAATCGAAGTCTACGACGCCGCCACGCTGAAGTATGAGAAGACTTGGGACCTGAATACCGACATCACTTTCGCGGGCATGGTCACGGTGCCTTAGATCGCATGTGCTTCTACTTTATCGCTTGACATTACGGTCTGGTTACCTTATGCTTCGCTGAAAGAGTTTCTCCGTCCGAGCTCTCAGAAGGAGGCCGGTCATGTTGGAGTTGTCCCCAGCCACTAAGCCGCCGATTGCTTACCGAGTGGCGATTGCAACACTGTGCGTGTTGGCATTCTCCAGCGTGGCTCACGCTCAGTCAACCTTCGGCACCGTGCTGGGCACCGTGCTGGACCCCTCGGGCAGTGTCGTCGCGAAGGCAAAGGTGGAGCTGTTCAACACTGGAACGAACGCGGTCCGTGAAACGGAATCGACCGAGAGCGGGGCTTACCAGTTCAACAACGTCGAGGTCGGAAGATACAGTATCAGAGTCAACGCCACCGGTTTTCAGAAGGCCGAATATCAGGCCTTCGATCTGACCGCTCGCGCGACCGTGCGCACCGATATCAATCTCCAGGTTGCTACTCAATCATCAGCGGTGGAAGTAACCGGTGCTGTTTCCACCGTCCAGACGGACGTCTCCAACATCTCCGAGACGAAGGGTTCCCGGGAGCTAACGGATCTTCCCGTGGCGGTTTACACTCGCTCGCAGGGTTCCACCAGCGCCTACGCCACTTTGACTGCGCAACCTGGCGTTCAGACCGACAACAGCAACAATATCGTTGTGGCCGGCGCGTTGCCGTCGATGATTTCCCTGAACATCGACGGAATCAGCGCCACGGGACCGGGTTACGGGGCCGGTGGCTCGTATGGGGATGCCGCAATGGCCGAACTGTTCCCTTCCTTTTATGCAATCGAGGAAATCAAGATCAGCGAAACCCTGAATCCCGCCGAGTTTGGAGGCGTGGCCGATATTACTACGGTCTCGAAGTCAGGCACAAATAACTACCATGGCGGCTTATACGAGAACGTCCAGAATACCGACTTTAATGCCAGCGACACGTTCAGCCACCAGCCTACACCGGTCCAAATGAACAATTTCGGCATTTACCTCGGAGGCCCGGTCATCATCCCGAAGTTGTACAACGGGCGGAACAAGACGTTCTTTTTCGGGGACTTTGAAGTGCTGCGCCTGCCGAAATCGCAGACGCAGTTGGAGAGCGTTCCGAGCGCAGCCATGCGGACTGGCGATCTTACTGCCTACGACGGCACTACTATCGCACCAAACCTGATCAATCCTTTTTCGGCAAAATTGCTGAACTTACTCTACCCCTTGCCGAACTATGGTCCACCGGGCGCCGTTTCGAATAACTATCTCGCGACTTACGCCATCCCGATCAATAGCGCGCAGGGCGACATTCGCCTAGACGAGGCGATTTCGCCGAAACACTTGGTATACGCCAGGTACACTTACAAAAACCGGCGTCTGACCACCGAACCCAATGGCCCACCGACATTGGGGGAAGTTTCCCGCCCCGAAGTCTACAATTCTTTTATCATTGCCCATAACTGGATCATCTCTCCGACGCTAGTAAATGAGCTGCGCGGCGGCCTTACGACGGAGCGTGCCAGCGTCTCATCGCCAATTACCGGGACGGAAATCGCATCCGAGTTGGGCATCACCTATCCCCCGCTACCCGGCGCCATTCCGGGATTCTCCACGCTCCCCACGATAAACCTCGCCGGATACGAGGGAATTTACGGTCCAGCTAGCAACACGAACCCGAAGCAAAGAATCGAGCAGATCGCGGATACGCTGACGTGGACGAAGGGCAAACACACCATGAAGTTTGGTGGCGACATTCGCGATTTGCGTAGTCTCCTCACTGCAGTTTTTGGAGAGCTCCAACTGGGAGACTTTACGTTCAACGGCGGAGCCAATTTAGGCTTTTCGCCGTTCGCGGGTTTCCTGATGGGCTATCCGGACTCTACCGGGATAGCAGCAGTGCTCAACCCGACCACGGACGCCAATTCGAAGCACTTCGCTTTCTTCGGGCAGGACGATTGGAAAGTCTCGCGATCCCTTACCATCAACTTCGGGTTGCGGTGGGAGTATAACCCAGCCTTCAACGACCATCAGGACAACATAGTGAACTGGGATCCGAACTACACGAGTGTTGTCAATGGCAAGACCGTAAACGGCGCGGTGACCATCCCTAATCAGGCTGCGACTGCCCAAGTCGACCCGGCGTTCGTACAAGAGATCGCCCCGACTCCGGTAATTCTTGCTTCCCAGGTTGGCCTGGGGCCTACCTTGCGGAAATCCTCCAGACTAGATTTCGCCCCGCGCGTTGGATTCGCCTATAGCTTGGGCGGCAACAACAAGACGGTCATTCGGGGCGGATACGGACGATTTATCGAACAACTTCAAGGCAGCTCAGCGAATCATGGGTGGGGCGTTGGGTCCACCGCCTACGGGGTCTTCGCAAATTCTCTCGGGAGCAACGGATTACCTGTGTTCTCGATGCCTTATTCGTACCCCTCCAACATCTCGCAACCAGGTTCGGAATACTTCTCTGAGGCCGTCCTGGCCAACTTCAAAGACCCCATCGTCGAGGAGTGGAACCTGACTCTGGAACGAGACCTGGGCAAAGGCTTTGGCGTCCGTGCTTCTTACGACGGCAACCATTCCTACAATGTTCCTGTCCTCGCTAACATCAACCAGGTTCAACCGAACACTCTAGGGTTCTTCGCTCCGGCAACGCAAGCAGCTCAGCCGTTCCCACAGGTGTCGTATATCGCGATGCAGACGAATCAGGGTTTTGGGAACTACCAGGCTGGCACAATCTCGGCGCACAAGCGTGCCGGTGATCTTCAAGTTCAGGCGAGCTATACATACACCCGAAACCTGTCGAACACCGGTGGATATGGTTCGGGTTCCACTGCGGCGGCCTTTCCCGGGGAATTCGGTAGCACGCTCAGCAGCTCATACCTGCCGGGGCTCGACTATGGCAACCTCCCGTACAGCCGCCGTAACCGTTTCCTCGCAACGTTCCTATACGACCTTCCGTTTGGTAAAGGTAAGGCTTTCCTGAACAGCACAAATCCCATCCTGGACAGAATTGTCGGGGGCTTTCAGTTGAGCGGCATTCTTCTGTTTCAGAGTGGGCCTTTTATGAGCGTAACGACATTAGACGATCCCTCCGGTGTCGGCTACAATGTCTTCAACGCCAATGGTGGCCGAGCTGACACGGTCGCAGGTGTCAATCCTTACGCAGGTCAATCTTTGAACCAGTGGATCAATCCAGCCGCCTTCGTAGACCCGGGCAACAACATCGGCCGTTTCGGAGACTCGTTATCGGGCGCCGTTCAGGGGCCGGCGACGAAAGCGGTTTCCATGTCGCTGCTCAAGACAGTTGCCTTCACCGAACGTTTGCGGGTGCAGATCGGAGCGCAGATCTCCAACCTGTTCAATCATCCGAACTACAATCCTCCGGCCAATTTGACTCTTGGTGTTCCAGCATTCGGTACAATCAGTTCGATGCAAACCGCGGAAGGCGCCGGCCCGCGGCAGATTCAATTGACCGGACGCTTCACCTTCTGATGCACTCCATCGGGGCCAACACGAATACCGTCGACAAAAAGCGGAAGGGGCCAGCCTTCGGGCGATAGAGTTGACCGGTCGCTTCACTTTCTAGTCTGGGAGAGATGATTATGATCAAACCGCTTCTCGCATGCGTGCTTCTTACCGTGCCGACGGTTCCCTTATTGCGGGCGCAAGCCCCTTCCGAAGGCTCGACGAAACCCGCAACGGAGCCGGGCATCCCCGTCACCGATCCGCTCACGCTCAGCAAGTGCGGAGGATGCCACACGAAGGACGACAAAGGGAACCTGTCCCGCATTTCCTGGGAGCGCACCACGCCCGAGGGCTGGCAAGAAGCCATCAAACGGATGGGGCGGCTCAACGGTGTGACGCTGAGTCAGTCCGATTCCCGCGCCATCCTCAAGTACCTGGCGACGTATCACGGGCTCGCGCCCGAGGAGGCCAAACCCGTCATGTTCCTTGCGGAGCACCGGGCGATCGACGAGAAAGAGGCCCCCGCCGAGCTCCAGGGCACGTGCAATTATTGCCACGCTTACAGCCGGGCTCTTTCGTGGCGAAGACCTAAATCGGACTGGCTTATGCTCGAGAACATGCACATGGCGCAGTTTATTACGTCCGAAACAGCATTCCGGCACTCGTTTTTCCTCGGTCTGGCGGGGTCGGATCACGATGCGGCCGAGCCGGGAGAAGTGGCCGCGGAATATCTTGGTAAGACTGTGCCGCTCCAAACTCCGGAGTGGTCGGCTTGGCGTGCCCGCTTGAGAGCGCCGCGCCTGGCCGGGAAGTGGCTTATCAAGGCGTCTGCTCCCGGGCGAGGAAAGTTCTACGGTGAATTGACGATCGAGCAAGGCGCCTCCGAAGAGGAGTTCAAGACGTCGGTCAAATTGAAATCCGCTTCCGATGATTCGGTGCTGACTCGAACGGGGCAGAGCATCGTGTACGCGGGCTATGCTTGGCGCGGCAGGTCGAAAGGCGCCGTCGGCGCGAACGCGCCCGTTGACGACCTGAACCGCGAGGCGCGGGAAGCGCTCTGGATTTCGCCCGATCAGAATACCGCCGAAGGCCGCTGGTATTGGGGCGATTATCAGGAATTCGGTTATGACGTTACGCTGATGCGGGCCTCCCCGGAACCCACCATCTATGGCGTCAACGTTTCCGCGCTCAAAACGGGTAGCAAAGGGGCGCAGGTTCGCTTGTTCGTGGATGCCTTGCCCGCGAAGGTGTCGGTTGCGGACCTCGATCTGGGCGCCGGGATCAAGGTCAACCGCATCGTGTCCAGCGGCTCGGGCGAAATTGTCGCCGAGGTGGATGTCGCGCCCGACGCGGTTTTCGGCAAGCGCGACGCTAGGTTCGGCCGCTCCACTCTGCCGAATGCCATCGCCGTGTACGACCACCTGGATTACATCAAGGTAACGCCTCAGACCGCGCTGGCGCACCTCGGGAGTGAAACACATCCAAAAGGTTTCCAGCAGTTCGAGGCCATCGGTTACAACCGCGGGGCAGACGGCAAACCGCAGACCGCCGATGACGTGGAACTGGGGCCGGTGGACGTAAACTGGAGCGTGGAGGAATTTTACGCGGTCTTCGGTGACGACGACAAGGGCTTCGTCGGCCGTCTCAGTCCCACCGCTCTATTCATCCCGGCGAGCGACGGGCCTAACCCTGAACGGAAGTTCATGCGCAATAATTATGGTGACGTATGGGTTGTCGCCACATCCAAGACTGAAAAAGACAGCTTTGGCAAACCCGTCGTCGGTAAGGCCTATCTGGTGGTAACCGTGCCCACCTACATGAAATGGGATCAGCCTGAGGTGAACCCGTGACAGCCGTCGGCACCCGCGTCTACCGGTTGGGCGAGTTCCACTCGTTCGACGGAGGCGGCCGGAAATTTCTTTATCTGGTTCCCGCCGGGGCGATTTTTGAACAGGACGAGTCCGTCGGCGAATTGATCGCCCAGTTATCGGGTGGCGAGGTTTCGCACGACGAACTGATCGGCAGGCTGGTAGCGGGCCGCATGGGTTATGAGGCAGCCGAAGAGCTAATCGAGGAAATGTTCGAAGCCCGCGTGATCGTCACCGGCGACTCCCGTCCCGCGCCGATCGAGAATCCACCGGCGGATTTTCCCCTGCAGTCGTTGGTGATGAACCTGACCAACCAATGCAACCTCTCGTGTCAGTATTGCTACGAGTTCGGCGAAGACAAGGTGGCCACGCCCGAAGGTAAGCCGAAGTTTATGGACTTCGAAACAGCCAAGGCCTCGGTGGATTTCCTGCTGCAATCGTCGAGCGGACGCGAGGCAGTCGGTATCACTTTCTTCGGCGGCGAGACTCTCATGAACTTCCCGCTTCTGAAGCAGGTGGTTACTTATGCCACCGATAAGGCGGCGGCGCAGGGTCGGCGCGTCGACTTCAGCTTGACCACCAACGCCACCCTTTTGACGCCTACGATCATCGAGTTTCTTTCCGAAAACAGGATCGGCGTCACGGTCAGTATGGACGGCCCGGCCGAGCTGCACGACAAACTGCGGGTCTTCGCGAACGGCAAGGGAAGTTACGATATCATCGCCCCGAAAGTCCGTGCGCTGATTGCCAGTCACAGGACGCGGCCTATCACGGCGCGCGTAACCCTCACGGCGGGAGTGACCGATGTCGTCAAAATCTTCCGTCATCTGAAGCAGGATTTGGGCTTCCATGAGGTCGGGTTCGCGCCCGTGACGACGTCTCCGGACCGCCTCTATTCCATCAACGATAAGGGCATGGACGGAGTGTTGGAGCAGTTTCATATCCTCGCCGACGAGTGGCTTGAATACGCCTTGCGCGGCCGGATGCACGGGTTTTCCAATGTGAGCGATACGATTTCCGAGCTGTATCAGGGAGTCAACAAGTCGCACCCCTGCGGCGCCGGTCTCGGACTGCTGGGTGTCGGGCCTTCGGGCGATATCGCGCCCTGCCACAGGTTCGTCGATTCCGACGTTCACGCGCTCGGCCACATTTCGACGGGCATCGATCAGACCAAGCGGAACGATTTTCTTTCCCGCGGTCATATTAACGGCAAATACGATTGCCATACTTGCTGGGCTCGTCCGCTGTGCGCGGGCGGATGTCATCACGAAGCTTTCGTTCGTTACGGCGATACCGGGCATCCCAATCTCCATTACTGTGATTGGATTCGCGACTGGACCGATACCTGCCTCCGTATTTATGGCACGGTGAACGCGCTGAATCCCGGTTTTCTTGAGCAATTCGCACAAAGGAAGGCATTATGAAACACCTCCGAGCCATTAACAGAAAAGCCAGCCGCATCGACGACATCGTCACGTCGCGCCGGCAGGATGTCGTGGCCCTTCAAAACCCCGCGGCTGCGCCCAAGCCCCATATCCCGACGGGATGTTCGCTCTCGTTCTTTCCCGGATGGGAGGTGGATTCTGCCGGCGGCACAGCCGGGCTCTGCCAGCCCGTGGAACGCGACCTTTACGATTGTTACGTTACGTGCTTCTGGCCCGCGCAGGTTCCGGACCATGTCAACGCCTATCCGGACTGGGCGAAAAAGTGCGCCGTGGCCACCAAAGACTGGCGCAATCTGGACATCGTTTTTCCGTAAAGAAAGGCTTTCCGGATGAGAATAACTTCGCTGACATTCGCGCTGACGTACGCGCTCGTTTCCTGGAGTGTTTCGGTTCATGCTTCGTCGCTGTTCCTCGGTGCGTATCCCGACCAGGTATTGGTTTTCGACGACAGCAAGGGGCAAATGGAGACGAAAATCAAGCTCGTCACGGGCCTTCCCACTTCCCTCAGCATTTCGCTGGACAGAAAGACCATCTATGCGACTACCAACGATCACGATGGCATCGAGGTGATCGATGTCGCCACGCGCAAAGTGATCAAACACTTTGTGCTGGACACGCCAACGATAAAATACCGCCTGAATGGCGCTACGCCAGATCCGACTGGCAAGTACCTATATTGCATCACTACCGAGATCGTCAAACTGCCGGACCACTACGAAGTCGGCAGGCCAAAATACACGGTGATCGACGTGGCCGCTCAGAAGATCGTGAAGACTGTCGAGATTGAGAAAGAGGACCTGGCCGGCAACACCGGATTTTTCGGCCGTTTTGGCTTTGAGTCCTCCACCGACGGCAAGTATCTCTACCAGTTTCGCGATAAGGTGGCGATCCTGGATGCGGCCACGATGAAAGTGGTCGAACGGATCGATCTTTCGAAGCCCGACGATCCTTCCATGCGGCGCCTCGGATATGGCGAACAGCTCGATACCCTCTTGCGGCCCGGTTTCCACATTTCCTTGTTTAACGCGGCGGATCCGTTCGTTCACCATAATGTGTTCGGCATCGCCCGCTTCGATTTGAATTCGCGGCAGGTCGACTTCACCCCCATCGGTCCGGCCTTGGACGAAATGTCCGGTCTGCAGGTGGCCCCCGACCTGAAGAACGCCTGGACTGTAGCCACCTACGGCGGCGAGCTCGGCACCAAACACTGCGAATTCTGGCACTTCGACTTGACGACCAACAAGGTGACTGACAAGTCGGAGTTCCCCTGCCGCACCAACGAGTTTTCGAATCACGTCGTCTTGTCCAGCAACGGTAAGAAGCTGTATGGCTATGGCAATGGATTCGACATCGAAGTTTACGACTCCGCCACGCTCAAGCATGAGAGGACGTGGGATCTGAATAGCGACTGCACGGGTCCCCTGATCATTGTCGATTGAACCGTCCCGGCACTTGAGGCGGGTATGAATCGAAAGTTGTTCCGGTCTGCGCTCGCAGCCACGGTTCTGCTGGCCAGCGCCTTTGCGGCCTCGCCTCCGGCAGTCGCCGGCCGACAAGCCCTGGACCTGCTGCTGAAGGGCCGCTATGACGAATTCAGCCGGCTGCTCACCGATGATGCAAAGGCGCTCCTGACGCCGGAATTTCTGCGCGAGCGGGTGGCGTCGGAGATCCAGGGTTTTGGAACACTGGAGCAGGTTGGAGAGCCCTTGACTGCTAAAGCGGGCAACCACGATCTGGTGAGTTTCCCCACCCGCTTTTCAAAAACGACCGTCAGCATTCAGCTGACATTGAACGAAGCCGGGCGCGTGGCGGGCCTTCACTTCCGGCCCGCTTCCGACCCTCTGCCTCTGGTTTGGGTGCGGCCTGCTTACAGCAACCCCGCGCTGTTCCAGGAACGAGCCGTGACCGTCGGTGAAGATCCTTGGAAACTCGGTGGAACTCTGACAGTGCCCGTCGGAAAGGGCCCGTTTGCCGCGGTCGTACTGGTCCACGGAGCTGGGCCGAACGACCGGGATGAGTCGATCTTCGCTAACAGGATGTTCGCTGACATCGCCGAAGGTCTGTCGTCAAAGAACATCGTCGTTCTGCGTTACGACAAGAGGACCAGGACCTATGCTTCACAGATGAGCGGCACGGACTATACGCTCCGCGAAGAGACTATAGAGGATGCGGCGCGAGCGATCGCGTTGGTGCGTAAACAGCCGGAGGTCGATCCGGAACGCGTCTACGTTCTGGGCCACAGCCTCGGAGGCTACGCTTTGCCCCGAATCGTCGCCGAGAGCGCAAAACAGGGCAGGCTCGTTGCGGGAGCGGTGTTTCTGGCCGCTAACGCAAGGCGTATTGAAGATGTCGGCCTGGAGCAGGCGGAGTTGATGCTGAAGGATGGCGGATCGCCCGATAGGCTTCGACAGCTCGAAACGTTGAAGAGCCAGGTGGAACTGGTTCGGCATCTCGACCCAACCAAGCAGTATCCGCCTACGCTGCTCGGGCTGCCTGTCGTGTACTTTTTCGATCTGCGGAACTACAATCCCGTGGCCGAGGCCGCGCGGCTCCAGATTCCCTTGCTTTTTCTCCAGGGCGAGCGTGATTTCCAGGTCACCATGGAAGATTTCGGCCTCTGGAAAACCGGATTCGCGGGATCACCACAGGCGAGTTTCCACGACTATCCGGCGCTCAATCACCTCTTCATTCCCGGCGAGGGGCCGAGTTCGCCCGCGGAGTACAGGAAAGCCGGCAATGTCGCTCCGGCAGTGATCGACGATCTGGCGCAATGGCTCTCGGCGCCGAAGCGCTGAGACCATCCCAACATTACCTGCGGCCGTGGCGTTGCTGTCCGCCGCCGAATCCACGGTCCGTTTTTGGACGGGCTTCGTTGACGTTCAGCGCTCGGCCGTCGAGTTCCCTGCCGTTTAACTCGGCAATGGCGCGATCGGCATCCGCATCCGCGGCCATTTCGACGAACCCGAAACCTTTCGCCCGGCCGGTGTCGCGGTCGGTGATGAGGTTGACGCGTTCAACCGCTCCATACGCCTCAAACATGGATCGAACCGCATCTTCGGTGGCGCCGAAGTTGAGGTTTCCTACAAAAATATTCTTCATTTTCTCTTTTTCCTTCTGAACTACCGGTTAGTGAATCGGGGCAGGATCGAACGAGGCGGACGGGCCGGACAGGTAAGAAGATGCCAAAGTCGTAAACCCCTCGATTCTAGCACGGAAAGGGTTCGATAAATGCTAGGTTGAAAGTAGCATTGAGCCGCTTCAATAATCCCAAGGCGCTGCTCAGCCTGCCGCGGGAACCGCTTCAGCGACCTCTGAAGACTGAAACCAAAATCGACGAACCGCGGCCCTCCACGCCCCGCATCGGATCGACGCCGCCCGATTCCAGTCTGGGACAGCGGGCGGGCTTCGCGCTACTCTGCATCTTTTCGATTTCCGCCTACGCGAACGAGTTTGCCGTTCGCATGTTTCATGCGAAGGCCTACATCTCCACCGTTTCCTGGGTGCTGCTGCCGCTGCTCATGCTTCTGAGCGGCAATCTGTTGCGGGGCATGCGGGATATTATCGGCCGCCTGTGGCTCGCGTTCCTGGCGTGGCTGTGTCTCGCGGCACCCTTCAGCGTGTGGAGGGGCGGATCGCTCCTTCTACTGGCCGACTACATTCCACACGGGTGGATCCAATTGTATTATTTCGCGGCTTTCGTGATATCGATCGGACACCTGCGGCGTCTGATGTTTTTCCTCGTTGCCGCGAATTGGTTGCTGCTTGTGGATTGTTATTGGTTCGGGTCCGTCCAAGGCGGCCGCCTGGAGATTCCCGACAGCGTCTTCTTTTCCAATGCCAACGATCTGAGTCTGCAATTGATCATCGCTATTACGCAATTCATGTTTCTGGTTTTCCAGCCGCAGGTCTGGAAACGCTTACTGGGCGTCGCCGGGATCATGGGGGCGCTGGTCTTCATGCTCCGAACCGCCGCGCGAGGCGCCTTCGTCGCGATCCTGACTCTGGCCTTGGTGAGCCTGCTGCTCGGAAGGAATCGGATTCGATACCTGCTGATCGGAGTTCCGGTTCTCGCGGTCGCGCTGTTGCTGACGCCCGCGCCCGCGTTGCATCGGATGATGTTGATCGCATTGAATCCCACGGCGGACGCTCAGGACGAATCCGCGGTCGCCTCGCAAATGCAACGCACGGAGCTCTTTCGCCAGAGCTTGAACTACGCCATCACGCACCCTCTGATGGGCGTGGGGCCGGGCCAGTTCGCGGTGGCGGTTTTCGGCGATTCAGTGAAGGAGGGCAAGCCCGCGCCTTGGCTTGGAACGCACAATTCCTACACGCAGGTGGCCAGCGAGTGCGGAATTCCAGCGTTCCTCTTGTACACGTCCGTGATCATCCTGGCGCTGGTTTCGAACTTTCGGATATACCGGCGTTCCGCGGGCGATTCGCGCACGCTGGCGTTTTGTCTGTTCAGCGGCGTTCTGGTGTATGCCATCTGCACGTTCTTTTTTCACATTGCCTACAGCAGCTATCTGCCGTCGCTCGCGGGATTGAGCGTCGCGCTACGGCTGGCAAACCGGCGAGTCGCATGAGATGGATCGCGCCGTTCGTGCTGCTGGCCATTTTCTTTCTTCTAGTCCGCCGGCAGGTCTTCACCTGGCCCTATTATTACGATGAGGCCGACTACATGTACGCGGCCTCGCTCGGATTGCACGCCAACTATGCCGACGCGCCCGCTCAGTCCCTGTTCGATTTCGTTCGCATCGGAATGAGCAAGGGCAAAGGCGCGGTCGAGCGCGCGGAGATGTCGCGCGAGATCCGGCGCAGCGACGACGTGAACTTCTACCGGCACTGGCACGGTCCGCTGTATTTCTACTGGCTTCTGGCGCTGGCCCCGTTCCACCTGAGCGAGCCAGCGACGCGGAGTTGGTCGTACGCGTTTCCTGTTCTGACGTTCCTGTTCATTTACGCCGGCAGTCTGTGGCTGCTGCCGGGGCGCGAAGGAATCCTGGCCGGGATTCTAGGCGGCGCCTTCTATTTGTGGAGCTACGCTACTATTCGGACGAACGAAATCGCGCCCCATGAGCTTTTTGCGTCGTGCTACATCGTCGCGCTGCTGTTCCTGATGAAATGGCGGAGCACCGGCGCGGCCCGCTATTGGAACGCCGCGCTGGTCGCGAGCGCCGGCGCGTTTTGCACGCTGGAAGTCGCCTTCGTTCTGGTCGCAGTGCTGTTGGTGTGCGCGGCGTTGGCAACTAAGCTGACCGACTGGCGCTGGATGGGAAAGTCGGCTCTGCTTTTTGTGGGCTCGGTCTTAATGCTGTGGCCCGGCGCGGTGCTGAAGTTGAGTTTCTTGAAGGCCTACCTGTTCATGGCGTATCTGGCCCTGTATCGGCCGTCTCCGTGGGGCCGCGTCAGTGTGCTCGAAACCTGGCGGCTGCGCTTCACTCATTCGCCGGTGGAATGTCTGCTTGTGGCCGGAGCCGTCCTGGCATATTTTCTATTTTGCGATCGCCCGACGCGCCGGGCGCTCTTCCCCGTGCTGCTCTACGCGTCCCTGATGCTACTGGTCGTGCTGCGCGTGGCCACTGACACGCCGCGTTACATGCTGCCGTTTCTTCCGGCGTTCCATCTGTTCGCCGGTCTTGTTTTCGCTTCGATTTTGAAAGGTTGGAAGCCATTGCCTCAAGCCGTCGCCGCGAGCGCGGTTTGCTTGCTCGTACTGTGGAACGCGGCCGCACAGATCGCCGCACACCCGATCCTGCCGGCGCCCCGGCTCCACGCGGAGCTGGTGAAACTCGGCGAGCGGCATCCCGAGGGCAAGAAGCTATTGGTCCCGCAAGACGACTTGCCGATGATCCACTATTATTTCCCCGGCGCGAATCTTTGGGGATACGTCGACGAACAGGAAAAGACCGCTTGGCTTACCCGCGAGCGATTCGATGTCGTGCTTCAGGCTTCCGGTTCGGAGTGACGCGGCTCATAGGCGCAGAACGGATCGGACGCCAGAGGATTGCCCGTGGCGCCGTAGGCTCGCGCTCGCGACCCTCCGCAAAGCGCGTGATATTCGCAGAATCCGCAGCGCCCTTCAAACTGCGTGGGATCGTGCAGCGACTTAAACGTGGGCGCGTTACGATAAATCTCGGCCACGCGGCTGGTGCGGACATTGCCGACTACCAGTGGCAGGAAGCCGGCCGGGCAGATGTCGCCGGTGTTGGAGACGAACATGATTCCGTGCCCGTCGCGGATTCCGAAGCCTCGATAAGCGCCGCTGCGCTTAATCTGATCCCCGCTCATGCCCTCGGAGCGCATTCGCTCCAGCGCCACGCGACGGTAGGAGGGCGCTTCGGTGGTGGCGACGGTGAAAGGAGAAACCAGCGACGTCTCGTAAACCCAGCCCATGAGAGCTTCGCCGGCTTCGGGCGAGAGCGGCTGAAGAACCTTTCCTCGACCGACCGAAATCAGAAAGAACAGGCTCCAGCGCGATACGTCGAATGGCTTGAGGAGCTCGTAAATCGCGGGCACATCGTCGGCGGTTTCCGCGGCCGCCAATGTATTCACTTGCAACGGCATTTGGAGCTCTTGCGCCCAACGGATGGCTTGCATGGTGCGATCGAACGTGCCGGGCACGCCGCGAATCGAATCGTGCTTTTCGGCGGTGGATCCGTCCAGGCTTAGCCCCAATCCTTCGACGCCGTGCTCCTTCAGCCGCAGCAGCACGCCGCGCGTCAGGTCGGCGGTCGCCGCAGGGGTGATGGATACGCCGATACCGAGCTGTCTTGCTTCATCGATCAACAAGTAAAGATCGGGACGACGGAGCGGATCGCCGCCGGTGAGAATCAACTGCGGCAGGGGCTCGCCAAAATCGGGGATCTGGTGCAAAAACGCCACGCCTTCTTCAAAGCTGAGCTCGTTCGGAAGGGGATTCGGGACGGCCGCGGCCCGGCAATGCCGGCACGCCAAGGCACAGGCCTGGGTCATTTCCCAATAGATGTTCAGCGGAGTCTGGGTGTAATCACGCGGTTTATGGTGAGAAGACCCGATGTGGCGCGGCATAGAGGCCTGCATGCTGACAGACTAGGCAATCTTGATACCAGAAGGGTTATCGGACGCCTAGCTGGTCGAACAGGAACGCCAACACGTCCGCCGATTGCGCCAAATACTCGCTCAGAGCGGTGCCGATGCCGTGGCCGGAATTAGAGCTGGTACGCAGCAGAACCAAATGTTGCGTGCCGCTGGCTTGCAACCGCGCGGTCATCTTCCGCGAGTTCAAGGGGTCCACTCTGGGGTCGTTGGCGCCGGTCAAGAACAATACCGGAGGGTACTTGGTGCCATCCACGACGTGATGATAAGGCGAGTAGGCGTACAGCGCCTTGAACTGTTCGGCTTCTTTCACGGTTCCGAATTCGGTTACGTTGAATGCGCCGTTGGGCTGGAGTTCCACACGCAGCATGTCGTAGATGCCCACGTGCGAAACCACGGCGCCGAAGAGCTCCGGATGTTGGGTCAGCTCGGCGCCCATCAAGAGACCGCCATTGCTGCCGCCTTCGATCCCCAGTTTCGCGGGCGTGGTGTATTTATGATCGATCAGATAGCGGGCGCAAGCGGCGAAATCGTCGAAGACGTTTTGCTTCTTGGTCAACATGCCGGCGCGATGCCAGGCTTCTCCGTACTCGCCGCCGCCGCGCAGATTGGCTTCCGCGAAAACGAACCCGTGATCCAGCAGGGGACGCAGCCGGACCGAATAAGCCGGAGACAAGCTGACGTTGTAGCCTCCATACCCGGTCAGCAGCACCGGATTCTTTCCATCCAGTTTCGTTCCTTTTCGGCGAATGATATTCAACGGAACTCGGGTGCCGTCCTTGGAGGTTGCGAACTCGCGCACAACTTCGGCGTCGCTATAATCGGCCGCCGGCTTTTCGAACAGAGCCGTGCGAACCACCTTGCCGGCCGAGGCGTCGTATCGATACCAGGCCGGCGGTTCGAGATAGGTTTGGCTTCGGTACAGGAGTCCGCCGGCCGCGTCCCGCACCATCTGCTCCACGGAAGAAAGCGGAGCGATAGGCACCAGGCCGCGCGGCTTTCCCGACGCATCAAAGATCCGGATTTCGGATGGACCGCCCAGGACATCCTGAAGATACAGCGCATCGGCGGCCGGGAGGAATCCCTCAATCACGGCTTTGCTCTCCGCAACCACGGTCTGAGCGTCCGCAACGTTCGGGTGCGCCAGCGAAGTTCGCAGGATCTTGCCCTTGGGCGCATTCAAGCGCGAGAGGAGATACAAGTAGCCGTCGGCGCCGAAGGCCGTGCCGGTGATCTCGTCGGAAAGCCTGGCAATTTGATGCCATTGCCCGTCCGCGCCCATCAGATAGTGCGCGAACTCGCCGCCGTCGCCATTGGCCATGGTCGCCAAAACAAACCGCGCGTCCTCGGAAGTTTTCAGTTGAATCTCGGCGATGCGCGGAAAGTCCTTGCCGAGCGAGTAGGTGTCTTGCTTGGTGTCCGCCCCGAGGCGATGAAAATAAATCTGCTGGAAGAAGTGCAGATCCGCTTCCCCTCGCTCGCCCGCGCGCGGATAGCGAGTGTAGTAGAATCCCGATCCATCCGCGTTCCACGCCAGGCTTCCGCCCGCGGTGCCGCCGTTGACGCCCGGGATGGGCGCGCCTATCTCCTTCCCTCCAGCCACGTCGTAAACATGCACATCGCCGCTCTCGCTGCCGCCTTTGGACAGAGAAACCGCGACCAGTTTTCCATCGGTGGAAGGCACGTAGAAATCGATCGCGGTTCCGCCCGTAGGGTCCAAGCGGTTGGGATCGACCACGGCGCGCTCGGACTCGGGGTCGTCAGCGGATTTTAGAGTGACCAGGAGGGGCTGTTCCTGGGGCGGCTGGACTTTGAGCGCGAACAGCACGCCGCCGCGCGCGCGAAGGTCAAAATATCGCGGGGAGCGCTCGGAGTAAAGACGTTTCAACTCTTCATAGAGCGTCGCCCGGATGGGAAGCGCGTCGAGGTACTTCCTCCCATAGGCATTTTCCGCGTCGCTCCAAGCGCGGGCGGCGGGGTCCGAGTAGTCTTCGAGCCAGCGATAGTCGTCGGTGACGGACACGCCGTTGTAAACGTCGGTGACTGGTTTCTTGGCCGCCGGAGGCGGCTGCGCGAGGCTCAAACACTGCGCGGCAATCAGAAGACCGGTGTAGGCGAAGCGAGGGCGCGGGAAGGTCATCGGCCACTATTGTAGCCCGCGCGATTTCCATGTTGCGTTGGTTGATGGCCGCTAGCAGTTCTCGCCTTTGGAATTGCCGTCCGCTTCCCTTTGGGCCTTCTGAGCCGCCTGGGCTTCAGGACTGAGCTGAGCGGAATCCTGTCGCTCCGCCAGACGCTGCTTTCGTTGGGCGGATGCTTGTTGAATTGCGTGCTGTTGCGATTGCGCTGCGGCGCCGCTTGAGCTAATGCTATTGATCATAGAGTTACTCCTGGCTTATGAGGCTTATCGGCCGGAGAGCTGGATTCTTGAAGGTACTTCAGCATCGCTCGCAGCGCTTGGGCGCGATGGCTGACTCCCATCTTGCGTTCGAGCGGCGCCTCGCCGAAGGAGCAGCCAAATGGCGGGTAATAAAACAGCGGGTCGTAACCGAAGCCGTTGGCTCCGCGCGGGGCGTCGAGCAGTTGCCCCGCCACTTCGCCGCGAAAGGTTTCGATCAAGCGGCCAGCCCTCGCCAGAGCGACGACGCACACGAATCGAGCGGCGCGGTTGGTGACGCCTTGCATCCGATCGAGCAGCAGGCCATTGTTGGCTTCGTCGGTGGCGTCCGGACCCGCCCAGCGAGCCGAGTAAACGCCGGGCGCGCCGCCGAGAGCGTCCACCGCGAGGCCGGAATCGTCCACGAACAGATATCCGTCGCAATGTTTCGAATAATACAGCGCCTTCTGGATGGCGTTTTCTTCGAACGTGGAGCCGGTCTCTTCAGGCGGCGGGATGGACGCGATCGCCGAGAGAGGTTCAACCGCGAACGAGCCTTTGAGCGCCAAGCGGAACTCGCGCAGCTTGCCGGGATTCGTGGTCGCGCAGTACAGCACCGTGTTCAGGACCGCAAGGCCTGCTTCTGGATCTCGAACAATTCCAGGATTCCGCGGCGGGCGGCATCGATCAGCTTGGCTAGTTGGGCATCGTCGAACGCCGTTTTCTCGGCGGTGGCCTGCAGTTCAACGAAGCGGCCGGAGCCTGTCATGACGACGTTCATGTCCACCTCGGCGGCGGAATCTTCTTCATAACAGAGATCGAGAACCGGCACACCGGCCACGATGCCGACGCTGGTGGCAGCCACGGCGGTGGTGACAGGCAGCGACTTCAAGGCTCCGAAACGAACCAGCTGTTGCAGCGCGAGCACCATGGCGACGTATGCGCCGGTGATGGATGCGGTGCGAGTGCCGCCGTCGGCTTGCAAGACGTCGCAATCCACGATGACGGTCCGGTCTCCGAGCGCGGCCATGTCCACCACCGAGCGTAGCGAGCGGCCGATCAAGCGCTGAATTTCCTGGGTGCGTCCGGATGGATAGCCCTTGATAACTTCGCGCGGCGTGCGCGTGGCGGTGGCGCGCGGAAGCATGGCATACTCGGCCGTCACCCATCCGCGCCCGCTGCCCCGAAGGAACGAGGGCACTGTCTCTTCCACCGACGCGGCGCACAGCACGCGCGTATTTCCGACTTCGATCAGAGCCGAGCCTTCCGCCGTGAGCAGATAATTTGTGGTGATGCGCACGGGACGCATCTGGTCGGGACCGCGATTATCGGATCTCACGGCGTGTTGGACTGCAATGAAAGATAGAACAACAGGCACATGACCGCGATGCCCAAGGCTATTATGACCAGGCACGGAATGGCGCGGCGCGCCGACTTGGCCGGAGCAGCCTTCTTGCTACCGGCCGACTTGAACTTTGCCATGAAATTGAGAGCGGACTTACCTCGTTCCCGCGGATGCGGCGTGTTCGCGCATCTTGGCGCTGGCATCGCTCAAGAAGTCGATTGGTCCCTTCCGCAGCGCTTCCTTGGGAACGATCTTATCGCCGAATTCCATGTAGCTTTCCTTGGCGACGCTGAACGCGGGCCAACGCGCGAGTCCAGGTCCATTGGGGCTGCCGGTCTTGGCGAACTGCACCCAGGCAGCGCTCATGGCCTTGGAGATCTTGGCGTCCTGCTCATTGTAGGTGTCGGGGTTCACCGAGAAATCGCCGAACATTATGGCGGTGGTGCCGTAGGCCGAATCGGGCAGCGTTCCGAACACGTACGGCAATTCGGAAGCGTGAAAAACGCCCCATTTGATCTTTCGTCCCACGCCGTTCAAGCGCGTGAACTGATACTGGTAGGTTTTCGGATTCACTTTGGAAACGGCTTCGAGCGCCAACCGCGTCCCTTGCAGGAATTCGAAATCGCCCATGATCTGCGCTGCCGCCGCGTGCGCTTCGTCGTCGCTCGAGGCGGGATAGAGGGCGAGTAGAGCGTTGGCCTGTGGACCGAACTGCTTGGCCGCCCAGGTGTGGAGATCGGCGACGTTTTTCACGGGAGGACCGCCCAACAGCGTTCCTTCGTCGGCGTTGGTTCCGGCGATCAGCGCCACATTCTGCATCTTGCCTTCCGCGAACAGACGGCCGGGATCGTCGGGCAAAACATAACCGTCCACCACCGGCAGGTAGGACTCGCCGCGGTCCGCCGCGTCGCCGGCCAATTCGAACCCGCCCGCCATTTTCAAGACCTCGGCCGTGCTCTTGGCGCGTAGCGCGGCCAAGTCCCCCAATTTTCCGCCGAACTTCTCCATCGGAACGCGCCCGTACCAGGAGTCCTTGAGATGGCTGATAGGAGTATTAATCGCCCAGGCGCTTTCGGCGATCACTTTATTGAACAGGCCTTTCGATTGCGGCATCACCATCAGCAGGCAGACTGCAGTGCCGCCCGCGGATTCGCCGAAGATCGTAACGTTGTCCGGATCGCCGCCGAACGCGCCGACGTTCCGCTTCACCCATTCCAAGCCCGCGACCATGTCGAGCAGCGCGTAGTTGCCGGAAACGTGGTTCGGCGACTCTTGGCTGAGCTGCGGGTGCGCCAAGAAACCGAAAATCCCGAGACGGTAGTTGATGCTCACCAGCACCACGCCCTGCGCCGCTAGGGGCTCGCCGTCGTACACGGTCTGCGAACTGGCGCCGATGGCGAAGCCGCCGCCGTGAATCCACACCATGACGGGCAGTTTGTCGGAGGCCGACTTCGCGGGCGTCCAAACGTTCAGGCCCAGGCAATCTTCCTTCTGCGGCGGACCGGCCAAGGGCAGCGCTTGCGGGCAGGTGTTGGGATAATTCTTGGCCACCAGTATCCCCTTCCAGGGCTTGGCGGGCTGCGGCGCCTTCCAGCGCAAATCGCCCACCGGCGGGGCCGCGTACGGGATTCCTTTGTAGGTTCGAACCGTGGTTCCGCTGCCGGTTACCCAGCCGGAATCGATTTTCACGAGCGTCTCGAGGCCCGTGGCGGCGAACAATGCCTGCGTGGCCAGAAACAAGGCGGCGATATTCAGCTTCATGCAAGGATCATGGCATAGTCGGGCTGGTGGCGACAATGGCCCTCGCAGCCGCTAGGGTTCAGGCGGGCGGTCCATAACCGCCACCGCCGGGCGACTCGATGCGCAGCACGTCGCCCGCTTCCACTTCGAACCTGGTTTTACCCGGCAGCGTGGTGGCTCGCTTGCCGTGAACCAGGACCGATCGGCCGGTGGCGCCGGCTTGCCCGCCCGCAAGGCCATAGGGGCCGCGCAGGCGTCGATCGGCCAGAATGGTGACCTGGGCCGGCGCGAGGAATTCGAATTCGCGAATGATCCCGTCACCTCCGGTGTGGCGCCCCTTTCCGCCCGAGCCTGATCGTATGCGATAACCGCGAATGCGCAAGGGATACTGATGCTCGAACGCCTCCACCGGCGTGTTCCAACTGTTGGTCATGTGCGTGTGAGTGGCGCTGGGGCCGTCAGCCACGGACGACGCGCCCATTCCGCCCGCGATGGTTTCGTAGTAGGCGAACGGGCGATTGCGGATACGGTCCCAGCCGCCGAAGGTGAGATTGTTCATGGTGCCGGAACTGGCGGCGGGAATGAGTTCGGGTGCGGCCTGCGCCAGCGCGCCGAGAACTACGTCGGTGATGCGTTGGGACGTTTCGACGTTGCCGGCCGCCATCGCCGCGGGAGGACGCGCGCTCACCACGCTACCGTCCGGCGCGATTACTTCGAGCGGCCGCAGAATGCCCGCCGTGTACGGGATGTCCTCGCGAACCAGGCACCGGAAAACGTAAGCCGTCGCCGACACTACCACCGCGAAGTTGGCGTTCACCGATCCTTCCACTTGCGGATCCGATCCGCTGAAGTCGATGACAGCTTGGTCGCCACGAATGGTCACGGCGGCCGCGATCTTCACCGGACGATCGCTGATGCCGTCGTTGTCCAGCGCATCTTCGAACCGATAGGTTCCGGCCGGCAGCCGCTGGATAGCCGCGCGCATCATTCGCTCGCTGTAATCCTGGAGCGCGGTCATGTTGCGGCGGATTTTCGGCATTCCGTGCTTGGCCACTAATTCCAGGAGACGCTGCTCGCCGCGCTGGATGGCCATGCATTGAGCGAGCAGGTCGCCCTCGCGCTCCTCGGGCGTGCGCACGTTGGCGAGAATCAGGTCGAGCAGCGGGCGGTCGAACTCGCCGCCGCGCACCAGCAGGATGGGCGGAATCCGGATGCCTTCCTGAAAGATCTCGCGCGCCAGGGGCATGGATCCGGGACTCATGCCGCCGACATCGGCATGATGGGCGCGATTCGCTACGTAGAACGACGGTCTCCTGTCTCCCCGGACGAAGACGCCCGACACCGCGGTAATGTCCGGCAGATGCGTTCCGCCGCGGAACGGGTCGTTGACGATAGCGACATCGCCCGGCTTCAGATCGAACGCCTGCATCGCGTGCCGCACCGACAACGGCATCGCGCCCAGATGCACAGGCATATGGTCGCCCATCGCCACCGTTTCGCCGGCGGCGTCGTAGAGGGCGCATGAGTAATCGCGACGCTCTTTGATATTGGCCGAATACGAAGTCTTGCGCAGCACGGCGCCCATTTCCTCGGCAATCGAGACCAGCAGGTGGCGGAAAAGCTCCAGCTCGATGGGATCGGGCTTCATTGCTTGCACGCTCCCTCGTCGACTAAGAAGCTGGCCATGGCGTGCCAACGATCGCCGAGCGACTTTTCGACGACGTTGCTGTGGGTGGCGGCGTCGGCTCGCAGGCGCCAAGCGGCGGGGTCGAAGGTATGGGGAAAACGGATCGCGTCGGCGCTGGATTGCCGCATCTCCCAGCTTTCGCCGCCGGTTCGCGTTTCGTACAGCTCGTGGCGCTGGTTGTCGAGCCGCGCGTCGATCAGCAACGTACCGATTTTCCGCGATTCGAACCAGAAGCGCTCGATGGAAGCCACGCGGCTCTCTTCGAAGATTGGACGCGGGCGCCAGGACTTGCCGCCATCGGTGGTGATCAGAAGGAATGGATCGCGCGGGGCGCTCTGCAGGTTTGCGCCCGAGATCCAGCCATTTTCGAAATCGAAGAACTGAATCTGATCCAGGCCGGAGGAGCGCATCCGGGGCGCCGGCTCGGTCCAAGTTTTTCCCGAATCATCCGATGCCAGCAGGATCGAGTAGAGCGTCGCATCGGGCGTGTGCAGGTTTCCAGCGACAAAAACCTTGTCGCCCACCGCTTCCACATTGGCGAGCTCCAGATAAACGGGGCAGGGATGTTCGTCCGAGCAGTTCAATCCGCCGGCTTCAGAATCGGCCTCGGTGCATTCGAAAGGGATGCGCATCGGCTTGCCGTTATTTTCGATGGGGGCCTGAGCGTGTAAGCACGTTGCCAGGATCAGCGACACGGCTGCGCGACCATTCACAAGTCCTATGCTACACGTCGAACTGGATGCCTTGCGCGAGGGGCAGCTCGTTCGACCAGTTAATGGTGACGGTCTGGCGGCGCATGTACGCCTTCCACGCATCGCTGCCGGATTCGCGCCCGCCGCCCGTCTCCTTTTCGCCGCCGAATGCTCCGCCGATCTCCGCGCCGCTGGTTCCGATGTTGATGTTCGCGATTCCGCAATCGCTGCCGCGCGCGCTCAGGAACGTCTCGGCCGAGATCACGTTGGTGGTGAACATCGCGGAGGAGAGGCCTTGGGGGACGTCGTTGTGCCAGGCGACGGCTTGTTCGATGCTGTCGAATTCCACCAGATAGAGGATGGGCGCAAACACTTCTTCGCGGACGATCGGCATTTGGGGCGACGCTTTCACCAGAGTGGGCCGAACGTAGCATCCACCCATCCGGTCGCCGCCTTGGATGATCTCGCCGCCCTGGGCGCGGATGCGTTCGAGCGCGGATTGCATGGCGTCGACGGCCTGTTGATCGATGAGCGGCCCCATCAGCGTGGATTCTTCGAGCGGATCGCCGATGCGGATCTGCGAGTAGGCCGACTTCAGCCTCGCGATCATTTCGGATGCGATGCCGCGCTGCAGAAAAAGCCGGCGGACGCTGGTGCAGCGCTGCCCGGCAGTACCAACCGCGCCGAACAACACGGCGGGAACGGCGAGATCGAGGTTGGCGTCGTTCATCACGATCACGCCGTTGTTGCCGCCAAGCTCGAGCAACGTGCGTCCGAGTCTCCGCGCAACGGCTTCGGCAACGATGCGCCCCATGCGCGTCGATCCCGTGGCGCTCACGAGTGGAATGCGATGATCGTCGAGCATCGGTCGGCCAACCACTGCATCCTCGCCGATGATCAAGGTGAAAACGCCGCGCCAGCCGTGGCGTTCCAGCACGCGATCGCAGATCTTGTGCACGGCGATGGCGGTCAGCGGAGTTTTCAACGACGGCTTCCACAGCACGCAATCTCCGCACACGGCCGCGAGAAATGCGTTCCACGACCAAACGGCGACCGGAAAATTGAAGGCCGAGATCACGCCCACGATCCCCAGCGGATGCCAGATTTCGTACATTCGATGCCCGGGACGCTCGCTCGGCATCGTAAGCCCGTAGAGTTGCCTCGACAAACCCACGGCGAAATCGGCGACATCTATCATTTCCTGGACTTCGCCCTTGCCTTCGGCCAGGATTTTGCCCATCTCGAGCGTCACCAGAGCGCCCAGATCGTCTTTCGCGCGCCGCAATTCGTCGGCTATTTCCCGAACGATCTGACCGCGCCGTGGAGCGGGCAGCATTCGCCATCGCTCGAATACCTCGGCCGATTCCGAAACCAGCCGGTCGTAATCCTGAGCGGAAGCGAGGCGAACGCGAGCGAGTTCGCGGCCGTCTGTGGGATTTACGGAGCCGATGGTGGCGCCGCCTGCCGCCCCGGTCCACTCGAGGCCGTAGACGCCTGAATTCTCGGGCTCGATTCCGAGCCGTGCGAGCACGGGGTGCGCCGTTATGGTTGTGCCAGCCATCCAAATCCTTCCGGTCCGGTAGCGAATCGGCGACCGGCCTCGGTAACGACTTTTCCAATTCGCTCCAACGCCTCAGATTGAAACTCCGGATCGAGCCAATCTCCGAATTCGTGACGCCGGCTGATTGCCAGCGCCGCTTCGCGAGTGGTTGCTCCGCGCGGCTTGATCGCGCGAACGTGCAATGCGTCGCCGATAATGTCCTCGTCGGTCGCCTGGAGCGCCAGCGAGGCCAACTCCTCGGGATCGCAGGGCAGCAACGGCGCGAGGGTCGCAAACGTTCGAATGCCCGCGGCCCGCAACCGTCCGATCGTTTCCAGACGCCGAGCGATGGAGGCGCAGCGCGGCTCGTACAGCTTTCGAATATCTTCTCGATTCGTGGTCAGAGAAAAGCTGACGCGCAGCGATGTACGGCGCGAAAGCTCCGTCAACCGCGCGAGATCGCGGAGGATCAGCGGCCCGCGCGTCTGAATCGCGAACACCTCCGGCGGATTCGCCAGAACTTCGTCCAGGATGCGCGGCATCAGCTCGCGGCCTTCTTCGGCGGGCTGATAAGGATCGACAACCGGTGAACAATAGATGCGCTGTTGAGCGCGCAATTGCAGGCGCAATCGTTCCGGCGCATTCGATTTGAACGTTGTGAAGTGGCCCCAATGCTTCCAATCCGCGGGTCGCAAGCCGCCATAAATCCCCATGGTGGGCACGTAGCAGTAACTGCACGCGAAGGTGCAATTCCGCGCGGGCGTCAGCGAATGTGTGAAACCCGCTTCGGCGATGAATCCCGTGGTGGGACTAAGAATGCTCGCCGATGTAGCTTCGAAAACCTGGAAAGGCATCGCCGCTCTTATTTTCGCACCAGCTCACGGCGCAGCAGATCGAGAGCCGTGTTGGTGGAGAACATGCGGACGAGTTCCCGAGTGCCCGGAAAATGCACGCGCCGGGCTTCGCTTCCTTCCGGCGTGGCCAGGCCGATGAAGGTAACGCCCACCTTTTCGCCGTCCGGCCCGGCGTAGCCGGTAATGGAAAGCGCATAATCGGAGCCGGTTCGCTGTCGCGCGCCTTCCGCCATCGCCTTCGCCACCGGTTCGCTCACGGCGGTGTGCTCGGCGAGCATCTCCGGGGGAACGCCTAGCAACTTCGTCTTCATCTCATTAGAGTACGTAATGAAGCCGCCGCGAAAATAATCGGACGACGAAGGAACGGCGGTGATGCGGCCGCCCAGGAGCCCGCCGGTGGCGCTTTCGGCGACGCTCAAGGACGCGTGCCGCGCTCGCAGCAGATCGCCTGCCACCTTTTCGAGCGAATCGCCGTTGCGCGAGTAAATGCGGTCGCCCAACAACGGCTCGATACGCCCGCTCACCTCTTCGATCAGCGCCTCCGCTTCTTGAGCGGTAGAACAGCGCGCGCGGAGGTGAACGTGGATCTCGCCCGAGACCGCGAGAATCGTCGTGGCGAGATTCGGGTACTGCTTGTACACCGGCGAGATCAATTGATCCAGATCCGACTCGGGGATTCCGACGCAGCGCAATTGGAGAACGCGAATCACCTGTGCCGGCAAAGCCTGGTTGAGGCGTGGCAGGCAATGATTCTCGAACATCGGCTTCAGCTCGGCCGGGGGGCCCGGCAGCAGCATCAGCATCCTGCTTTCGTGCCGAATCCACTGTCCGGGCGCGGTGCCGCGATCGTTGGGTAACACCTCGGCGCCTTCGATGACGAAAGCCTGCCTGCGATTGGTGTCCACCATCTTGCGGCCGAAGCGCCGGAAGCGCTCTTCGATCTGATCGCAAATGTCCTGTCGAAAAACGAGCGATCGCCCCACTGCGGATGCGACGGCATCGCGCGTGAGATCGTCTTCCGTCGGCCCCAGGCCGCCCGTTAGAACGATGATTTGCGAGCGCGCGATGGCGCCCAGAATCGAATCCATCAGGCGTTCGCGTTCGTCGCCGACCACGGTCTTGCGGACCACTTCCACGCCTAGCGCATTGAGCTGATCGGTGAGATACAGCGAATTTGTATCCAGCCTCTGCGGGGTCAGCAACTCGGAGCCGACCGCTATAATTTCCGCGTCAGCCATTTTAAGGAAGAGGACGGCCCGCGATACCGACGTCCGCGCGATACAGAGCGCCGTTGGTGGTGACCAGCAGCGAGCGCGAGGGAGTAAACGCGAGGCCGACGATCCCCGGTCCGGAGAGGAACAGTTCCGGCGTCGGCTGGTGATCGAAGCGCACGACGCCGCGCCGGCCGCCCAACGAAGCGGCGACGTACAGACGGCCATCGGCGTCGAAGGCCAATCCCTGCGGGCGCCCCAGGCCGCGATAGAAAGTCTCCACTTCACCGTGCGACGAGATGCGATATATGGAATCGAAACTGGATGTGGTGGGTCCGGTGGCGTAAAGATAGCCGTCGTCGCTGAACGCGAAATGATACGCGGCGATGGACGCCTCCATCGTGGCGAAGACATAAATCTGGCGCGCGCGGTTGATCTTGAAAATCGTTCCGCTGCGATCGCCCACGTACAGGTTCTCCTCGGCGTCGAAAGCGATCCCGGTGGCCACCCCCATGCCTTCGACGTAAACCGACGCCGTGGCGTTGGGCGTCACTTGATAGATGATCCCGTCGTAGCGGCTGGAAACGTAGAGCGTGCCCGCTCGGTCGAACGCGAGGCCGGTGGCGTTCATCACGTCGGCGACGAAAGCCTTGGGCGTGTAATTAAGATCGATTTTGTAGACCGAAACCGGAGTCTTCTGTCCGCGAGATCCGCTGAAGGTCACATACACATTGCCCTGCGCGTCGACGGCGGGATTCCCGACGGGATAAAGATTCTCGGCCACCTGAATGCCGATGTCGCAGTTCCATGCCCGGCTGGATTGATTGCCCGACGCGACCGTCAACTCCCCTGCGGACGCGCCTTCCGGCACGCGAGCGATGACGTAGGAATCGGACCCGATGACAATGGGCGCCTCGACGTCTCCGATCATGACGCGAGGCCGATCGGTTCGGGCCAGCCCCGCGCCGCGGATCTGAAATTCACCGCCGGGAATTGCGGCCTCCGGCGTGACGGTGGAAATCTGCGGGCGGCCATTCGATTCCTTCTTGGAAGCCATATCAAAAGAGATGCAATCGGTCTAATAAGAATATAGCAAGCGCACCATAAAGCCCAGCCATCACATCGTCGGCCACGATACCGACGCCGCCGGGCAGGCGTTCGAATTGCCGGGCCGGAGGCGGTTTCCAGATATCCAAGATCCTAAAGAATGCGAACGCAAACAGCCAGCTCTTCCAATTCAGCGTGGATGCGCCGGCCAGCGTGATCCACTGGCCGATCACTTCGTCAACGACAACCAGGCCGGGATCTTCGCGCCCCTCCAGCTTCGCCACCACATCGGCGGACCAAATTCCGGGGATGAGCAGAAGCGCGGCCAAAATCAAAAACGCGCCGCGTCCCCAGCCCAGCCAAAGATGCAACGCGATGGCGATGGCAAGGGCGGCGAGCGAACCGGCGGTTCCCGGCGCGACCGGCGAATATCCGCAGCCGAACCAGGTGGCGATCAGCCGCGCGGCCGCGTTACGAATCTTGCTGGGGCCGGCCGGCATCTTCGTCGTTGGGCTCTTCGGCTTGAACGGGAGTCGAAATGACGTACTTCTCGCTGGCCCAATTGCCAAGGTCCACGATCTTACAACGCTCGCTGCAAAACGGATAGAAGGCGTTGTCGGGTCCGGTTGCTTTTTTGCAGATCGGGCATTTCATCGCATTGCGGCGAGGATGGGAAACGGTTCGTCCTCGGTAGGGCGCGGCGATTCGGACGGCGCCAAGAGCGTGCCTACAAGATCATAGTCGTGCGCCTCGGTGATTAGCATCCGGCGGATCTCGCCCGTGCGCGGTTCGGCGCCCTCGAAATCGTTCACGTAACAGAAGCCGTCGATTTCCGGCGCTTGCGTGGATATGCGCGCCTGCCACAACAGATCGGTTTCTTCCGACGGGCCTTCCACCAGCACGTCCACTTCCTGTCCGATCATCGCGCGATTACGAACGCGCGAGATGCGGCGCTGGTCGGCCATCAGCCTGCGCTTGCGATTCTGAATGGTGCGGCCGTCGAGCTTCGCGTCCAAGCGAAAGCTCGCGCTCGAATCCTCGTCCGAATACGCGAACACGCCCAGGCGATCGAATTGCGCGGCTTTCACGAAATCGCGGAGGTTCTCGAAATCGGCTTCCGTCTCGCCGGGAAATCCCACGATCATGCTGGTGCGGATAGCGACGCCGGGAATGGTGGCGCGGATCTTCTCGATCAGCTTCAGGAAAAAATCGCCGTGCGAGCCGCGCTTCATGCGCTTTAGGACGGCGGCGCTGGAATGCTGTAGCGGCATGTCGATGTACTTCACCAAGGCCGCATGTTCGGCGATGGTGTCGAGCAGCTTTTGGTTGATCCGGTTCGGATAGCAATAGAGAAAGCGAACCCACTTGGCGAAGGGAGTCTCGATTTCGGCCAGCCGGGCCATTAATTGCGTCAGACCGTCCTTGATTCCCAAGTCTTCGCCATACGACGTGGTGTCCTGGCCGATCAGATTGATCTCGCGGACGCCTTGCGCGAACATGCGCGACGCCTCCGCCACCACGGATTCAAAGCGGCGGCTCCGAAATTTGCCGCGATATTGCGGGATGACGCAAAACGAACAGGGGTGATCGCAGCCTTCCGCGATCTTGATGTAGGCGTAATGGCGCGCGGTGGAGAGCAGGCGCGGCGTGAGGTCATGGTAGAGGTACGGCTCGAACGGATTAGCTCTGGGAGCCACGCCTTCGCAGTGCGCGACGATGCTGTCGAGTTCGTTGGTACCGATCACGGCGTCCACTTCGGGAATCTGGCCGCGGATCTGGTCGCGATATCGCTCCACCAGGCACCCGGCTACGATCAGCTTCTGCGCGCGTCCGGTCTTCTTGTATTCGGCCATCTCGAGGATGGTGTCGACGGATTCCTGCTTGGCCGGATCGATGAAGCTGCAGGTGTTCACCACCAGGACGTCGGCGCTTCCAGGATCGTTCGTCAGTTCGTGGCCGCGCTCCGCCAACTGGCCCATCATGACTTCGGTGTCCACAAGGTTCTTGGGGCATCCGAGACTAATAAAGCCAATTTTCAAGGTGGTTGATCCAGCGGAGAAGTGCGCAACCTCAGGATAACAGACCGTGGAATTTTCAGAAATGGGCGTGGCCGTAAAGAACCGCCGCCCCCGCCAAATGTTTGACGCCGGGAAGGCGCAAAAGAAGCGCGTCGGCGGTGGCGAACCCGCTTGAGACGAACCTGCGCCAGGCCGGCGAGCGTTCGTAATTGTAATTTTGCAAAACGAACCGATCCAGCCGGCCCAGGAGAGCGAACGGCCGGATTCGCAAATCTGGAAGATGTGATCGCAGCAGGGCGATTTCGGCCGGTTCGAGCGGCCGTTCGTCGGGCGTCGCGTCCGTATGAACCGGGATCAGGAACCGAATCTGTCGCAGAGTCGGGCTGAAATTGACCGGCTCGGAAAAGACCACCAAAGCGCCGGGCTTCGCGCATTCCAACAGTTTCGCGAGGACCGCGTCCAGGTCGGCGATCAGATGATGAAGGATCGCGTCGCCCCAGATTACATCGAACGTCCCCAGGCTCGACGGAGCGGTTTCGAGCGGCGCGCAAATGAATTCCACCCGGTCTCCGACGCCATTGATGTGCGCCCGGTGTCTCGCGACCTCGATCGACTGCGGCGATATATCGATGCCCACCACCATCGCCGCGCCGAGTTTCGCCAGCAGCACGCTATTGCCGCCGTCGCCGCATCCGACGTCCAGGACGCGCTTGCCTCGAAGGTCGCCGAGCAGGTGGAATCGAAACTCTTTGTTGAAGCGCAGGCGGCGCGCGGAGCCGTAGCGCTCCAGCGTCAAAGGATCGACGGGGGCAGCTTTCAGGTTTTGCGACTGCTCGTCAAAGAATCGAGCTTCCTGTTTCCACCGCTCTTCGCGGGGGCCAGGCGTCGAGGGTTCCGGCCGCAACTAAGCTCCATCGTAGCCTAACTTGAGACGAATTTCCGTTCATCCCACTACTCTCGAAACCCGTGAATGCAACCACGCCCGATCGCAGCCGGCGCTTCGTCCTGAACGTTCTCTGGAACTGGCTGGGCACGGGCGCAAGCTTGTTCATTGGCTTCGTTCTCTCGCCTTACCTGATTTTGAAACTGGGCCCCGACGGTTACGGCGTGTGGGCCATCACGTTCTCCTTGGTCGAGTACTACTGGTTCTTCGACCTTGGTTTCCGTTCGGCGACGGTGAAGTTCGTTGCGCACTACTCGGCGACCAACGAACCGGACAACGTGCGCGCGGTGATCAGCACGGTGTTCATTTATTCCGCCGCCGCCGGAGTTTTGATTTTGACCGCTGCGATCGCGTTCGGCGGAAGTGTGGAGCGCTTTTTCCAAATCCCTCCAGGTTTGCGCGCCAACTTCCGGACACTTGTCATCGTGATCACGCTGAGCTGGTGCCTGGGGTTGGTGTTCAACATATTCAACGCCAGCCTGGAAGCGGTGCAATGCTTCGAATATTCGAACAAGGCATCCATCGTCTCGGCGACCGTGCGCGCCGTCGGACAAGCGGTGCTGCTGTATCTGGGTTACAAGCTGATCGCGCTCGGCGTTGTCGTCGTAATCAGCCAGGCGATCGGCTACTACATCAACTACCTCTATTTTCGAAAGATATTTCCGACGCAACGAATATCGTTCCGTTTCGCGCGGCTTTCGATGCTGCGCCGGATGGCGAGCTTTGGGATGCACACCTTCCTCATGACGATCTCCACCCAATTGCTGAATCAGAGCGCGCCGCTTTGGATCGGCCATTTCCGAACAGCGGCGTTTGTCGGGTACTTTAATCTGCCGGTGCGGCTGTTGCAGTACACGGTGGAGCTGGTGGGACGCATCGGTATCGTCACGAATACGAACGCAGCGGAACTGGCGGCGCGCGGCAGCTTCGAGGCGCTGGCTGAATTGGCGGTCTATACCAATCGGTATTGCCTGGTGATCTTCATGCCGCTGGCGATTCTGCTGTGGACGCACGGGCCGCAACTGTTCGTATTTTGGGTGGGCGCACAATTCGCCGCCCAAAGCGCGCCGGTGCTGCCGATGCTGCTAGTGGGTTACGTGATCGGAGTGGTGGGGCAATACAGCGCGAGCATGCTGTTGCAAGGGTTGGGAAGGCACCAGCGCTATGCTCGAAGCCTGTTATGCGAGGCGGTCGGCGGGTTCGTCTTGCTGTGGTTCGTGGTTCCTCGCTGGGGGATCGTCGGCGCGGCATGGGTGGTGGCGGCGTTGATGATTCTCAACCGGGGATTGGTTGCATCCTGGCTGATCAGCCGAACTGTTGGCCTGTCGTTCGGCTCGTACGTGAAGGCAGTTTACTTCCGGCCGCTGCTTGCGACATTGCCGGTGCTAGGCGTCGCGCAGTGGTTGCCTGGCACTACCTGGTCTCAGATCTTCACAACGGCCGTCGTCTTGGGCGTCATGTTCTACGGCTTGGCGTTCTTCGTCGCCGTGGACGAGGCCCATCGGAGATTGCTCTTGCACTGGATCCGCGATCGTTGGGAGCGCGCTGTCGCGCCGAAAGTACTTCAGTGAGCGACGCAGCCACGCAGATTCCCGGCGCGCTTGTAAAGTTCCCACCAATCCGATTCCGCGCAAAGACGAAAACCGGCCTTTATGTTCGCGAGGTAGTTTCGAAATAAAGCGTTGGCCTCAGGTTCCGAGCCGGAGGGATGCTTGGGAACCATCACGATGTCAGCCGCGCCAAAGAGCCACTCGGCCGAAGGTTTGTGGGCATCGTTGAAAGTGTGGTTGAAGGACAAACAGGCGCTGCCGCCGTGCGCCGGATGCCGCAACAGGGCATAGGAGAACGGATTCTGGACATCCAGCGTGAAGATCGTCTCGTCCCGCTGGGAGAATCTGCCGAGCAAGTCGACGCCGTCGTTCACATACGTCACGTAGGCGCGTCCATTGCTGCGCTTATCCGCGTCGGTTCCTTCCGGCACATCGTATAAAAGCAGGCTCGCCAGGTGCGGCGTGTGGAATCGCGCGACCTCGGCATCGGGCGGATCTTGTCTACTCTGGAGCAGCGCGATGCCGAGGCCGCCCGCGCTGCCGACGAATACCGGCAAGTAGGCGACCAAACCGATCAGGATCAAAGCCGCATTCGCCTTCGATGCGGCGCGGCCCCGCTCGATGAGCAGGATCGCGAACACCGCATTGAGCGGGAACCCTCTCAACTGTCCATTAGTCGCCAGCAACAGAGCGCCGCCGATGAAAGCCACAATCGCAAGCGCAACCGGCGGCCAAGCGCGCTTCGCATTGGTGCCGACCAGTAATGCGAGAACAGCGAGCGGAAGGAAATCTGCCGCGCCCTTGAAGAACGCCCACCGGATTGTCCAGAAGCTCATCCCGGAACTCTTGGCCGCGCTCATCAAATAAAAGTCGTGCCATACGGCGGAAAAGTCGAAACGCAAATACGCCATCATTGCCGCGCCGGCGATCAGTAAGCCCGCGAGAATCCCGGCGAAGCGCCAGCGGTTGTGTTGCGCCAGCAGGATCGAGCAAACCGTGAATGCTAAAGCGACCAGGAAGTAGCTCGGTTTCAGAAACAGCAGAGTGATTGAAATAACCCCGGTCAAAAATCCGCCCCAATAGCCGCGCGATCCTTGAAACGACTCCAGCACCACCAGACCCAGCAGCGCGTAGCCGTAGCGGTTGTACAGCATGGCCTGGCTCAGCGAATTGGGTGGCAGTCCGACCGGGAATGGCGCCACGGCGATCAGCGTGAGAACCACCGACGTCAGAACCGCCGGTATCGCCGCCATGCGCGATCGCGTGAGCCAATATCCGAGAAGACCCACTACCGCTCCCACCAATGCGCTCGCGTAACCGGCAGCGTTCACCGAATTGTGCGCGAGTCGCAGCGCGGCCGCGAATAACAGGCCCAACGCCGGGCCCATGCTCGGCCGAAAGTCAACGTCGGGCCGCTGTCCGTTCAACACTCGCCAGCCCGCGTCGAGCATCAGGAAAATGTCGTGGCCGTAGATCGTGGTGTGGACCGCGCCGATATAAGCGGTGACCGCGCAGATCGCGAGAATGAGCGCGGCCGCCGAAGCGTCGGCCCAATGGTTAGAGGGTTTGGCCCAGGTTCTCGCCAACGCTTCGAAGGAGCGGTAGATCAGGGGCGCTGGAGTCGTGGTCTGCAACGAGAGGTACCGCTACGGTTGAACCGCGACCATCACCGGCGAAGTTTTCGTCGTCGCCCCATTGATTCGTTCGATGACGTAGTAAACCACCCGGCCCGGAACGAGATTCATGCGGACGCGACATCCGCTGCCGCACGCCGTATATTGCGGTGGTTCGCTCGCCCAAAGAAACGGAGCCGTGGACGACGCGCTGGAGCAACCCTGCTCTTGCCTCGTGGTCGGATACAAACTGTTCGCCGATCCATCGACGGGGCCGTTTTCGGCGTAGCCCCAGCAAAGCCGCACCTGATCGCCCGCCGAGCCCGAGACGTTCACGTCGTACGGCACGTAGCCGGATCTTGCCACCGAATCCTGCGCGGGAAAGGGCGGCAGAGATACCGTGCAGACTTCCGAACGTACGCCGTTCAGCCACCAGCACGGCACGAACATCCAAGCGCCGTCCGGACTTGTTTTCGGCTCGGAATATTGGTACTGCCCTCCGATTCCGGCGAAGGCTGTGGACAACATCCGCTGGCGCAGGCCGGCGCTGTCGAATTTTCCGGAAACGTCCATCTGCTGGATCTTGCCCGCGTTCGGCGATGCGTTAAAGAAGCACGGCGTCACCTCTTCGTACTGGTTGGTCAGGCACTGGTTCTCGCCTAGAGCAAAAGGAACGCTAACGTATCGATTCCCGGCGCTGGAATTGGTACGGCACTCTCCGGCGTTGATCGCGTAGCAGGCCGAAAAGCTGGTCGCATCCGTGATCGTGTTCTGCGAGGTGACCGGACTGCTGATGTCTGCGAGCAAAAAACGCCCGGCGAAAAGCGCGAACGGCAGGTTTTTGGGATCCGCCGGCCCGCCGGAATAAGGATCGCTGATCTGATAAACCTGCGACGTTCCCGGAACCGGCGTCAAGGTATCGGCGCCACCCGGACTCGACCGATATTCCGGCCCGTTGCCTGACGACGGATTGAGATGCCGATAGTTCACCACCCATCGTCGATCCCACGCCGAAGCTGCCAGTTGCTCGTTATCCATGTAATCCTGGATTGCTCCGGCATATCCAGCCGACGATCCTGCCCACACCGGGTTTCGGATAGTAAGATCCGGCAGCGGCTGCATGATTTGCTGAGTAAGAGGCGAGTCGAAGAAACCCGCATATTCGGTTTGATTTTGTAAGTCGATCGCGACCGCGGTTCTGTTCCCCGGAAGCGAGCCTGGACTTTGCGTGCCATGCACCAACACATAAGCGGGATTGTCGGGTAACCACGTCGCCGTGGGATCCGTCGCATCCATCATCCAGTTAGCCGCACCCACGATGAAATTGGCGGTCATTGCGAGCGACATACCGTCCGGGTGCGATAAGCCGATGGTGGCGTACGGTGGCTGCGCGCCGTTCGGCCACACTCCGCCGCCGCGTACCAGCCACAGATTGACTAGTGACGCGGAGAATACATCCTTCTTTACGACGATGAAGACCTCGTCATAGTCGTTGTAAGTCTCGTTCGGACGAACCCAGTCGCCGACGGCAAGATTTTGGAGCTTCGACCATGCGCCGTTGACGATCGTCGAGCCGTCGGTACTGGTGCAGGGGAATTGTTGCGCTTCGTTCTGGCCGCCGGGGTAGATGGCGGCAGCGCCGGGTGTGTGGCTGCACGGTTCCGACGAGACCTGGACTTGAATGCAGTTGTTTCCGGCAGCGCCCAAGCTCGCTAGATATGCCGCCAGCCCAGTGGGGCACGCGTAGGCTTCGTTCGCAGCGATGGACGTGCCCTGTCCGATTCCCGCCATGGTCCAGTTCGGAGCCTGCGCGTAACCGGAGCGATTGACGGCTGCAACCGCCATTTCAAATGGACCGTAGAGCGTGTTACTCGCGCTTGCGGATGCCGGATAAGGCTGATCCAGAGTAAGTGAGTGGTATTTACCGATTGCATGAATCGGCCCGTGCACATAACCCCATCGGCCCGGATATTTCGAGAAACTGTCAAATACCTGGACCAGACTTCCGGTGGTTGGATCGAAGGCCGCGCAAACTTGAATATTGCGATCGCCGCCGCCGATGGCTGCCATGCATGTTCTTGCGAACCCTCCATTCACCACAACGTTTCCGACGGTGAAACCCGACAAATCGAATCCGGGATTGTAAGTCGAGTAAGCGCGCACGATCTGGGACCGCAAATCCATGGGCGGATTCACCGTCGGGTTTGTCAAGTTAGTGTAAGTGAAACAGGTCAACGGCGGAAATGCGTATGATCCTATGTAGCTTTGCGCGCCCTGCCAGGTCGTATACGGAGGGTTGCATCCAGGCTGCGTGGGATCGTATTGCCCTGAGACAAGCAGCAGCGTCTTCCCAGAATTATAGGAAGCGCTGGACATGAACTTAGTGCCGTCGGTGGGATGCCAGCCCGCGAATGACATGCTCACGCCGTTGGGATAATTCGCGCCGTTGGACGTCCAGGCCGAGGTATAAGGTATGCCCGACGGCCCCAGAGGACGCGCCTCCCCCAGCGGATTCCCGTTTTGATCTTTCGAGACGAACAGCCAGTAGCCAGTCCCGGCCCACTCGTTCTGAAACATGCAGACATATCCGGCCAGCGTGTACCCGGAATATGGATTTCCCGAGGCATCGTTCGACACCGTCACCGGATTCTGGTTGCAGTGCTGCGGAATACCGTCTTCTAACACCGACCACGACGTCGACATATCCGCTTCGAACCCAAAGCTGACGCTAACCGATCCACTGGTTGCTTGACGGACAACTTGAAATCCGAACGCGCGGCCCTCGTAGCCGGCCGACGTTGGACAACCGGAACTGCACGTTTCGACAGTGGACAATTGTGTCGCGGACTGGATGGATGCGATCGTACAGTAGCTATTCGCGCAGCCCCAAGCCGACGAACCTTGAACGTAGATCTGGCTGCCAGCCGGCCAGTCCACGTCAAAAGCGTTCGCCCAGGTATTGCTTTGACCAGGGTTGGTCAGCGCGACGGTGTTGCCCTGAACGCTGACAGTCCCCGGCGTCGGAACCACATCGCCGTGCAGCGGCGTGTAACCCCAGTTTGCGAACACTGGTGCGGGTGTGCTGGCGGGAACCTTCACAGTCCCCGTCGCGGCTGCGGTTGCCTGCAACGAAAGCGTGAACTGCTTCGATAAGCACGGCAGCGATGCGCCCTGCGCCAAGCAGACCAACAAGGTAGTACTGCCATTTCCCGCGCCCATCGCCGTCGCATCGGCCGAACCGTATGTGTACAAAATCAGGTCGTCGACATTGAAGCGCGGATACCAGTTATTGAACGTTCCGCCGCCGGTCATCTGGAACGCCGGCAGCGGCAGGAAAATCGTGGCCGCGCCCGCGCAAGTTCCATAACTCGCGCCGGAGGTGTTCAAGTTGCCCGCGTTCAAGCATGTTCCGTTGGCGACCACGGCGTTCGCAAACTGAGATCCCACTCCATCGGTACTGTTTTGGTTCTTGGCGTACGCATCGCCCGCGAACGTTACCCGTTTCACCCGTTGTCCTGTGACAGGATCCACCAGCGCCTGCCCCCTCTGCGCCACCGTCCAAGTAAACTGCGGGTAAGCGCGATGATCCCATGCGTTCGGATTGAAAGGCGGTTGTTCGGGATAAAGATTTCCAAGCGGCAAGGTGGCTGTGCGGAAGGAACCTTGCGTCGACACTGAATTCAGGGAATCCGTGATTACGTAGTAGTAGGTAGTCGCCGCCGCCAGCGCCCGCGAGTGCAGCTTGCCGTCCGTGGCTACTTGGGATGTACGCAAACCCGCGACAAAACTGACTGCGTTGCCGTTGATCGCCGAGCCGGCGCGATTGCATTGCTGGGATCCCGCGAAGAGCGCGGAATTCGAGTCGTCCACCAGTTGCGTCCGGCCCGCGTCGCCGTAAATTTGCGCCAGGCACTCGGCCGGATTCGTGACTGTGAACGACAGGACCGCTTGCGTAGCAGTGGATTGAACGGTAACCGGCCCGATCGCGGCCAATCCGGCGACGGAGGTCATCCAAAATGTTAATAGACCAACCCAACGATTCATCGAGCTAATCCTCATTAGTGCGTCGAACGCGGAATCTCTCTACCAGATTGTGAGAGCCGCCCGTTTCCAGCTATTGATAGCCACGCAGACGTAGTAGTAGGACGTGTCCGCGGACCAGCTCCCCGGTGCGCAGGCGCTCGAAGCCGTAGCCGGAACCGGCGCCCACAACCCAACGGCTGTCGGATCCACCGACAATGTCGTGGAACCGTTCGCTCCGACGCCGATCAAACCTGCGCCGGCCGCAACGATAGTGGTGCTCTGAAAGGCTCGCCAGTCCGCACCGCCGGCGGCGTTCCAAGTTCCGTTCGTCGCCGTCCAAGTGAACAGCGGCACGGAGTTCGATGGGAAAGCGCTAATTCCCGAAACGGCCACGCAACCGGATGTACAACTAACTGTCATGTTGTGGCCCACGGTCAAATTGCCGTTCGCATCCAGATAAACGAATGCCATCCCGGTGCCGGCGCTAATGGTCGCCGAGCTGGAACTGGTGAACGAGTGCACTACGCTTCCGAACCTTACATTGCAAGGCGCGGCGCTGGAGCAAGTGGCGCCGATGGTCAACGTGTTCTGCGTGCCCAAGCCAGCCGCCAGGTCCGTAAGCTGACTTGCGCTCGGGACTCCCGCACTTCCGATCTCGGGCGTCCAGACGTTGCTCGCCGTGCAGCCGTACAGGTTCGATCCGGCCGTTGCGTTGGCCAGGTAAAACATCGCTCCCACCGAACAAGTGGCAGGCAGGGCGGTCCCTGACTTAAACGGCCGAGTAGTCGCCGCCGTGCTGAAATCGATGTTCTTGCTTTGCGATCTGAGGTCGATCAGCGTTGGGGATTGGCACCAACCGGACGAAATAAGAACGGGAGCGAGAAAGATTCGAACGCGCCGCAAGGCTCCTCTCTTTCTGCAGGCAGTATATAGATCGTGCTCGGGCGCGCTTGTGTATCTTATTGATTACACTAGCGAGATTCTCTGTGACTCGGATTTTCGCGAACCGCCGTTTGAGAATCCCGCCGCGTCTCAGCCACGAATTTCGCATGTCGATCCGGCGGCTCACGCTCGGCTTTTGCATCCTGGCAATCTCGCTGGGCGGGATACAGGCTTGGACCACCCGTTTTGACATGAACCCGGACGGGATTCAATATCTCGACAATGCCGACGCCTATCGAACCGGCGATTTTCAGCACGCGCTCAACTCGCAATGGAGTCCGCTGTATCCCTGGCTCATCGGCGCGGCAATCAACGCCTTTCGGTCTAACCTCTATCAGCAGTTCCCGCTCGTTCACGCGTTGAATTTTTTGATTTACCTGCTGTCGCTGGCGAGCTTCCTGTTCTTCGTCTCGGCCCTGAGGAAGCTTGTCCCCGATCCGCAGCCACCGGACGCTGATCCGCGGACGACAGCCTTTCTGCTGATCGCCTATTCATCGTTCCTATATTGCTCATTGCATCTGACCAACCTCGCTCAGGTGACACCCGATCTGCTGGTGAGTTTCTTTTCGTTCCTGACGGCCGGTCTCCTGATTCAAATGACTCTGGGACTAGCGGCCGCCTCGCGCTACGCCGCGCTCGGCATCGTCCTGGGTCTCGGATACCTGGCCAAGACGCCATTCTTTCTCTACGCGCTGTTATGTCTGGTAATCCTGTTCGCGTTGGCTAGCCGTCGCATTCCGGCCCTCCGACGCGCGGCGCTCGCCGCAGCGGTATTCTTTGCGATCGCAGCCCCGTACATCTGGATTCTCTCCAGCGCGAAGGGCCGGCTCACTTTCGGAGACAGCGGAAAGTTCAACGTAATTTGGATGGTCAACGGCGTTCCGTACTACCATTGGCAAGGCGGTCCGCCAGCCAATGGCCGGCCGATCCATCCTACCCGCCAACTGGCCACCGAACCGGCCATCTTCGAATTCGCGACGCCCATCGTTGCAACCTACCCGCCCTGGTACGACCCGATCTACTGGAGTGAAGGCGCGCGCATCGCCTACCGGCCCGCCGATTTTGCCCGCGCCTTGGTCCGGCAACTGCGCTTCTACGGATACCTGCTGAACCATCGCCAGCTTCCGCTGGTTTTCGCCATTCTGACCCTCCTCCTGCTGGCGCCCAACAAGCGCCGGCTTCCGAAGCAACTCGCGCCGTTCTGGCCCGTGCTGTTATTCGGATTAGCGCCTTTTGCGATGTACGCGCCCGTTAACGCAGAAGCCCGCTATCTTGCGCCGTTCTTCATCCTGCTCTGGACGACATTAGCGATGGCTTTGCTCAAGGGCGCAGCGAACATCGACGCCCGTGTTCTCCTGACCATCGCGACAACCGCGGCAGTTCTGATGCTGGTGGAATCCATCGCCGCCGCCGTTCCCACCTCGCCGATTGATTCGCCGCAACCGGCCGGCGTTTCCGTGCGTCTGGAGTATAAAATAGCCAGGGAGTTGGAGAATCTGGGGCTCAGGAAGGGTGATCGTGTGGCGATTGTTACAAGCGATGTGCCCTACTACTGGGCTCGCTTAACCGGAGCGCGTATCAGCATGCAGGTTTCCTTCTCCGATGGCGGCGTTCGCCAGCACGAGGCGGAGTGGCTCAAGGCCAAAAGCATTCTCGCTTCGAATCGTCTGGCTTTCGTCGTCTCTCCGGCCGTAGCGGGCGTGGTGGATCAGCCCGGCTGGTGCCAGTTGGGAACCTCGGGCGTCTTTGCTTATCCCTTGTCCCCGGCCGCCAAATGAATCGCGGCAACGACGCTGGCTTGTGGCATCATGGACGATAGCGCTTGAACTTACTTTTTGACGAGGGGTATTTTTATTTCATGACCGTCCGGCAGTACACTACAGGAATTTTGTTGGCGATTCTATCCGGGACGGGAGCAGCGGCGCAGTCTTATAACATCTCTACTTTCGCGGGAGATCACGGTTCCGGCGCCGGCTACTCGGGCGATAATGGCACCGCAACGTCGGCCCAATTGAACTTTCCGGGCGGCATCGCGGTGGCGCCCAACGGCAACGTCTACATCGCCGACCCCCTCAACAACCGTGTCCGCATGGTTTCCAAAGGCACCATCACTACTGTGGCCGGCAACGGCACTGCCGGATATATGGGCGACAAGGCCGCAGCCACCAGCGCCGAGTTGGATACTCCCACCGGCGTGGCGTTGGATTCGTCCGGCAACCTCTATATCGCGGATTCGGCCAACGATGTGATCCGCCAGGTGAGCACGTCGGGCACTATCACAACCTGGGCGGGAGATAATGTGCTCGGCTATACCGGCGACGGCGGACTGGCGATCGATGCCGAGTTGGATAACCCGGTGGCCATCACGTTCGACTCCGCGGGCAACGCCTACATCGCCGATGCGGGCAACAACGTGGTTCGCGAGGTCAATACCGGCCTCGTGATCTTTACTCTGGTCGGAGGCGCGGCCACTACCGACCAGTTGAATCAGCCGAATTCAGTGGCCGTCGATTCAAACGGCAATCTGTATGTCGCAGACACCGGCAATCGGCGGATCATACAGTTTCAGCTTTCCAATTACACGTTCAATTGGTTCGCGGGAACCGAACTGATCGGCTTCGGCGGTGACGGCGGTCCCGCGATCGATGCCTCGTTCGACGATCCTTTCGGCTTGTGCGTGGATGCCGCCGGCAATATTTATATCGCCGACACCTTCAATTCCCGAATCCGCGTGATCTCGGCGGCAACCGGAATTATCAGCACCATCGCCGGTACCGGTTTTCCCGGCTTCATTGGCGACGGCGGGCCGGCCTTGGACGCCGACCTATACTTTCCGCGCAGCGTCGCGCTGGATTCGAGCGGCAACATCTACATCGGCGATACCTTCAACCAAGTGATTCGCATTCTCCAGGCGCCCGCTCCACAGGTTACATCCAACGGCATCGTTAACGCCGCCAGCTACAAGGCGCAAGTCTCTCCGGGCGCTCTGGCGAGCATATTTGGGAGCAATTTCGCCGGCGCCGAATCCATCGCCGGCGGCGTTCCGCTGCCCACTAGCCTGGCCGGCGTTTCCGTGACCGTCAATGGCAAGCCCGCTCCGATGCTCGCCGTAACCCCGGGCCAGATCAACTTTCAGGTGCCTTTTGAGACCGAGGTCGGCGATGCGAACGTCGTGGTGAGCGTGAACGGGAAACAGAGTAATACAGGCACCGTCAACGTGGTCGCGGCCGGCCCGGGAATTTTCTCCGGAAGCGCCGGGCGCGCCGTGGTCCAGAACTCGAATGGATTGCTCAACGCTTCCAACAACCCGGCCGGCGCGGGAACGATGATTACCGCGTACTTAACCGGCTCCGGGCCGCTCAGCGGCTCGGTTCCGGATGGCACGCCCGCTCCCACCAGCCCGTTGCTTGAATCGACTTCGCAAGCCATTGCAACTATCGGCTCCGCTGCGGCACAAGTGCAATTCACTGGTCTGGCTCCTGGCTTTGTCGGGCTTGTTCAGATGAACATTCAGGTTCCCTCCGGTCTTGCGCCTGGGAACTACCCGCTGACCATCAGCATCGACAATCAGGCCAGTAACTCCGCCACCATTACCGTGGCCCAGTAAGCCGCCTCTGCCAGGCGGACATTCTACCGCGCCGCCTGCGCCCGTACCACTTCCAAAAACGCTTTCGCCGCGTGACTCAGGCTGCGCTTGGCCGGCGAAACCAGCCGGATGTTGCGATCCACGTTCAACTCCGTCACGCGAACCTCGCGCAAAACGCCCTGTTCCACATCCTGCTCCACGCACATGTGCGGCAGAAACGCGACTCCCTCGTTGCGCTGCACCATCATCCGGATCGTTTCTACGGTCGGCATCTCCACATCCATGTTGAGCGGCACTTTGTGGCGCTGGAATTCCTTCAATACCGCGGCGCGGTACGGCGACAGAACGTTATGAGCGATGAATGTTTCCATGCCGAGTTCGTTAATGCTGACTTCCTTGAGCTCGGCGAAACGATGCTGCGGCGAAACCACGAACGCCAGGTGATCGGTGGAGATCACCATACTCTCCAAGCGGTCGTCTTCCGGGTCGTAGCTGATCACGCCTAGCTCCAAATCCCCGTCGATCAATTGCGACGGAATCCTGCTCGACAGCGACCGCCGCACTTGCACCTTCACCTTCGGATAGAGCCGCCGGTAACGCTCGATATGCCCCAAAAGATACAGCGACGTCGATTCGTTCGCTCCCACCGTCAGCCTCCCGGCTGAGTTGTCACGCAGTTCCGCTAGCGCGTTTTCCAGATCCGCTTCCAGGTTCTCGAACCTCCGCGCGTATTCATGCACGATCCGTCCGGCATCGGTCAAGAGAAGCTCTTTCCCTGAGCGGTCGATCAGCCGCTCCTGCAAATCGGACTCAAGCTTCTGAATTGCCAATGAGATAGCGGGCTGAGTTCGAAGCAGTTTCTCGGCCGCGCGGGAAAAGCTCTTCTCGGCGGCGACGGTTCTGAACACCTTTAGGGGATACAGGTCCATAAGTAGTCTTTATGCAATGATAATATCTTATTCTACAAGCGATCATTATAAATTTGTCAAATCAGTTACTGGCCATGATAATGGGGAGGTATCAGGAGGACTCATGGCGAACCGCGTCTACATCTTCGACACCACCCTCCGCGATGGTGAACAATCCCCCGGCTGCAGCATGACCGTACCCGAGAAGCTGCGGCTGGCCGGGAAACTGGTGGACCTGGGCGTCGATATCCTCGAAGCCGGGTTCCCCATCGCCTCGGAAGGAGACTTCGAGGCCGTGGATGCGGTTGGTCGTGAGTTCCCCTGGGTTCAAGTGGCGGCTCTAGCGCGATCCAACACGCTCGACATCGAGCGCGCTATCGAATCGCTGAAACACACTCGGCGTCCTCGCATCCACACGTTTATCGCAACCAGCGAGATTCATCTGAAGTACAAGTTGAAAAAGAGCCAACAGCAGGTTTTGGACGAGGCGGTGGCGGCGGTGGAACTGGCGCGCAACTTCACCGACGACGTGGAATTTTCCGCCGAAGACGCGACGCGCACCGATCCCGAGTATCTGGAGCAGATCGCGCGCGCGGTGGTCGCGGCCGGAGCGCGCACCGTGAACTTTCCCGACACGGTCGGCTATTCGGTTCCAGAGGAATATGGAGACCTAATCGGCCGCATGGTGCGCGCGCTGGGCGACAGTGCCATCGTGAGCGTCCATTGTCACGATGACTTGGGGTTGGCTGTGGCCAATACGATCGCGGCGGTGCAGGCCGGCGCTCGGCAGATCGAGTGCACTGTCAATGGGATCGGAGAGCGCGCGGGCAATGCGTCGCTCGAAGAGATCGTGATGGCTTTCAAGACGCGGCCCGACCGGCTGCCTTTTGAAACCAGGATCGTCACCGAGCAGATTTATTCGGCTAGCCAGCTTCTGGCACAGACCATCACGTTCGGGCCGCAACCCAACAAGGCCATCGTCGGAGAAAACGCGTTCGCGCATGAGGCGGGCATTCATCAGGACGGTTATCTCAAGGAACGCACCACTTACGAAATCATCGAACCCAAGACAGTGGGCGTTCCCGAGAGTAAGCTGGTGTTGGGCAAGCACAGCGGCCGTCATGCGTTGAGCAAGCGCGCCGACGATCTCGGTTTTCAGTTGAACAAAGAAGATCTCGACGTGCTCTATAATCGCTTCATTACGCTTGCGGATCGAAAGAAAGGCCTCCGGAACGAGGAGATCGTGGGTTTGATCCACGAAGTTCTCGGCCAGGTGGCCGCGGCCGCCAACGACTAGGAAGCTCCAGCTCGGATGCACATCAACGTATTGATCCTTCCCGGCGACGGGATCGGCGCCGAAGTCACTCGTGAAGGCGTCAAGGTGCTCGAAAAAGTGGCCGGACTTTTCGGCCACCAGCTCTCGTTGAGCGAAGGCCTGCTCGGCGGAATCGCGATCCATAAGACCGGAACGCCGCTCCCGCAAGAAACCATCGACCGGGCGCTCAAAGCCGACGCCACTCTGATGGGCGCCGTGGGACTGCCTGAATTCGACAACGCGGCGCCCGAGAAACGCCCCGAGCGCGGTCTGCTCGGTATCCGCAAGGTCTTGGGCGTTTACGCGAACCTGCGCCCAGTCCGATCCTACGCGGCATTGCTCGATTCGTCGCCGCTCAAGAACGCGCTGGTGGACGGTACCGACATGCTCATCGTGCGCGAGCTGACGGGCGGCATCTATTACGGAACTCCGCGCGGAATATTCGAGAATGGCAAGGAAACGCACGCGGTGAACACGATGGCGTACACCCAGGCCGAGATCGAACGAGTGTCGCGCATGGCGTTCCAACTGGCGCGCAATCGCCGCAAGAAAGTGACCAGCGTCGACAAATCGAACGTGATTGAAACCTCGCAGCTTTGGCGGCGCGTAGTCATCGAAGTCGCCGCGGAATTCCCGGACGTCGCACTCGACCATCTGCTGGTGGACAACTGCGCGATGCAGTTGATCCTCAACCCGCGCCGATTCGACGTCCTGGTCACCGAGAACATGTTTGGCGATATCCTCAGTGATGAGGGAGCAGTGTTAGCCGGATCGATCGGAATGTTGCCGTCGGCCTCCATAGGCGACCGGAAACCATCGGGCGCGTGGGTCGGTCTGTATGAGCCGGTGCACGGTTCGGCGCCGGACATCGCCGGGCAAAATAAAGCCAACCCCTTCGGCGCGATCGGATCGGTGGCGGCCATGCTGGAATACAGTTTCGGCTTGAAGAAGGAAGCCGCCGCAGTGAATCATGCCGTGGAGCTGGTTCTGAACTCCGGCCGAGTCACGGCGGATTTGAAACCGGCGGGCCGGCCGGCCACGACTTCGGAAGTGGGAGACGCGGTGGTAAAAGCGATATGAAACCTCGAACCATCATCGAAAAAATCCGGGACAACCATGTCGTGGCGGAACGCCCGGGGGCGCCGGCGCTGCTGTTCGTCGATCTGCACCTGGTGCACGAAGTGACTTCACCGCAGGCTTTCGCCGGACTCCGCGCGCGCGGCCTCAAGGTTCGGCGGCCCGATCTCACTATCGCGACCGCCGATCACAGCACACCCACCACGCCGCGGTCGCTACCCATCGTCGACAAGATCGCCGCCACGCAAGTGGCGCAGCTCGAAACCAATTGCCGCGAGTTCGGCGTTCGCTGCTATGGACTGGACAGCCGGTGGCAAGGTATCGTGCACGTGATCGGACCCGAGCAGGGATTGACGCAACCCGGCATGACGGTGGTGTGCGGCGATTCCCACACCGCGACGCACGGAGCTTTTGGCGCCTTGGCGTTCGGCATCGGAACCAGCGAAGTGGAGCACGTGCTCGCCTCGCAATGCCTGCTCCAGAGCAAACCTAAGACCTACCAGGTCCGCGCGGAAGGCGCACTGCAGAACGGCGTAACGGCCAAGGACATTATTCTCGCTCTGATCGCGCGCGTGGGCATCGGCGGCGGCACTGGAAGCATCTTCGAATACTGCGGCTCGGCCATCCGCGCGCTGTCCATGGAAGAGCGCATGACGGTTTGCAATATGTCGATCGAAGCCGGCGCGCGCGGCGGATTGATCGCGCCCGACGATACTACGTACCAATACATCTGCGGTCGCCCTCACGCGCCCAAAGGCGCAGCCTGGGATGCCGCGCTGGCGCATTGGCGCCAATTGCCGACCGATGACGGCGCAACCTGCGACCACAGCATCGCCATCGATACGGCCGCGCTCGAACCAATGATCACCTTCGGCACCAATCCCGGCATGGGTATTCCTATCACGGCCGCGATACCCGATCCGGGCGGCGTCACCGATCCGCTGGAACGCGAATCGCTGGCGAAAGCGCTTCGCTACATGGATCTCGAACCCGGCAAACCGCTGCTCGGCCACCCGCTCAACGTAGTCTTCATCGGAAGCTGCACGAATTCCCGCATCTCCGATCTGCGCAACGCCGCTGGAATTCTGAAAGGCCGGAAAGTACATCCCGGCGTCCGCGTTATGGTGGTTCCCGGATCGCAACAAGTGAAGGAGCAAGCGCAGGCCGAAGGATTGGACCAGATCTTCCGCGACGCGGGCGCGGAGTGGCGCGAAGCCGGCTGCTCGATGTGCATCGCGATGAACGGCGATCAGCTGCAGCCCGGCGAATACAGCGTTTCCACCAGCAATCGCAATTTCGAAGGCAGGCAAGGCAAAGGCGGCCGGACTTTTCTCGCCAGCCCTTTAACCGCCGCGGCTTCGGCCGTCACCGGCGTAGTCACTGACGTCCGGGAGCTGCTCAGATGACCAAATTCACGCCGTTCTCGAGCCGCCTGGTTCCGTTCGCGGTCGACAACATCGATACTGACCAGATCATCCCCGCGCGATTTCTGAAAACGATTTCGAAAGACGGCCTCGGCGACCAGCTTTTCTACGATTGGCGCTACGACGCCGATGGAAAACCGAAGCCGAGCTTCATCCTCAACCTGCCGGAAGCCAGGGCGTCGAAAATCCTGCTGGCCGGCGACAACTTCGGTTGCGGAAGCTCTCGCGAGCATGCCCCTTGGGCGCTGACGCAATATGGATTCCGGGCGGTGATCAGCACGTCCTTCGCCGACATTTTCCGCGCGAATTCGCTCAAAAACTCGTTGCTGCCCATCGTGGTCCCGCGCGATGTTCACGCCGTGCTGTTCGCGAACCCCGACGCGGAAGTGAGTGTGGACTTGGCC
>Ga0302324_100001948_pt1 | contig 48872 bp, 40 predicted proteins | sample Palsa_T0_1_FD_201949 | JGI IMG/M metagenome (GOLD analysis project Ga0302324, IMG submission 201949) | Peat permafrost microbial communities from Stordalen Mire near Abisko, Sweden - Palsa_T0_1 | ecosystem: Environmental > Terrestrial > Soil > Palsa > Peat permafrost | place: Sweden: Abisko...
CTCGGCGCGCCATGCCCGGATCGCCTGGCGCAACGGGCAGTATTTCGTCGAAGACTTGAGTACGAACGGCGTGTTCCTCAACGAGGATGAGCGGCCGATCGGCAAGGACCTCGCGCGTCAACTGTGCGCCGGCGACGTACTGCGTGTCGGGGAGTACCAGCTCGTCGTCGCCGTCGAAGAGGACGCACGCCAAACTGTCGTGCGGCCGGCTGCCGCGCCGGATCCACCCATCGCCGTGCCGCGGAGCATCGGGGAGCTGCGAACCGTCGACCGCCCGAACCAGCCCGACCTGGGATCCGCGCTCGATCTGGGCGAACTCCTGGTACCCGACCCGCCCGCCAGCGGCGGCCTGCAGGCGGTCAGCGTATTCGGCCAGAGCGTGGACGCCTCCACCGCTCAGGCCTTCGCGGAAACCTCCCCGGGCGTGGATGATGCGGTCATAGCCCGCCGCATCGCCCGCCTGGCAAGAGCCGCGCAGCGCAATCCCAAGAATCGCGCCAGTGTTCCGGCACTCTTTGACGTGCAAAGCGGTCTGGCCGCGTTCTGCCGCGGCGCCGGCATCGATAACGAACGCCTGCCGGCGGATGCGCAGACGCGGTTGATGCATCTGGCGGGTCAGTTGCTGCGCGAGGCTCTCGTGGGGCTGAAGGATCTTGAGCGTGCGCGTAACGAAATCCGCAACCGCTTTCGCATTGAGATCCAGGCCGATGCCGATGACCCGCGGCCGCAGCTTGCCGGCTCGGCGATCGAAGAGCTGCTGCTGAACCTCCTGAACCAGCACGAAACCCGACAGCTCGACGCCGTGCAGTGGCTGCGCGAGGCCGTGGACACGGCCAAGGCGCACGAGGCCGCATCAGCGCTCGCATTGCGGGCGGCATTCATCGAATTCGTCGACCGGCTCGACCCGGCGGAACTCGAGGCGCGCTTCGAGCGCGCCGCCAAACGCGGCAAGCTGCGCGGGGATGGGCGCGCGGGTTACTGGGATCTGTACGCCCAATTTTACCGCGGTCTCATCGAGATGGCGGCCGACCACCTGCCGCATACTTACGTCGAGGCGTTTGCCAGGGCCTACAAGGATGCTCTGAAGAAGCCTCCGGCTGAGTAGCGCGCGCTTCTGCGCGGCTGCCGACTTGGCGTTGCAGGAGGTGCTTGTAGGCCTCCTCGCTCTGCGCTAGGTCAAACGCAGCTACAGGCTCAAAACCTCCGGTTCTTATTCAATCGCCCAAAGTCTCCGCAGCTTCTGCTGCGGAGACTTTCCTCAAGGCCCTACCCTGCCGGCGACTTCCTACGGCGTAGCACTCAAACTTTCGGCATCACTGGGTAGTTTTCACCGTCACAGAGGCCGACGCCGTTCCGCCTTCAGCGTCCGTCACCGTCACGCTCGCGACGTGACTCGCCGCGGAGGTGTAGGTGTGTTTTACCGTCGACGTTTTCTGCACCACGTACGCGCTGCCGTCGCCGAAGTTGAAGCTGTACTGCTTGATTGAGCCGCCGCTATTGGGGTCATGGGAATCGGCGGCACTGAAGTCGACAGTCAGGGGCGCGGTGCCGCTCGTCGGCGTCGCCTTGAGTGCCGCGGTAGGCGCCGCGGTCGGTGACTTCACCGCAATCGCCACGTTGGCGGAGGTGCCAGTTCCGCCGCCGGTATCGGTCACCGTGGCGTTCGCCTGGTAGGTGCCAACCGCCGAATACGAGTGCTGCACGGTCGGCGTGCTCTGGGAGACCGCCGCGCTGCCGTCGCCAAAGCTGAATGTGTAACCTTTGATCGTGCCGCCGTTGAGCGGCGGATGCGAGGCTGATGCATTCAAGGTTACCGTCAGCGGCGCGGTCCCGCTCGTGGGCGTGCCCGTCAGGAGGGCAACGACCGGTGCCGCCGGATTGCAGGCGGCATTGCCGACTAACGTGTAACTACCGCTCGGCGTCGAGTCGATGGTTTCAAGCAAGCCAGGGCCGCAGCCAATCCAGCGTGAGCTCGGCAAGACTCATTTGAGACCAGGTCCCGTGCCAGCGCGTCGGTTTCGCGTAATAACTTGCATTTCGTCATGAAGATCCATTGACATCGCAAGCGTACCGGTGCAGTGCACCAAGGCACACGCCGGGAGCACAGTCAGCTGGCATCTGCGCATATCTTTTTTAGAGCGCCGCCCCGCAGCAGTGACGCTGTCCGGCAGTTGTCGTGCATTGCGCTTTCCTGCGTAGAATCCGGGCATGCCGCATATCCGCAGCGTGCTCGTCGCCAATCGTGGCGAAATTGCCATCCGCGTCATGCGCGCGGCGAGCGAGCTTGGGATGCGTACGGTTGCGATCTATTCGCAGGAGGATCGCTTTTCGCTGCACCGCACCAAGGCGGATGAAGCCTATCTCGTAGGGCACGACCGCGGACCCATCCAGGCGTATCTGGACATCGAGGACGTCCTGCGCATCGCGCGCGAGGGCCACGTGGATGCGATTCATCCCGGCTACGGTTTTCTCGCCGAGAACCCGCAGTTTGCGCAGGCCTGCGAGGAGGCGCGCATCGTCTTTATCGGCCCCTCCCCGCAAACCATGCGCACCCTCGGCAACAAAGTTGCCGCGCGCAACCTTGCAACCTCCGTCGGCGTGCCGGTCATGCCGGCGACGCCGCCGCTGCCGCCGGACCTCAACTCCTGCGCGCAGCTCGCGCGCGACATCGGCTATCCGCTGATGCTGAAGGCGAGCTGGGGAGGCGGCGGGCGCGGCATGCGCATCGTTAAGAGTGACAGCGCGCTCGGTGAGCACCTGCCGGCCGCGCGGCGCGAGGCGCTTGCGGCGTTCGGCAGCGATGAGGTGTATCTGGAGAAACTCGTGCGCCGCGCGCGCCACGTGGAAGTACAGATCCTCGGCGACTCGCACGGCGGACTTGTGCATGTGTATGAGCGCGACTGCACGGTGCAAAGACGCAATCAGAAGGTGGTGGAGCGCGCGCCGGCCGTATTCCTCGATGCTGCCGCTCGCGCAGAGCTGTGCACAGCGGCGCTTGCCATCGGACGGGCCGTCTCCTACGTCAACGCTGGGACCGTCGAGTTCCTGCAGGATGCGGACACCGGCAAGTTCTATTTCATCGAGGTCAATCCGCGCATCCAGGTGGAGCACACGGTGACCGAGTGCGCGACCGGCATCGACCTCGTCAAAGCGCAGATCCGCATCGCCGGCGGCGCGCGTATTGGCGCAAGCGACAGCGGTGTGCCTCAGCAGGCGGATATCCGCATCTCATCGCATGCGCTGCAATGCCGGATCACGACCGAGGATCCGGAGAACAACTTCATTCCCGACTACGGCAAGATCGCCGCCTACCGCAGCCCTGCCGGTTTCGGTGTGCGGCTCGACGCCGGCACGGCGTATGCGGGCGCAATCATTACGCGCTCGTACGATTCGCTCCTGGTCAAGGTCACAGCCTGGTCGCCGACGCCCGAGGAGACCATCGCGCGCATGCACCGCGCGCTGTGGGAGTTCCGCATCCGCGGCGTGGTCACGAACCTGCGCTTCCTCGATCAGCTCATCATGCACCCGCGCTTTGCGCGCGGCGACTACACCACGCGCTTCATCGAGGAGACGCCCGAGCTCTTTAGCTGGCCGCGCAAGCGCGATCGCGCGACCCGCATCCTTGCCTATATCGGCGAGACCATCGTCAATGGCGCCCCCGAGACCAAGAACCGCGTGCAGCCGACGCTGCTCGGCGTGCCGCGCCTGCCGCCGATCGCGCTGACGCCGGGGCCCGCGGGCACGAAACAGAAGCTCGATGAGCTCGGACCGGAGCGCTTCGCGCAATGGATGCTTAAGGAAACGCGCGTCCTCATCACCGACACCACCATGCGCGATGCGCACCAGTCGCTGCTTGCAACACGCATGCGTACCATCGACATGAGCGCGATCGCGCCCTACTACGCAAGCCTCCTGCCCGAACTTTTCTCGGTGGAGTGCTGGGGCGGGGCGACTTTCGATGTTGCCCTGCGCTTTCTGCGCGAGGATCCGTGGCTGCGCCTGCAGGAGCTGCGCGCGCGTATGCCGAACCTTCTGCTGCAGATGCTGCTGCGCTCGGCGAACGCCGTCGGCTACACGAACTACCCGGACAACGTCGTGCGCTTGTTCGTGGCGCGGGCCGCCGCCGGCGGCGTCGACGTGTTCCGCATCTTCGACTCGCTCAACTGGGTCGAGAACATGCGTGTCGCCATCGATGCCGTGCTCGAATCCGGCAAGCTGTGCGAGGCGGCGCTCTGCTACAGCGGCAATCTGAGCGATCCGCACGAGAAAAAGTACACGCTCGATTACTACCTCGGCCTCGGCCGCGCGCTCAAAGCCGCCGGCGCCCATGTGCTCGGCATCAAGGACATGGCAGGCCTGTGTCAGCCACGGGCGGCGTATGCATTGGTGCAGGCGCTGAAGCAGGATATCGGGCTGCCCGTGCACTTCCACACGCACGATACGAGCGGCATCGCCGCCGCGAGCGTGCTCGCCGCCATTGATGCCGGGGCGGATGCCATCGACGGCGCCATCGATGCAATGAGCGGGCTCACCTCACAGCCGAATTTGGGATCGCTCATCGAAGCGCTGCGCCACGGGCCGCGCGCCACCGGCATCGATCCAGCAAAGCTGCGCATGATCTCCAGCTACTGGGAGCAGGTGCGCAAGCTCTATGGCGCATTCGAGAGCGACATCCGCGCGGGCGCCTCGGAGGTCTACGTGCACGGCATGCCCGGCGGCCAGTACACGAACCTGCGCGAGCAGGCGCGCGCGCTCGGCATCGAGGAGGCGCGCTGGCCCGAAGTGGCGCAGGCCTATGTCAGCGTGAATGAGATGTTCGGCGACATCATCAAGGTCACGCCGACCTCAAAGACCGTCGGTGATCTGGCGCTCCTCATGATCACGAGCGGTTTGACGCGCGAGGAGGTTCTCGATCCGCAAAGGCAGATCGCCTTTCCCGAATCCGTCGTACAGCTCTTTCACGGCGATATGGGACAGCCGCTCGGCGGCTTTCCCGCCGCCCTGCAGCGCAAGATCCTGAAGGGCGTCCGGCCGCTCACCGAGCGCCCCGGTGCGACGCTGCCCGCGGTGGACCTTGAAGGCGAGCGCGCCAAGATCCGCCAGAAGCTGCCGCGTCCGATCACCGATGAGGATTTGGCGTCATATCTGATGTATCCGCGGGTGTGGCTCGATTACGCGCAGCAGCGCATCCAGTACGGTGATGTGGGCATCCTGCCGACGGCGGTGTTCTTCTATGGGATGGAGCCGGGACAGGAAATCAGCATCAGCCTGGAGCGCGGCAAGACGCTGATCGTCCTCTACATCACGACGAGCGAGGCCCACGAGGACGGCACGCGCACGGTGTTCTTTGAGTTGAACGGCCAGCCGCGCTCGGTGCGCGTCCCGGATCGCAACCTGGTTGCGAAGCGGCCGCCGCAAAGAAAGGCCGAACCCGGCAATGCACTGCACGTCGGCGCGCCGATGCCCGGCAAGATCACGACCATAACCGCAGTCATCGGCCGCAAAGTGGCGCCCGGCGAGGTTCTGGCAACCCTCGAGGCCATGAAGATGGAAACGGCGGTGCGCGCCGAAAGCGCTGGCGAGGTTACCGAAATATTGGCGACGCCCGGTCAGCAGGTCGACGCGAAGGATCTACTCGTCGTGCTCAGCTGATGTCGGTTGCCGCGTGCCGTTCACAGCGGCAAAGAGCGCGCGCCAGTGATCGCTCGACCCGCGATGATCCGGCGCGGCGCTGCCGGGTGATCGGAGCGCATTCAAGTGCCGCGCGCGACGGCCAAATGGCTCAGCGCGGCTTTCTGCCGCTCACGATGGGTACCTGCCACACCGCGTACTCGCGCGGGTTGCGGATACTCGCAATGATGACGTCGAAAAGCGCGCGCGCTTCTGCCGAGCTCAGCGCCGTATGGATGCCGATCGCATCAACATAGCCGTCGCGCCATGCTTCCATCATCGCGGCAAAGGTTTCGCGCGGCACCCGCAAGGTGTCGACGGTGACATAGTCGACGCGCAGCTCTTCGAGCCCCAAGTCATGCAACAGTGTCCACGTGCGCCGGCCCACGCGCGTGTCCACTCCGGTACTGCGCCCAAAGGGCACAGCCCCCTCGTGCCACAAACGATCCGGATCAAGCTTGCCCGCCATCATGTGCAGCATCCCGTAGTCCTCGCTCAGGATGTGCAGCCAGCCACCCGGCCTGCAGATGCGCCGCAGTTCCGCCAAAACCTTCTGCGGTTCCGGGATCGACTGCGTCATATGGCGGCACGCCACGAGATCAAACTCGTCCGACTCAAATGCGAGCGCAAATGCGTCGCCCTGCTGAAAGCTCAGTCGTGGCGCAAGCGCAGCGTAGCGGCGGCGGGCATAGGCGACCGAACTTTCCAGAATGTCGACGCCGATCACCGTGGCGAGCGGATACTTGAGCGCCAGCCGCGAGGTGATCTCGCCGCTGCCGCAGCCGATGTCGGCGATGCGGCACTCGGGCGGCAGGCCGTAGCGAGCGAGGAGCGACTCCTCTTGAGGCCAGATTGCATTCGCCTGCGCCGCGAGTGTGCGGATCATCGACTCGTGCGCCATCTGATCGGCATGCGGGTTGCGCGAGGCGCTCATGGGAGATGACTCATGCCCTGCTCCGCTTGTTTAAGCCACTTGGCCCGATCGGGCGTGTCCGGCAGCGCTCCTGCAAGGTCGCGCGCATGCAGGTAGCTTGCGCGTGCCTCCGCCGTCGCTTCCGTTTTGCTCTGTGCCTCGGCGAGGGCCAGCCAATTCGGCGGATATTGCGCTCGCAATGCCACCGCCCGCTGTGCCGCGGCAAGGCCGCGCTGCGGATCGCCCGGTCCCAATGGCCAGCCGGGCGCGCGAATCCAAACCAGCGCCTGCACGCGCGCGGGACCAGCGTCAGCGTAGGTTGCATCGACGCTCTCCGCTTGCGCGAGCGATGCGAGCATGTCGTTCAACGTGGCGTTCGCATGCACCGGATGCGCGCGCGCCTCAAGGCCCAGTGCGACCCCGCGGCCAAAGAGGCAGGCAACCTCCCTGGGCGCCTGTGCGATGCAGGTATCCGCATCGCGGCCTGCGGCTGCCGCCAGTGCCGCGCGCACCTGCGGATCGGACTCATGTTCACTCTTGCTGGCGTCGGCGGCGATCGCCGCAGCAAGCTCATCGCTCGAGGCATGCGCCGGTATTGGCGCGGCAGGCTTGTGCACGGGAACCGTGCACGCGGCGAGTGGCAATAGCGCAAGTGTCCACGCGAGCCGCATTCTCACGGCGCCGCCGCACGGGCCGGCAGCTGCGGTGCGACAAAGCCCTGCAGGCGCAGGTTCGCCAGTGCATCGGCACCGGGTGCGCTCTTCGACAAATTCAACAGTGCATCACGCAGCGCATCGGCACGCGCCTTCGGCAGGCGCGCAGCGACGACCGCGACAATGGCGGTGGGCAGCGGCGCGGATTGCGTGATGCTCTGCAGGTCGCCCGCGAAAGGCAGGCTCGCAAGAGCCGTCGTCTGCGTGGCATCGAGCAGCACGGCAACCGGCTCTCCGGAGGTCGCCCGCCGCAGCGCCGTGAGCACCTGTGGGGCCTGCGCGATCTTCACATCCGCAGGCAAGCCCCAACCGGCAAGCGCAAAGCCACGCACGAAATCCGGCGCATAGCCTGCGACGCTGAGAATGGTGTAGCCGGACATCGATGCGGATGAGCTGACCTTGCCCTTCTTCGCAACGAGCGTCCAACGCTCCTGCGCCCCAACGTCCGTCACATTCGCCTGCACGAGCGGCTCAAGATGCAGTGCGGCCGCATGCTCGACGAAAAACGGATAGGGCACGAACGCCAGAGCCGCTTCCGGCTTGGCAAGTTTGTCGAGTCCGCCGGCTTCGGTAGGATCGTATGTGGCGTTAAGGCTGCCGGCAGGCCAGTTCGCCGCGGCCGCGGCAGTCGTGGCAAAGGCATCGAGAAAGGGCTGCGCATCACCGCTGCCGCCGGGATATCCCGGCGCACAGAAAACCATCGTCACGATGGCGCCCGCCAAGAGCGTAGTCATGTTGTTAGGCTATCATTCCACGGCGCGCCGTGCCCGCGCGCTCGAAGGGGCCTGAATTTCGCGCATGAATGTGCCGGCCGCGCCCGCGCTCGCCCAAGTCTTTCTTCGCATACTGAGCGTGCGAGGCTGGATCGCGGGAGCTTTCGTGCTCCTCGCGGCAGCAGGACTCTACGGCACGTTGCAGATACCCACCGATTCGGCGATCGAGCGCCTGATCGTCGCCGACGATCCGGATTCGCGCGCCGCGCGCGATTTCGAACGCCTGTTTCCCGAAGACGAGCATGCGCTTCTCATGCTGGAGGCTGCCGATCCATTGGGTCCCGCAACGCTGCGGGCCGCGGATCAACTGCAGCGCAAGCTCTCGCAGGTGCCGCACGTGCAGGCCCACAGCATATTGAGTTTCTTTCGGCGCACAAATTCCGCGATACCCCTCACCGACGAGCAGGCGAGCCGCCTGCGCAAATTCGCAACCGGCACTACGCTCCTGCGCCGCGCCGGTCTCCTGGGCGACAACTATCTAGGGGTCGCGCTCGACCTTAAGGTCCACTCACCCGCCGCGCGCAACCAAGCCCTGGCAGGTATCGAAGCGGTGATACAGCCGTTCGCCGCGCCCGGCGGCGCGTTTACGGCGGTACGCCGCGTGGGATCGCCCTGGATCAATCAATGGTTGGAGGAGAAGACCGGTTCCGCATCGAAACACGTCATGCCGCTGTTCGGCATATTCCTGATGACGCTGATCTTCCTCGTGTTCCGCTCGTGGCGAACCCTCGCGGCCATCATCCTCACACTGGGTGCTGCGGTTGCTATTGCGGTGGGGCTCGCGGACCCATTCGGCTGGCCTAACACCGTGGTCTCAGCGCTCGTGCCGCTGACGGTGTTGGTGACGACGACTTCGACTTTGGTCTATATCCATTCGCGCTACGTCGACCGCCAGGATGACAGGCCGATCTTGGAACACCATGCCCATGCGCTCGCCAACAAATTCCTGCCGTGCACGGCCTCGATGTTTGCCACCGCGGTCGGTTTTGCCGCGCTTGCGGTGTCGGACATCCGTCCCATCCGCCAAATGGGGCTGTGGACGGCGAGCGGACTCATTGTCGCCTGGGTCGCAAGTTTCACGCTATTCCCGGCACTGCAGTCGCTGCTGCGCACGCCAACGCGGACCGCCCGCGCTCCCGCAGGCCGCTGGTATGCCGGCTTTGTCGAGATCTGGATTCCCTTCACCGCGCGCTACCGCTGGCTGCTCGTTGCCATCGCGCTCCTGGTGATGCTGTGCGGGGCCGCCGCGCTCTTTGGCGTGCCCGGCAAGCTTGCGCCGCTTGCCCTGCAGACTGACTCGCTCGCCTATATCAATCCGCAGGTTGCCATCGCTCGCGATACGCGCGAGTTTGAACGCACGCACGGCCTCAAAGTGATCGAGCTGTGGTTGCAGACGCCGGCGGGGAATGCGTTGCAGCCGGAATTTCTGCGCGCCGTCGAAGGACTGACGCGGCGCCTGGAAGCCGATCCGCGCATCACCGCCGTCGATGGGCCCACTTCCGCGCTGCGCTGGGCCCACTACATCCAGACCGGATCCGATCAATTGCCGTCGGATGCTGCCGCGTGGCCCGCACTCGCCGCGCAACTTGAACAGATCCTGCTGACGGAACCCGGAGCACGCGATTACGTCGACCTTACCAGTCTCGCCGATGCGCGCGTCAGCATCCGCGGGCGCGACGCAGCCTTTGGCGGCCCTGGCGCGATGCGCGCCTTCGTCGAGGATATCTGGCACGCGCAGCAGCTGCAGGACCCCGCGTTGCGAGGCGTACGCGGGCGCGTGGTCGGACAGGGCGTGCTCGCCGACCAGATTACCCTGCGCCTGGTGCCGAGCCTCATTGAAAGCTTCGCGCTGACGGCGACGGTCATATTCTTGGCGTTCCTGGTGGTGTTCCGCAGCCCCGCAGCTCGATTGATGGCGATGATCCCATCGCTGTTTGCGATCCTGGGCGCTTTTTTGCTGATGCGCGTCACCGGCATCATTTTGAACATCGCAACCATCCTCATCGGATCAACCGTGCTGGGAGCAACGGAAAATGATCAGATTCATTTTTTTTACCATTTTCAGGAGGCTCGTTCGGGTGGCTCAACGGCGCAGGCCCTGCGGCACGCGCTCCTTGTGGCCGGCCGTCCCATTGCATTTGCAACGCTCATCAACGCGGGTGGCTTTCTTGCACTGACCTTTTCGGATCTGCCACCGATGCGTCAGTTCGGCGTCGTGTCGGCTTCGGCCTTCGTGCTCGCGCTCGCGGCGGATTTCACCGCTCTACTGGGCGCGCTCTGGATCCTGGACCCGCATCGAGAAAGATGAACCGGCATGGATGTTCCTAGCGTCAGCCAGATGCGCGCCGCCGCGCAGACCCTCGCACCACACGTCATGGCTACTGCGATCCAGTCCTGGCAGTGCGTAGAGCTCGAAGCGCGGCTTGGCGCGCAATCCCCGCTCGTCCTGAAGCTCGAACTATTCCAGCGCACCGGCACCTTTAAATTTCGCGCGGCGATGCTCAACGTTCTCGGCCTCACCGAGGAGCAGCGTCGACACGGGGTAACCGCTGTCAGCGCCGGCAATCACGCCATCGCCGTGGCCTGCGCAGCGCAGCGCGCCGGGGTGTCGGCGAAAGTTGTGATGCTCGCAACGGCGAGCCCAATGCGGATCGCGGCGGCCCGGGCCTACGGTGCCGAGGTTATCATTTCAACCGATGGCCGCACCGCCTTCGCACTGGCGGAGGACATCCGCGCTACCGAGGGTCGCGCATTCATTCACCCGTTTGATGGACGCAACGTCGTCCTGGGAACGAGCGGCGTCGGAATGGAATTCCTGCATCAGGCGCCCGAGCTCGACGCGATCGTCGTCGCGATCGGCGGGGGTGGGCTCATGGCAGGCGTCGCTGCGGCCGTAAAGCAATTGAAGCCGAGCTGCCGCGTCTACGGCGTAGAGCCGATCGGAGCGGATGTCATGAGCCGCAGCTTTCGCGCGGCAGCGCCGCAGCGCATGGAGCACATCGACACCATCGCCGACAGCCTCGCGCCGCCCATGACGACGCAGGCCACCTACGATCTTTGCAGACAGTTCGTCGACGATATCGTCACCGTGTCGGATGACGCGATGTGCGCGGCGCTGGCGCTCTTATACCGCGAGGCAAAGCTTGCAGTTGAGCCGGCGGGTGCGGCGGCGACGGCGGCCGTGCTCGGTCCGTTGGCCGCGCGCCTGCGCGGCGCGCGCACGGGCGTCGTCGTCTGCGGCTCAAATATTGACAGCGACAGTTTTCATCGCTATCTCAAGTGGGGCGAGCGGCAGCTGCAATCGCAAGCATCAGCGCTCTCGTCTGCCCTCTAGACGCTGCCCACCGAGCGCAGCCGTTCCTGCGTCTGCAGTACCCACCAGCGTTCGACGCTCGCGGTGAGGCCCGCAAGATCAAGGCCCGCCGCTTTCAGGCAGCTCTCACGCGAGCCATGTTCGATGAAGCGATCCGGGATCCCGAGCTGCAGCAGCGGCAGCTGCAGGCCTTCGGCGGCAAGCAGCTCGCACACGCCTGAGCCGGCGCCGCCGATAATCGCATTCTCCTCGATGGTCACGAGAGCACGGTGGCGCGCCGCAACCGCACTCACGAGGTCCTCATCGAGCGGCTTGATGAAGCGCATGTTGACGAGCGTGGCATCCAGCTGCTCGGCAATCTTCTGCGCGGAATCCACGAGCGCGCCAAAAGCCAGTATCGCAAGGCCGCTGCGTCCCTCGCGGCGCAGCTGTGCGCGTCCGAGCGGCAGGGCCGTCATCTCCGCGACGATCGGCACGCCCGGCCCCGTGCCGCGCGGGTAGCGCACGACCGCGGGCCCGGCCACGGTCGTCGCCGTGTACAACATCTGCCGGCATTCGTTCTCGTCGGCCGGCGCCATGATCACAATGTTGGGAATACAGCGCAGAAACGTCAGATCGTAGCTGCCCTGGTGAGTGGCACCGTCGCTGCCGACGAGGCCGGCGCGATCCAGGGCAAACACGACCGGCAGGTTCTGCAGGGCGACGTCGTGGATCAGCTGGTCGTAGGCGCGCTGCAGGAAGGTCGAATAAATCGCAACGACCGGCTTCAATCCCTCGACCGCGAGCCCCGCCGCAAAGGTGACGGCGTGCTGCTCGGCGATGGCGACGTCGAAATAGCGCTCGGGAAACTGCTTGGAGAACTCGACCAGGCCCGAGCCTTCGCGCATTGCCGGGGTGATGCCGATGATGCGCGAGTCGCGCTCCGCCATGTCGCACAGCCAGCGGCCGAAAATCTGCGAATATGAAGGCCCGGTGCTCTTTTCCTTGAAAATCGTGCCACTCGCCGGATCGAAGGGTCCGGGCCCGTGCCACTTGATCGGGTCGGCCTCGGCAGGCGAGTAGCCTTTGCCCTTGCGCGTGACGACGTGCAGGAACTGCGGCCCGCGCAGCTTGCGCAGATTGCGCAGCGTGGTCACGAGCGCCCCGACATCATGGCCGTCGAGCGGACCGATGTAGTTGAAGCCCATCTCCTCGAAGAGCGTGCCGGGAAGCACCATGCCCTTCAGGTGCTCTTCCGAGCGCCGTGCAAGCTCCCACACCGCCGGCATTTGCCGCAGAACCTTCTTGCCGCCTTCGCGCAGGTGCGCATACATGCGGCCCGAGAGCGCACGGGCGAAATAGTTGGACAGCGCCCCCACATTCTCCGATATCGACATGTCATTGTCGTTCAGGATCACGAGCAGATCTGCCGGCAGCGAGCCGGCATGGTTGAGCGCTTCAAAGGCCATGCCCGCGGTCAGCGCGCCATCGCCAATGATCGCGACCACGGCGCGATTCTCGCCGGCGCGCGCGGCCGCGATGGCCATGCCCAAAGCGGCGCTCACCGAGGTGCTCGAGTGCCCGACGCCAAAGGTGTCGTATTCGCTCTCGCTGCGCGATGGGAAAGGTGCCAGACCGCCATCCTGCTTGATGGTGTGCAGCAGCTCGCGCCGTCCGGTCAGTACCTTGTGCGGATAGGCCTGATGGCCCACATCCCAAACGAGGCGGTCGAACGGGGTATTGAATACATAGTGCAGCGCGATCGTCAGTTCGACCGTGCCGAGGCCGGCGGCAAAGTGGCCGCCGCGGGTACTGACGCTATGGATCAGAAACTGCCGCAGCTCGGCGGCCAGCGCCTCAAGCTTGGCGGCCGGCAGCCGACGCAGGTCAGCCGGATAATTGATGGCTTCGAGCAGCGGGTACTTCGCGGGCAGGTCGACCATCGGCGGCAGTTTACACTGCGCCGCGGCCGGGCTGGGAACGGGCGCGGGGCCCGGCACGCGGCGCGCGCCGGCGCTCGAATATGTTACCCACTGCGGTCCTCGAATCGAAAATCAATGTGCGCGGCGTCTACACCATGGGTTTCCCGCAGCGCGCGAGCACCGCGCGCAGGTCCCGCAGCGCCGGGAACACCTCATTGTTCCAGTCCGCGCCCTGCGCATCGTAGGCGCGCTGCTCGTATTCCACGATTTCCTTATCCTCGCGGAAAATGTTCTCGGTGAACCAAACCACGAAGGGCCACACGGCGTGGATCACGCCGGGCACCCGCGGCTTTTTTACCGACAGGTAGCCATAGGTGCGGTTGGTGCGCTGCTCGGCATCCAGCGGCGTATACCCGAGCCACACTTCGAGTACCGGATCATTGGTTTCCTGGATGTCGCGCCCGACCCAAACTTTAAGATTCTGCGCGGGGTAGTCGGTACGAATACGCATATGGTCGGAGAAAGCCTTTTTGGGCGCGCCGCGCTTGCGCATCAAGTCGACGATGACCTGCTCGCCGACGGAGGATTTGCCGGCGGTGCGGCTGAAACTGTATTCCACCTGCGCCCAGTTCTCGCCATGCTGCCGTCCGATGCAGTGCGCCCTGATCGATCCCATCTGCTTGCGGTGCATGAACTGATGGTTCATGTCGAAGAGGTTCTCGTGCATGAAGGTGTAGTGGCAGGCGACTTCGCGATTGAGGCGCCGGGTCTTGTAGTCGCTGCGCTGAGACGCACCGAGTCGCGTCGGCAAGCGGCCGCTCGCAAGGGCTGCATCACCGGGAAAGATGAAGATCAGTCCATCCACCTCACGCGCGGGATAGCTCTTCACGCCATTCGGCAGCCGCTCCGAACCGAGGTAAGGCACGCTCACGCACCGGCCGCTGCAGTCGTAGGTCCAGCCGTGATAATGGCATTTGATCTCATCGCCGCTGACGACGCCCAGGTGCAGCGGCACCTGGCGGTGGGCGCAGCGGTCCTCGAGCGCAAACACCTGCCCGCTCTTGCCGCGATAGAGCACGATGGGTTCGCCTGCGAAACGGCGCCCGAGCGTCCGGCCCGTTTGCAGCTCATCGCACCAGGCGACGGGATACCAGTAATCCGGATGCGCGCCGACCCGACGCAAATCGAATGCGTTGGGCGAATTCGCCGTCCGCATCGGGATGAGTATTGAGTTATCTTCGGCCATCGCTTCCTCGAGGCATCGATCCGGCAGGACAGGGTAGCGCGGCGTCATGCCCCGCAGTCAAGGGGTGCCACCTTGACGGCGATTCTACCGCGACGCGTCCGAACGGGCAGGTCCGGCCGGCGCAGCGCCCGGCTCGAGCTCTGGCAGCCCTTCCACGCCGTTAGAACGGATAGTTCAGACCGGTGAATGCGGCCAGTCCCTCGCTGCCGTAGCCGATATCCACGTATCCGACCACAAAAGGCCGCGCAATGCCGCGAAACCCGACCCCGTAAACGTGATGCAGCTGATCCACGGGAAAGGTCCCCGTGTGATCAAATACGCGCCCGAGATCGACGAACGGCGTCACCTCCAAGTCGACATGGGTCGAGATGGCATTGAACGAGGCCACTGTCCGGCGCAGCTCGACACTGGTGGAAAAGGAATCGCGATCGTAAAACCGCCCCTCGCCAAAACCGCGCAGCGGCTGCTCGCCGCCTATGACGCTGGTATCTCCGCCAATGCTGCTGAGCGCCCAGAACGGCACGGCGTGCGCGCTCAGCAGATAGCGCAGAGCCGTGTGCGCCGCCAGTATCGTCTCCGGCGCGATCGGCCAAAAGCCGCGCCCGTCCACCCCGGCTTCGCTGTCCATCGAATCATTGAGTATGCCCCTGCGGCTGGCGAGGCCGCTGTAGGCCACCCATTCCATGCCGCTTGTCGGCACGGTCAAATCGTTGCGCGTGTCGTAGACGACCGACAGGCGATTGAGCATCTCGTCATTCGTGCCGATGCCTAGAATGTGACCGAAGCGGGTGTTGATTGAGGCGATGCGCGCCAGCGTCCCCGGCTGCACATCCACCACTTCTTCGCGCGCGGTGTACTGCAGCTGCCAGGTATGCGTTAGATTCAAGCCGATCTGCACCTGCGCCAATTGCTGCTCGTTGGTGTAGTTGGTCTCATCAGTCGCCGGCGATTCATTGCCGATGCCGTAGAAACGCGGAGTGCCGTCGCGGTCGAATATCAGACTTGCGTTCAATGACCAAAGGTTGTCACGCAAGCGCCCGGCGGTGTATTCGGCATCGAAGTCGCGCTCGACACGCTCCTTGATGCCCGTCACCACTGACCACTGCTCATCCGCGGAAGGGTACGCATACAGCCGTCCATGCACTCCCCAGCCAAAATATGGGTTGTACAGCACATCAGGCGCGATGATGCGGCGGATCTCGTGCTGCTCATCCGTTTGCACCCAAGTGGGAAGGATGCCGACGGTTGTGCCGCTGTTGGGGTCGACGCCAATCGACGGTATCGGAATGAATGGCGCGGTTGCAGGATTGAACCAGCTGGTGATACCTGAGTGCGGCGGTGGCGGCGGCGGCACATCCAAAGGCCCGGGCTCCGCCGGCGGCGGCGCCGCCGCCTGCGTCGCGACGTCGTTGGAGCCGCACCACGCTGTGCGGTCCGCAAACACCACGATGCCGAAGGCGATTAGTGCGGCGGCAACGTGCCTCCGGATTTCTGCTCTGTGCATAACGGCACGCAGCCCGGTCAAGACCGCCTTTAGTGAGACATCCCGGGCAATTGGGCGCGGCACTTCACGAGCCGCGCGATATTGGCGATGCGTTCCGACAGGCCGCCATGAGCTTCCATCAGGAGTTCGATCTGCGTGCTGCGCAGCATCTGCCGCCGTTGCGCGCTGCGCTTTGACTCGACACGCTTCATGCGCGCAGCACCGACAGCGGCTGCAGGAGCGGCAGCACCTGCGCAGCTGCGCGTGTCACGTCCTCTGAATAATCGATTTCGATCCACGGGGCTCCCGTGACATCGGTGACCTCGAAGATCTGGCTGCGCTCCTGCAGCAAATCCCGTACCGCTTCCTCATGCGGCATGTTGGCGCGGCCGCCGGTGACGTAGCCGGCAACGAGCGCGGCCAGGCGCCGCGCACCGGCCTCGTCAAAGCGGAAGAATCCCACCGACTCGCCGATGGTATCGAATTGCAGGCCGGGCGCGACTTGCTTACGCAACTCGATCGGCACGCCGGCGCGCACGCACAGTTTCACCGGCTCATCGCCGGCTTCGAAATCCCGATCAAGCAACACGCGGTTGACCGGCTGCTCGCCCGCCACCAGTGCGGCCATGATGCGCTCGTCGTAAAGCACATCGGCATCCATTAGCAACACGCCGCCGCCGCGCGTCAGCGCATCGGCGACGGTATGAACGGTGAGCACGCTGCCCAGATCGAAGCGCTCATTCAGCACAATCTCGGGGCGTGGCTGCCAGCGCAGCCGGTCGAGTTCGACCTCGACCAATGGGTGACGAAACCCGAGCGCCAGAACTACCTCATCGATGCCGGCGCTTTTCAGCATGCGCAGGTGCCGCTCGAGCAGGCTCATATGACCGAAGCGTAGCAGGCACTTGGGCAGCTGCTGGTCTTCAGGTAGTTGCAGACGCAAACCGCGGCCCGCGGCAAGAATGATGGCGCGCATGAAGATCCAGGAAAAATTGACGGCCAGAAATGCCACGAGACATTACCATACTGCAAGTACAGCCTAGTGCGCCGCGCGCGTGAGCACCTAGCTTGCGCTCGCTCGCCTACGGCGGCGCCGTGCGGGCCGCACCTGCGCCGGAGCGCTCGCTGAAGTGCAGATACAGCAGGCCCGGTAATCCCAGCAGAAGTTCGCGCGCACGCTTTGCCAGCGACAATGCGAGCGCCACGTCGGGCGGCAAGCCTGCCAGCGGTGCAAGCAGCAGATAGCCGCCCTCCTGCACACCGAGCGCGCCTGGAATTGCAAATGCCGCGCTGCGAATGGCCTGCCCTAAACTTTCCAGTAGCAGCGCAGCGCTCCAGCTCACGGGATGATCGAGCAGTTGGGTGATCAGATAGACTTCGCCCGTGCCGACGAACCAGCCGACCAGACTTAGCACAAAGCTCGCCGCCACCAGGCCATTGCGCCCGTAGGTCAGCTGCACCGCAAGATCCAGCGCTTCGGCCTGACTCAGCCATTTAGACCAATCGCGCTTTCCGGAGAAGCGATTGGCTGCGCGCATGAGCTTGCCGAAGAAACCCCGCCTCTGCAGCAAATAAAACCCCCCCACCTGCAGCGCAAGCAGGCCGCTGACCAGCAGTGCCGACGTGCGCACCTCGTACTTTGTGACACCACTCGCGTGCGCGCCCAAGAGCGCAACGGCAGTCAGGACGAACAGGATCTGCGCAAAGGTCTGCAATGTCGTGCTGACCGTGACCGCCGCGGCGGCATCCTGCATGCGCATGCCGCGCTGGCCTAGATGACGGGCCATCAGCACCGGCCCGCCAAGCTGGCCGGCCGGCATCAGACTGTTGGCGGACTCCCCGACCCAGCGCGCGAGCAGGGCGTCGCGCATCGCGGCGTGGGTGGCAGAGCCGGCGAACAGTACGCGCAGCGCCGCAGCGTCGAGCACGAGCGGCACGAGGTGAAACAGCGCGACGAGCACAAGCCCCCAGCCGGCGAGCGCCAATGTGGCAAGCACCCCCGGCAGCCCCTGCGAGGCCAACACGCCGATGAACAGCAGCACACCCGCCGACAGGAGCCAGGCGGCCGCACGGGTCATGCGCGTCCGGGGCGCCTTGGCACGAGACGGCGAAACACCTGACGGAAGCCAAAATACGCAACCGCATCTTTGATATTGGAAACGAGGCGCAGGTACGGGTGCATCCTGGGGTCGGTCAGGTATTCAAAGGTGAGCGACACGCGCATTTCGCCCGCGCCGAGCGGCGTGATGCGATGGCGCAATTTGTCGCCATCGAAAAACACCATACCACCGGGAGGCATGAGCAACGAGCCCGGGACCGCCACCGCGCCGGCTTCGCGCGTATGTAATTCGTAATCGAGCCGGCAGGATGAGTCGTCAATGATTCCAAGCAGCAGCGTGTAGCGGCGGCCGCGGTAGTAGGACGTGTCGTAGTGCCAGCCGATATGATCCCCGGGAAGCGTGTAGAAATACAGCGCATAGGCGTGCGGATCTTGAGCGGGCGACACCAGTAGCGGCTCGCCCGCGAGTTGTCCCAGCCAGTCAATGAGCGCGGCGGACCGGTAAACTTCGGCAATCACGGGCGCAAGCTCATCGATCGCATGCCGGCTGACGCTGCCCCCCTGTTTGTGGCCGGGCAGATAATTGCGGTGCACCGATGAGGTCACGCTGTCCACGGCGGCAATCAATTGCGTCGTGATCTCGGGCGCCAGAAAGTCCCGCATATGCAAGAATGCGCCCTGCTGCTTAAACTCGCGGCGCAGCGGCTCTAGGTCGAAGCCTGCCAGGCGCGCAGCGAGCGCCTGGTCGGCATTGGTATACCCCTCGCGCGCCGGTGGAGCGACGCCTGCCGCCAGCGGCGCGATCGCCGTGTGGGTTGCCGAAATGCTTATTGGGGTACCCGTTCTGTGGAACGCACCACAACCCCGCGCATGCGGCGCATCACCCGCAGATAGTGGATCACGACCCAGATTGCGAATAGTGGCGCACATATCGCAGCCGCCATCAGAAACGGGATGACACCGTTGCACAGGGTCACGAGCGGCAACAAATAAAGGACGTCCTCTGTCTCGAACCCGGCGAGCGAAGCCTGCTGAGTGGCTGCCTTGCCGATCACGTCCTCAATGCGCATGCGCAGCAGGAAGATCAAGGTGATCGCGCATCCGGCAGCCGCGCCGAGCAACAGCGGCGGGAACAGCAGCCCCGCCCCGGGCCTCGTGCCCACGCCGATGCCGATACCGACAAATAGCAGGATCGTCACCGCTGTGTCGCTCGCGAGGTCATAGAGATGACCGATACGGCTGCCTTTGCCGCTCACGCGCGCGAGTTCGCCATCGGTGTGATCGGCAAAATTCGACAGCACGAAGAGCAGTGCCGCCACATTCGACCAGACGTAGGTTCCCGGCACGAACGCCGCCGCGGCAGCAAGGCCGAGGAGCAGGCGCACCGATGTGAGGTGGTTAGGTGTGACCCAACTTTCTTTGAGGGGGTCAACCAGGCGGCGCGCCAGGCGCGCATCCAATGGGCGTTGCCGGACGCTAGTCGAGCGTTGATGTTCAGACATTATAATTGGTGGCTGCAAAGCAATAGACAGTTCGGCCCGCGCTTGCGAATGTACATATTTTACGCCGGATTTTCTTGTGCCAGCGTGCCGCTTGCACCGGGATGAGGAACCGGAAGGTCTATAACCCATTGAGCGCGGTAGTAAAAGCGCGGATTTACACGGCAAGTGCCCTGCGGCGTCTGTGCAAAGCCGATAACTTATCGCGCGGCGCGGGCTACGAAAGGTATTGCGTGCTTGCGGTTAGGCACCGTAAAAGTTATAATTTATTCAGTAGCTTACGAGCGTTTTCACTTCCGGCAACAAAAGGCGGGCAGCGCCTCGAGCGGCGCCAGGGCGCTGCGATGGGACGTGAGATGCTCGCGTCTCAATCAGAATTCGCGTTCGGGCTAACTTATTGCTGCCAACTTTCTGTCGAACGGTTGTCGCCTTAGGTTAGCTTGGCAGCGTGAGTCGCCACCGAGTTCCCATTTCTACGTTTTCCCGAGATACTGCCTGCATGGATTCCGACAGTTCCGATGAAGTCTATCAAGATCGGATTCTCCCACACGTCTCGCGCACCTTTGCGCTGACGATTCCGCAATTGCCGCCGGCGCTGCGTACCGCGGTCGCGAGCGCCTATCTGCTGTGCCGGATCGCCGACACCATCGAGGATGAGCCGGCTCTGTCGGCCACGGAAACACTCGCGTACCTGCAACGCTTTAAAGCCGTGGTATCCGGCAACGCGGATTCCACGCCGCTGGCGCGCGATCTTGAGCGGCGGCTGACCGATCGGACGTTGCCCGAAGAGCGCGATCTTGTGAGCAACATGGAGCGGGTCATTCGCGTGACCCGCGCGCTTGATGAGCGCCCGCGCGCGGCGATCCAGCGCTGCGTTGAGCTCATGTGCTACGGCATGCCTCATTTTCAGCACAGCGCCAGCGTGCGCGGCCTCGCCCGCTCGAGCGACCTCGACGACTACTGCTACTACGTCGCAGGCGTTGTCGGCGAGATGCTCACGGAGCTGTTCTGTGACTATTCACCGGATATCGCGCAGCAGCGTGCAGCGCTGCAGAGCCTTGCCGCATCCTTCGCGCAGGGACTGCAGATGACAAATATTCTCAAGGACGTCTGGGAGGACCGCAGCCGCGGCGCCTGCTGGCTGCCACAGGAGGTGTTTATCCGCCATGGCGTCGATCTTGCGCATTTATCATCCGAGCACTATGACCCGCGCTTCGGCACAGCCATGGCCGAACTTGTCGGCGTGGCTCACGCGCACCTGCGCAACGCTTTGACGTTCACGCTGCTGATCCCGGCTCGGGAGACGGGTATTCGACGCTTCTGCCTGTGGGCGATCGGCCTTGCCGTACTGACGCTGCGCAAGATTCACCGCCATCCGCAGTTCACGAGCGGTTCACAGGTAAAGATCTCGCGCTCAGCCGTCGCCATGACGCGCATGCTGACGAACCTGACCGTACGCAATAACGGGTTGCTGAAGCTCCTTTTCAAGCTGTCCGCGCGCGGCCTGCCGCTGGCACGACCGCCTGAGCTGCGTCGGAGCGCAGCGACACTCACGAGCGCTGATTCGGGCCCTGAGCCCATCGCGCTGTACGCCCGTCAAGCCACGCGCGCTCAGCCTGAGGCGGGAATCGCGCTGGAACGCGCGCGGCGCCGCTCCGATGGGAGCCCGGCATCATGAGCGTCTCACGCACACGTAGCGCGCGCACCGCCCCAAAGCCCGAGGCGCGCCCGGAAATCCTGTCGCACAGTGTTGCCAGAGTTAGGGACTCCTCGCAGCTGGAGCGCAGCATCGCGGTCGCGCGCGATGCGCTCATCGCCACGCAGCATGCGCAGGGCTATTGGCTGTTCGAGCTGGAGGCGGACTGCACGATTCCCGCCGAATACATTTTGATGATGCATTTTCTGGCGGAGATCGACGCATCTTTGGAGGTCAAGATCGCCGTTTACCTGCGCGCTCACCAGGCAGAGCACGGCGGCTGGCCGCTCTACCATGGTGGCGACTTCGATCTGAGCTGCACTGTCAAAGCGTACTATGCTCTGAAGCTCGTCGGTGACGACCCCAACGCTGCGCACATGCAGCGCGCGCGGGCCGCAATTTTGCGGCGCGGCGGCGCCGCCCGCGCCAATGTATTCACGCGCATTGCGCTTGCGCTGTTCGGGCAGCTGCCATGGCGCGGCGTGCCGTACATTCCTGTCGAGATCATGCTGCTGCCGCGCTGGTTTCCATTTCATCTGGACAAGGTTTCCTACTGGTCGCGCACGGTGATGGTGCCACTTCTCATTCTGTGCACGCGCAAACCCGTCGCACGCAATCCGCGTGACGTACACATTCGGGAGTTGTTCACCACAGCTCCGGAGGAGGAGCGTGACTATTTCCGCAGCAGCCGCCAACGCAAGGGCTTCCTGCCGAAGCTCTTTTTGGTACTCGATCGCATCGGCCGCATGATCGATCCGCTTGTGCCGCGCGCCGTGCGCGCCCATGCTACGCAGCGCGCGCAGGCGTGGATCCTCGATCGATTGAACGGCGAGGACGGACTCGGCGCCATCTTTCCTGCCATGGTCAATGCTCTTGAGGCACTGACAATTCTCGGATTTGACAGCGAAGACCCGCGGCGCGTCACCGCCAAACGTGCGCTGCAGAAGCTCCTGGTCATCAACTCATCGAGCGCCTATTGCCAGCCGTGCGTTTCGCCGGTCTGGGACACGGCGCTCGCAGGCCTTGCCATGCAGGAGAGCGGCTGCCCGGCGTCCCTCGGGGCCTCGGTGCGGGCGCTCGACTGGCTCAAAGCGCAGCAGCTGCTCGATGATCCGGGCGACTGGCGCGTGCGTCGACCCGCTCTTAAGGGAGGCGGCTGGGCGTTTCAATTCGCAAACAGCTATTACCCGGATCTCGATGACACGGCCGTGGTCGCCTGGGCCATGCATCAGTCGCGCAATTCCGCGAGCTACTCTGAATGCATAACCCGCGCGCTCGACTGGCTGGTCGGCATGCAGAGCATGAACGGCGGGTTTGCCGCGTTCGATGCGGAGAATACCTGTTATTACCTTAATGAAATTCCATTCGCGGATCATGGCGCGCTGCTGGATCCTCCGACCAGCGATGTCACCGCACGCGTCGTCGCGGCGCTGGCGCGCATCGGCCGGCCGCAGGATGCGGCGGCGCTCGACCGGGCGATCACCTTCCTGCGCGATGAACAGGAAGAAGACGGCTCGTGGTTCGGGCGCTGGGGCACCAACTATATTTATGGCACGTGGTCGGTGCTGAGCGCGTTCGCGCAGGCAGGCATCATCGCGGATGACCCTGCGGTACGGCGGGCGGTCGCTTGGCTGGTCGCGCGGCAGAATGTCGACGGCGGCTGGGGTGAGAGCAATGCCAGCTACGTGCCGCAGCACGCGGCAGAAAACTCGGCAAACACCCCGCATCAGACCGCCTGGGCGCTGCTCGCGCTGCTTGCGGCGGGTGCGGCGGGATCGGATGCCGTCCGCCGCGGAATCGATTACCTGATGCGCACGCAGCAGCCGGACGGACTGTGGAGCGATCCGAGCTTCACCGCACCCGGATTCCCACGAGTCTTCTATCTCAAATATCACGGTTACTGCGGATATTTCCCGCTCTGGGCGCTGGCGGCGTATCGCAATCTGACGAGCTCCGGAACGTCTCATTGAATGTAGTCGGCATCGTCGCCGCGCTTGCGGCGGAGGCGCGCGCTCTGGGCCCGAGCAAACCCGGGTTCGGGACACCAAGAACTCTCGCTGACGGCACATGGATCGCCGTGAGCGGCATAGGCTTTGCCGCTGCCGGCCGTGCCGCGCAGGCGCTCGCCGACACTGGCGCCACGGCGCTTGCCAGCTGGGGTATGGCCGGAGGGCTCGATCCGGCGTTGCATGCCGGGACGATACTGCTGCCGAGCCAGGTGATCTCCGCCGATGGCACGAGTTTGCCGACGGCGACGCATTGGCGCGCGCGCCTCGCCGCTGCGCTTGCGGCGCGCCATCCGCTCGCCAGCGGGAAACTCATGAGCAGCGCAGTCGCCATCGTGACGATCACTGAAAAGGCTGCGGCCTTCCGTACGACGGGGGCTTTGGCGGTTGACATGGAGAGTCTCGCCGTTGCCGAGGTCGCCGCAGCGCGCGGATTGCCGTTCATTGCCGTGCGAGTCGTCGTCGACACGGCACACGATGCGCTGCCGCGCGCGGTGATCGCGGCCAGCCGCTCCGGTCAGGTGCAGATCGGACGCCTCATCGGCGCGCTCGCTCTGGCGCCGGGAGATTTCTCCGCGGTCATCCGCCTCGCGCAGCGGTACCGGGCTGCCAGCCGCTCCTTGGTAGCCGTCGCCCATGCCGGCTCGCTGGCGCAGTTCGCCTTCCCCGCTCTTTCCGACGCCGGCGTCTCATGAGAGCGCTGGTCACGGGCGCGACGGGCTTCGTCGGCTCGGCGGTTGCCAAAGCGCTGGCGCATTCGGGAATGCAGGTCCGCGTCTTGGTCCGAGCAGCATCGGAGCGCGGCAATCTGCGGGATCTTGCCGTGGAGATCGCCGTCGGCGATCTCACGGACCGTGCTTCGCTTGATCGCGCGATGGCCGATTGCACTGCCGTGTATCACGTCGCGGCAGACTACCGGCTCGGAGCGCGCGACCCGGCGCAGCTGTATCGCAACAATGTTGATGGCACCCGTAATATTCTGGATGCCGCGCGCCATGCAGGCGTCGAACGCATGGTCTATACAAGCAGCGTCGCCACCGTCGGTCTGCCGGCGGATGGCTCGCCCGGCGATGAGGAAACGCCGGTCGCGCTCACCGACATGATCGGCCACTACAAGCGCTCGAAGTATCTCGCTGAAGAACTCGTGCGCGATGCGGCGCGGCTGGGGATGTCAGTGGTCATCGTGAACCCGTCGACACCTATCGGCCCGGGAGATGTCAAGCCCACACCGACGGGCCAAATCGTGCTGGATGCCGCGCGCGGCCACACGCCTGCCTATGTTGATACTGGGCTCAACATAGTCCATGTCGACGACGTCGCTGCCGGCCACCTGTTGGCCTTTAAGCACGGGCGCGCTGGTGAGCGCTACATTCTCGGTGGTGAGGACATGACGCTGCGGGAGATTCTCGTGCAGATTGCGCAGCTCGTTGGGCGTAAGCCGCCGCGCATCCGCTTGCCGCATGGCGCGCTCCTGCCCATCGCGTTGGTAGCCGAGGCATTTGCCAAAGCTACCGGCCGCAGCACGCGAATTACAGTTGAAAGCGTGCGCATGTCGCGCAAGCGCATGTTTTTCTCGAGCGCCAAGGCGATCCGCGAGTTGGGCTACAGCTTCCGTCCGCAGCGCGCTGCTTTCGAGGATGCCCTGGCGTCCTTTCGCGAGCGCGGCCTGCTGCGCTGAACTTCAAGGACTGTGGCGACATGCCTCCTTCGCGCGTTGCGCGACAGCCCGATATGTGAGTGTCTTGACCGCACCGGCAGCAGGGCACACATCATGCTTTGCCCACACCATAGAAGCGCAGAACATCTGTGCGCGAGGCCAGCCGACGGGCGATAGCCGCGGCCGTGGTGTGAAGAAGCTGGCGCCGATGATTCTGAGGCAGCTATCATGCTGAAGGGGGCGTCCACCCCATCGCCGCCGGCACCAGCCGCTCTTTCGGTACGATGAGCTTGACTGGCTTTGCAGGTGCACTCACTGATGGAGCTACGTTGAACGATGTCATTCTCAGCTGCGACCGCGCCACTGCAAACGATATCTCAGCCGTCGATTCAGATGCGCTCATCCTCGTCGATGAGGCCGACCGCGAGGTAGGCTTCCTGAGCAAGGATTTGTGCCACGACGGCCAGGGCACCCTGCACCGCGCGTTTTCGCTGCTGGTCTTCAATGACGCAGGCGAGCTCCTTTTGCAGCAGCGGGCGGCCTCCAAGCGCCTATGGCCGCTCTACTGGTCGAACAGCTGCTGCAGTCATCCGCGGCGCGGCGAGAGCATGGAGGCGGCGATAAAGCGCCGCCTTTACGAAGAGCTCGGCCTGAGCTGTCCTTTACATTTTCTGTTCAAGTTCCAGTACCAGGCCCAGTTTGATGCGCGCGGCGCCGAGCATGAGCTGTGTTCGGTCTATATCGCCCGCTGCTCGCAGGAGGTCAAAGTCAACCGCCATGAGATCCTCGGCTGGCGGTGGATCGCCCCCGAAGCGCTCGAAGGGGAAATGTCCGGGAGTGGCGCCGAGATGTTTACTCCCTGGTTTAAGCTCGAATGGGCGCGTATCTGGCGCGATCACCGCGCGGCCGTGCTGGCGCTCCAATAGAGGCCGCTGCACCCGTAAAGAGCATGGCGGCATGCGCTCTTTGGCATCAATTTCACCGGACGCGCCCCGGCCGCCGGGTACTGGTAGAATGAGACATGGGCATTCCACTTCTTCAGATGTACCGCGTTGGGCGTTATCTCGCAGGCCGCAAGCTGCGCGGCGAGCAGCGCTATCCGCTGGTCCTCATGCTGGAACCGCTGTTCCAGTGCAACCTCGCGTGCGCGGGGTGCGGCAAGATCGACTATCCGAAAGAGACTCTGCAGAAACGGATGAGCGTCGAAGCGGCGCTGCATGCTGTCGACGAGTGCGGCGCGCCGATCGTGTCTATCCCCGGTGGCGAGCCGCTCATTCACAAGGAAATGCCGCAGATCGTTGCGGGAATCGTGGCTCGCAAGAAATTCGTCTATCTGTGCACGAATGCGCTGCTGCTCGCCAAGCACATCGACGAATATCGGCCTTCGCCTTATCTGACTTTCTCCATTCACCTCGACGGCAATCAGCAGCGTCACGATGAGTCAGTGTGCCAGGAGGGGGTTTTCGACAAGGCGGTAGCGGCCATCCGGCTGGCGCGCGACAAGGGATTTCGCGTGACCATCAACTGCACGCTGTTTGCGGGTGAGAACCCGCAGGAGGTGGCTGAGTTCTTTGATACCGCAATGCAGCTTGGCATCGAAGGCATCACGGTCTCGCCAGGGTATAGCTACCACCATGCTCCGAAACAGGACGTGTTCCTCGGGCGCAGCGCCAGCAAGCAACTGTTCCGCGAGATCTTCAAGCTTAGGCGGCGACCCTCCGGAACCCGGTGGTCGTTCAATCACTCGGCGCTCTTCCTCGACTTTCTTACGGGCAACCAGTCATACCAGTGCACGCCGTGGAGCAACCCGACGTACAACATATTTGGCTGGCAGCGACCTTGCTATCTGCTCTCCGACGAAGGCTACGCACCGACCTATCGGTCACTGATTGACGACACGCCCTGGGAGCAGTACGGCGTCGGCCGCAACCCGCGCTGCGATAACTGCATGGCCCACTGCGGCTTCGAGGGCACCGCCGTGAATGATGCCTTTGCTCATCCGTTCAAGGCGCTGACAGCGGCGCTGCGCGGCCCGCGCGTTGCGGGGCCGATGGCACCCGAGTTGCCCGTACTCTACGGCGACGATGCACGATACTCCCTGATCTCGATTCCCGTCACGCAGGTGAAACTCGCCGCGCCACGGGTCTGACGGCGAGTCGGCGTGCAGCGCGAGCCGCGCTGCTCACGCGCACAAACGCACCAGGAGAACGCGTGTGAATAACGCAGCCGATCCTTGTCCCCCGGTGCTCGATGAACCGGCGCAGACTGACGGATTCGCTGCACAACTAGAATCCTGGCGCACGCGCATGGAGCGCGCTTTGGAGGAGCGCTTGCCGCCGGCTGATGTGGTGCCGACTCGTTTGCACGAGGCGATGCGCTACTGCGTGCTGGGCGGCGGCAAACGTGTGCGGCCGGCGCTGCTATTTGCCACGGCACGCGCGTTGGGCCTTGACGAGGATGAGGTCGAGGCCGCCGCCTGCGCCGTCGAGCTCGTGCATGTCTACTCCCTGGTGCACGATGACCTGCCCGCCATGGATGATGACGACATGCGCCGCGGGCGGCCCACCTGCCACAAGGCATTTGACGAGGCGACGGCGATACTCGTGGGCGATGCCCTGCAGCCGCTCGCGTTTCAATTACTTGCCCGCGATCGCTCGCTCCCCGCGGCGCCCGCGATACGACTGCGGCTGATCGACTTGCTCGCCCAGGCGACCGGCACTTTCGGGATGGCTGGAGGCCAGGCGATTGATCTCGCCGTGCAAGGCACACGTCTTGATATTGCGCAGGTCGAGGACATGCACGCGCGCAAGACCGGCGCAATGATTCGCGTAAGCGTATTGATGGCCGCTACCTGCCTGCCCTCGCTCGAAGCGCACCTGTATGCCGCGCTCGGCCGTTTTGCGACTGCGATCGGATTGGCATTCCAGATTCAGGATGACTTGCTGGATGTGCTTGGCGACGCTTCGACCTTGGGTAAAGCGACCGGCGCCGATCGCGAGCGTGCAAAGCCCACGCATCCGGCGGTCATCGGAATCGAAGCTTCGCAAGACCGCGTCCGTCTGCTGCATGAACAGGCGCTCGCGGCTCTTGCGCCCTTTGGCGAGCGCGCCGCGCCGCTGCGCTTATTGGCCGACTGGCTGCTATTCAGGCGTTATTGACAGCTCGGCGAGCTGCCGTGATTCGACTACGGATCAGTTGCTCTGAAAGATCGCTTATTTTTTTCGCGCGGCCGCCGCGGACCAGCCTCGACAGCCGTTGAGAAACAGTTTCACGACGTCGTCGGTCCACGCATCGAGCTCGCTTGACGTCAGGGGTGCGCCGAGACCCATGGCGCGCCGCTGCGGCGCGGTAACCACCATCACCAGAAACTGCTCCGCTGCGAACGCGCGCGCCTCGACACCGAAACGCGGATCCTGAAGCTCACGCGCCAACAAGTTGCCAATCAATGCCTTCGCCTCCTGCGTAACGCTCTCGGTATCAACCAAACGCACCAGCTTGGGAAACCGCACCGATTCGGCCGTGACGAGCCGGTGCAGCGCAAGCGCCCGCGGCGAAAGCGCTGCGCGCAGGATGAGCCCCGCGATGCGGCGCAGGACATCGTGCAAAGTCGCGCCCTCGACAATCGGAACCCCGGGAGGCGGGCGAAGCTGCTCAATGATTCGGTGCACGACCGCGGCGAACAGCGCCGCCTTGTCGTCGAAGCGGTGATAAAACGTACGCTTCGAGATGCCGGCGCGCGCGGCCACCGCTTCGATGGTCGTAGTCCCGTAGCCCTCTGCGAGGAAGAGCTCGGTCGCTACTTCCAGTATCCGTTCCCCTAAGCGCAGCGCATCCGTGCGTGAAGGTCTACCACCGCGTCGAGTCTTGGCGGTCGGCGACCGTCGATCCTCACCGACGGCGATAAGCGATCCTGCCCGATTGGTAGGGGACGTGGGCACCGTAGGCGCCAGTGTAGCGCGGGCGTGGCGCGGAGTAACCGCGCGGCGCCTGGTAGAATTGGGGTGCAGAGCGCCCATACGCTGCCGCGGGCCGGTAGTAGTTCTGAACTCCTCCGTAGTACGTTGGCGGCCGCGCGTAATATGTCGGGGCACCTGCGTAATAATTTGGCGTTGGATAGTACCCGGGTGCTCCGCCATAGCCCGGCGCCGGCGGATAGGGCGCAGCTGCCGGAACCGCTGAAGAAGCGGCCGCCAGCGGCAGGGTCGCGAGCGCCGCGACCGCTCCGACCACGTGGCGTCCGAGTATCCAAGGGAGAAAAGGACCAAACGCCGCAGCAGGCGTGATCGGTGCTAACGCGAGCGCGGCGCCGGTGACCGCGGCAAACACCGGCTTCTTGACTCCGAGCATGCTTGATCCCCCGTGACGAGTGAAGGAACTCGGGTGAACAGTACGCGCCTTGAGATCGCAACGCAACGGTACCGTTGCGTTTTGGCGGTCCTGCTGCTGAGTTCACGCTACTGCTCTGTGGTAGGCCAGGTCACTGCCTTATCCGGGTCAGGCCGGGGCTTCAGCGCGAATGGCCCAGCGCCAAGTGGCGGCGCCGGAGCGCAGTGTGGTGCGGTCTATTGCCATTGACACTGCGGTATAGTTAAACGCACCGAGAACAAGAGCCGCAGGCCGATGAGCTACATTGATGGCAATCTTCTTGAGGGGGAACGGGTCGTGTATCGGACTCGCCTCCACTGGCTGCTGTTCCTGACGCCTGTGATTTTCACGGTCGTGTTATTGGCGGTCGCATGGCTGCTGGCCACTCGAGCCTCCGAACCCTGGAGTCACTACGCCTGGATACCCGTCGCCCTGGGCGTGCTGCTCCTACTTGCGACGTACATCAAACGACAAAGTTCCGACTTCGCTGTGACCAACAAGCGCGTCATGATGAAAGTCGGTGTGTTCAGTACGCGTTCCATTGAGCTGGTACTCAATAAGGTCGAAGCCATCGCCGTAAATCAAAGCCTGATGGGGCGCATCTTCGGGTATGGCGATATTGTTATCACCGGAAGTGGCGGCACGAAGGAGTCCTTCGCGCACATCCAGGGACCACTGGCATTTCGTCGAGCCGTGCAATCCGTCACTGACGTGCACTCCAGTCCGGAGCCAGCAGTCGCTCCTTCGGCCCGCATCGAGTAGAGCCCGCTGCCCACCTTAGACAGTGCCAGCGCACTGAATAAAGACGCGGCGTTTAGGTCGGGCCGAGGTCGACCGCCGCCACCATCCCGCTTTCCTATCGGTGCGGCGGTTGAGCTTGCGGAGCTTGAGCGGGATCCCTATCCAATATTCGCCCGCCTGCGCACGAGCGAGCCCATTAGCTGGGTGGCCGCACTCAACATGTGGTACGTCACCCGCTACGAGGATGTGCGGACCATAATCCTGGATACCGAGCGTTTTACCACCGCATCCGAGCAATCCCTGCTGTTCGGCACCTTCGGCGCGCACTTGCTCACGACCGAGGGCGCCCTGCACGATCGCTATCGTCTGGCCGTTCAGTCGCACTTCAGCGCGGGCTACATCCGCAGTCACTTTGAGCAGCCGATTCGCATCGCGGCCGCAGAGCTGATCCAAGGGTTCCGATCTGCCGGCCGGGTCGAGCTGCGGGGAGCCTTTGCTCGTCGCCTGCCCATTCGGGGCATTTTAATTGCATGCGGATTGCCGTTGCATGCAGAAGCGCGAATCCGCCAGTGGTACGACGGCTTTGAGGCTGCGCTTGCGAATTTCACGCGCGACCCGGCGGTGCAACTGCGCGCGCGGCGCGATGTCGTCGCGTTTCACGAGTTCCTGGACATGGAGATGCAGGCCGCGGCCGGTCGGCTCGGCGTCTCCCTCCTCGGGGGCCTCGTGAACGCGCCGGCCGATAGGCGGCTCACGGCCGATGAGATCAAGCGCAATCTATCGATCATTCTCTTTGGCGGCATCTCCACGGTGGAAGCATTGATTCTGAACACCCTGTGGGCCTTGTTCGAGCATCCGTCCGTGCTCGGCCGGTTGCGCACCGATTCATCTCTTCTGCCCCAGGTTCTCGATGAGACCGTTCGGTGGTTGAGTCCCGTACAGTCTGCGACGCGGCACGTGGTAACAGACTGCGAGTTCGCGGGAGTGGATCTTGCGGCCGGCGCGACCGTCAATTGCATGCTGGGCGCGGCCAATCGCGACCCCAGCGTGTTTCCCGACGCGGACCGCTTCGACATTGAGCGCGCAAACTTGCGCCGCCATCTCGGCTTCGCGGCCGGACCGCACAGTTGCGTGGGATTCAATCTTGCAAAGACAGAAGCGCGCATCGCGATTGAGGAACTCATGAATTCGTTGCCACAATTCACGCTGGTCGGGTCGGAGAGCGGCCCGCTACGGGGCTACGAATTTCGCCAGCCAGCAGCGCTCACCATCCGTTGGTAAGATGATTGCATTGTAAGGACAAGAAGTCGGGTCGATTTGGCGTGTACTTCCGATGCAGACAAAGATCGAATGGCAACGTTCGGCGGAGTACCTCGAGCATTCAGCCCTTGCGAAACGCGTCGATTTGTTGATGGCGGGTGATCGGCAATGAATTCCGAGACTATGAAGAAAACACTCGAGGCGCTGCGCCAGGAGCTGGCCCGGGCCTCGGCGCTCGACGAAAAGTCCCGCCAGCATCTGCAAGATATTGTGCGCGACGCGGAGGGGCTTGGACCCTCCGGGGGCTCAACACCGCACACGTTGCACCCGCATAGCCTGGAGGAGCTCGCCGTCGGATTCGAGATTGAACATCCCACGCTCGCCGCCGTGCTGCACGAGCTGATCGATCTACTTGCAAAAGCCGGTCTGTAGCCTGCAGGTCGCGGCCATGGGCGAGTACTCCTAGCAGCGCGTGGACCCGGGGCTCAAAGACGCACGAAATCCAAGTGTCGACTTACGGTGCAGAAGAGGCGTGCACAGGTGAAAGCGACCGGCAATTCAGACGCAAGTCAACATGCCCCGGAGGGCCAGACCGTACCGCCGCCACGCGGTGCGTTCCGGCATCCCGCCTTCACGGTCATTTGGATCGCGACGGTGGTGTCCAACGTCGGAACCTGGATGTACAACGCGGCGTCCGGCTGGTTGATGGTAAGTCTCAATCCCAATCCGTTCGTCGTCTCATTGGTCCAGGTGGCGACCAGCCTGCCGATGTTTCTGTTCGCGCTACCCGCAGGGGCGCTAGCCGACGTCTTCGACAAGCGAAGGTTTTTGATCCTGTTGGAAGGCGCGACGACACTGGTGTCCGCGGTATTCGCTGCAATGGTCGGGTTCGGTCACGTGACGCCTGTCGTGCTCCTGATCTTTATGTTTCTCATCGGCGTCGGTGGCGCTCTTACCGCCCCCGCCTGGCAGGCCATTGTTCCCGATTTGGTGCCGGCAAAAGACCTCATGCCGGCAGTCGCGGCCAACAGCGTCGGCATCAATATCAGTCGCGCCGTGGGGCCCGCGCTGGCCGGAACTACTATTGGGATTCTCGGCATCGCCGCGCCATTCTGGGTCAATGCGATCAGCAATCTCGGCGTCATCGGTGCGCTCCTGTGGTGGCGCGGGCCACATAAGACGCCCAGCCGGCTGCCGCTCGAGCGATTTACGAGCGCTATAGTTACCGGTATCCGCCATGCGCGGCATAACCGCCACCTGCGCGCGACTTTGGTGCGCGCGGTTGCCTTCTTCTTGTTCGCGAGCGCCTACTGGGCACTTCTGCCGCTCGTGGCGCGTAACCGACTTGGGGGCGGTCCGGAACTCTATGGAGTTCTACTTGGAGCGATTGGCGCAGGCGCCATCGCGGGCGCGTTTCTACTGCCTTGGGCCAAGGCGAAGATTGGACCGGATCGCATGGTCGCCGCGGGGACCATTGGCACGGCCGGTGCGCTGGCCTTATTCGGACTCGCCCGCGGTCCGACCGTCGCCCTCCTCGGGAGCGCCCTCGCCGGCGCGTCCTGGATTGCGGTCCTGTCGAATCTGAACGTATCCGCTCAGGTGGCGTTGCCGAATTGGGTGCGCGGGCGGGGTCTTGCTCTTTTCGTCACGGTATTCTTCGGCACCATGACGCTGGGCAGTGCCCTTTGGGGAGAGGTGGCAAGTACTGCCGGCCTGCCGCTCGCGCATTTCCTCGCTGCGGCCGGGGCCTTACTCGCCGTGCCGCTCACTTGGAGCAGGAAGCTGCAGACTGGCGCCGGAGTTGATCTCACCCCCTCCATGCATTGGCCCGTTCCGGTCGTGACGCAAAACTTCGACGGCGATCGCGGCCCAGTTCTCGTGACCGTCGAATACCGCCTCGCCGCCGAGACGGACCGCGAGGCGCTGCTGTCTGCCCTCGAGAAGCTGTCACAAGAGCGTCGCCGCGATGGGGCTTACGACTGGGGGGTGTTCGAAGATGCCGCGGAAAAACTGCGATTTCTGGAAACCTTCCTGGTGGAATCCTGGCTGGAGCATCTTCGGCAGCACGAGCGCGTGACCAATGCTGATCGCGTGCTGCAAGAACGTATCGGCCACCTGCTCGCGCATCCGCCGGAAGTGCGGCATTTCATTTCGCCAGCGCAGTAATCCTTCAACCCGGCGATGCTGATGGCAGACTCGTACATTTGATAATGAAGTAAGACTCTTGCAGATCGGCTACATTTAAAGCCTTGCGACCGATCATCGCGGCGGGCGCACGATGCTTTCCTATATTCGTCGCGCTGTCACATGCCGCAAGGAATCACTTCCCACCATGCCAGACCGGGACCTCATAACGTTTCGAAGAAGAGGGCTGCTTTTTTGGCGTTCGCGCGATCGGGTTTTGAAGGGAGGGGAAACCACAGCGCTCGTACGATCAAGGCCCTCCAAGCACCCGATCTCCCAGCCGACGCGGACACAGGATTACTTTGTTGCCTGGAATGCGGAACGGCTTGGTATATCCGTCGCAGACAGCCGCGCCCGATACGTTCAGTCGTGGAACGCCATGCCAAACGGTCACAGCGGACGAGCTTTCGGAACATTTCACGGCCATTGCTACGATGTCTTCAAGGTATTTGCCGATGACAGCCCGCAGGAAGTGATGGATGCCTATAAAGTGCATGGATATGTACATTTTTTGACCATGCTCACATACCCGGAACCGAAGTGGTTCGATGACGATGCCATCGTCAAGCGCTTGCGCGATAGAAAGGAAATTTCGATTCTGGATTTTGGCTGCGGACTTGCGCAGCAGTCGAGAAGCCTGGCGGAATACTTGCGTGCCAAGGGGTTGCAGGTTCGCATTGCGCTTGCGGACATCCCAACGGTGCGCAAAGAGTTTTTGATCTGGTGGGGTCGGAAAACCGGAATTCCGACGACGTTTCTCGAATGCACCGTTGAACGCCCCATTCCCGAGCTGCCACCCATTGACGTGTGCTTTGCGCTCGAGTTTTTCGAACATGTGTACGCGCCAGTTACGTACTTCACCCACATCGATCAGGCAATGGCTGACAGGGGTATTCTAATTACGAACATGGGCGACCATCACAAGGACTTTATGCATGTATCTCCGAAGCTCGGAGCATTGCGCCAAGCAGTTCAGGCCAGCGGCTACCAGGAAATCCTTACCAACTTCATATACCAAAAGGCGAAAACAGACTAGCAGCGATGCGAGGCCCAGGAATGTGCAGCAGCCCGTTCGCGTGCTGCGGACCGGCTCCCACGCCGGGGCGATGATGACTTCACCAGGTGGTGACCCTGGAGCGGAAGTCTTATGCTCCGTCGCCTGGGTAGGAGAATTGATCACATATGGAAAAGCATGAGCGCGATCAGAACGCGCAGGCTCGAGAGCTTCGCCACCCGTATACCTTATGGCATTTTCTAGTCCAGAGCGTGCCTGCAATTGACGACTTGATTGTGCTCGACAACGCTCATGCGGATAAACCATCGGAAGTCTGGAGACTCACTCACAGCGACTTCCGCGACACAGCTGGCCGAACTGGCTTCAGTTTTGCGGAGCGCGAATGGCCACAAGCCCGCTGGAAGCGGGCGGGCGCACCTCATGGAGCGGTCTTTACGCGCCAATAGCCGCTGATATTATGCCCGCATGCACACACCGCAGGCCGGAATCTTCGCGCTGGGAACATCCTCTCACGCATACTTAGAGTTCGACCTTCTTGACGCGAAGAAATGCAAGGAGTTCGCCTCTACAGTCTCCTCGATCCGTGAACCACGGACGACCACGGGAGGAGTGAACTTCGTCATCGGCTTTCGACCTGAGCTGTGGTGCAATATCGTTCCGGATGATGCGCCCCCGGGCATTGAGGGCTTTAATAAGGAGATCCGGGGCACAGAAGGATTTGTTATGCCAAGCACTCAACATGATGCGCTGGTATGGCTATCCGGCAGTGCCTACGACGTTGTCTTCGATATGGCCCGCTCGGTTGTCCATGACCTCGCAGGCCAAGCCTCGCTAGGGGAAGAAACCTCGAGTTGGCCCTACCGGCACGATCGCGATCTTACCGGCTTTATCGATGGCTCGGAGAATCCAACGCTGCTCGACGCTCCTGTTGCAGCACTTTTTCCAGAAGGAGTTCCCGGCGCCGCCGGCGCGGTGCTTTTGCTTCAAAAGTGGAAGCACAAGGTACGTGAATGGGAAGCTCTGCCGATCGATCAGCAGGAGCGCATCATGGGACGCACCAAGCGCGACAGCATCGAACTCGAGAACAAGCCATCGGACTCGCATGTGGCTCGCACAGATCAGGACGAGTTTGGGAATATTTTTCGTCGCAACATGCCATACGGAAGTATCGACGATCATGGAACAATGTTCGTTGGATTCAGTGCAGACCAGACGAGACTTTCCAGAATGCTCGATAGCATGGCGGGTCTGGTCACCGGCACGCGCGATGCGCTCACACGCTTTACTCAGCCGTTGACCGGCTCCTATTATTTCGTGCCTTCCGTCGAGAGTCTACGGCGCTTGCGAGGCGCCGCAAGTCTGGTATAGCTAAGCTCAAACCATCGCGCCGATGCGCCGCGGCGGTACATTTACGGTGCGCAGCTCGCCAGTAGCCGCGCCCAGCCAAGGGCAGTCGTGAGGACAGAGAGCTGAGTTTTTCGCATGGCTGTCTCTGCGATCGAATCGTAGACCGCATCCAGCATTGCCGATGCGCCTCGCCAAATGCGTGATTTCCCGACCGGTACGGATCAGTGGGCCCGCGTGGCCAAGTAGTTTTTGACAATGCCCGTGAACGTCGTCGCGTTGGTTTCCGGCTCGGCGAGCGTTGGGTATGCGCTCCAACTTTGGAACATGGCGACGTCCGGCGCGGCGATGGCCTCGACGGCGCGCGCGTTCGCAAGAACTTGGGCCGCCCATACGGCGGCCGATGCGGCGTTCCCTTGGCCGTCATAGATAACCTGAAACTGAATTCCGCGACTCTTGAGGAGTTGCGCGACCGGCGCAAGGAAAGGTTGCCACGCGGCGGTCCAATCCATATCAAGACGGAAGTACGCGAGCGGCGTTCCGGTGGCGCTCTTGAAAGCATCCAACCACGCCGTGAAGTTTGGCAATGTGCGGTCCACCGGATCGAGCGCCATCACCGCACCCAAGGGTTCGGTCTCGCCGATGGCCGCCGCCGGGAACACGCTCCGAATGTCAGCCACCTTGCTCGCAATATCCGCAATCAGAGTTGATGTCGTGGCCTGACACGCGCTTGCGCCGGTGTAAATGTGTCCATACCAAAGCGGTTCATCCATGCCGAAGTAGAGCGGCACTGCGCCCAATCGTTTGAGGCGCGCGACAAGCCACGGCACTTGCGCGGGCGCGGCGTAACCCTCTACATTCATCCCGCATCCGTTCACGCCCGAGAGCGGAAGAAAATCCACGCCTAGGCCAATGTGATCGCCCGCGAGCGCCGTCAACATGGCGGTGAACTGCGCGTCCGTTGCGCCTGTGGTTGCGAATTGAATCGAGACCTCAAGCGCCGTAGCGTTCGCTTTGACCATCGGCCACTGTCCCGCCGCGTTGAACAGATTGAAAAAATCGGCGGCATACGCGCCGCCCGAGCGCGGGGAAATCCATACCGCAGGTGTCCCTACGATGTGCAAGCTGTTGGGCGGCGCGGGAACTTGGGCAAACACGGGCGCGGCAATCAGCGCGAGCACCATCCAAACCTTGGCATTCATGGTCATTCCCAATTGTTTGAGCCTCTTGCAGCATAGACCCTCCGGCCATCAACGTGTCAGAAATGAGCGGGCGGCGTCATTGGGATTTTGCGGCAACAATTCCGCGAGCAGTGCGGGCGCTGCTGGACTTCCTTGAGGCCGATCGTGCTTGAACCGGCACAGCATCCGCTCGCGCTGTCGGAAAAATACATAATCACCAAGTCCCCCGGCGACTGCGGTCATTTACGCAACAAACTGCAATAACTTGAAGCTCGCAAGCCCCTGGAATCCCCTCGCCTCCCCGCTATTGGCAGTAGGTCTCACTCGGCACGCTTTCGCATGCCTTGGAGCGGCCGAAGTGTCCTACTAGCGCGGCGGTCAAGCCGAAGCACGCAGATTTCGCGGCACGCTTGCCTAAGTGCACAATCCTTAACTTAATTGGATTCAGCGGCCGATTTTGCCGACTGCCTGATCGGAGCACGCAATCTCCGGTTGGGCTGCCGCGCCACCGCAACTTTCGTTGGGAAAGCACTGACGCTCGCCGGCTTCTTTTCGGTCTGATTTGACCGGCAGCTACGCTGATCGGTCGAGTTCGACCCAAGGCGCTCGGACGCGAGCGGCCGCTCCCGGCCATTCACCTCCCAGGCAAATGGCTATGCCGGGCTTGCCGGTTCCCATAGCTCGATCGGATTGCCTTCCGGATCGTGCAGTCTGGCGAATCGACCGTAGGGAGATTTTTCAGGATCCACCTTCACCTCAATGTTGCACTTCTGCAGCTGCGCGACCATGGCGTCTAAACTTCGAACTCGAAAGTTCACCATCCACGCTTGCTCCTTGGATCCGAAATAGTCCGTATCCATCGCGAACGGAGTGAAAGCGGTCTTGCCGGCGGCTTGTTGCCATACTGGATGGTCAATCCCAAGATTGAGTTGATACCACTGCGCCAATTTTTTTGGGTCGCGGCTTCGGAAGAATAGTCCGCCGATGCCCAGTACGCGTTCAGTGGGCGTATTCATCTGCACCTCCACTGCGCCCGCCGTGGCACTGTCAGCAGTTCTGACGGCGGCCAACGTGGCCGCGCCGATTATCACGCTTCTACGGTCGATCAGCATGTCTTCGTATACGCATTATGATGCCGCGACTGGCCTGCGAATCATAGCAGCTGAGGCAATGAGTGACACCTATGAGGAAGCTGTCTTCGCCTGCTAATGGGTAATGCTATGCGAAACATCGGCGCAGGATGCGTTGCCAGAATCCGTCAGTTCGGTTCGGGCACGACTGGTCCGACAGGAATTGCGCCGCTGCAGAGTGCCGGTTCATTCAGGAGAAAATCCGCGAATATTCTGTGAGAAGATGACGTGAAGCGGTGGAAATGACGCCGCAACAAATTTGGCGACTTCGTGAGGGCGTGCGGTTGACAAAAAAAGTTGCGCCTCTTTCTCAGTGGGCGTTCGCTTGCAGCGGAGTCCCGACCACGGGGATCATCAGCAATGGAATCGACTATTTCCTCTTCTTCTTCTACAGCCAGGTCATTGGTCTCTCCGCAGCCCTGACGGGCCTTGCGCTCGCGATTGCGCTGACGTTTGATGCGGTATCAAATCCGCTGGTCGGATACCTGTCGGATAACTGGCGATCGCGACTCGGGCGGCGCCTCCCGTTCATGTACGCGTCAATAATTCCGCTGACCATGTTGTATGTGCTGGTTTGGTATCCGCCGGCTGATTCGCGGTCGCAATGGAGTTTGTTCGGATACCTCTTGGTGGTGTTAATCTTTTTGCGGCTCTCGATGATGATGTTCGACGTGCCAGTCCGAACGTTGGTGGCGGAACTGACCCCTGATTATGATGAGCGTACCCGACTCGCGTCACTGCCGACTTCGGTCAGTTGGTTTACGGGTTCGATCATGACGATAGCGATGTACGCCATTTGGCTCAAAGATTCCGCCGAACACGTGAACGGCCAGACCAATATCGCCGGATACCGGCAGGCCGCTGCCGTCTGTGGGGCAGTGATCCTTGTTTCGCTGCTGTTCTCCACTACGGGACTTCATCCGGAAATTCCTCATCTTCACATGAAGACCTCAGTACAAGCAGCCAGCCTCAAGGACATGGCCCGCTCCTTTGGCCAACTCTTGCAAAACCGTTCGATGTGGGCGCTACTCCTTTCCGGTCTGTTTGTGGGGACAGGTCTCGGCGCGACTGCTTCGCTTTGGATCTATCAGTACGGCTTCTTCTATGGGATGCGCAGCGAGCAGATGTCGCTGCTGACCATCGTCGAGGCGCTGGCATCATTCGCGGTCGCTCCCGTGATCCGGCAGTATGTCGTCAAGGGCGACAAAAAGCTCATGGCGATCCGCTTTTTGATGGCCTCCGTAGCCATTAGCATGATCCTGCCGCCGCTGCTCTCTTTGGGATGGCTTCCGAAGCGCGGCAGTAATGGCCTGTGGTACCTGCTAACGACCTATGATTTTCTCAGCCAGTTGATCTGGATCGTAACCGCTTCCATCATTTACTCACTCTACGCAGACGTTACGGATGACGTTGTGCTGGCGACAGGCAAACGTTTGGAGGGGGCGATATTTGCGTGTCAGACATTTGTCGACAGAATCGCGATGGGCCTTGGCGCATTACTCGCCGGCCTGCTGCTCACCATGATTCATTATCCGACGGCTGCCGAAAATGTACCGATTCCATCGGAGACTCTTACGCGACTCGGATTAAGCTACATGGGCGCGTGGTTTGTATTCGCTTCCATCGGAATCTGGTTCCTTTCCAAATACGAAATCACGCGCTCCTTACAAGCGGGGGAACTCGATTCTCTAGAGCGGTCCGGTGCCGCAACCGAAGGTAGCATCATGCCGTGAATACGTTCGGCCACAACTCAATCTCGAGTGGCCAGTTCTGGAGTTTAGTTCCAGGCCGCTCCGCGACCCGGTTTCAGCGTGGCGGAGACTCCGCCAACAATGGTCGACGCGAATCGACGCTTCCCGGCAATTGCCCGCGCACCGCAGCATCCTCTTCATTTTGCTGCACCCAGACCGGGTCGTTACCGCCGTAATAGCCGAGTTGGTCGTGACCGGCCCCATGAGTCGTATATCCCAGGAGACGCCGGACTCTCTTGTCATACTGCCGTGCCACATGCGGCGGAACCTCAAGACAGTGGTTCTCCTCCGAGCGAAGCCAGCCCAGACAATAGGTGTTGATAAGACCGGCCCGAGGAAACTGGCTGCGGTTTGCGCCGCCGCCATGCCAAGTCGATCCCAGATAGAAAAGCGCGGAGCCCTTCGGCATTACCGCGTTCGCCCAGTTCGTCAGCTCAGGCCGGTGCCAGGCGCGGAGAAAGCGGTGACTGCCTGGGACGACGCGCGTTGCTCCATTCTCCGCCGTAAAATCATTAAAAGACCACATCACACCGATTTGGAGTTCGAGTCCTGCGACATGAATCGGATAGGGCGTATCATCGCGATGGAGTTGCTGGTCGCTCTCCCCCGGCAATATCTCAACACCCGTGGTGCTCCCGAGCTGATAGTCGGCGCAAGACGGCAAGAGGAGAGCGTCGGCCACATTGAGTACCATCGGGGCAGCGATCAGTTCCGCGCAGCGCGGCGCGTAGCGCAACACCCCGCCACACCTAAGCGTCTTCGGACCACTGAAGCCCGTGCGTTGACTTTCGTCGAATTCATCGAGCGCCGGTCGCAGCTCCGCGGCGCAGATGTCGATCAGTTCGACTGGAGCCAGATTGCGGACGATGACGCCACCATCGCACCTCAGAACCTCGACAACCGCTGCCGGTGATGCATCCGCATCAAATGACATCAGTAACATAGTCGTTCCCCCAATTTTGTAATCGCACTCGAGTGTGACGGAACCATATTCAAACATTCGCTGGAGTCTTCAGCCGCGTTCGGTGAGTGCGGTTCATCCTCAATGCTCTTCAAGATAGGTCACGCACGGGTAAATGAGTCCGGACGATTGCGATTGCGTCGCCTGGGGTGCCTTCCGTCAGCGCGGAATCGGGTAACCATCTGATACCGCCCTTTCGTACCAGAAGGATTCCATCTTAGCCATTTTCCACTTCCTTCCGGATCTTCTCGCACTGCACTTACTGCTCTGAGTGCAGCGACTAATCACGTGACGCAGATCGTGCTTCGTCCCCTCAAGTCCCCGGAATTTGGCAGTAGTTTGGCAGTAGGAAAATCCGGCACTACCTTAAGTACCGGAAATGACTCGGAAAAGAACTGGCGGAGAGGGTGGGATTCGAACCCACGTGCCGGAATTACCCGACCATCCGATTTCGAGTCGGCGCCGTTGTGACCGCTTCGGTACCTCTCCGTTGAGGGCCTGATATTCTAGCTGATGGCCAGCGCATAAGGGTGATGACCTGCGAGTGAAATGCTTACCGCGTGCCGTTCCATTCCGAGCCATGGCGATATTTGCCGCATGTCTCGTCATCGGCTGCGAGCCGCAGTCCCCACCGGTTGCCCAGATCAGGGCGCGCGGTTTTGTGCGCGTCGTCACACTCAACAACCCGACGTCTTTCTACCACGGGGCGCAGGGCGATGAAGGTTTCGAGTTTGAGCTCGCGAGCCGTTTTGCGCTTGAGATGGGCGTGAAGCTGCTGATGTACCCAGTGGCCGATGTGCGAGCGATGCAGGCGGAGCTCGCCGCCGATCGCGCCGATATCGCGGCGGCACAGCTGACTGCGGATGCCGGTTGGGCACGCGTTGGCGAAGCGTCTGTTCCGTATGACCAGATTCAGCAGCTCATCGTTTACCGCAAAGGAAAGCCGCGTCCGCGCGACACTTTGCAGATCGAGTCGTCACGGCTCGCCGTGCGGGCGGGAAGCCCTCAGGAGCGCATTCTCGAACAGCAGAGAAGGACAGTCGCGCCTAGACTGCACTGGATCTCCACTGCCCCGAGCTCCGCGGACCCGCTCGAAGACGTTACCGCTGGTCAGGCCGACTACGCGCTCGAGGATGCGCGGGAGTTCTCCTTCTCACGACATCTGTATCCGGATATCGATGTCGGATTTGCCTTGCCCGGATCTCGCCCGGCTCAATGGATCGTGCGCCGGGGGGCGCGCGATTTGCTGCGACGGGTCAATCAATTCTTCGCCTCCCTCACGCGCGCGGGAGATCTTGCGGTGCTCGCGCGCCAAACCTCCGGCGATAGCCACCCCTTCGAATACGAAGAATCGCGGGTTTTTCACGAGCACCTTGTCGAACGACTGCCCCGCTACCAGCCATGGTTCGCAGAAGCCGCGCAACAGACGGGAATCGACTGGCGTCTATTGGCCGCTATCGGCTATCAGGAGTCGAAGTGGAGTCCCAGCGCTTCGTCCGAGGACGGGGCACTCGGTTTAATGATGCTCACACCCGATACAGCCGCTGCCATGGGAATCACCAACCGAGCCGATCCGCGAGAGAATATTCTTGCCGGTGCTCGCTACTTTGCTACTGTGCGCGACAGAATACCGGATAGAATCCCTGAACCGGACCGCACGTGGTTCGCGCTGGCTGCGTATAACGCCGGCTTCGGACACCTGGAAGACGCGCGCATCATTGCGCAAACACGTGGCTTGAACCCCGACTCCTGGACTGACGTGCGCCAGGAACTTCCGCTCCTCGCTCAGGAACGCTGGTACACCCGTGCCAAGCGCGGCTATGCGCGCGGCTGGGAGCCAGTGCAGTTTGTCGATCGGGTAAAGAGCTATTTGACGCTTCTCGAGTGGCAGCCCGCGCCGAGCGCGCCGGCGGGTCCTACAGTCGTTGCGACGCCGACAGCACCTGCCGTCGTCGCGGCGCCGGCAGGCACCACCGGAACTCTCAAATAGCCGCGGTCGCGCGGCGCGCGGCGCGCGGCGAAGAATCGCTCGAGCTGCGCCGCGCACTCCTCGGAGAGCACGCCTCCAAATACATCGACGCGATGATTGAGGCTGGGCAGAGCGAACACATCGATGATACTGCCGGCTGCGCCCGCACGCGTATCCCACGCTCCGAACACGAGGCGACGCACGCGGGCGTGCACGATGGCGGAAGCGCACATAATGCACGGCTCCAAAGTCACATAAAGCGTGGTGTCATTGAGCCGATAGTTGCCGAGCGCGCGCCCTGCGGCGCGCAAGGCTGCGATCTCCGCATGCGCGGTCGGGTCGTGCGAGGTAATGGGGCTGTTGGAGCCCACAGCAATAATGGCGTCACCATGCACAAGCACTGCACCGACGGGGACTTCTGCATTGGCTTGCGCCTGCACCGCGCGTTCGAGGGCGCAGCGCATGAAATCGACATCCGAGCGCGGCGCGGTGCCGCTGCCGGAGCTCATGAATTCCAGCCAATCACCATCGCATTCCTCGCACCCGTCACCCACTGGCAGTACGTGATCTTCGCTTCATTGCGATCTGGCCGCGCACCGGCACCGAAGCTGCCGTCTTCGCTCACCGAGCGGCACGCTGTCAGGAAGCACTCGCCTCGCCTCGCAGCGCTGCGTCGAGCTGATCGAGCAGCACCCGCGTGCCCTTCTCGCGCGAGCCCGCATCATCATAACCGTCAAGGAAGACCCCTTGTTCAGTGATGATCAGCAGCGTGCCCGCACTTTCTGCCTTGAACTCGACAGTCGCAAGCGACACCGAAATATGACATTCATTGAGGTGCATGTCGTAGGTGTACACGATGCGCTCATCGGGGACGATGTCATGGTAACTGCAACTGAAAGCAGATGTCCCGCCGGGCCACTGACCGCTGACGTGTTCGTGGCCACCAATGCGGAAGTCCAACTCGCGGGCTAGCGGCCGCCACGTGCCAGGGCCCACAAACCAGCGGGCCTTGGCGACCGGATCGGCCCACGCAGCAAAAACGACCGCGGGTGCAAAGGAGAAAGCGCGCTCGATGACAAATGTGCCGTGCTGGGTAGAGCGCCTGATCGCAGCCGCGGTCCGTGGCATGCGATTCAAATGGCCGTCGAGGCGATCCAGACTCTGCGACCAGCCCTGTTCCGCTCCGCGAAGATGCGGCGCCGCCGCTGCAGTCGTGTTGAGAACATGCGCTCGCACTGTCAGCCGTGTCTTCTGCCCCTCCGCAGCAAAGGTTACGGAATGCAGAACCTCGAAGAGTGGCTCGCCGTGTGCATCGAGCGCGGCGCTTCTGAAAACGAGTCGCTCGGGCGCGACAACTTCCTGATAGGTGCCTGTCATGGGATAGATGGTGCCGTCCGGGGCGCGCATGTCAATGCGGATCGCGCCGCCCGGATGCGGGCTTAGCTCACACACTGGATTCGTGAATTCCTGCGGACCCCACCATTGCCGCAGTTGCTCAGGATCCGTCCAGGCCTTGAAGACAAGCTCGCGCGGAGCATTTAACAGGCGGGTTAGCAGCAGGTCTGGAGCACCCCGCAGTTCAGTCGGGTTATTTTTTCTTGCGGACATTTTGTTTGCCTTTCTTCTGCAATTCATGCAAATAATCGTCCAAGCGATCGAGGCGCTGTTCCCATATGTGCCGGTATTCTGCGATCCAGCCGGCAGCAGCCTTGAGCGGCGCGGCCTGCAGGCGGCATGGACGCCACTGTGCCTCGCGACCACGTACGATCAAGCCAGCGCGCTCCAACACATCCAGGTGCTTCGTGACAGCCGGCAGGGTCATGGCGAATGGCTCGGCAAGCTTGCTGACCGAGACCTCACTCGACATGAGCCGCGCAAGAATCGCCCGCCGCGTAGGATCGGCGAGGGCTGCGAATGTCACGCTGAGCGAATCCAGGGTCATTTGTATTTAACCAACTGGTTACTTAACTAACCGGTAAAATACAACATGCCATCGAAACTCGTCAAGCTTCGGCCATCGTAACGACGGCTGGCGGCAAAACGTCGGGGAAGTCTCGAGTGCTGCGGCCGAACGGGACCTCCTGTGCCGGCTCATGAGTACCCGCGAAGCGCAAGCGGTTCCAAAGCTGCGGGCTTCATGGAATGGCGTTGCTGCGGGCGCCGGGACGCAACTCTGCCGCTGCGCCGCGGTACGAGCCCGAGGAATGGCCCAATCCGGTCGCCGACAGCCTTACATCCCGACCGCTGCAAGGGTCGCTCGATATGAGGGTCTGGCCAGTTAACGAGGGCAGTCACAGTTACCGTGTGACCGTGATACGGCGCACAGCCCCATGAGGCGAGCATTTGTTAAATTGGTCTGTTCGGCAGAGCGGGCCTTTGGTCAGCGTCCGCGTCCGGTCGAGCACTGCAGTCCCCACACAAGGAATCGTGGCGCCATTGAAAAACTCAGTTCATCGCCTTTTCGGCCGTGCCACTGAACCTCAGATTCTGTTCCCGTTCATTGCCGTTTTCCTCCTTACCGTCGTCTGGGTTTCGACTTTCGGAATACTCAAAGTCAAGCGTGCCGCCGCCGAACATACCGCGGCCATATCAAGCCGTGACCTGTTGGACACTTATGAAGCTCAAGTGGTGCGCGCGCTGCATGAGATCAATCAAACTCTGAGTCTCGTCAAATTTCTGCATGAGCGCGGCGGTGGGGCTAGCCTCAAGGAGCTGCGTAGCCAGGGATTATTGCCCCCCGACCTACTCTTCGTAGTCAGCATCGCCGACCGCACGGGCGCCATCATCGACAGCACCCGACCGACCGACGGACAGAATGTTGCCGCGCAGGACTATTTTCGCGCGCAACGCGACAAGGACGGCTTCTATATCGGAAAACTGCCGGTCGGTCCAACGGGCAATGCGAAACTGCGGTTCAGTCGCAGATTGACTCTGCCCGATGGCAACTTTGACGGTGTGGTAATAGTCGCGGTCGACGCGGACTATTTCGTAAGTGCCTACGAAGCGGCGCAGATGGGACAGCAGGGTGTTCTCGGCTTGTTGGGGACGGACGGGGTCTTTCGGGTCAGACGCACCGGGGATGCAGCATTCTCCGGTGACAAAATTGATTATGCAGCCGTGGTGCCGGATCCCGATGCGATTGAGGTGGATGCAAAGGTCGTAACCAACAGCTGGGACGGTGTGCGGCGCTACACCAGCGCACGCGAGCTGTACGGTTTTCCACTCGCAGTGCTCGTTGGTTTGTCGGCCGACGAGGAGCTCATCGCGGCGCAGGGTGATCAATTTACGTACCTGTGGTGGGCGCTGCTCGCGAGTGCTTTGATTGTCCCAATAACGGGGCTCTTGGGGTACATGAACTGGCAGCTTGGGCAGAGTCGTTTGCGCGAAAGCGAAGCCAAATTGGAACTGGCGAAACGTACCGAGTATCTCGCCTATCACGACGGCCTGACGGGGCTTCCTAATAGAAGCATGTTCAGCAAGCTTCTTGCTCAGAGCATCAGCGAATCACGTCGCTATGACAGGCATCTCGCCGTGGCCTTTCTCGACCTCGACCGCTTCAAGCAGATTAACGACACGCTCGGGCATGAGGCAGGTGATCAATTGCTTCAAGAGGTCGCAGCCCGGCTTAGTACCTGCGTGCGCGACAGCGACACGGTCGCGCGCCTTGGAGGAGATGAATTCGTCGTGCTGCTGCCGGCGTTGGGCGACGGGAAGTACGCGGCAACAGTCGCGCAGAAGATACTCGGGGTCATTGCAGGTCCGTTTACGCTGATCGGGCACGAATTCCGGATCACGGCGAGTATCGGCATTAGCACTTTCCCGCAAGATGGACTCGACGAACAGACGCTTACGAAAAACGCCGACATCGCGATGTATCAAGCGAAAGAAGAAGGCAAGAACAACTTTCAGTTCTATTCGGAGAAGCTGAACGCCAATTCGCTCGAACGGCTGACGCTGGAATCGAGTTTGCGGCACGCACTCGAACGCAAGGAATTCAGGCTGCACTATCAGGCCAAGCGAGATATTGTCAGTGGTCGCATAACCGGCATGGAAGCCCTCCTGCGCTGGGAGCACCCCGACCTGGGCACAGTCGCGCCAATGCAATTCATCCCGATTGCCGAGGAAACAGGCCTCATTGTGCCCATTGGCAAGTGGGTACTCAGAACGGCCTGTTTGCAAAACGTCGCCTGGCAGAAGCAGGGCCTGCCGCGTTTGAGCATCGCCGTCAATCTGACCGCCCGCCAGTTCACCGAGGAACACCTGCTTGAGGATGTCGCCGATGTTTTGTCCGCCACCGGCATGGATCCGCACCTTTTGGAGCTCGAGATCACCGAGAGTATGCTGATCCACAATGTCGCGGACACGCGCCGCATCCTGACCGGACTTAAGGCCTTGGGAATCCGCATAGCCGTTGACGATTTTGGAACCGGATATACATCGCTCGCCACGCTGCAGCGTTTCCCGCTTGATACCATCAAGATCGATCGCTCCCTGATCCGTGACATCGCCGGCTCCGCCGAGGACACCGGGCTCGCGCACGCGATCATTGCCATGGGAAAGAGCCTGAGCTTGACTGTCGTTGCACAGGGAGTGGAGACGCGGGACCAGGCCGAGTTCTTGCGCAGCCACGCCTGCGATGAGCTGCAGGGGTTCTATTTCAAGCGGCCGTTGCCGGCGGATCTGTTTACGAAACTCTTGGAGGCCCAGGCCACCGAGATCACCTACATTGGAGAACGGGCGAGCCTGAGGAACGCGTAATTACGCTCGATATCGGATCGCCGATGCGAGCGCTCCGCACGATCAACCGCCAGAGTTTGAATGCTCCTGAGGAGTCGCTCGATGCACTTAATGGCGACCTGCGTCGGGGCCCACAACGGCGGCGGCCCACTTGGAAAAAGGGAGCGCCGTCCGAGTACGGCGGTAATATGGAAGCGGTTTGACGTCGCCCATGATCATGATTCTCCCATTCAAAATACGAAATCCAACGTCGCCGAAATGAGATTGACGGTGCCGCCTGGCTTAAAGCCCGGCTGCGGATCAAGCAACGTGCCGGGCGATCCAGCACCGTTTTTCGTGTGGTCGACCTGCAGCTTGAAATCCAGGTCCTTCATAAAATCCCAGCGCGCACCGGTGGAAACCGTATGCTGCACAGCGATTGATTGCAGCTTTGCGTTGAGAGTGGCATTGAGTTCGGTAGCCTCTCCCGCGAGATATGGCGGCAATGCCGCGACCGTCAAACCGGGGTCTGATCTGTTGCTTTCGACCTTGCGCGCGGCATACGTAACGTACGGCGTGAACTTGCCGAGCCTCGGACCGCCGCTGACATACCAGCCCGTGTTGTCGCCGACAAGAGAATTCGTGGCAAAGTGGCCTATTTCGCCCATGACGAACCATTTCCCGGGATCGTAGCCCATCCCCATACCGATAAAGTTGACGAGGCGATTGTCAACGTCGTACTTGTTAGCAATCGAGACGCCCTGGGGGCCGAATTCGCGGAAGGCGTTGATCAGCGGCTCGATGTCGGCAATCGTGACGCGCGCCCGGCCGTACGTGAGGCGCACTGTTGCGAACCCTGCTTCGAAGGTGTCGTTGATTACCCTCAAGCCGCGCGCATGCACGTCGCCAGGGCCATCGCTGGACGGAAACCGGGTATCCGATCCTCCAGCGGTCAACTGGACGGTATTCGTCCCGGCGCCTACCCGCATGCGGTAGCTCCCGTCGACGCCGTCGTTGCTGGTGACTCCCACAAGCTCGTACAGCTCGACCGGCAGCCGCACCCAGGGACTCGCGTAGCCGATATTACGCGTGTCGGTCAACATGAAGACCGGCAGCGCGGTGCGACCGATGCGAACGTCGAAGTCCGGCGTGAACTGATATTTCAGATTGGCCCACTCCACATGGGGCGTATAGGTATTGTCGTAATTCTGCTCCGAAATGACTTGCAACACGGCCGAGAGCTTGGAGGTGAGATTAGCGGTCACTTGCGCCCCAACCAGGCTGTCGACGGCGGCGCTCCAGCTGTGGCCGTAACCGGCGCCCGTG
>Ga0302324_100001950_pt1 | contig 48870 bp, 44 predicted proteins | sample Palsa_T0_1_FD_201949 | JGI IMG/M metagenome (GOLD analysis project Ga0302324, IMG submission 201949) | Peat permafrost microbial communities from Stordalen Mire near Abisko, Sweden - Palsa_T0_1 | ecosystem: Environmental > Terrestrial > Soil > Palsa > Peat permafrost | place: Sweden: Abisko...
CCAATCCTCGCGCAGTTCATTGCTCGAAATTCTGGGAGCGCGGCTATGCGCCAGTGTTTGTTTCAGGCGAGCGACCATGAGTTCTCTTTGTAGTTCCCAGGGTGCGTCCTCGCTTTGCAGATCGCTGCGCGCCACTCCTAGCTCCACGGTATCCTTCCAGCCGGCGCCTTCGGAGACTTGCAGAACCGGCTGGCCGTCCGCGTCAAATTCCGGCTGCGCTTTCTCCACGAAATTTCGCCACTCGAATGCGCTGAAGCTTGCGCCGCCATCGACGCCGCGGGTGGCCGCGGCCTGTAATTCCCTGAGGTAAGCACGCTTCTCGAGATTTGTCGGCGGGGCCTGGGGATCTCCGGTCAAGCTAAATACGACCGAATTTCGAGCCGGGTTGAAACGGTCGCCCACCAGGTCCACCGTAAGCACGCCACCGGCAACGATGGGATGGAAGGCAGCGAGGACCACAACATATTTCTTTGCCCGGAAGAGCGACTCGAGAACGCCGCGCACCGGTCTGCTGCGCTTCACGGTGCCGGGAACCTGGGGAATGACAAAATGCGTGAACTCCAAATCCCGATGGTGCTTGCCGTATCTTGCCAGGGATTTCGCCGCGTGCTTCGGAGTGCTGACGCCGAGGTCGGCAATGGAGCCGCGCCGCACCGACTTTGGATAATAGAAATCCAGGACTTCGCGAACAAAGTCCGCGCAATTGCGGGTGACGACTTTGTACGTAACGCGATTCGGCCGGGCATTCATCCAAGCAATAAAAGCATCGTCCTGCTCGGGAGTGGTTTCAATTTCGAAGCCGTAGTTCGTGCGGTCATATGAAGAGCCGATGAGTTCGTACCAGTCCCCCTTTGGAGTCTCCCCGCCTGGAGCATCCGCGGCCACATCTTCCAAATGGGCGCGGCGGTATTGATCGCGAAGAAATGCCTCGACCTTGGGGTTCGCGTAGAGTGGAATATCTTCCGGGTTTTCAACGGCGTACAGGTAGGGGACGAGCGGGATGGCGAGCCAGTCATATCCGCCCACGCGGGCGTATCGGCTGATGACTGCCCCGTGCTCTCCAGGGCGGCAACGCCGCAGCACGACGGGAGTCTCAGCGCACACACGCGGCAAATAGACGGCCGTGTGGCCGGTCCCGGCAAGAGCGCCATCGTAGCTATAAGGCTCCTCCAGGAGCACGGTCACGCTTGCCTGCGCCCGCGAAGCGAACCCGGCGGCCAGCAAAAACAAAACTAGAGCCCCAACTTGTTTTCGCTTCATCTCTGTCCCCGCGTCTGGCACCTGAGGCTGGACACCTTTGGGAACACCGCTGGGGGGTGTTTAGTTGCACGCGGCCTTCAGCCGGGTGCCCAAAAAGTCGCTGTTCCTTCGGATGCAGAAAGGCCGGACCCCTCCGCCGGTTCCGGCCTTCCGTGCTTTGCTGGCGGGCTCGTATAAGCCTTTACATCAGGCAGCGAGCTTGATCGTCTTGCCGGCAAGCATATCCACCTTTTCCTGGAAAATCGTCTGGCCGGCCGGGTTGCGAAGCTCGATGTCATGGTTGCCAGGGCGCAGTGTGAATGTTCCCAGTTGCCGCACCGTCCCTGCATAGGCGCCATCCACATACACGCCCGCATCCTTCATCTTGGTGTCGAATTTCACCTTGCCCGCGCTCGGTCCTGGCGCGTAGCCATAAGGCCCGTAGTAGCCGTAGGGACCATAGTAATAACCTGGACCATACCAGCCGTAATAACTAGGGCCGAACCCCAGAAAGACTCCAGGGCGAGCCGAAGCGGCTGGAACGAAAATCGCCAGAGCCAGGATGGCCATTGCGGGATATTTCCAAAATCGAGTCATTATCGTTCTCCTCTCCCATCAACCTTGCTCTTGCAACCCATCTCTTGCAATCCATTCGACTGTGTATAGTGCATGGCCGATGCCATCTAGAGCCTCTAAGGCCATTATTTTCATAAGCTGTTTTATTTCAGCATGATAGAGTAAGTGAATGCCGCGCGCCGCGAGGATAGAAGCCCTCGGCAACTGGTGCATTTCGCGCAAAGGGTGGTGGTTTTGGGCCTAGAGCCCTTGCTGTACGGTATGCCGGCCTCACCGGCCTTATTCAACTTCTTTGCGAACGTAAGGCCGTACGGTTACGCTGCGCGATGTGCTCATTTTAATTCTCGCCTGTCAGCCCCAACGCGCAAATCTGCATCCTACCTTGGGTGACGTTTGTCAGGAAAACCTGGCCTGGGAAGGTACTAACCTCATGAAATTTAGATTGATGCTTGCAACGGGAATCGCCATCGTGGCGATCGTCCTACCCTTTTCAGTGCGCGCTTCCTTGGGCGGGGATATGTCGTCCGTGCAGGACGACCAAGCGAAACTGCAAGGCACTTTGCGGGCGACCGGCAACGAAACCTACAACGTCCAGGAAATTCAAACCCCTAATGGAATCGTCGTGCGTGAATTCGTGTCGCTTTCCGGAAACGTGTTTGGCATCGCGTGGCAAGGGCGCACGCATCCCGATCTGCGCCAGGTGTTGGGCGCCTACTACGACCCGTACATGAAAGCAGTTCAAGCCCAGCGCGCCCAGCGCCACGGCCACGGTCCGCTGCTGATCGAGCAGCCCGGCCTCTTCGTGCAAATCATCGGGCACATGGGCGCCTTGACAGGAAGGGCCTATCTTCCTCAAAACTTGCCCCCGGGAATTCGCCCCGAGGTGATCCGATGAGAGCTCTTCTTTGCCGGATCATTCTCCCTTTTGGATTCGTCGCGGCTTCAATTTTCACATTCGGATGCGGGGGATCGAGCAGCAGCACCACGGAGTCTTCGGGGTCAGGGTCAACCAGCACGGTTTCAAACGTCCAGTCGGTTACCGTAAACGCTGGGCCCGATAACAACTATGTGGACGGCGCCTTCACCAGCGTGACGGTTTGCGCCCACGGCAGCACCACCAATTGCCAGACTGTCGACGGAATCCTGGTGGATACGGGCTCGTTCGGTCTGAGAATCTTGTCCTCGGCGCTTACAACAGTTTCCTTGACCCAGCAGACCGACGGCAGCGGAAATCCCATCGCCGAATGTGCCGTATTCGAGGACGGCTTCACCTGGGGCCCGGTGCAAACGGCCGACGTGAAAATGGCCGGCGAGGTGGCCAGCTCGTTGCCTATTCAAGTCATCGGTTCCCCGAGTTTTTCAGCCACACCGAGCGGCTGCTCCAGCCAGGGTTTGTCCTTAGGCAGTCTGGCAGACTTGGGAGCGAACGGCTTGTTGGGCGTGGGGCAAGCCATTCCCGATCAGCAGCTTTATTACTCTTGTCCATCTTCGGGATGCGTGGACACCACGGAAAGCCCCGCACAACAAGTCCAAAACCCGGTGGCGTCGTTTACGACCGACAATAATGGAGTGATTCTTGAATTGCCTTCCGTTTCCGGCGCCGAAGCCAGCGTTACCGGCTCCCTCATTTTTGGCATCGGAACGCAGTCCAATAACGGCCTGGGCAGTGCAACGGTTTTTGGGACCGATCCGTATGGCAATTTCAGCACCACCTACAACAGCACGCCGTATGAAGGCTTCCTGGACAGCGGCTCGAACGCCATCTATTTTCTCAATTCATCCACGACGGAACTGCCGGAATGCAGCGATGCCACTTTCTTGTATTGCCCTTCTTCGGCGCAAAGCTTCACCGTATTAAATACCGCCGAATCGGGAACGAACGGGGCCAACGGCTCCGTCACTTTCACCGTGGCCAACGGGGATCTGCTGCTCAGCATTGCCAACGATTCCGCAGTCAATGGCTTGGCCGGCCCCAGCCCAGGCCAGTTCGATTTTGGACTGCCGTTCTTTTTCGGCCGCAACGTTTTCGTGGCCATCGACGGGAAGAGCACGCCCGGAGGGACGGGCCCCTACACGGCCTATACTGCAATACAATGAAGAGCGGCGCGCTTGGAGAGGTGCGAAAGCTCCGGTCCCTGATGAAATGCGAGGGAAAAGGGTTTTAACAGCAAAGGTTAGTAACTGAAAATTTATATAACTGAGCAATTAAAATCAGCCGCTCGTGCTTCAATTGGGAGGCAGGGAAGCGGAAGGTTTCCCCGCCGGCCTGGGGAATTCCGTTTTTCCGCCGAGTGCCACGTACAGTTGCAATTCCTCGGCCCGGTTGAAGCCGCCCGCGCGATTTCCTTCCTTGTCGAACTCGACGTAGCTGAATTCACGCCAATCGATTAGCTTGCCGTCTCCAGGAAAACCCATGAAATCGCCTGTATGGTGGCCTCGGCCGATGAAAACCGTCCACACGGAGTTGCCCTTGGCGATGACGTCTTCGAGTTCATTTTCGCGGTCGGGCACGGAAAGCGCCTGGTTGTAACCGACGTAGCCGGCGAGTTCGTAAAGCCCTTGGAAGCCGCGGCGGCTCCCATTCGGGGTCAGCTGAGGCAGCACATAAACTGCCGGATCGGGGCGGTGGAACACCATTTTTTCCATCGTGGTCTGCAGATTTCTTTTTTCCTCCGCGGTCCAGTTCGTCTCCGTCAGAACCTTGATCAGTTTCGGATTTTTGACGGGGCTGGGCCACTGCGCCGGGGGCCAAGTGGTCCAGGTAGCGCTCAGGACATCCGGCTGAGGCGGTGCAGGCGTTGGGGGCGGCCCCGCAGCCGTCGCTGGCCGTTTGGGAAACGATACTTTGCCACCGAGACCGGTATAAATTTGCAGCTCCTCCGCGCGGTAGGTGCTTTCGAGGGGTTGCCCGTCGGCGGCGAATCTGCGGAAAAACATTTCCCGGAATTCCACCGGTTTATTGTCGCCGGGAAAACCAAACATCAGGCCGCCATGGTGGCCGATGACCTTGAACACACCCCAGACGCGGTCGCCTTTGGCGATCAGGTCCTCGACGCGGTCGACACGGTCCGGGATGGAGGTCGCGAAGTCATAACCGTGGCTTCCATAAAGCTCGTCGAGATAGTCAAATCCCCGGCGCAGTGTGACGCCTCCCGGCTGCGGAGTGGGATTTGCCGCTTGCGCCGCACGCCCTTCGGCGCTCATTCCAATCAACACGGTGAGAATATTGCGTTTTTCCTCGGCCGTGAAATTTGTATGTGCCAGGCGTTGTTGCAATTTGGGATCCGCCAGCGAGGACGGCCACTTAGTCGGTGGCCAGGGCTGGTCTTGGATAGCGGGTGACGTCTGCGCCATGGCGTTGCCGGCAAGCAGGGCAAGCACCGCGACGGCCAAATGAAATACGGTTTTTCTCCGGATGCGCATACTCCCCCCATGGGCATGAATTTCACGTACTATGGCACCTCGGTTTTGGCTTCGTCAATCTCAATCGAAATGGATTGCCCCGCCCTCACCATTCTTGCCCCCAATCATTCACCGCTGACTGCATCGGGGTGGATCGTGCCAATCCGCCGATCATAGTGTGCGGGTGGCATCCCCCTGAAGTAGGATTGAACTTCGTGATTTCCTGATAGCTCCTGTCCCCCTGTGCGAATAGATTCGGGAGCGATCAGACGACCAAAGCTTGAGGGATGATCTGAGCGATCAAATATAGGTAAAGTTCATGAGCGTTGGGTCGAAGTAATGGACGCGGAACGCAGGAGTTACATCCCGCCCTCTTTACTGTGTCAACATCGTCACCCTGCCGCTCCCGAAGTCGCTTGCAGCAAAACACTCACTTTTAGGCTGCATTTCCCCCGGCCGAGCGCTCTAGGAATTCGTGGATGAGGGTTTGATAGGGCTTGGATTGTTTCGCGGCCAGGCGGCGAATCTGCGCGAGAAGACGTGGAGCGATGCGAATGGCGATCAGCCGTTTGGCGTTTCCGCTCTTGGGCCGGCCGACACGGCGAGCACGCTTCAACCCCGTGTTGGTGGACTCGGGAATACCGGAAAAATTGAAGCGGCTATCGGACGTAGGCCGTCCGTTCTTTGCGGCTCGCCTGCCGCGCGCCGATGATACGGATCGTTTCTTGGCCATCTCTCGCCCTCCTGACGGTGTAAACAACCAGAAGCACGCGCGCCGCAGAAGAAACTCCCGGACGTTTGGAGCACTGCTCAAATGAGGAATGCTTCGCGTCTTCCCAATCCAGCCCATCGGGGTCGCTGAATACGGTCGCTGCCTCCTCGAAGAAAACGCCATGCTTTTTGTAATTCGAGATGGCCTTTTGCGCATCCCATGAAAACACTTATTGTATATACGCTAATTATGCCGCTTCGTCAAGTGTGCCCGAGCCGGAATCCGCTTGTGAAAAGTGGCGCGCCCGGAGGGATTCGGAACCCACCCCTCTGCTTAGAAGAAAGATGGTCAAAATGACAATCTACCCGACCATCTGATGGTCACACTACGCAGCTCGAGGAGTGGCCATTTTCGAGGCAACATAGTCAAAAGAAGCGTAAAGACTCGGCGTCCCTACTTCGTACTGAATAGGACGGAGCCAGAAAGTGGCACGCCGGGAAGGGTGAAAATTGATCGCCCAAGATTGTCTTCGCCTCGATACTCAAACTTTCTTCCATCAGCCACCACGATAAAGTTCCCCACGACCATCGGATTCTCAAAATCGAGAACGTTAGGTTCAAATTCCTCGCCCGATATGCGGTCCCAATCCTTGACACCGATCACATTTTCAAAATGATTACGTCCTCTGGTCGCATCAAATTTCTCCATGTAAAATGGCGATCCCGGTCGGACTCGAACCGACAACCCTCAGCTTAGAAGGCTGATGCTCTATCCATTGAGCTACGGGATCGTGGCTTGATTCTATCAAAAATGGTGGCTCCCGGCTTAAGACGTTGGCTCAGTGCGAAATACCTAAAAGGTGAGCTAGAAAACTCAGAAGGCTTATTCGGCAGCACGACTTCCAGACCCTTCACCATCGAAAAGTTGTCTCCCGCCGGCGGGCCAGTCCCATGTTCGAGTCCATTGCCGATCGGGCTGCCCCAGCCGGGTTGGGAAGGAGAAAGCAGATAAGGCACCTTGTTCGTTTGGAAGTGGCGATACAGCTCCATGAACGGTACAGCTCCATGAAATTGATTCCCGGCTCGAGGACCATATATCCCTCTTGCACATTCACTTCGAGAATCTGATTCATGCGCTTCAGGTCAACAATGACCGATCCCGAAAGGCTGGGCGAAGACCCGCCATAACCGAGGTTGCGGCCTGTAGAGACAGGATAGAGCGGAACCTCGTATTTGTTTGCGATCCGAACAATCTCTTGTACCTCTCGACCTTCGCGGGTGCGACCGCCGCGCCCGGCACGAGTTGCAACTCCGGTCCGCCAAAAAACGGAGTGTAGGCATCATCGTAAGTTGCGACATCTTCGTCGCTCAAAAAACCCAGTCCTTTCCGACCACCTTGGAAAACTCTCCCAGCGCGCTTGAGAAATCGCCGCTGCTCACACCCTTGGGGAGCCTCATGATTACTCCTTGACTCGATCTTCGAATTTGGAGTTTTGATTTGTCGGGAATCTACACCCAGGTTTCTGAGGATGCAAGCGAAGCAGCCGCTTCGTACCATATGGACTGAACCCCTATTTTAGGGCAGTTTTGGCAGCCGCATTTCCAGACGCCCTGCCTCCCAACCAGACGCCCTATCGGAATTCTCACAGCGGCAAGGTGCGCAACGCCATTTCAATGACTCGGTGCAGTTCCTCGCGGCTTGCGCCACCCGCTGCCTGGACTGCTATTCCGTAGACGATCGTAGCGACGTAGCGGGCAAGATCAGCAGGATCCAGGTCGGCCGAGAGATCACCTTGCGATTTCGCGTGCTGGAGACGCCGACGTAGTGCAGCTTCACCCGCCGCGCGGCACGCGATTAGATCGCGGCGGACCGAAGTCGCCGCCGCGCCACCGGCAAGCGCACCTTGGACCATCAGGCAACCCCCGGGGTTGCGCGGGGCCGTGTTCAAATCGGCGGCGCCTCGCAGTAATCGTTCAACGACCGCGCGCGCGGTCGGCTCCTTCCAGGCTTCTTGCGCGTAGGAGGCCGGGCCATTCAGATAGCGGTCGAGCGCCTGGCGAAAGAGCGCCTCCTTGTCGCCAAAAGCGGCGTATAGGCTCGGACGATTCACGCCCGCAGCCCTCGTGAGGTCTGACATGGATGTAGCTTGATATCCTTTTCGCCAGAACACGTGCAGCACACGATCCAAGGCCCTGTCCAAGTCAAACTCTCGCGGGCGCCCGATCCGTCTTGAGGATCTGCTTCGTTTCATGCTTATTAAGATGCACTTTCCTACCGATCGGTACAAAATATTTGCAACGATCCACCAGTCCGTGACATCTGTACTCAGTGATACAGAAGGACGCGGCGGAAACAAAAGCCAGACAGGAGAAAGCTGATGAGCAAGCTGGAAGGGAAAATAGCAGTCATCACCGGAGGTAATAGCGGAATTGGGCTCGCAACGGCGGAACGTTTCGTTGCAGAAGGCGCGTACGTCTTTATCACCGGCCGTCGTCAAGGCGAACTTGACGCGGCCGTGAGGCAGATCGGCAAAAACGTTACCGGGGTACAGGGCGACGTCTCCAATCTCGCCGACCTCGACCGCCTGTACGCCGCCGTAGAACAGCAGAAGGGCCGCATTGACATCCTTTTCGCCAACGCCGGCACGGGAAGATTTGGCCCGCTCGGAGCGATCACGGAAGAGCAGTACGACTTGACCTTCAACGCCAACGTGAAGGGCCTTCTGTTCACGGTACAAAAGGCGCTCCCGCTGCTAACGGAAGGAAGCTCCATAATTCTGAATGCGTCGATCGTTTCGAGTACAGGATCTCCAGGGCTCGGCGTCTATAGCGCATCGAAAGCCGCCGTCCGGTCTTTCGCGCGCACTTTCACGTCGGACTTAAAAGACCGCAAGATCCGCGTAAACGCCGTTAGTCCTGGCGTAATACCTTCGCCGGGCTACCGGAACTCTTTGGGCTGGACCAACGAACAAATCCAACAGTACGTCGACGGTGTCGTGGGCGGCATACCGCTCGGTCGCCCAGGAACTTTGGACGAAGTTGCGAAGGTGGTCTCCTTCCTTGCCTCCGACGAAAGTAGCTACGTCACTGGCATCGAGCTCGTTGTCGACGGCGGCATGACCCAAATCTGACCGGCTTGGCTGTCGGCTTTTCAATGCGAAGACTGCGGCAGGGTCTTTGCGAAATGAGGCTCGCCTACCTTCTGTATCGAAGCTCACCTGATAGGCCCGGCCGGACTTCGGTCATCTTTGATGAAGATGGGAAGTGGCTGCTCGAAGGGCTGATTCCCGAGGTGGGAGAGCGCGCTCCCGAAACAGGACTCACGACAGCCATCAGGGCATGAAAGCAAGAGAAGGTCGGCCGGAACATCAACAAAAATGGGGAATTTCTTAGATTGGATCTGGGCAGGGAATTGGTCCGCCGCGTGCATCTGCCGGAAACGCCGTTGCTATATACCGCTCAGGATAAGCACTACGGCAAGTAGCGTAACAGGTCATTAACGGGTGTGGTTTTCGAAACCGGAAGTTAGCGTTTGCTCCAACAGGGACAGCATTCGCGTAGGCGAACGCGAGGAAAAATCGGGACGGTTTGATCCTCGCTGAAGGAAAGCCTCGCGCGCGGACACCAATTCCAAAGGCCACTTCTAAGTGGGACGGGCGAAGCCGCGCTCGGATCCGATCGATAGGCAGGCCGCCGATATGATTTCCGACCGACGCTCCCCCGAGGGTTTGGCTCCTTGGTTTGCCGCTTACACCTTCTCTTGCCACGAGAAGCGCGTGGCCCAACACCTGGCCATGCGCCGCATGGAATTCTTCCTTCCGGTTTACAAGAAGATCAGCCGGTGGAGAAACGGCTTGCGCATGCCCATCGAGTGGCCTTTGTTTCCCGGCTACGTGTTCGTGAAGATCGATCCGCAAGAGAGAGTTCGGGTTCTCGAATTGCCCGGCGTTCACTCGCTCGTGGGCGTAGGCCGGCAGCCGATTCCGCTTCCTTACGAGGAAATCGAAGCGCTGCGGCGCGGAATCCATTTGCTGAACGCGGAGCCTCATCCGACCTTGTGGGTGGGGGAAAAGGTAGTCATCCGCAAGGGTCCGCTGGAAGGAAACACGGGAATCGTGATCCGGCGGAAAAACAGCACGCGCGTGGTCCTCACGCTGGACGTGATCATGAAAAGCATTTCGGTCGAAGTGGACAGCCAGGACCTGGAAATCGTCGGCCCCGCCCCGGCCCCGCGCGGCTATCTCCCTTCTCCGATTTGCTGGCGCGAGGCTCCGCGGACCAAGGCGGGCGCCAGCCGGCTCGGCAATTCCTCGAATCATATTTGATAGACATCTAATTAATCAAGTTAATAAACTATGATCCGCAATCCTGAAAGGGCCGAGGCCCGATGACGACGTCCTACATCGGCGGGCGTCTCGGACTGCAACAGCCAGGGGCCGCGGCCCCGGCCGCATGGCGCCCGCGGCCGGCGGCGCGCGAATTCGCCCGCCATTTTCTGTCCATCGCCGACCTGCTCCTCGTGGGGCTCGCCGCCTGGATGGGCTCTTGGATTCGCTTTGTGGCCGTTTCGCACTCCCACACGATGCATGGTTCCTGGAGTGTGTCGGGCCAGAACGGCGCGTTCCTGTTCCTCTACGAAGTCCTTTTCCTGCTGTTGGCCTACGCGCGCGGTCTTTACCAGCCGCCGCGCCCCGGGTTTGCGCGTGAGGCTGGCGAAGTCTTGAAAACCTCGCTTGGGGCTGGGGCCGCCTTGAGCGCGTTCGCCTACGGGCTGGGCGACTGGATCCCGTCTCGGGGAGCGATTGGCGCAACCCTGTGCCTCAGCGTGCTTCTGCTCGTCGCCTGGCGTGCCTTCCTGCGCTTTCCAGGCATCGCCGGCTTGACCGACGCGCGCAACGTGCTGATTGTCGGCGCGGGGCCGGAAGGCAAGGCGCTGCAGCAGTATTTGGCGAGTTCGCCGCAGCTGGGCTTCTCCGTCGTGGGTTTCACGGACCGGCGAATTCAGGCCCGCGGCACGGCGCCCGGCAACGGCAACCTTCCGCAGCCCATGCTGGGCCCCGTCTCGGATCTCGATTCCATTATCCGCACCCATTTCGTCGATGAAGTGCTCATTACCTTGCCGAGGGCGCGAGACCTGATTCAAGAAGTGGTGGCACGGGCGCGGCTGTTTGGGACCCAGGTGCGCGTGGTTCCCGACCTCTATGGCGGCCTCGCTTTGGGCGCCCCCATCGAGCCGCTAGGACAATTTCCCACCTTCACCCTGCACGCGCGGCCGACTCCGGCCCTGCAGTTGACGATTAAGCGCTTCGCGGACGCAACGCTCTCCGCGCTCGCCCTCTTCCTGCTCAGCCCGGCCTTTGTCTTAATTGCCATCCTCGTCAAATTCGATTCCGAAGGGCCGGTGTTTTACAACTCGGTGCGGCTGGGGAAAAAAGGGAAAACCTTTATCTGCCATAAATTCCGGTCGATGGCCGCCGACGCAGAGGGCCGCAAGGAGTCGCTGCAGCATTTAAACGAACGCGAGGGAATTCTTTTCAAGATTTCGAACGATCCGCGGGTGACCCGGCTCGGCCGGTTCCTCCGAAAATGGAGTTTGGACGAGTTGCCGCAACTGTGGAACGTGCTGAAAGGCGACATGAGCCTCGTCGGTCCGCGCCCTCCGATTCCCGAGGAGTTCAGGCAATATTCCGTGGAGCACTTGCGCCGTCTCGAGGTTGTCCCCGGGCTCACCGGCCTGTGGCAGGTGCAACGCCGGCAAAGCCCCTACTTTGCCGACTACATCAAACTCGATCTCGAGTACGTCGATTCCTGGAGCGTGTGGCTGGATATCCGGCTGATTGCCAAAACGTTTTACGTGGTTCTGGCGGGCACAGGGCGCTAGTCGCGCCTTTCCTTGTCCCCAGGGGCCGAATTTCGGCCGCGCGAAATGGAAGCTGCATGGGAGCGCCGGAAACAAGTTCCAACCGCCCGAGCGGGCCGTCCCGCCGAACACAAGATTGCTTTGGAGAGAGGAAAACCCCACAGTGGAAAGCCGTCATAGCATCGCCAAGTATTCGCACAGTGAAATTTTCCGAAACTCGCCGGCCGCCATCGAGCGCCGCTGGAATGCCCCGCAGCAGCTTTCCTTGGGGGACCTCTGCCGGACGCTCGCCAGGCGGAAAGCCCTCGTGCTGACATTTACCGCGCTGTCGTTGAGCGCGGCGGCGGCATACAGCTTCTTGAAGACGCCCATTTACGAGGGTGTGGCCCGCTTACAAATCGACCCGAACCGGTCCACGAGTCTTGGTCTCGACGAGGAGCGAGACAAAGCGGTGTCCACGGACGTCGATGGCCGGATCAAGACCGAAGTCACCATCATTCAGAGCGACACCGTGGCCCTGCAAGTCATGAAAGCCCTGGAACTCTATGCGGACCCGAATTTTGCCGGCAAAGACGTCATTCGGAGGCCCCTCCACAATCTGGCCGAACTCACTCCGTCAGAGCGCCGCCGGCTGCTCGCACGTTTCAAGGACGATTTGAGGGTCAAATCGATTCCCGCGACGCAAATCGTGGAAATCGGGTTCCGCAGCCCCGATCCGGCGCTGGCGACGAGCGCCGCCAACACCATCATCGACGAGTACTTGCAGCGCACACTCTCGGCGCGAGTCCAGGGCGCCGAACAGGTTTCCCAATGGGTCTTGGAACAAATGCAGGAGGTCCGGGCGCGTACCACCGAGGCGCAGCACAAACTGGCTGCCTTTCAGGAAGCGAACAATTTGCTGGGCGCGGACGAGAGCGACAACATCGTGACGGACCGTCTGAAGCAGCTCAACGACGAGCTGACGCAAGCCGAAGCGGACCGCATCGTGAAAGAGGGGCGCTTTCGCCTGGCGAGTCCCGGCAACGCGGAGCTGGTTGGTTCGCTGGCCCCGAGCACGACGCTGCAAGTGCTTCGCACACAGGAGGCCGATCTCAGGGCGCAGTACGCGCAACTGAGCGCCAAATTCGCCGACGGCTATCCCAAGCTTCGTGAGCTGCAGGAAGAGATCGCCCAGGTCGAGGCGGCCATCGCCCTCGAAGGCCAGAACATCAGCACCCGCCTCGGCAACGAATTCGCGGCCGCCAAGAAATCCGAATCCATGATCCGCAGCGAGTTTGACCGGCAGAAGAAGGAAGCGTATAAGCTGAACGAGCACGTAGCACAATATGCAATTTTGAAGCACGAAGTGGAAGCCGGCCAGCGGTTGTACGACACGCTGCAACTCAACGTGAAGGCCGCCGGGATCACCTCGGGCCTGGCCGCCTCTTTTGTCGACGTGGTCGACCGCGCGCAAGTGCCGGATAAGCCCGTCGAGCCCAGGAAACGCCTGTATCTCGCGCTCGGTTTGGGCGGCGGATTGTTTGGCGGACTGCTGCTCGGATTGATCTGGGATTCCTTCGATGACACGATTCGAACTTCCTATGAGCTGGAGGCGGTTGCGGCGCTTCCGGAACTGGTTTCCGTTCCTTTCCTCCCCGCGCTGGCCAAGAGGACGCGCGACGAGGCCAAGGGGGTTGCCGAGCCTTCCTCGCTCGGGTCCGAGTGGAGCCCCCTGCCGATTCGCGATCCGAGCTCCCCTGGAGCCGAATCTTTTCGAGCGCTTTGCAGCATCCTTTTGCTTTCCTCCATCAAGGAATCCGTGAAGACGCTGGTGATCACCAGCGCGATTCCCGGGGAAGGCAAGTCGACCGTCAGTTGCAACCTGGCCATCGCCCTGGCCGAGCGCGGCGAGAAAGTTCTTCTGGTGGAAGCGGATATGAGGAGCATCTCCCTTCTTTCCCGGCTGGTGAAGGATGCCCCGAGTTTGTCGGGCTTGTGCAAGGCCAGCGGCCCCGGCCGCCACCGGTGCCGGCCCATCCCCAGCCTGCCGGCGTTGCACGTGGTTCCGGCGGGAGTTCGGCCCATCGATCCGACCGGGCTGCTCGATTCGCTTCGGATGCAAGAACTGCTGAACGCCTGGCGGGGAGAATACGACCACATCATTATCGACACGCCGCCCGTCTTGCCGTTCGCGGATGCCATGGTGCTCGCGGCGCGCGCGGACGGAGTGATTCTCGTGGCCCGGTCCGGCGTGTCCCGAGCCGCGGCTTTGCTGCGGACGAGGGAAGTGCTGGAGCGCTCGGGCGCGAGCCTCCTCGGAGTGGTGTTGAACGCGGCCCGGTCGCGCGATTATTCCTACGGATATTCCGCCGCGGGCCGAGAGCATTCCGAAGAGGATTCTCCGGAAGAGGCCCGCCCATAGTCCGGCGCGGGGCCTAAAATAAGGAAAACGAAAATGCCACGACACTCCATTTTTTTCGCGTTCTCTCTGGCCTGGGCCTGTGCTTTCCCGGCCCTCGCGCAGAATGCCGCATCGCCTGCTGCCCTGCCGAATGCCAGCGCGACCGGGGCCGGCGGCGCGGCGCATGCGTTGCAGATTTCGGCCGGGGATTTGCTCGACGTGAACGTGTTCGATACGGTCGAACTATCCGGCAAATTGCGGGTGGACGAGCACGGCGCCATCACCCTGGCCCTCGGAGGAGAAGTCCCCGTTTTGGGGCTGACCGCGGAAGAGGCCGGGCGAGCCATCGAAAAGAAACTGGCCGACGGGGGAATTCTCAGGGATCCGCACGTGTCGGTCACCGTGCTGGAATACGCGACACAAGGCGTCACCGTCCTCGGCGAAGTGAAAAATCCGGGGGTCTATCCGCTTCTGGGGGCCCACGGCCTGCTCGATCTGATCTCCGCCGCGGGCGGCGAGACGCCCAACGCCGGCCGGGCCGTGACGCTCACGCGCCGCTCCGATCCCGATCATCCCATCGTCGTGAACGTCGACAGCAAGCCCGGCAGCACGGCCGCCTTCCACGCCGACGTTCTTCCGGGCGACACCATCATGGTCTCGCGCGCCGGGATCGTTTACGTGGTGGGAGACGTCGGCAAGCCGGGCGGGTTTCTGATCGAGAACAACGACCGCCTGACGGTCCTCGAAGCGCTGGCCCTCGCACAGGGCACGAACCGCACAGCTTCTCTCAATCACGCGAGGCTCATCCGCAAAGCCGCCGGGGCGCGCGAGGAATTGCCCGTCCCGCTGAAGAAAATCCTGGCCAACCACGCCCCCGACGTGCTTCTGGCCGACGGCGACATCCTCTTCGTTCCGACGAGCGGCCCCAAGAACGCCATGCGCGATGTCGAGGCCATTTTGCCGTCCGCCACGAGCGCCGCCATTTTTCGAGTGCCGTAGTATCCCGCGGGATGCCCGGCGCACCGCCATTTCGAGGCTCGAACCTTCATGACCATTTCCAAGGCCAGGACATTCCGCAATATCCTGCACACCAGCCTGACCAAGGGCGCCACGCTCCTCTGTATCGCATTGACCACCTCGGCCGTGGCCAGGAATCTCGATCCCTCGGATTATGGAGTGGTCGGATTCGCGGCCATCGTGATCGGTTTCCTGGCCCAGTTCAGCGATGTAGGCGTGGCAAGCGCCGCGATTCGCCGCCCCGCGCTCGACGCTCGCAGCCTGCGGACGGCGTTCACCCTGAAAATCGTGCTGAGTTGCATTGCGTTCGTCGCGGCTCTCCTCGTTGCTCCTTTCGCGCGCCGCTTTTTCGAGCACCCGGCGACGGCGAATGTGATCCGCGTCTTAGCCCTGGACTTTCTGGTCAGCGCCATCGGATTCATGCCGCTCGTGACTTTGACGAGGGAACAAAATTTCAGGGCGTTGATCGTCCCGGGGGTGGTGAGCGCCGTGGCGCGCTGCATCCTCACGATCGCGCTCCTCTGGCGCGGGTGGAAGTACTGGGCGGTCGTGTTGGCCGACGTGGGCGCAAACCTGGCCGGCTGCCTGGCCATCCAAGCCGCCAGAAAAATGCCCATCCGCCTCGAATTCGACGAGCCCGTGGCGCGGGAATATTTGCGGTTCGGCGCGCCTTTGCTCGGCAGCGGGATCTTGGTATTTCTGGTCTTGAATATGGATAACTTTCTGGTTGGATCCAGGATGGGAAGCGCCAAGCTGGGCTACTACGCCCTGGCATTCACCTGGGGCAGCTTTATTTGCGGGCTGCTGTATGGGACGGTGCATAACGCAACGTTCCCGGCATTTTCCGCGATACAGGATGACCATGCCGCGATGCGGCGCTGGTATTTGAAGACCGTGGACATGGTGGGTTTTATCGCCGTGGCGGTCAACACTGCTCTGCTGGCCAACGTTCATTTCTTTCTGGTGACCTTTCTCGGCAAAGGCGCCGGCAAATGGCTGCCGGCGGCCACGGCCCTACGAATTCTTTGCGTTTACGGAATCCTGCGGGCGATCACCGAGCCGGTCGGCAACTGCATTTTGGCGCGCGGACGAACCAAAATGCTTCTGCAAGCCACCGCCTTGGCCGGGGCCGTCGAGTTGCTGCTGCTTCTGCCCGTCGTGCGAACCGGCAGGATTGAACTGGTTGCCGCGGCCGTGCTGATCGCCTACGCGACCCAAGCCCCCATCTATCTGGCCTTTCTGCGCCGGGAACTCTCCATCGGCTTCAGAGATCTCGCCGCGCAATTGTGGCCGGTGGTCCCCGCGCTGCTCGGCGGTTTCGCGGTCACCTCCCTTCTGCCGGATTCGTTGGGAGGGGGGCTCCTAACGCTGGCCTGCCGAGGTTTGTTCACCGCCTTGGCCGTCAGTTTGATCTATGGGGCTTGCACTCGCTTTCGCTGCTTCCAGGAAGCAGGAGGAATGATTTCGCAAAACCTGGCCCGCGTGAGCGCGTAGGGCCAAAGGGCTATCCATCGAGGATGCCCGTTTTACTTCAGGAGGCTTGGCGCTTTCATGAACACGACGATGGAGGTTCTGCGGGGCCACACCACCCACGGCCTGAGTGTCCTCCGGGACCAGGGGTTCGGCCCTCTTCTCGGCAAGTTATTTCGGGGGCCGGAAAACTTCGTCAAAAGCACGGGGTATCGCCGCCAACTGAAAGCCTTGCAGCGCGACGCGAGTCTCGAGGAGCTGGTTGATTTTGTTTGCCGGTGGGACCCGGTCTCTCCGATCCAGATTCGCTCCGAGCTGGTCCAGATGCTGGAAGCGGTTCAGAAAAGGAAACCGCGCACGGTGGTGGAGATTGGAACCGCGCATGGCGGCACGCTGCTCTTACTTTGCTGCGTGGCGGAAAAGGACGCCACCATCGCCAGCATCGACCTTCCCGGAGGAAAGTTCGGCGGCGGATACTCGGCCTGGAAAATCCCGCTGTACCGGGATTTCGCCCGAAAATCGCAAAAGCTCCATCTGCTTCGAGGAAACTCCCACTCCGAAGCCGTGTTTCGGAGCCTGGTATCCGTCCTCTCGGGAAGGGCCATCGACTTCCTTTTTATCGACGCCGACCATACCTACGAGGGCGTGAGGCGGGACTTTCAGCTCTACTCGCCGCTGGTGGCCAAGGGCGGCCTCATCGCTTTGCACGATATCGCGCCTACCGCCCCGAGTGAAGAGTACGGAGTCCGGCAACTGTGGAACGAAATAAACCCAGCCTTCCAATGGCGGGAAATCATCGCCGATCCAAAACAGCAAGGGTATGGAATCGGCTTGCTCGAGACATAGGACGTCCGCGGCCCGCGCGCCAACCGGCCAGGCGGACGAATGAAGTGGGCGAATGGACCGAGCGAATGATCTGAGCGAATGAACTGAGCGAATGACCTGACGCTCCCAGGCCGGGCAAACTTAATTCCATTTCCCGACAGGAAGCCCGCTGCGGAAGAACTCAATACCGAACCAAAAAAATAATGATAAAAATGAAACCTCAACCCGCGAGTCAAAGCCGGGCCCCTTGGGATCCGACCCGTCCGCCGGGAGGAGGGCCGTGGATGGAAAATTGGCACATCCCGTCCTTCCTGAGACGGATTCTGCCCCGGCTTGTTCTCGAAAGCCTGCACGAACTTAAGTGGACAAAAGGTGTCCTGCCGCCTCACTTCCCGCGCCCAAAAGAGTTCCAGCAGTCGCCCGGCGACATTCAGGCCAGCGCTTGCATGTCCATCGTGGTGCCCATTCACGACGCCCCGGAAGTAACACGCCGCTGCTTGGCCAGTTTGGAAAGGTACGCACGGGAATCGGAGATTATCCTTGTGGATGATGCGTCCAGGCTAAGCGAAACCTTGCAAATCATTCGGGACTTCAGCGCCCGAAACAAATGGAGTGTTCTCCATCATGAGAAGCCTCTGGGACACAGCGGCGCTTGCCGTGACGGAGCCGATTTAGCAACGCGGCAATATCTTTGCCTTTTGAATTCCGACGCGGTTGTCACGCCGTGGTGCTGGCGGCGGGTCAAGGAAGTGTTCGAACAGGATCATCGAATCGGCGTCGCCGGGCCTTCCACGAGTTATTCCGGGAACCTCCAAGCCCTCCGGATGGCCACGATTCTTAGCTCCCGCTGGAATGACAGCCAAATATGCACCTTCGCCAGCCGTTTATTGACTCAGGTACAGGAACCACTGGTTGTAGATTTGTCCTGGGTATCCGGTTTCGCTTTCTTCATCAGACGCGGCCTGTGGGAACGGGTTGGCGGATTCGACCAAGGGCTTCCGGACTACGGAAACGAAATCGATCTGTGCGCGCGTATCGCGGAAGAGGGGTATCGCATGGTGTGGATCCGCAACTGCTATATCCACCACTTCGGTCGCCAGAGCTACAGGGGCAAGATTGGCAATCGTGGTGTCCGCGCGCGGATTCGACGCGCCGAAATCTATATCCGGCGGAAAAGAAATCCTTGGTCTACGAAAGATGTTTAGGCGAATGAGGCCTTCCCATGCCTTTTGAGCCATTGGTTCTGTACTCGCCGCAAGGCGCCGCGTGGCGCCCCGCGGGGAAATCGACAATCATGACCAAACAAAACTTGGAAGAACTCGCGCTGCTGAAGCCCGTCGAACTGCCTTCGCTGGCCAGGAATCCTCTCGTTTCCGTCCTGATGGCGAACTACAACTATGGGCGTTTCATTGCGGAGGCCATTGAAAGCGTTTTGGTTCAGACTTATTTAAACTTCGAGCTGATCGTCTGCGACGACGGCTCGACGGATCATTCGCGCGAAGTTGTGGAGCGCTATGCGCGGCGCGACCCTCGCGTCATCCTCACGCGCCAATCGAATCAGGGCACGGCCTCGGCGCACAATACCGCTTACCGCAAGAGCAGCGGCCAGATTATATGCCTTCTGGACGCGGACGATCGCTTCTTGCCCGAAAAGCTCGAAAGGGTTGTGCAAGGGTTTCGTTCTCGTCCGGACTGCGGCTTTCTCGGCCACCGGATTTTTAGAACGGATGAGGCCTGGAATCGCTTAGGCGTTAGCCCGTGGCTCATTCCGCCTCCGGATGGTTGGTATGCGCCCTTCATCTTGCGTCACGGCGATCTCTACCTCCCGGGGCTGGCTTTTGGTTCGGCGCTTTCCCTCCGCAGAGAAATTGCCGACCTGATCTTCCCGATGCCCGAGCGATTCACGCGGTGCTCGGATGGCGTGATTATGGTGCTGGCGCCCCTGATGACGAAGCTGATCGGAATTCCACTGCCGCTCAACGAATACCGATACCACGGATCCAATGACATGAACACGCGCTCGATCACGCTGCAATCCCTGGATCACGAACGGGAGATCGGAAGAGCCTTTTGGGAACTACGGAAGAATTACTTGGATAGGGTCGATCCAAGACTCGGCCAGAGGTTGCCGGAAATGGATACCGCCTGCAGCGACTATACGCGCGCGCGGCTGCTAAAAAGCCGGCACGCCTGCGAGGCTTATTGGAGCCTGTTGAAGTCCAGCCAACTGAGCGGGCTCAGTCCCTGGTCGCGATGGTTTTTACGGCTGTCCATTTTCCTCCCGCTTCCCTTGTTCCGTTTCGGCGTGAATCTGACGTCGCGGCCTAACCGATTGAAACATTGGCTCTGGTGGCTCCTGAAATACGCGCCCGGGGAGGCCCGCCGCCGGCTTATCCCGAATTAATGCATCAGTAAACAACGAAACGAAGAATTCATTTCGCATGAGCGTAGCACACCCAAACATCGCGACGAACGCGCCCATTCGGCGGGCTGCTCACGGCGAGCAGGTTTTTCCGAGGAGCCTGCTGAGTCTCGGCGACGTGTTTTGTTTTCTCGCGCCCGCGCTGCAATTCCTGCAAATTCAAGCGGTGGGGACATTGCTGGCTACCGACTTGGCGCTCCTCGCGGCCTTGCCGGTCGCGCTCCTCCGCCACTCGGACCGGCTGAAGCAAAAACCCGTTCCCACCATCTTGGCGCTCGGCACGCTCTGGCTCGTCGCGCAGATCGTGACTGACCTCGTCCAGCACTCCGCGCCGGAAGACTATCTCAGGGGTTGGCTCCGGATTGCACTGATCCTCGTGAGTTTTATTGTCGTTTGGACGGTGGTCTGCACCAGCCTCGTCCGCTTCGTTCTATTTGGTTTGGGCGTTACCCTGGGCGGGCTCGCCACCCTTTACGTTCAGCCGTCCGACCAGATGCTGGATTCCCCCTGGAAGTTCGGCTTATCCAGTCCCATTACGGCGCTGGTGGTGACCGGCGTGGCGTTCGCGGGACGCCGGTATTTGCGCATTGTCGTGCCGCTCGTTCTGCTTACCGTGGTGCACTCTTACGCGAACACGCGCAGCCTGGCCCTCATCTGCCTGCTGACCGCGGCCTACAGCGTTTTTCAAATGTCCATGGCGGGGAAACGGCGCCGGATGGGAGGCGGCCGGATAGCTCTCTTGGCGGGCACGGCAGCCATTTGCATTTTCGGGTTTACGACCTTGTATTCGTACTACGCGGAACAAGGAGTTTTTGGCGTGTATGCCCAACAAAAGCTGGAAGCCCAAAGCGGCCAAGGCGGTCTATTGCTTGGCGGGCGCAGCGAAATCCTGGCCTCCGGGCAAGCGATTCTGGACTCGCCGTTTCTGGGGCATGGCTCCTGGGCCCGCGATCCCGCGTACGCCGCCATTTTGGAAGAGAACCGGGCGGCGCTGGGCTATAAGGTTTTCCAGGGCGGCAAAAAGGACGATCTGATCCCCACGCACTCCCACATTTTCGGGTCGTGGGTGGAGGCGGGCCTGGCCGGAGCGATCTTTTGGCTGTACGTGTTTTTCTACGCCATTCGTTCGCTCATGAAGGTTTCCGGGCAGGAACCGCTGCTGCCTTTATTCGCCTACACGGGCTTCGTGTTTCTGTGGGATGTTTTCTTCTCGCCCATTTCGGCCGAGCGGCGATTCGTTACTCCCTACTACATAGCCGCCATGATTCTCCTGCGTCTGCTCCGCGACCCGCAGCCCGCCGGACTGGAGGAAAAATGATGCCGCGCGTCTCGATCGTGACCATTTCCTTCAACCAGGGAAAATACCTCGAGCGCGCCATCCGCTCCGTCGTGGAACAAGACTATCCAAACATCGAATACATTGTGGTCGATGCCGGCTCGACCGACGGCAGCCGCGCGACCATCGGCCGCTACCGGCGGCGAATCGCGAAAGCGATTCTCGAGCCGGACAACGGCCCCGCCGCCGGCTTGAACAAGGGTTTTCAAGCGGCCACCGGTGAAATCTTCGGCTACATCAATGCCGACGACGCGTATTTGCCGGGCGCGATCACCCAGGCGGTTGTGGCTTTCGAGGCCCGGCCTCGAGCCGATATCGTTTACGGACACAGCTACATTCTGGACGGCGCAGGCCGCGCGGTGCGGCGTTCGCGCTCGGTTCCTTTCGGCTTGCGGCGGTACGCCTATGGCGGGGTCGTGGTGATGCAGCAGTCCACCTTCTTCCGCCGGGAGGCTTTCCGGAGAGCCGGCGGATTCAATGAAAACAACCGCATTTCCTGGGACGGCGAGCTGCTTGTCGATATGGCGCGGGCCGGCTGCCGGTTCGCTCTGGTCGATAAATATTGGTCCGTGTTTTCCATTTATCCGGGATCGATTTCTTTCTCGGCCAAGCGCAACCAGCTGTTCCAAACGAATCATGCACGCCTGTTTCAAGCCATTACCCGGAGGGATTACGCCCGCGCCAGCAGGGTGCTCTTCTCCCTGGCCCGGATGGAAAAATGGCTGCGCAACCCGCGCGTGCCCCTGTACCGCATGATCGACCTGTTTCTCGGCGCTCCGGAATTGTCCTTTCCATTCCCTCGAACATGAAAATCCTGCATATTATTAGTTCAGTAAATACAGCGGGCGGCGGCCCGATCGAGGGCATCCAGCAGATCGGCACGATTCTGATCGGCGCGGGGCATCGCGTCGAAGTGGCGTCGCTCGATCCTCCCGATGCGCCTTATTTGGAGCGCTGTCCGCTTCCCGTGCACCCGCTCGGCCCGCCCACGCTCCAGTACGCCTTTAGCTCCAGGTTCATCCCCTGGCTGCGATCCAACCGCGGGCGGTATGACGCGGTGGTGGTGAACGGCATCTGGCAATATCACAGCTTCGGGGCCTGGCGCGCGCTGCGCAAATCCAGCACTCCTTACGTGCTGTTCACGCACGGGATGCTGGACCCGTGGTTTAAGAAGCGGTATCCCCTGAAACACCTTAAGAAATGGATGTACTGGCCGTGGGCCGAATATCGCGTGCTGCGGGACGCACAGGCGGTCCTTTTCACTTGCGAGGAAGAGCGCGCCCTGGCCCGCTCGTCGTTCTGGATGTACCGCTGCAACGAAGTGGTCGTCAAGTACGGCACCGCCGGGCCAAAAGGAGAGCCGCGGACCGAGCTCGAGGAATTCTTCGGCCGTTATCCGGAATTGCGAGGCAAGAAGCTGGCGCTTTTCCTGGGCCGGATCCACCCTAAAAAGGGATGCGACCTGGCCATCGGAGCCTTCGCCAAGGTGCTCGGAACAAGCCCGGAATGGCGCCTGGTGATTGCCGGTCCGGACCAGGTGGGCTTGCAAAAGGACTTGCGCCGCCGCGCGGTGGAGCTGGGGCTCGCCTCGCGAGTGACCTGGGCGGGCATGCTCGGTGGCGCGATGAAGTGGGGCGCGCTGCGGGCCGCGGAGATTCTTCTGTTGCCGTCGCATCAGGAAAACTTCGGCATCGTGGTGGCCGAGGCGCTGGCGGCTGGCGTGCCCGCGCTGATTTCGAACAAGGTGAATATTTGGCGCGAAATCGAAGCCGGCGGCGCGGGAATGGTTTCCCAGGACACTTTGCTTGGGGCCTGCGCGCTGTTGCAATCCTATTTGCAAATGCCCGCGGAAAAAAAACTGGCCATGCGGCAAGCGGCGCGCGCCTGCTTCGATCGAAATTTTGAAATCAAGAGGGCCGCGGAATCGCTATACACCGTCCTGGAGAGCGTCTCGATCGGAATGGATCCGCGCCAAGCTTGAGCCCCGCGGCCGGCCCGGCTGGCCTCGAAGCGAAACCGAATCACGGCTGGAACGCCGGACGAAACCATGTTTAGCGCAGTTCGGAATCGAGTCCCACTCCCCGCGGAAAAGTCGGCGAAAAGCGCCGATCCGTATTTGGTTCCGGCGTTCCCGCTCGCGAACCGGCTCCTGCGCGCGGCGTGGGGGATCGTCTACGCGGTGTTCTTTCGCTCCTCTCCGAGGCCGCTGCACGGCTGGCGCGCGTTTCTGCTTCGTTGTTTTGGAGCCAAGCTTGGCGCGAATACCCATATCTGCCCCAAAGCCAGGATCTGGGCGCCCTGGAACCTGGTTTGCGCCGACCAAGCCACCATCGCGGATGAGGCCGTCATCTACAACCCCGAGCGCATCGAGCTGGGCAGCCACGCCATCGTGTCCCAGCAGGCATACCTGTGCGGGGCCACGCACGACTACGAGGATCCGCGATTTCCGCTCGTCGCCTTCCCCATCTCGATTGGTTCGTACGCCTGGATTTGCGCCCGCGCGACCGTGCAAGGCGGCGTGTCGGTGGGCGAAGGCGCGGTATTGGGATTGGGAGCGATCGCCACGCGCGATCTCGAGCCCTGGGCGGTCTACGCGGGCATCCCCGCGTGCAAGGTGAAAGCCAGGGTGCTTCGCCCGCAATAGGGCTGGGCTTTCCTATTCCGAAGCGGCGTGCATGCCGCGTCTCCGCGCGGAAATCGTGACGGATCGAATCCGCATGGAACGATCAGCACCCAGTGATTGTGAGATTTTTCGCATTTCCGTTTGTTTCCTTCCGGAACCAAGGCACTCCCCATTCGATGATTTCCGTACTCATCTTCACGAAAAACGAAGAGGGGAACCTTCCCGGGTGCCTGGAGTCCGCGCGCTGGTCCGACGACATTCACGTGTGCGATTCAGGGAGCGCAGACGGAACGGTGGCCATTGCCCAGCGCGCCGGCGCGCACGTCCTGGAGAAGGCCTCTCGGAACGAGGAAACGATCTTCGGAGGAAACGAAGCCGAGCATAAGAACTGGGCGCTCTCGAACATTCCCTTCCAATACGAGTGGGTGCTTCATCTGGACGCGGACGAGCGCGTGACACCCGAACTGGCCGCGAGCATCCAGCGGGCCGTCCGCAATCCGGGAGACAAGGTCGCCTTTCGAATGCAGCGCCGAGATTTTTGGGGCGACCGCTGGCTGAAGCATTCCCAGGCGTGCTCCTACTACCCGCGGCTGTTCCGCCCGGAAAAGATGCGCTACGAGCGCCTGATCAATCCCGTCTCGCTCCCGGACGGGCCGGTCGGAGAGCTGGCCGGTTTTCTGGACCACCATCCCTTTCGCAAGGGCGTGGCGCACTGGCTCAGCCGCCACAATTCCTACAGTTCGCTCGAAGCGCGGCAAATTGCAATCAATCGCGCGGCGAATCGAAGGTTCCGTCTGGGAGAAGCTTTTTTTGGCAAAACGAGCGACGAACGACGCTTCCACCAGAAGGGGCTTTTTTATGGGATGCCGGGCCGCCCGCTTTTGAGATTTCTCTTCTTTTATGTGGCCAAGCGCGGCTTTTTGGATGGCCGCGCGGGCTTCCGATACGCCGTCCTGCAGTCGTTTTATGAATACATGATTGTCCTCAAGGCCAGGGAACTTCCGCGCGACGGATTGGCGGCTGCCGATCCTGCAACCGCCGCCGGCGAGGCCCGAGCGGCGGCCCAGAAAAACCTTGCCGCGAATCGCAACGCGAGCGATTCATCGCCGGCCGGATTCCACCGAATGTAGGCCTGGGAAATTTTTGTTTCCACCGCATTTCAATCTCACAAGGAGCATGAAAAATGAAGCTGAAAGGCAAGAGCGTCGTGGTGTGCGGCGCGGGGGGATTTATCGGCGGCCACCTCGTGAAAGCGTTGCAAGCGAACGGGGCGGGCGAAATCCGCGCCGTGGACTGCAAGCCGGCGGACGAGTGGTACCAGAGAACGGCGGGCGCGGAGAATCTGTCGCTCGATCTGAAGGACAAGCGCAACTGCTACCTGGCGGCCGAGGGCGCCGACGCCGTGTTTCAGTTGGCCGCCGACATGGGCGGAATGGGTTTTATCGAAAACAACCGCGCGCTGTGCATGCTGAGCGTCCTCGTGAACACGCACATGCTGATGGCCGCGAGAGATCAGGGCGTCCAGCGCTTTTTTTATTCTTCCTCGGCGTGCGTGTACAACGCCGCGAAGCAAACCGATCCCAACGTGACGCCCTTGAAAGAGGAAGACGCCTACCCCGCCCAGCCCGAGGACGGCTACGGCTGGGAAAAACTTTTCAGCGAGCGCATGTGCCGCCATTTTGAAGAGGATTTTGGGCTCGAGTGCCGCGTCGCGCGATTTCATAACGTCTACGGACCGCACGGCACTTGGACGGGCGGCCGGGAGAAGGCCCCTGCCGCGATTTGCAGAAAAGTGATCGAGGCCAAGCGCTCGGACCGGCGCGAGATCGAGATTTGGGGAGACGGCCGACAAACCCGCAGCTTCATGTACATCGACGACTGCCTCGCGGGAATAAACACCATTTTCGAGAGCGAAATTCACGAGCCGATCAACCTGGGTAGCAGCGAGCTGGTGACGATCGACCGCCTGGTCGACATCGTGGAACGCTGCGCCAACGTACAACTGAAAAGAAATTACAACCTGGACGCGCCAAAAGGGGTGAACGGGCGGAACAGCGACAACACCCGGATCAAGCGACTTCTCGGCTGGGAGCCCTCGATCCGGCTGAAAGACGGCATCGCGCGGACTTACGAGTGGATCGAAAGCGAAATGTTCGCTTCGGTGGCGAAATGACCGCCGCCGCAAAACAAGCACTGCAAAAGGAAGGCCCGGGAACCATGTTCCGCCGGATTCTGGGCGTGCGATTCTTCGTGGGCGGGGCGCGGGAGGCCATCGAGCTGTTGAGCGGAGGCGGCTTGCTGGTCGTTCCCGGCGCTCCGGCGCTCAAGAATCTTCCCGAAGACAATGCCTACCGCGAGGCGCTTTTGGAGGCCGATGTGGCCATCGCCGACAGCTCCCTCATGGTGATGGTCTGGAATTTCCTTCAAAAGGACCGCATCCGGCGTCTTTCAGGGCTCGAATATCTGGTCGAGTTGTTGACCGTGCCGGCCGTGAAACTTTCCGGCGGATCTTTCTGGATCATGGCCAGCCCGGAGAGCGCGGACCGAAACCTGGCCTGGCTGGAGGCGCACGGCGTTCGAGTGCCGCCCGAGGACGTTTATCTGGCCCCTCGGTACGGCTCGGTCATCGATGACAAGTCCTTGCTTCAAAAAATCCGCGAACGCAAGCCTCCGCACGTCGTTGTCACCATTGGCGGCGGCACCCAAGAAAGGCTGGGGCTGTATCTCAAGCGGAATCTCAATCCGCTGCCCGCCATTCATTGCATCGGAGCCGCCATCGCGTTTTTGAGCGGCGATCAGGTGCGCATTCCGTTGTGGGCGGACCGCATGTATTTGGGCTGGATTTTCCGCTGCGTCTCCGAGCCAAAGCGGTGCGTCCCGCGATATTGGTCGGCGCGCAAATTAGTCTCGCTCCTCGTTCGCTTCCGGGGAGGATTGCCGGTCCCGGCCGCGAGACACCTCTAGCGCGGGAAGTTTGCGCTCTCCGGCGCCTGCCGGTTTTTTTCATTCCGAAAAATTCGATGAAAACTCAAATCGTCAAAATTTTATCGCTAGCCTACGCCCTTTCCTGCGTCTCTCTGCGCGCCCAGGATCCCGCTCCCATTCAGGGCATCGATCGGGATGCCAAGGGAGTCGACGCCTCGATCCACGCAAGTGTTGACGATGCATACCGCCGCGAGCCTCCTCAAGAGGACATCAAGCGGCCCACAGCCTCCGCTGGTTCTCACAGCCATTGGGGCTTTTCAACGTCCCTCGGCGAACCGCCAAACACGCGGTTCTGGCCCGCGCCGCCCGTCGCTGCGGCTGCCGCTCCGCCAGCGGCCGAAATCCCCTCGCATTCCAAGAAGCCCATCCGCGCGCCGATGACCGGCGGTGTGTCTTTTCGCGCTGCCGGGCAAACGCCCGCGTCGTCCGTGTGGCCCGCTCCCGTTTCCGGTCTTGAAATGGACCCTCGAAGCGACGGCAATTCCGAAATAGCCGCGCCGCTGCCGGACCCTTTCCAAAGTTTGGCATTCGGGCGGCCTCAAGACGGCTCGATGGATTCTCGCCGTTTCAAGACCGTGGTCCCGCGGTCCTCTCTGCAGCCGGAAACGCCTGAATTGCCGGGGCCCATCCGCGAAAAGTCATTCGGCCTTGCCGGCGGCAGCTCCTCTCCATTGCCGTCCCCGTTCTCCCAGGCAGCCTTTTTCGTGGAAAGGGGCCCTGCCAAGGCGAAGCCCCGCAAGAATCGCCCGCGGAAATCTCCGGATGTCCCGCGCGACGGCGGAGCCGCGGGAAGCCGCGTCGAACGCGAAAAAGCGGATCGCCATCGTCGCGCGCTCAACACCGAGTAAATCCATTTAGGTTAACTTCTTAAGGAGTAATTTATGCCGAAGCGCGCGCTAATCACAGGCATCACCGGGCAGGACGGTTCGTATCTGACGGAACTGTTGCTCGGCAAAGGCTATGAAGTCCACGGCCTCATCCGGCGCAGCAGTTCCTTCAACACCAGCCGGATCGATCACATCTATGTGGATCCCCACTGCGGGGACCAGCGCCTCTCCCTGCACTACGGCGACCTCTCGACGGGGGAGCAGCTGACCAGCCTGATCTACAACATGCGGCCGGAGGAAATCTATCACCTGGGCGCGCAGAGCCACGTCCGCGTGAGCTTCGACGAACCGGAATTTACGGGCGATGTGACGGGACTCGGAACCACGCGAATTCTGGAGGCTGTCCGCCGGAGCGGCATCCCCTGCCGCTTTTACCAGGCGGGATCTTCCGAAATGTTTGGGGCGGCGCCGCCGCCGCAAAACGAAACCACGGCGTTTCATCCCCGCAGTCCTTATGGCGCGGCGAAGGTGTACAGCCACTGGATGGCCGTGAACTACCGGGAAGCGTACGGAATCTACGCGGCCAACGGAATTCTGTTCAATCACGAAAGCGCGCGCCGCGGGGAAACCTTCGTCACCCGCAAGATTACGCGCGCTGCCGCCCGCATTTTTGCCGGAACGCAGAGGAAGCTTTACCTGGGCAATCTGGACGCGCGCCGCGATTGGGGATACGCGCCCGAGTACGTGGAAGGAATGTGGCGCATCCTGCAGCAGGAAAACCCGTCCGATTACGTGCTGGGCACGGGAGAATCGCACTCGGTCCGCGAGTTTCTCGAGGAAGCGTTCGAATACCTCGATTTGGATTGGAGAGAGCACTTCGAGCCGGACCCGAGGTACCTGCGTCCCGCGGAAGTGGATTTCCTGCTGAGCGACGCGAGCCGGGCGCGCCGGGAATTGGGATGGGAGCCGCGAATCCATTTCAAGGACTTGGTTCACATCATGGTGGACGCGGATCTGGAAGCGATCGGCCTTGCGCCAAAGGGCGCGGGCGGACTTGTTTTGCAGGAAAAATTCGGGGACTGGCATCAGTGGGCCGGATCGGTATCCAAGGCCCTGGCAGCGGCGGCCGGAAGCGCGTTGGGCGACTGAACGGAATCCGTGAAAGGGGTTGGGCGACGATGGATCTCGACGCAAGAATCTACGTGGCAGGGCACCGCGGCTTGGTGGGCTCGGCGCTCGTCCGGGAACTGCGCCTCGCGGGGTATGGCAACTTGGCGCTGCGCACCCATGCCGAACTGGATCTCACGAATCAAACGGATGCTGAGCGCTTTTTCGCCGAGGAGCGGCCCGCTTACGTTTTTCTCGCTGCCGCGAAAGTGGGCGGCATTTTGGCCAATAGCAGGTATCCAGCCGAATTCATTTCCCGGAATCTCTTGATTCAAGCGAACGTAATCGTGGCCGCGCGCAATGCGGGCGTGCATCGATTGCTTTTTCTTGGATCGAGCTGCATTTATCCGAAATTCGCGCCACAGCCGATCCCCGAAAAGTCCCTGCTGTCCGGTCCTCTGGAACCTACGAATCGGCCGTACGCCGCGGCCAAAATCGCGGGGATCGAGATGTGCTGGGCCTACAATCGCCAGTACGGCACAAAATATTTGGCGGCCATGCCCACGAATCTGTACGGTCCGGCTGACAACTACGATGCGGAGACGTCGCACGTCGTCCCGGCGCTCATTCGCAAAATGCACGAAGCCAAAACCAGCGGGGGAAAAAAAGTCGTCCTCTGGGGAACCGGAACGCCGCGGCGGGAATTCCTCTACAGCGACGACCTGGCCAGGGCATGCCTCTTTCTCATGAACCTCGACGACCCATCGTACGATTCCCTGGTCGCGAGCGAAGAGGAACCGCCGCTCATCAACATTGGCAGCGGCCGGGACCAAACCGTTCGAGACCTCGCCGAATTAGCCGCTGCGGTCGTTGGCTACAGCGGCGAACTGAGGTTTGACCCGACGAAGCCTGATGGCGTTCCGCGCAAGCTCCTCGATATTTCCCGGCTCTCTTCCCTGGGATGGCAGCCAACCGTGGGCCTCTGCGAAGGCATGGTGCTTTCCTATCGCGATTTTCTGGAACGCCACGGCGCTTCCTTCGCGGAACGCAGCAAAAAGATGGTCGGCGCGGCCTAGTTGAAAATTCATCGCGCGACGACCGCGTAGATTCAGTGCCGTCCAATTTTCGACTTTCCTTCCACAATCGGATTTGGAGGTCCGGGTTAGGAGGTCCGACCTTTAGGTCGGACGATCAGCTCTGCGTAAACGTGGCCTTTCGGCCCAGAAGCTTCAGGGGCTAAAGGCCACGAACGCGCGAGGCGGAATGTTCGGGCTGAAGCCCGGACCTCCTAAATTCGAAGCGGCAGGCCGCATCATCCTTAAGAAAGGATTCCGGCGAGGTTTTCCTCCGAAGCCATGGTAACTACCCCGACTCTCGCGCCTTTGCCATCCATGCCACCGACCCTTCTGCCCCCACGAAGAAAATCGAGGCTTTGGATCGTTATCCTTTTTGCCGTGCTCGTCTTCACGTTATCGGAAATGTTCTGCCGGTTCGCCATCGGGTTGGGGGACCCGCCGCTGTACCAGGCGGATGGACAGATGGAATACCTCCTGCAGCCCTCGAAAACCTACCATCGTTTCCATAACCGATTCTCCGTAAACCGCTACGGCATGAGGTCCGATGATTTCCCTCCACGCAAGTCCAATCCGAGCGAATTGCGCGTGATGGTGGTGGGAGACAGCATTGTGTACGGAGGCGTGAGAATCGAGCAAAGCGAAATCGATACGGAGATTCTGAAGCGCGACCTCGAGCGCGAATACGATCGTCCCGTGGTGGTAGGAAACGCTTCCGCCAAGAGCTGGGGGCCGCCGAATGAACTGGCGTATTTAAAACGGTACGGCACGCTGGACGCCGATGTCGTCCTTCTGGAGCTTTCTTCCCACGATTACGCCGACACGCCAACCTTCATCCCCGTGGTGGGCGTCTCGGCCGATTACCCCGGCAAAAAGCCTCCGCTGGCATTGGCCGATCTCTTCGAGACTTATCTTCTCCCCCGCTATTTGCACGTCGGAGAAACGCCGGCGGGCATCGACAAGACCATGATCGACACGGCCGAATCCGAGCAGGACGTGTCCGAGTGCCGGGAAGCGGAAAGGGAATTTTTCCGTTTCGCGCGAATGCAGCGGGCGAAGGTTGCCCTGGTGCAGCACCTGACCTTGCCGGAACTGACCGGAAAATATCACCCGGGCTATTTCGCCAACCAAGAGGTCGCCAAGGAAGAAGACGTCCCGTACGTCAGCGACGCCGAGGAACTTCTCGGCAAATTGGAGTTGGGAGAAAGCCCTTACTTTTCGGGGGACGTGCTCCACTTGAACCGCTCGGGGCAGCCGATTCTCGCACACACCCTGCGGCGCGCGGTGGAGCTGTCTCTGAAGAGCGAGTAAAACAGCCCCGCTCATTTTCCGCCGGCCCGGCGAAAGCGGCATTTACGGGTGAACGATCCAGAGGGAGACGGCGGAAGGGCCGAGCCGCGTGGCCGGCAAAATCAATCTTCCTCCGGTGATCCCTGCCGAAAAACTTTCCACTTTCTGCAGTTGAACGGACTGCACGGACGGGGGAACCTTTCCTGCCGCCACCCAATACTCGAGGTTGCTCGTCTGCGCGTCGATCGCGTAGCGGTCCACGGTGACGGAACCGCGGAAAGGCAAATCCTTAAACGCCACCGTCACGGTTTCGTCCCTGGAAAGGTCTGAATACTTTTTATTTCTATAATCGAATAGATAATTATAGTTGGCCACCAGGACGCTAGCCGACTCCTCGTCGGATGACGCCAGAACCCGCAGATCGGGTATGGCCGAATTTGTGATCGCCGCCCTTCGAGTGCCGGCCATGCGCGTGACCATGCCAAACGCGTTGGCAATGGCCTTCGGATACTCCACACGATTCTGGACGTGATTCCAGGTTCCCAAATACAGGGCGGAGTTGACCCCGGCAGTATCCGCTCCTTGATTGTCGCGAACCTGCAGGAACGACCCGCCGGTAATCCCTCCTTTCAGAGCCTGCAATAGAAAGTAAATCCCCCAGGCCGCTCCCTCGTGAGATGCGTTGATGGCTCCAAAATAGCTGTCCGACGAGGAGCTGGCTCCCCACTCGGTCACCCAAATCTCCGCTTTGGAGTTTCCGCTGGCATTCAACGTGGTGCGAATGCTTTGGGCGTATTTCGCCAAGAGGTCGGCGTCGCTCCCGTAAATGTGGAGGGAAACGACGTCCAGCGGAATGCCCTTGGCGGCGTATTCCGGAATGATGCGGTTGTGCCACAGCGGACCCGGCGCATACTCCACGGTCCAGAGCCCGGTTGCCGGACCCGCGATGCGAATTTTTTTCGCGGGATTTTGCCGGGCGGCCTCCCCGACCACCTTAGCCCAGTGGCTATATACGGTATCGTACTGGACAAAGCGGCTAGGGTCGCCCTGGTGAACCGAGGGAGTGGTGGTCAGCCATAAGTCCTGGGCATTCTGCGTGATTTCCAATTCATTTCCCACCTCAAACAGAGCCTCGTTAAATCCCGTCCCTCCGAACTGATTCACTACATAGTGGACGATCGCCAAGGATAGCGCGTCGTATTGCGCCCACTGGGCCGCGCCCCACTGCAACGGGTTCCCGGCAATGGAAGAGGGAGCCCACTGCCCGACGACGAGGTGCGGGCTAAGATTGAATTGCTTGACGTGCGCAAGGCTGTCGTTTAGGCGAGCGCACCCCGCCAGCTTTCCGCTTGCGTCCAGGGCGCAGTCGCCCAGGGCGTTGATGATCCTCATCCTCTTCATCGTAAGTTCCGAGGAAATGAGGGGCCAATCGGAAAGCCCGCCGTTGGATTCCGGGCCGGAGGCGCTGGCAAAAATATTCTTTGCCGCCGCGAGATCGTCCCCCCCGGTTTCACTCAGGGTTTGGCTCGCGTCGACCGTCACGTCAGCGCTTGGCGGAGAGCCGGGTTCCAGGGGAAATAGGATTCCCAACCAGGCAGCAAACGTGACAACGGCCAGGGCTCGAAGCATGGCCACAGGATACCGGACACCGGGCCGGATATCATCACCATTTTCGTGAACTGGGTTTCACAGGGATTGATTTTAGGTAGAACGGGCTTCAGCCTGTTGGTTTTAAATTTTTTGATTGGCGCGGAAAACCAACAGGCTGAAGCCCGTTCTACTCGTAATGCCTGTCCGGGTTACGAGGAGAGCTGTGCTCATTAGGTCCCAAGCGAATCCGGCGCCAGTCGATGCGCCAACGCTTTCCCGGCATGCGCAGCCAAACCAGCGGTTTCATTGGGGTTCCTCGCGCATGGTGGTAAAGAGCGGCGGTGCGCGCATAAAAACCGCGGGTGTGGGGCGATTGTTGAAATCCGAACTGTTGGCAGTCGAGGTGATGGCAGAATTCGTGACAGAGCGTGCTCAGGAACGTTCCAAACGACGTGACTTGCTTGCGCACCGCGGTGCGCGTCCAGATGCGAATCCGTCCGGTTGCGGGAGAGTAATCGCCGAATAGTTCCGTGGCCCAGCCACCCTCGCGGACTCGCAGGGGGCGGGAAGCGAGGGCGCGCACATCCGGTTTTGGGACTCCATAGAACTCGGTTGCAACGAACAAGAACTCCGCGCAAGCGCGCTGGACGGCGGCGCGGGTTCCATCCTTCATGGCAGCCTCGATGGATAGCGCTGACGCGCGGAAGCGATCGTCGCCTGGCAGCTCGAGTCCCGTGAGCTGGTCACTTTCTACAAATTTCGCTAATCGTTCCTTCTTGCGCGGCGGCCGGTCTGTAATCACAGGCAAATATTCAGCCAAGGGGCGAGGAGATGCAAGCTGCCGTTCTATTAAAAAATGTTTTTGAAGTTCCGCGAGGGATGCTGCCAGTGGCGATCTTGACTACTTGGATGCGGCCAAGTAACGGATTCCCATTTTCCATCGAACGGAACATCCGGGCCATGTTAACCTTTCTAGGCATCATTCAATCGTGAACCCAAGGGAGACGGAATGACCGGTATCGATCTAGGCGCGACGTTGAACGCATTGAAGGGCGAGCGAGCCAGGTTGAACCAGGACCTTGCGAAGCTAAATAAAGCGATTGCCGTGCTGGAGGGGCTTTCCGGAACGGACCGAACGCCGCCGAATGGCCATGGTGGCAGGCGCACGTTGTCCGCTGCCGCCCGCAGGAAAATCGGGAAGGCTCAAAAGTTGCGCTGGGCAAAGCTGAAGCAGCAAGCGGGCAAGAAGTAGACTTCGAGCGAGAGCACCGGAAGATACGAATTCCCCAATGTTGACTGAAGGCGTGTGGGCAGAAATTAAGGTAGGCAGCGAACACCTGCGTTTGTTCGCCGAACACAACGCCCAGGGCGTGCAGGTATCCGTGTATAACGTCAACACGAAGAAATGGATTGCACCCTCCGAGGCGGTGGACGATATCGAAGAAGGCAAGGAAAAAGCGGCCCAATACGCCAAGGCGTACCTCAGAAAAACCGTTGGCAGCGAACTCCCTCCGCTGACATGGAAGAAAGCTCGCTCGCGCTAAGCCGGTTTGCCCGCTTCCGATTGGTACTTTCGGTCCATAGATAAGACCCAGCCTGCTCAGGTAGGATGTTCGAACCGATGCGTTCCTTGATTCCGATGTTTCGGTAAGGATTTATTTTGGAGGTGATTATGAGTTCTTGGCGCTCGAAACTTTTCGCGATACTACTGGGTCTTGTTGCAATTTCCGCCTTGGCGGGTCCGCTGAGTGCGGCTCCGGGGCATCATCACAGACACAGGCATAGGCATCCACATTACCAAGCCAGGTAACCGCGGTTCGGCTTGAACGAACCACTTTGCGGGCGGGCTGTGTAAACTCACTTGCCGGCTTTTTGGACATTCTCGCTGTGATCGATGCGAGCGAAGATGGCGAGGCGGCGCGATTGCAAAACGGACACCGGCGATTCGCCTATTTCAGGAACCGATTAACGGCTGTTCACGCGAAGCATTTCGTCGTTCGGAGAAGCAGCTAATTCCACGCTCCCCAAGGATATTCGAGTCCGATCCTCGCGATCCGAACACTAAGCGAATCCTGAATCTCGATTCGCCCCTTCAACCTTCGCCTCACGGCCCCGGCCGGCGCCCGTGGTTTTGAGAATGTTGTAACACGCAGTTCAACTTCCTCGTCTACAATAGATAGGTCTGTGCAGCGGATTTTTTCTGGGTCCGGCTCGGAATGGGCGGAGGTTTTAGGCCATGCAGCGCAACGTGATTCTGTTCGTGGCGGCAATTCTTTTCAGCTTATTTGGAGTGGCTCAGAGTAAATCAGCTTCTGCGGCGCAAACTTCCTCCCAAGCGGGAAATCCAACTTCTACAAGCCCAGCGCGCGACTGTGACCTCGAGATCGCCACGGCACACGATGCAGGGTTGGCGGCGGATCGCGCCCCGAGTCCGTCCCAGGCGCAATCCGATCCGCCTGGCGATACGGAAACCGCCGATGCGGTTCCCGCTCCCGTTCATCTTGCCGAGGATTTGAAAATACTCGCGCAAAGACAATCGGAATTGGGCCAGTGCATTCTCGCGAGCGTTGCGCAAGGGCCGGAGCAGGATTCGCAGGGGGCTTGTTTCGGCGGGCTGCTCTTGAATTTCCAAATGAGACATGACGGGGAGCCGGAGCGGGATATCCCGATCGGACGGTTGCCCGGAACCGCGGCCTTCTTTTACGAATCTGGAATGACGATTGACGCCGATGGCGCGCCCAACGCCTATCATCCGGACAACACGGGGCTGGACGACCTTTCCAACGCAGGCTCGCCCGGGAGTTGGGAAGGATTGGCCAAGGATGGCGATGGAGAACCATTCATTCAGGGGCCGAACGATCCGTTTCCCGGCTACTACGTTTCCGCCACGGCCCTGGCCGACCGCTCCAAGCCCGCGAACGATCCCACGCGTTACGTGGATGCTTCGAAAATTCCTTTCCTGGTGCTGCCCGGCGGAATGGCGCGCCAACTGGGAGCGCGGCCCGGGGATTTCGCGGTCGTTTTCAACGAGCGGAACGGCAAGAGTTCCTATGCGATTTTTGGGGATGTAGGTCCGTGGGACCGAATCGGCGAAGGCTCGATGGCGCTGGCCGAAAATTTAGGGGTTCGATCGGACGCGCGCAATGGCGGCGCGCGGCGAGGCATTGTGTATCTGGTTTTCCCCGGCTCCGGAAACGGGAGGCCGCGGACGATCGAGGAGATTCAGGCGGAAGGCGAAAAATTGCTTCGAGCCTGGGAACGTTCCCTCCCGATGGAAGGGTGCAAGGATCCACAGCCGGCTCGAGCGCGGGAAGTAATTTCGACCACCAATTGAAACGCGGGGGGAAAATGGGCGAGGAGACGGGAAAGGAAAAAGCGTTGCGCGAGCATCTCTCCAATCTTCTTTCTGGGCGCGGCGCCCACGCGGATTGGGAGGCGTCGTTCGCCGGTGTTCCTGCGAAATTGAGAGGGGTTCGCCCCGAGGGTTTCCCCCACTCGGTGTGGGAATTGCTTGAGCACATGCGCATCGCGCAGTGGGATATCCTGGAATTTTCCCGCGATGCAAAACATGTTTCACCGGACTGGCCCGCCGGCTACTGGCCCGAAACTCCGGCGCCGCCGGATGCCAAGGCCTGGGACAAGAGCCTCAAATCGTTCGCTCGAAGCCTCGAGGAAATGAAAAAATTGGTGGCGAACGGCAAAACAGACCTTTTTGCGAAAATTCCTCACGGCACAGGGCAAACGGTCCTGCGCGAAGCGCTGCTGGTCGCAGACCACAACGCCTATCATCTAGGGCAGGTACTCGCGGTTCGACGCCTTCTAGGCAACTGGAAATAGGATTCGTTCCTGTGCGAGGCCTGTGCGAGAACTATTTTCGCCGGGCCTTGTTGCGCCAACCTATCGTTTGGCGGCTTAGATTCAAGCGAATGGCCATCCGCCGCTTCGAGCGGGCCTCATATATACTTTGTAAATTCCTGGTAAAGACCGTAACGGGCTTTGACCGGCATGCATCCAACTTAGCGGGAAACATGCTGGGGTTTTGAGCGGCCAGGGGACCCTGTAGTCCTTCTTAATTCTTCAGGTTTCGATCGTTACGCCTCAGCGTCCCAATATCTAAATCTAAAGGGGGAATAATCCACTATGTCTCGACGTTTGTTACCAATGTTCCTTGCGATCATGGCGGTAACCGCAATGAGTGTCTCGGTCTGGGCCAAAAATGATTCAACCGACACGATTACAGCAAAAGTAAAGATCACGGCAGCCGTGAACATCGGAACCGTGAAGCTTGCACCGGGCGACTACAAGGTCACCGCCGATGGCAGCAAAGCGAAGTTTGAGCAGGGCAACAAAGTTGTGGCGGAAGTTCCATGCACATTGAAGGATTTTTCCGGCAAGATTAATTCCACTTCCTTTGAAGTCGATGGCAATCAACTGACGGAAATCCAAGTCCCCGGAAAAACAAAATCCATCGAGTTTTCTTCCGGACAGTAACGGGTTCTTGAAGCCTGTTATGGAAATAGTTTAGCCGTCGTCCCACGGCCGCGATCCACGCGATTTGCAGGCGAGGCTGTTCGCGTGGCCGCGGCATCGCAGGCAATCCATTCGCTGTCCTGCCTTGAATGCGGAGATGAGGCCTCAGGGCAGGACGACTTGCGATTTTCATGTCGATTTCCCCGCCTGCGCTACAGGTGTGCCTGCTTATTTTTTTTCGGGTGGGTCCGTCAAGTGATACAGCGTCAGTGCGTTTTCGCGCAGGATCATGCGCGCGATTTGGTTCGCACGTGAGACCGTAATCTCTCCGTCCTGCAGCATGCCGGTCAGCGCCATTCCCAGCGCTTGCCGCGCGGTTTGAGACGTCTGCCAGCCGATCTCTTCCCAATCGTACGCGCCGCTTCCGGGGTACAGATCGGTCCCAAAAAGAATTTTCTCGGGATACCACTCGATCCAATCTCGCAGGACTTCCGCCAGGCGGCGAGGCGACTCGATCCAGGTTTGCTCGGATAAATCCGCGTACACGTTCGGCTTCATCATGAGGTAAGAAACTTCCCGCGTAAAGGGTCCCACGCCGCCGTGCAGCAGCACGAAGGTTGTCTTGCGAAGCCGTGTGTCGTTCAGGACGGAATCGAGCAGCGCCGGGTTCGATCCATTCAAGTAAAAGTAGCCGCCGCATCCCTCGCCCGTGTGAATGTGCACGGGCAAGCCCAGTCGGCCCGCCTCTGCCGCGACGTAGCGGAACAAATAATCCTGCAAGCGCGTGTAGCCGTCTTTCGGGGGCGAACCGGCGTGTGCGTATTTCGCGTAGATGGCCGCGGCGTCCTGTTCCGAGGCTGGCTCAAAATCGAGGGAGCGCAAATAGGCGGCCTCGAATTTGATGGCCACGGCGCCGTCTTTTTTTTGCCGCTCCAGTTCCGGCGTCACGACGCGGGACGCGTATTCGGCCAGCGTCGCGGGCATGGCCGCGACGCCGAGTTCGCGGCGATAGCGCGCCAACAGCGCGTTTTCGCGGCCGAAGAAAAACTTTCTGTCCGGCGTTTCCGCGGCCAGCGCATCGTTGTTGAGCGGAAAGAGCAGCGCATCGTCGAATGGGACCCAGCGGAAATGGGCGGCGTCGAGGCCGCGCCCCATGGCCACGCGGTTTGCGAATTCCATGTCGATGCCCAATTGATCGAGCACCCAGGCGGGATAATGGTCGCCCTGCTCGGCGCGAATTTTATTTTTGGCCGCGAGGAGTTCCTTGATGTGCGCGTCGCTGCGGTCGGCGTATTCGTATCCCCACAGCGCTTTCCAGGCGGCGAGATATTGGGGATTTTCCGGACGCGTCATCGTGTTGGGCGCGGTCGGTTCCAGGGGATCGCAGGGCAGAGCGTCAAACTCATCGTCGCGCTCGCCCTCGGCCACCACGCGCGGGGGATGCGAATGATTGTCGATGGCGCGGATCTTGCGAATTTCCGCCATGAGTGCAGGGTCGGGCACTTGCGCGCGCGCCAAAGCGGCGGCGGCCAGCAGCATTGCAATTCCCACGGAAAATTTCATCTTTTCGGCCTCGGATTATTCCAGATACGTTGCCAGCCAGTCGAAGAATGTTTTGTACCAGAGGCGGCTATTGAGCGGTTTCAGGATCCAGTGTCCCTCGTCGGGATACACCACCAGTTTCGACGGCACATTTTGCCGCTGCAAGGCGGTGAAAAATTCGAGGCTCTGCGTGTAAGGCACGCGGTAGTCGAGTTCGCCGCAAATCACCAGTGTCGGAGTTTTGTATTTGCCGAGATCCCCTGCGTACGTGCTCGGCGACCATTTTCGGTAGCTCTCCGGATTCGTCCAGGGAGTTCCTTTCATTTCGTATTCCTCGAACCAGAGTTCCTCGGTGGCGCCGTACATAGCGGTCTTATCGTACACGCCGGCGTGGCTGATGAGCACCTTGAATCGCGCCGTGTGCGTGGCGATCCAATCCACCATGTAGCCGCCGTAGGAGCCGCCGGCCGCGGCCACGCGGTTTCCATCGACGTAAGGATAATTTGCGATGACGTAGTCCACGCCATTCATCAAGTCTTCATAGGCGCGCCCGCCCCAATCGTCGATAATTTCTTTCGTGAATTTCTGTCCGTAGCCCATCGAGCCGCGTGGATTGATCAGCACGGCAACGTAGCCCGGCGCGGCGAACAACTCTTCATTCCAGCGGTAGCCCCACGAATCGGTCCACGGCGCCTCCGGTCCGCCATGAATCAGGAGCAACAGGGGATATTTCCTGGACGGGTCAAAATGCGGAGGGCGAATCAGCAGCCCTTCCACTCGCGTGCCTTCGGCGCCCTGGTACCAGAACGGTTCGGGTGCATTCATGTCGATGGACGCAAGGCGCGCGGTGTTGTGCTGCGAGAGTTGCCGGGCGGCGGTTCCATCGCTGCGTGAAACAAAAACTTCGGCGGGCGCGATCAGGCTGGAGCGCAGGAAGGAGAACGTGGCTCCATCCGCGGAGAGCGAAATGCCATCGTTAGACGAATCCTTCATGATTTCACGGGGCGTGCTTCCGGGCACCGCAGTTACTTCGTAGACTGGCTGCTCGACTTCGCTCGCCGCCGTGAAGTAGATTTTCTTGCTGTCGGGCGACCAGACGATTTCATCCACATTGCGATCGAAGGATTCGGCGAGTTCGGTGTGCGTTCCAGCGGCGCGGTCGTAGAGCATCAGGCGCCAATGGTCGCTCTCGTATTCGGGAGTTTTCTGGGAATGATAGGCGATGAAGCGGCCATCGGGAGAGTAGGCCGGATGACCGTCGAAGCCGGGATTGGTGGTGATGCGCTTCGCTTCACCGCCGTTTGCGGAAACCAGGAACAGATCGCCGTTGGTGCTGGTGGCTTCGGGCAGGTCGGTCACCGCCGTGAAGCAGAGTTCCTTGCTGTCCGGCGAAAAGGCGATATCGTTCGCATCGCCACGCTCGTCGGGTGGGACATCGTAATCGGCGTGCATCGTCAAGTCACGCGGGGCGCCGCCACTTGCCGCGACTAAGAAAAGATGGCTGCGCTTGCCATCGCTCCAATGCACCCAGTGGCGATACAGCAGATGATCGTAGATGCGCGCTTTTACTTTGCTTTTTTCCGCCGCGTCGTCTCGCGCGCGGTTGCACGCGTCGTCCGCGCAATCCGGGAACACGCTCGACGTGAAAACCATCGAGCGCCCGTCCGGCGACCATTTTTCGTTGTCCGCGCCCGTCGAAAGGGAAGTGATTTTCTTCGCGCTGCCTCCCTGCGCGGGCATCACGTAGACTTGCATCGCACCTTCGCGGTTGGAAAGGAAGGCGATGGATTTTCCGTCGGGCGACCACTGTGGGCGCGTGTCATGCCCGGTGTCGGTCAATTGGCGGGGCTGGCTTCCCGGTGCGGTCGAGACGGCCCAGATATTGTGCGCGATGCGGTTCGTGTCCATGTCGGCCGTGCCCACGCTGTAAACCACGGCGCGCCCGTCCGGCGAAATTTGCGCCTCGGCGACGCGCTGCGCGGCCATCAGGTCGTCGAACGTCATCGCGTGTTTGGCCGGGGCTTGCGCCCGCGCGGAAGAAGCCGAGACAATCGAGAAAATTACGAAAGACTTGAGGCTGAATGTGGAACGCATGGAAAACCTTTCCGCGGCCCGATGCGTTCTCGCCCGCTCGGCAACGCCGCGCCTGTAGAACACAAGATACTATTTCTCCCCATTTCAATCCATTTTCTCGCACCTTTCCGGGGTGAGAGAGGGAATCGGGAACCTCTATTGGGGGTGTGTTTCGCCGCCCTCGGTCTGCAACCGCGCCGCTTCCTGCCGCCGATTTCGCGCCCAGAGCCAATTTGCAACTGCGATCGCCATCGTAAGAAGGATGATCATTCCCTCGCTACGATTCATTCGGGATGCGAGCAAGATCATGAAAAGAATTCCCAGCACTGCAAAGAAATTTCCCCCAGGTAGACGATCCGCTTGCGCGTTGGGATCCTTGCGCCGCAATACGGGAAGGGCGGCGCAGGTGAACCCGTAAACGAACAGCCTTCCGACGGAGGAGAGAATTACATTCCATTTGAAATTCCCCGCGCCGGCCAGGCACCAGACGATGCCCGCGAAAGCCAGGATCGAAATATGCGGCGTGCGGTACCGCGGATGTATGCGCGCAAAGAAGCGAGGGAAGTCCCCTCGCTCCCCCAGCGCGAAAGTGAGGCGCGGCGTGTGCAGCATTTGCGCCGTCAAATGGCCGTAAAGGGAAATGAGCGCCCCGGCGGTAATCAGCGCCGCGCCGGTTGTTCCCGCAAATTTCCGCGCGGCCGCAGCCAGCGGACGATCCGTCATGGCTGCTTCGGGAACCACGGCGACCACAACATATTGAATTGCGCAAAATAGAAGAGTCACGGTCACAAGCGCCACGAGGAGAGCGAACGGAGCGTCGTGCCTCGGATCCTTTGCTTCGGCCATCGGTATGACCGCGCCCTCGAACCCGCCGTAGGCGAACAGCAAGACCAGCACGGCCTCGAGCCAATTCCGAATGGGAACAGATTGAGCGCCCTGCACTGCGCCGGCGGTTGCCGGGTGCCCTCGCAAAAGAAAAACCCCGCCTGCGCCCACGAATAAAATCAGCGGCGCCAATTTTGCCACGGTAAACACGTTGCTCGCCGAAGCTCCGGATTTGACGCCGCGAATATTTACGGCGGCGAGGATTCCGATTAAGACCGCCAGCACGGAGAGACGCGCAGCCGGCTCTTGCACGGCAGGCCAGAATTCGGCGAGGTAATTTGTGAAGAGGTTCGCCGCGGCTGCCGCGGCCGTCAGCCGCACGAGCCATAGGAGCCAGCCGATTTCAATGCCGGTGAATCGCCCGAACGCTTCCCGCGCATAGAGATACGGTCCGCCCGCCGCGCCGAATTGCGAAGCCACTTCGGCGAAGCATGCGATGATCACTCCGATCCCCGCGGCAGCGACGAGATAGGCGAGAGGACTCTGCTTGCCCATAAAGCCCGCTACGACAGATGGCAAGCCAAATATGCCGCTCCCAATGATGGAATTGATGACCAGCGCCGTAAGGGTCCAACGTCCCATCGCGCGAATTAGTCCGCTTGATTCTTGTTCTCCCATTCGCGCTCATCGTTTCTGCGTGCCCGAAGTTAGTCCGGCAACCGGGGGAGGCCGCCAGACCGTGGCGCCGGCGTCCCGCCGGGGGGTTTTTCGATCTTCACACAGCGCCAGAACGCCGGCGGGACGCCGGCGCCACAAGACCTCGCGAATGTCATCCCCCACTGATTGCTGCCGTCGCCCCATTCTGAATCCTTCGCGAAGAATCCGTCTAGGATTGTCCCATCACTTGATTGGTCAACTTGCCGATGCGTTCGACTTCGAGTTCGACCGTATCGCCTGCTTTCAAGAAGCGGCCCATTTCCAGGCCGCAGCAGCAGCGGTTGGCGCCGGATTCAGGGACCGTTCCCGTGCCGGAGCCGAAAAATTCTCCGGGGTAGAGAGTCTCGTCCTGAGAAACGTAGGCGATCAATTCTTCAAACGTCCAGCGCATGCCTTTGGTGTGCCCGTAGGAGACTTCTTCTCCATTCACGCGCGCACGCATCACCAAATTGTAGGGATCGGGAATTTCATCGGGCGTGACGAGCACGGGTCCGATCGCGTTCGCCCCGTCAAAATCTTTTCCTTTTGCGGGGCCGAGACGCCCGCCCATTTCGCGGCCTTGGATATCGCGCGCGGAAAAATCGTTGAAGACGGTAAAGCCGCCGATAAAATAGCGGGCTTTTTCCTTGGGGATGTCGCGCCCTTGGCGGCACAGGAAAATGCCGAACTCGAGTTCCCAATCGAACGCTTTCGTGTAGCGCGGGATCTTCACGCTGGCTCCGTCGCCAATCACGTTCATGCGATTGCCCTTATAGTAAACAGGCTGCTCGTACCAGGGACGCGACATTCGATACGCCAGCGTGGCCTTCCGGCCGAGCGTTTTGTCCGTCCAGCGATCGAGCGTCGCGAGCCAGCGAGGCATGCCGAAGCGGCGCGCGCAGTTGATCACATGCTGCTCGAACACCATGAATTCGCGAATCGATTCCGGGCGGGGAACGGGGGAGAGAATCTGGACGCCGGCGCGTTCGATCGCAACGCCTTCAGGGCGATGCGACAAGGCGAACTCGACGGCTCGTTGCGCCGCGTCACGAGACGCGGTCGCCCCCTGCAGGAACGCCAGCATCGATTGGAAATGCGCATTGGTGGCGCCGGTGCGAAATTGTTCGGCGGCCTGCAAACGGATGATTTTCGTGTCCGCATCCGCGAGGACGCCGATTTCCTGGAGGCCTTCATGTTGGAATGTCGCGAGACGCATGGGTTTGGACGGGGTTTCCCCGTAGCGCAGCCACTCCTGGCTGTGCGGTTTTGAAAGTCGCACGCGCGGAATCCGTGTCCTTAATGACGAACGGCGAAAACCGCACAGCCAGGAGTGGCTGTGCTACGTTAGCGCGGAAAAGTGGCCAGCGGCGGGGCCACGCCGGGCGGCAGCGGCGTCCTCGCCACATTCATGAGCATGCCCAGCAGCGTGTAATAGCCGCACAATCCGCTAATGTCGATGACGCCCTGTTCGCCGAATCGTTTGACGACCCGCGCGTACGCCGAGTCGCTCACGCTCTGATGCTGCAATAACTCGGCCACGTACTCATAGACCATCTCTTCGTCCGGCGTCATGCCCGCGGGGCGGCGTCCCTCAGCAATTGCCTGGGTGGTTTCCGCGTTAACTCCTGCCTTCAAGGCCAACGGTTCGTGCGAGTACCATTCAAACTGCTGCGTCCAATGCCGCGCGATCACCAGGATGATGAACTCGCTGATGTTCGGTCCGAGCTTGGTATTGAAGCGAAGGTACTCGCCCACTTTTTGCAGGCGGCTCATATACTCCGGGCTGCGCAGCAGGGGAATGAACGGCCCCACCAGCGATTTCCTCGGCCCCGACATGATTTCCTCGGCGGCTTTCTTCTGCGCATCCGTCCATTGATCCGCCGGGATCGGCGGCATGCGGTCCGTGGCCGTCGCAGCTTCCGCGGCTTCGGCCCGGCCCGCGGAAGCGAATCCGAGGAACGACGTGCCCGCCAGCGCCGTGGCGCCGCCCAGGAAATCCCGCCGGTCCACAAGGGTTTTCCGATCGGAAATTTTCGGCTCGTTTAGTTCATCCATGGAGTTCAACCTTTCTTTCTGCGCATTTTCGGGGCAAGCAGGCGCTTACTTCGCGAAGTCCTGAGGCATTATATGCGCCGAATTTCAAATCTCAAACCGGTGCATGCGTTTCCCGTTTCGCGTCACACTGGCTTGCGGATCCCCAAGCGCTCCAGCCGCGGAATCTCTTCTTGCGCGAAATAAGGCAGCTCGTCTAGATAATTGACGAAGTCGATGGCCGCGCCGTCAAAGCCCGCGCTGTGCAGCCGCGCCAATTCTCCCGCGACGTGGTCCGGATCGCCGTTGATGACATAGGCGACGCCGTATCCTGGAACCCTGCGCTCGCTCTTGATCTTTTTCCGGAAGGCGTCGGTGTCGAAGCCGCGCGAGCCCGCCGTGCCGGTAAGAATGTCGATGATCCGATCGACGGCTCCCCAGTCTCCGTTGGCGATGCAATAATCCAGATATTCGTCGACTTCTTTTTGGGTTGGCCGGCACAGGATGCTGAGCGGAAACCATACCTGCATCTCCCGCCCCTGCTCGCGCGCCAACTGTTTCGTTTCGCTGATGCGCGCGGCCGTCTCTTCAGGCGGCCCGCCGTGGTCGAAGTGCAAATCCGAATTGCGAAGGGCAAAGGCGCGTCCCGCCGGCGATGCGCCCGCATTCATGATCTTCGGATTCTTGCCGCCCCAGGGCGTGGGCAATCCCACCACGCCTGACAATTGATAAAATTTTCCCTGGTAATCCGAAGGCCCCGATCCGGACCAGACCTGCTTGACGATGTCCCACCATTCCTGCCCCTGTTCGTAGCGCGTGTCGTGCTCTTTCTGTTTGATGCCGAACATGTCGAACTCGTCCTGGTTGTATCCGCAGACGATGTTCAGGCCGAAACGCCCGTGGCTCACGTGGTCGGTGGTAGCCATTTGCTTGGCCGCATAGATAGGATGGGTCAGCGGAACGTGGACGGTGCCGAATACGTTGATCTTGCTGGTCTGGGCGAGCAGGCCGCAGGCCCAGGTAATCGTTTCCAAAGTGAAGCCAGAGGGATCGGTGACCCCGCCAAAACCTTTCCAGCGCGCCACGGGAATCATGCATTCGATTCCCACTTTTTCGGAAAGTTGCGTGAGCTTGAGGTTGTTTTCCCAACTGGCGTCCCACCGCTCCGGCACATTGACGAACGCGAGTCCTCCCGAACAGTTGGACCCAAACAGCCCCATCTTAAACGCATTGCCGCCTATAATTCCCGGGTTGCGCTGGGCCATGAAAAATCCTCGGATTATGAATTTCCCTTTCTCCAGGGACGCCTAGCATACAACTTCGGTAGCGCTTGACAAACGGCGACTTTCGAAACAAAGTTGCCGCGGCGGGTCCATCCGTGCTTTCCATTTCCGATGAAGGACAAACAAGATGAGTATGCGCGTTTTCCACGTTCGAGCAGCAGCCTGGCGATCGATTAAAGCGGCTTCTATTTTTCTTGCGGTGTTGGCGATCTCTCTTGGAACCGTTCCCGGCTTTGGAGGACGGTCCCTCGCCGCTCGTCCCGCGCCGGACGACGACGGCGATTGGATCTATGCCAATCGCGATTTCACCGGAACGCGTTACAGCCCGCTGACTCAAATCACGCCGGGCAATGTGAAGCAGCTCGCTAAGGTTTGTTCCTACACGTTTCCGGAGAAGGTGCCCTCTGAATCCGGGCCTATCGTCGCCGCCGGCGTCCTCTACGTCACGAGCGACCATTACACCGTGGCGATCGATGCAGCGGACTGCCACGTTTTGTGGTCTTACCAATGGATGCCGCGCGACACCGACTACGTCCATCCCCACCGCGGCGCCGCCCTCGCGGATGGAAAAATCATTCGCGGCACCGGGGACGATTACTTAATCGCGCTGGACGCCGAGAGCGGGAGCCTTCTCTGGGCCAAGCAAATTGCGGATCCCAAGGGTGGCTTCTTCATCAGCATGCCCCCGCTGGTCACCAATGACACGATTTACGTCGGTCCGGCCGGATCGGAAAGGGCTGGCAGCGGATGGATCGGCGCATTCAAATTGAGCAACGGCGAGCCGATCTGGAAATTCAATATTATCCCGGCGGATGGCGAGCCGGGAGCCGAAACCTGGGGACCCGATCCGGCGTCGCGCAAACACGCGGGCGGCGCGCTCTGGACACCGCAATCGTACGATAGCGAAAAGGGCATCCTCTATGTGGCTGGCGGCAATCCGGCCCCTGATTTTTACGACGACGCGAGGCCCGGCGCCAATCTGTACACGAATTCCATGATCGCGCTGGACGCGAAAACGGGACACCTGCTTTGGTACAACCAATTCATCCCCCACGATGTGGATGACTATGACACCACGCACGTCAATCCGATTTTCAAAGTAAATTCGCGCACCATGATCGCCTCGACAGGCAAGGACGGTGTTCTCCGCGTGGTGGATGCCGATACTCACAAGATCGTCTATAGCGTCCCGTTCGCGACGCAATTGAACTGGGAGGCGCCGCTCAGCAACACTTCGATCAAAGTTTGCCCCGGAATTTTGGGAGGCAATGAGTGGAACAGTGCGGCCTACAGCCCCAAGCTCAGTTTGCTCGTGGTCCCCAGTGACGACCAATGGTGCTCCATGAATCAGAAGGACAAGGATCCGCCCAGCGTGGAGAAAGCGATCGTGGGGGAACCGCCTTTTTTCGGAGGGCCGATTGCGAATCGTCCGCTTTCCGAAGCCCGCGGCAGGCTGACGGGCTTTGATGCCGCCACCGGCAAAGAGCGCTGGCGATACGAGTCTCCTTCGCCGCTCGTCGCCGGAGTTGCCGTCACGGCTTCCAACCTTATTTTTACCGGCGAAGAGGGCGGCTTTTTCGACGCCCTCGACGCCCAATCCGGCAAGCTTCTCCTGCACTTCGATCTGGGCGACAGCATCCAAGGCGGCGTCATTACGTATGCCACGCACAACGTTCAGTACGTGGCCGTCGTTTCGGGCGATGGCGGCGTCATCAACAAGCAAAGCATGCATGACGTCGTTGGAGGAAATCCCGCTGTGACTGTGTTTGGGCTGCCCAAAAAATAATGCCGGCCGTGTGCGATTTGATTTTGAACGAGGGGCCGGCAAATCTGGAAGTGGCGCGCGAGACCTGCTAGCATGGCTTCATTCGATCGCAGTCAAGCGGGGATGGCGCGTCTGGATGAAGGTATGGCCTGCCAACGCGCTGCATTGACCAGCTTTCACTGATTCCATCTGGAGGCCCGGAAATGGCGTACATTTTTAACGAAGACCAGTTGCCCAGGCTGCTGTCCAATGGCCGCGAGCGCGTGTTCTTCGTCAACAAGGAACTCACCAAAATAGATGACATGCTCGCGGGGATCATGCACTACAAGCAGGGCGCCGCGTCTCCCTATCATCTTCACAAAAATTGCGAGCATTTTTATTTCATCATGGAAGGTAAGGCCAGCGTGCAGTCCGAGGAAGGGACCCGCGAGATCGGGCCCGGCACCATGGTCTTCATCCCCGCGGAAGAAAAACACCGCCTGCGCGCTCTCGAGCCGCTTTTCTATTTTGAATTCCAGGCGCCCAACCGCTTTCAAACCACCATCCTCGAAGGCACTCCCGACGACTTGAAGTGGGACCGCGTGGACGGCGGCGTCTGGTACCAAAGCTAACCTCGCAGGTGCGTGAAGTTGTTATTTCATCCTTTGAAATAGGAATGCGGGTGCAATTACGATTGAGGAATCGAAGGGCCGAAAGGATTGACCTCCAATGTCACTCACCATTATTGACACCGACAAGATTTCGCACGAGAAGATTCCCGGATCGGGCGAGTTTGCCGAAATTTTGAATAAAGATCTCTGCGGCGCTGAAAACGTGGTCGGCACCCTGCGCTGGCTGCAGCCAGGCGAAAAGCTGGACGTGCGCTCCGATACCAATACTCATCAACTGGTCTATTTGATGCAAGGCGAGGCAATCATTACGCTGGACTCGAAAGATCACAGCGTGCGGAAAGGTTCCGGCGTGTACGTCGGCCCATCGGAATCCGTGGCCATCAAGCAGGCCGGCACGGCCCCGCTAAAGCTATTTCATCTGGTTGTGCCGCACCTGCAGAGTTAGTGCGCTAAGCCTCCGAGAACTTTTCGGCGCGAGAGAATGTGGTCGCTTCGTCCAATTCGGGTCCGTGTTTCTCAGGGGGACGTGAGGATTCGTTTTACCGGCGTTTCCTCCCGCAAAGAAAGGAGTGGTTGGGGTGAGCGACGGGGTTTGAACCCGCGACCCTCGGTGCCACAGACCGATGCTCTACCAGCTGAGCTACGCTCACCACGGACGAAGTACACACAGTTTAGGGCATATCCTGTTTTCAGTAAAGTACGTAGGGCAGCTACTGTCTTAGCTCCATAATTTTGTCACCCCATAACGGCTACGTGAAAATGTCACCCCTATGGGACAGGGGACATTTGCATTGAGCCAGAAAGAATTGCAGCGAGTAGCTGTCATTACCTCGTGCGTGAG
>Ga0302324_100001951_pt1 | contig 48863 bp, 46 predicted proteins | sample Palsa_T0_1_FD_201949 | JGI IMG/M metagenome (GOLD analysis project Ga0302324, IMG submission 201949) | Peat permafrost microbial communities from Stordalen Mire near Abisko, Sweden - Palsa_T0_1 | ecosystem: Environmental > Terrestrial > Soil > Palsa > Peat permafrost | place: Sweden: Abisko...
TTCGCCATCGCGAGCGATTCAACGGTATGCACTATCAATGGCTTGCAAGCCACGCTCAGTAGCGCGACGCACGAAGTGTCCGTCAGTGGAGCAAGCGCAGAGTCCGTGCGGTTGGCGAAGAGCAGGGCCTTCAATGAAGCGCTCCATCAATCGCCAGTCCGAGACGTTCGCCGGCGTAGCGGTCTTGTTGCACGCGCCGGCACCAATCCAGATTTTCAAGATACCAGGCAACGGTCAGGCGAATCCCGGCCGCAAAGGTGATTTTGGGCGACCACCCAAGCTCCCGCTTGATCTGCGAGCAATCGATCGCGTAGCGGCGGTCGTGACCAGGGCGATCGGCCACGAAAGTAATCAGATCTGAATAGTCATTCAGTCCGCGCTTCGCGATCGCTTCGTTATCGCCCGGGGGCAACAGCGCGGCTAATACCCGGCATACTTCGGTGACCACTTCCAGATTGGTCGATTCGCTGTCGCCACCCAGGTTGTATTTATTGCCAGGATGCCCTCGTTGCAGCACTGCCAGCAGCCCTTCGCAATGCTCATCGACGAACAGCCAGTCGCGTACGTTGCTTCCATCCCCGTAGATCGGCAGCGGTTTGCCACCGATCGCATTCAGAATGGTCAGCGGAATCAGCTTTTCTGGAAACTGATAGCGGCCGTAGTTGTTCGAACAGTTGGTAACCAGGGTCGGCAACCCGTAGGTCTCGTGGTATGCACGAACGAAATGATCGGCGGCAGCCTTCGATGCGGCGTAAGGCGAATTCGGTGCATATGCAGTGCTTTCCTGAAACTTGCCGCTCGCACCTAGAGAACCGTAAACCTCATCGGTAGATACCTGGACCAGGCGGAACTCCGCGCGCTTCCCGGCCGACATGCCGTAGTAATAGCGCCTCGCCGCTTCAAGCAGCTCGAAGGTCCCCACTGTGTTGGTCTGAAGGAAATTGCGCGGCCCATCAATCGACCTGTCGACGTGGGTTTCAGCCGCAAAATTGACGATCGCATCCGGCTGCCATTGGCTGAGCAGGGATTCGAGCGCGCCGCAATCTGAGAGGTCGCCGCGAACGAACTCGACGCGCGCGCTGTCTCGTACCTCCCGCAGGTTGAGGGGATTTCCCGCATAAGTCAGCTTGTCGAACACGACTACCTGCAATGAGGTCTGCGCGAGCACGATCCGAACGAAATTCGATCCGATAAAACCCGCGCCGCCGGCAACTACAATTGTCCGCATCATAAATTTCAGTAAGCCCCGCGACGACGCAGCACGGCTGACACCGTTCGAACTAGCAATTTGAAATCGAGTGAGAGGGAATGAGACTCAATGTACGCCGTGTCAAGTTCGACCTGCCGTTCGAACGGGATCTCGCACCGGCCTGAGACCTGCCAGATGCAGGTGAGTCCGGGAATGGCGTCAAGCCTCCGCCGCTGCGCCAGCGTGTATTGCTGAACCTCCTCCGGAAGCGGTGGCCGCGGTCCCACCAGCGACATATTCCCTCTAAGTACGTTCCATAATTGGGGCAACTCGTCGATCGACCATTGCCGCATGAACTTGCCAATCCGGGTTCGTCGCGGATCTTCCTTGATCTTGAAGGTCACTCCGCCCGCTATCTCATTGTCCTCAAGCAGACCATTTTTGAGACTCTCGGCGTCGGCGCGCATTGATCGGAATTTGTACATTTTAAATAGCTGGCCTTGCTCACCAACCCTTGTTTGACTGAAGAGCAACGGCCCGCGAGAACTTATCTTCACCAGCAAGGCGAAAATCAGCAGCAGAGGCGATAAGCCGATAATCAGAATTAGCGCTCCGGCGATATCGATCAGGCGTTTCGCGATTCCACCTGCCCAAAGCAAACTGAACCAGGCGAATTGCTTCACTCGCGCCGCCACCCGAAGCCACCGCGCGCCGCTACTCATAGACGCATACCGGTTCAGAATTCGTCCCCGGGTTTCCGCATCGGGTAGCCGCGCTCCATTGTCTTTGCAGACTTGGCGGGCGGACTCCCCAGCGCGTATATCCGAGTCGATCGGTTGTGGATGGCTTAATGGATTTTCCGCGGCCCATCGATGCCACACTGCGTTGCCAAGCAGACGCACTGCGAATGGTGCATCGTGCACTATGTATCGGGTGAACAGGCGCCGCGGCTCCTGCCCGAGGCGGCACACCCACTCCAACCCGCTCCGCCGCATCCAGACGGGGGCCTGTCTGAATTCCCCGGCAATCATGCTCAGGCTACCGCCGAGCCCCAAAAACCATGATCCCGGCAAAAGCTCTTGCAACTGCTGAATCATCCATTCCTGCTTTGGAAACCCAAAACACGAATAGACCAGATCCGGCCTGGCTGCGGCGATTCGCTCCTTTATCGCCGCCACCATCTCGGGATCCTTTTCAAATCCCATTGGCGGAGACAGAATGCCGGCGATCTTCAGCCTCGGATTCGCGCTGGTCATCAGCTCCGCCGCCTTTTCTCCTGCGCCCGGATTTCCACCGAGAAGAAAAATCGATGCGCCGACCGCCGCCGCCGCCGCCGTCAAGCTCCAGATTAATTCCGAACCCGCCACACGTCCTGGCAGCGGAGTACCTTGTAGTTTGCTAGCCCATACCAACGGCATCCCATCTGCGAGCAGCAGCGTCGCCTCGGCAGCGATCGACTTCTTGAGATCGGGCCGGCCGTACAGAATGCGCAACTGATCCAGATTGGGTGTTACCACCCAGCCGCCGTGCCCGTCGCGCCAATCGGCAATGATCTGGTCCACGACTTGTTTCTCGGTAAGCGCATCAATCGGGACGCCCATTAGAGAAATTCGGGCGCCGTGAGCCTCCCGCTTTTCGTTGCTAACAGGCTTGACGATCTCTTGGGGCGCGGCGCAGCGAAACCCCGGCCTTCGGAAATTGCTCAGACCTTCCGACCGCGGTCGCGATGACCGAGGCGCAACGGTTCCGGCCCATTTCGCGGGTTCCGGTTCTCCCGTTTCTGGACGACTGTGCGTCATCGACGTCTCACTACTTATCGATGGCTCACTACTTGGAGAAAATCTCATCCGCTGCCAAGCCTTCTCGTCGATTCTTCCGATCGCTGGATTTGCTGGATTCCGCGTCGCGGCAGAATCCGGGCCGGGATTCCGACCGCCACGGAGTTCGAGGGAACGTCCTTGATTACGACTGCATTGGCGCCGATCACGACGTCGTCGCCAACCGTAATTCCCCCCAGTAATTTCGCGCCGGCTCCAATATCCACTCGATTCCCGATGAACGGTGAGCCGCGCCGCCCGGTAGTCCTCAAGCCAACCGTGACTCCATTGCGGATTAATACGTCGTCACCGAAAACCGCGTCTCCACTGACAATGATTCCGCCGAAATGCTCGATCTTGAATCTTCGCCCAATTTTCGTTTCGCAGGGCAACTCGATCCCCGTGACGATTTGGATAAACGCGAATAGCAACTTGTACAAAAACGAGAACGGCATCCGGATAACTCGGCGCTTGATGCCGTACCGCCATCGGCCGAATCGATAGACGACCATCACCCAGAGGCCTTGACGCCACGGATTGCGCTCGTGTGTTAACCAATCTTCTCGCAGGTTTTCGAACATGAATTGTCTGCCGTCATCCGATCGTGAGCGCGGCCGTTCCACTCCCGGCCCAGCAGTTTTGCCCGTTTTTCCAAACCGTCATGTGTGTCAGTACACCTTCATCGGAACCAGGTTGGGCAGATGCACGCTCCCTGCAAATCATTGACAGCCGCGTTAATTGAGCAAATTGGGTGGTTTATTAACTTTAGTGATGTTTGAAATGGTTTAGAATTGAATATTTATAGTCGTCTCTTCGCTGTCGGCCTCTAATAAGCCTAAACAGCACTACTAAGAATTTAACGACAAACGGTGACGGGAATCAATAGGTAAAGGTGGGTAAAGCCAAATTCAGCAAAGAAGAAGTCAGTAGAACTCAGAGTAACAGAAGATTACGCCCCCGGCTTGCCACAGACGAAAACAAGGATATGCTCTCGTTTGCAAACCCTTGTTTGCCCGCGCGAAAGCGGCTAATTTCCGGCGACGATCTTCTACCGCACTAGATGGCGAGCGAATTCAGACACACCCGCCTGCCACGGAGGCAACTCGATGTAGGGTTTCTGTACACTCTTGAGGACCGAATAGGAGGGGCGGCGCGCCGCCGCTGGAAATTCCCGATGGGATACAGGAATCACTCGAGTCGAAATTCCGAGACGGGTAAACAACTCGTTGACGAGTTCCCAGCGCGAGGCCCCGCCCTGTCCCGCCAAATGGTAGGTTCCATACGCCTGAGTTTCGATCAACTGGCCGAGGCTTCGGGCCAGGTGCGGCACGTAAGTCGGCGATCCGATTTGATCACTCGCCACTTTGATCGAGAGCCGGTCGGCCATCCCAGACATTGATAATAGAAAATTCCTGCCGCTTTCCCAGAATAGCCACGCCGTCCGCACGATATAGTGCTTCGAATTCAACGAGCGGACAGCATTTTCGCCCGCCAGTTTGCTGGCTCCGTAAACTGAGAGCGGGCTGGGTACATCGAATTCGTGATAAGGGCGCTGGCTGCCGCCGTCGAATACGTAATCGGTCGAAACATGCAGAACCGGTATTCCGTGCGCCGCGCTCGCGACTGCAAGATTGCGCGGGCCGAGAGCGTTGACGGCATAGGCTTCCGCGATGCGCGACTCAGCCCCGTCCACATCGTTAAAGGCCGACGCGTTGACGACGATGTCAGGGAGATGGCCATTGATCGCCTCGCGAACCTGGTCAAGTTCCGTGATGTCGAGAGCACGGTGATCGAGTGCAACCACTTCATGCTGCCGACACGCTACCATCAGGCACTGACCCAATTGCCCGCCCGCGCCAGTGAGCAGGATCTTCATGCGTTTGCCTCTCCAGTCGTGGGCAGTAGATCGATTTGCTCCCTCAGCGTGCGCGCTGCGCTGTCCTTGGGGGAGAGGATCGGCACCGCAACCGGCCACGCAATCCCGATCGACGGATCGTTCCAGATGATGCGCATTTCGTCTTCAGGATCGTAGTAGTCGGTGCATTTGTACTCGATCTCCGCAAAATCGCTGATTACGCAGATCCCGTGGGCATAACCCGCCGGAACGTACAGTTCGCGGAAATTCTCGGCCGACAACTCCAACGATATCCATTGCAGATAGGTGCTCGAACCGCGTCGAATATCCACCACGACATCGATGATCGCGCCCGCCAGCGCCCGTACCAGTTTTGCCTGAGGATGGCGCCGCTGCGCGTGCAGGCCGCGAATCGTGCCGCGGACCGAACGCGAATGATTATCCTGGACAAAACGTGCCTCGATGCCACCCTGGCGATACTTGTCCTCGCGATAGGTTTCCAGGAAAAAGCCGCGCCCGTCATGAAACACGTCCGGCTCGACGATCGTTACTCCCGCGAGTCTGGTCGGCAGAAACTTCATGACATCACTGTTCCTGCGCGCCGATACGCATCAGGTATTGGCCGTATCCGCTTTTGCCCATCGATTCAGCGATCCGCACCATATCGGCGGTCGTTATATACCCCATTCGCCATGCGATCTCCTCGATGCAGGCAACCTGCAATCCCTGCCGTTCTTCAATCGCCTGAATGAAGTTGGAAGCCTGCAGCAGAGCGTCCTGCGTGCCCGTGTCGAGCCAGGCGATGCCGCGGCCCAGCTTCTCCACTCGCAGCCGCCGATCGCGCAAATAGTGGCGGTTGATATCGGTTATTTCCAATTCGCCGCGCGACGATGGCTTCAGCTCCGCGGCAATTGCGCTTACCGAATTGTCGTAAAAGTACAATCCTGTGACGGCGTAAGAGGACTTGGGGTGCTGCGGCTTTTCCACCAGGTCATGCGGCCTGCCCTGGTCGTCGAAATCCACGACACCATAACGCTCCGGATCCTTCACCCAATACCCGAAAACGGTCGCGCCTTCCGCATATTCGGTTGCGCCGCGCAGTATTTCTGCGAGCCCGTGACCGTAGAAGATATTATCGCCCAGCGCGAGCGCAACATTGGCGTCGCCGATAAATTCCCGGCCAATCAGGAACGCCTGCGCGATTCCGGCGGGTTCCGGCTGCGCGGCGTACTCGAACCGAACCCCCCACTCCTCGCCGGTGCCAAGCAGCCGCCGGAACGCTTCCTGCTCGTGCGGCGTGTTGATCACGAGAATCTCTCGGATCCCCGCCATCATCAGCGTTGCCAGGGGGTAGTAAATCATTGGCTTGTCGTAGATCGGCAGAAGTTGCTTTGAAACTGCCCGCGTTATTGGATAAAGCCGCGTGCCGGATCCGCCGGCCAAAATGATTCCCTTCCAGGTCACTCGAAGTATCTCCCGTGCGTCGTCGGTCTGGTCCTTGGTCCTTTTAAATGCGACTGAGTTCCGACGTACCAGATAACGATCGCACGCCGAATTCCGCGTTCATAGCCAGAATTCGCATCTGCTCGCTCCTGCAAACCACTCGCTGAATGTGCTGACAATAAACCATTATCAGACGTCTAATACTAGAATTACATGCCAATAGTTAAAAAATCAACAATTTTCATCTCACAACTCAAAAGAGTGTTCGCCTCTCCGCTTCCACAGCGAATTGCCTCGTGAAATCGAATCTCTCAGCAATAGCGGTAAGCCCAACGTCATCCGCGACCTGCTCGCGGGTCGCTTGCAAGGTGGCTGCCCCCATACCCTGCTGGACTTGCTTTCTGCCAATCTCATTTGGAAATTCTGACGCCGGCGTGATGAAATGTGGTCGCGGCCCGGCTCGGATGGGTCGCGCGCTATCGAGAGGAGACGCCGATGTCCAAGTGGTACGAGGCCATCACGCCCGAAATCGAGAAATTCATTGCCGCGCAGATGATGTTCTTCGTTGCGACCGCTCCCAATTCGGGACGGATCAATCTTTCTCCCAAAGGGATGGACACCTTCCGCGTCCTCAGCGGCAAGCGCGTTATTTACCTTGACATCACCGGGAGCGGCAACGAGACCGCGGCGCATCTGTTCGAGAACGGCCGGATCACGATCATGTTCTGCGCCTTCGATCGCACCGCGCGAATCGTGCGACTTTATGGACGCGGCCGGACGATTCATCCGCGCGACGACAGTTGGCGCGAGTATCTGGCGATGTTCCCCGAAACTCCCGGCGTGCGTCAGATCATGGAAATCGACATCGACTCCGCGATGACCTCGTGCGGCTATGCGGTGCCGCGCCTCGATCACCTTACCGAGCGTGACACGTTGCGCAAGTATTGGGAGAAACGCAGCGAGGCCGACCTCGACGAGTACCATCGCAATAAGAACACGCACAGCATCGACGGCCTGCCGACCGCGATTTTTGCCGATGTCTCGGACGGATCAAAGTAACGGCGCAAAACGATCCACTCGCGCCCAGCGCGCCGATGGATTTGGCCCGGCTTTAGGGGAATCATGGGAATATGATTGACGAAAAGCCCGTTGCGGCCCCCGCCGTATGTCCCGTATCGCATTTCGGGGAGTCCTTCGACGCCTTCGACGCCGAATCCCACGCCTTTTACACTCGTGCGCGTATTGAAGAACCGATTTTCTACAGCCCGCAAATTAACTGCTGGGTCGTCACCCGCTACCGCGATATTCGCGAGGTCCTCCAGGGCGACCCCGAAATCTTTTCCGCCTCCGCCGTTTTGGAACTGCTCAAGCCGTTGTGCCCGGCCGCGATGCAAAAGGCGATCGAGTACGGCCTCGCCGTCAGCCCTACGATTGTCGATGAAGACCCGCCCGGCCATACGCCGCATCGCCAGGCCCTGCGCCGCGGTTTCACCCCGGAGCGCGTCGCCGCGATGGAGTCCCGCACGCGCGAATTGATCACTCAGCGCATCGACGCTTTCGTCAAACGCGGACACGCCGATCTCGTCACCGATCTAATGTTCGAAGTCCCTGCCCTGATTATCCTCGAAATGATGGGGGTGCCGCGCGCCGATCTCACCACGGTGCGCAAGTTCGCCAAACGCCTCGCAGTTTTCGAGTTCGGCCATCCGTCCGATCAGGAACAGATCGAAATCACTGACACGCTCGGCGAATTCTGGACGTACTGCAAACATCACGTCGATCGGCTGATCGAAAATTCCGGCGACGACGCCGTCAGCACTTTTATCGCTGGCATGCGCGAGTCGAGCGCAGGGCAGCCCCTCGACCGCCAGTACCTCACCACTGTCACCTTCTCGATTATTTTTGCGGGACACGAAACCACGACCAATGCTTCTGCCGGATCCTTCCGCGCCTTGCTCGAAAATCGTCCGCAATGGGAAGCGCTATGCGCCGACCCGAGCCTGATCGTCAACGCGGTGGAGGAAAGCCTGCGCTTCTATCCGTCCATCCCGCAATGGCGTCGCATCACCAGGCAACCCGTCAGGCTTGGGGGCGTTGATCTTCCCGCTGGGTCGCGGCTGCTGCTCGCGCTCGGCTCCGGCAGTCGCGATGAGAGCCAGTTCGCCGACGGCGATACCTTTGACATTCGGCGTGAGAATGCCAGCCAGCATCTAGCGTTCGGTTGGGGCCGCCATCACTGTGTCGGCGACGGCCTCGCACGCATGGAAATGCGCGTGGCGCTCGAGGAACTCAGCCGCAGGCTGCCGCATATGCAGCTGGCCGCCGGGCAAAAATGGGAGTTTTCGCCCAACGCGTCGTTTCGCGGACCCGAACACGTGCGCGCCATCTGGGACCCGTCGCGCAACCCGCTCGACGCCGATCGTCCCTGACCGCGGCCGTCCGACGGATCTGGCTGACAGATGGAGCAACGCCGTGCCATCGGCTCTCACGTCTGCGTAATTCTGTGATATGATGCTTGTCAATTCACCATCTTGATGGCACACAGCGCGTCCAAAGAGGGCATCATGTCAGAAACCAACGGTCACAATGGCGCGAGCGGATCGACTCCCAAATTCCGGGTGATTGGCACGCGGCCGATTCGCCACGACGGCGCGGACAAAGTCACCGGACGCGCGAAGTATGGCGCCGACTACACTCTGCCCGGAATGCTGCATGGGAAGATTCTGCGCAGTCCGCATGCCCACGCGCGTATCAAGAAGATCGATTTCTCCGCGGCGCTCAAGCTGCCCGGGGTGTTCGCGATCGTCACCGGTGCGGACTTTCCCGAGGTTGCCAGCAAAAGCGAGATGGTCGGCGAAGGCGCGGTAAATCCTCATTATCTTTCAATGAATATCCTTGCGCGCGACAAGGTGCTTTACGACGGCCACGCCGTTGCCGCGGTCGCCGCGAGCGATCGCCATACTGCGGAGGAAGCGCTGCGCCTGGTCGAAGTCGAGTATGAAATTCTACCGCCGATAATGAAGGTCGAGGACGCGATGCGCGATGATGCGCCGATTATCCTCGAAGATCTCCGCAGCAAGGAAGGCGGTCCCGACAAGCCGACCAATATCGCGAATCATCTGCAGTTCAAACGCGGGGATCTCGACGAGGGCTTCAAGGCGGCGGACTATATCGTGGAGCGTGAGTTCGACACTGCTATGGTCCATCAGGGCTATATCGAGCCGCATAACGCGTTGGGCGTTTACAGCAGCGACGGCCATGCGACCATCTACTGTTCGAGCCAGGGTCCCTTCGCTATCCGATCGCTCACCGCACAAGTACTGAAGATGCCGGAGGGGAGCATCAAGGTGGTGCCGGCCGAAATCGGCGGCGGTTTCGGCGGTAAGTTGACGGCCTATCTCGAACCACTGGCAGTTATGCTCTCGAAGAAGAGCGGGCGGCCGGTGAAACTCGTCATGACGCGAGCCGAAGTCCTGCGTGCGACGGGACCGACTTCGGGGTCTAAGATTCGCTGCAAGATCGGCGCGACCAAGGATGGAAAGATCGTAGCGGCGGAAGTCTGGATGGCCTACGAAGCAGGCGCATTTCCGGGCTCGCCGGTGGCTGCAGGCGCTATGACGATCATCGCGTCGTACAATATTCCGCACCTCCGCATCGACGCGTATGACGTGATCGTCAACCGGCCGAAGACCGCAGCCTATCGCGCGCCGGGCGCCAGCAATGCGGCCTTTGCGTCGGAAACCGTCATCGATGAGCTGGCGGAGCTGTGTGGTATCGATCCGCTGGACTTCCGCATCATGAACGGCGTGACCGAGGGCAGCGCACAGACCGCCGGCCCTCCGTTCAAGCGCATCGGCTTCATCGAGACCTGCGAGGCGATCAAGAACAGCTCGCACTATAAGTCGAAGCTCGAGGGGCCTAACCGCGGACGAGGGGTGGCGGCCGGTTTCTGGTTCAACGCCGGACTGCAGTCGTCTGCGGTCGTCAACATTCATAACGATGGCACCGCCAGTGTCGTCACGGGTTCTGTCGATATCGGCGGATCGCGCGCCTCGATGGCGATGATCACCGCGGAAGTGCTCGGCCTCGAGATAAATGAGGTTCGTCCGCTGGTCGCCGATACCGATTCGATCGGTCACACCGATGTGACCGGCGGCAGCAGAACGACTCTCGCAACCGGTCAGGCGGTGTACGAAGCCGCGCAAGACGTGGTTCGCCAACTGAAGGAACGCGCCGCCAAGCTTTGGGAGAAAAAGCCCAACGAGGTCACTTTCGATGGGCGGGTGTTCAGCGCCGAGGGCGAAGGCATTTCGCCGGTGACCGTGAAGCAGCTCGCTCCCCGGCTGGCTCGCACCGGCGGCCCTGTCGTCGGCCGTGCGACGATTAACCATCGCGGCGTAGGTCCCGGCTTCGCGGTCACGCTGGTCGATATCGAAGTGGATCCCGACACCGGGAAGAGCCAGGTTCTGCGTTGCACGATTGCCCAGGACGCCGGCAAAGCAATTCACCCGAGCTACGTCGAAGGCCAGATGCAGGGCGGCACCGCACAAGGGCTAGGTTGGGCCCTCAATGAGGAATACGTTTACGACGCCAAGGGTAACCTGCGGAACTTCGGACTGCTCGACTATCGGATGCCCACCTGTCTCGATTTGCCGATGATTGAAACCGCTATCGTCGAGGTGCCGAATCCTGGCCATCCCCTCGGAATCCGTGGTGTCGGCGAGGTCTCGATCGTCCCGCCGCCCGCAGCCGCGGCGAATGCGATCTATCGCGCGATCGGCGTTCGGATGACGACGCTACCGATCTCGCCGCCGCGATTGCTCAAGGCGATGATCGATAAGCATCAGCAGGCCGATGCGCAGGCAGCGGCCGCTGATTGAAGCATCGCCACCGTTTAAATCCGCGGCCGTGCGGTTTCGCTGGCCGTTAAAATCCACTAAGGGACCGGCACGTGATAGGCTTTCGAGAGTGAATCACGGACGCATCCCCGCGAACCTATCATTGTTGGGTAAACCATTATGAGCGAAGGAAAAATGAACCAGCGCAAACTAGGTGCTCAAGGACTGGTCGTGTCTGAGTTGGGCCTCGGATGCATGGGGATGTCTGAGTTTTACGGCCCGTGCGATGACGAAGAATCGGTCGCTACGCTGCATCGCGCAGTCGAGCTAGGGATCGATTTTTTCGATACCTCCGACGCGTATGGTCCCTATCACAATGAGGGACTCGTCGGCCGCACGTTCAAGCCGATTCGCGATCGCGTGATTATCGCGACAAAATTCGGCATCGTGCGCCATCCCGACGGCCGCCGCGAAATCAACGGACGCCCTGAGTACGTGCGATCGGCGTGTGACGCCTCGCTCAAGCGGCTGGGTATCGATCAGATCGATCTTTACTACCAGCATCGCGTGGACCGCACCGTGCCGATCGAGGAAACTGTGGGTGCGATGGCGGAACTCATCAAGGCCGGAAAGGTACGCTATCTCGGGCTCTCGGAGGCTTCGGCGAAGACTATCCGGCGGGCCCACGCGACGCATCGGATCAGCGCGGTGCAGTCGGAATATTCGCTCTGGAGCCGCGATATCGAAAACGAAGTACTCCCGACGTTGCGCGAGTTGGGCATCGGCCTGGTCGCGTACAGTCCGCTGGGCCGCGGTTTTTTGAGCGGCGAGTACAAGACTCTCGATGACTTTCCCCAAAACGACTTTCGCCGGCTGAATCCGCGATTTCAGGGCGAGAACTTCAAGCGCAATCTCGAAGTCGTCGAACGGGTTAATCGCATCGCGGCGGAAAAAGGCGTCACGCCGAGCCAGCTGGCCCTCGCTTGGGTTTACGCGCGTGGAGAGGATATCGTGCCGATTCCGGGAACCAAGCGGCGCAAGTATCTCGAGGAAAACGCAGCAGCAGTCACGATTCAACTAAGTGCCGGCGACCTCGCCCGTATCGAGGAAGTCGCGCCTAAGGGCTTCGCCGCAGGTGATCGCTACCCTGACATGAGCGCGGTGGACGTTTGATCGCGCCCACCAATAGAAGGAGAAACCCGTAACATGTCGCTAAGTGCGCGCAATCATTTGAAAGGTAAAGTCACCGAGGTGCTGCTCGGAACTGTGACCGCGTTGATCACGGTGAAGGTCGGCAACAACCTGGTCGAATCGGTAATCACAAAGCGCAGCGCCGAAGAAATGGGTATCAAGAAAGGCGATACCGTTGTCGCGGTGATCAAAGCTACCGAGGTCATGATTCAGAAGGACTGAGCAGGTGTTTCGCCGCCGCGCCGATCGCCTGCGCGCGATGACCGTCTCCCGCGGTTCGGCCGTCCTCATTTTAGCTGCGGTCGTGTTATTCCTCGCTTTTCCGGCGAGATGCCAATCGGCGCCGACCAGCGGCGGCGCTACCGTGCGCATCACTGGGAAAGTCGATAAGCCACTGGTGATGAACGAGGCCGATCTTCAGGCGCTTCCCCATACCAGCTTGGTAGTCACCGACGAAAAGGGCCACCATGTCACCTACGGCGGCGTTCCGGTCGCCGATCTTCTTCGGCAAGCAAAGGTCCCGCTGGGCAAACAACTCAGGGGCCCGCAAATGCGCCTATATGTAATCGTCGAAGCGGCTGACGGATATCAGGCAGTCTTCGCGCTGCCTGAATTCGATCCCGGCTTCACGGACCGCGTGATCATTCTTGCTGACCGTCGTGACGGCAAACCGCTTCCGCCCCCGGAAGGGCCTTTTCGCCTCGTCGTCGCGGGCGAGAAGCGCCGCGCGCGCTGGGTGCGTGAGGTGACTACCCTCGGCGTGGAACAAGCTCCTTAGCGACGGCTTGAGGCTTTCTCAGCGGGTTAGGTTAAGGCGTTGCATAGGTCGTGGTAGTGGTCTGCTTTTGCATCGTACTGCCGTCCGGGTCACTGGTTACAGTTGTCGTGGTTTCTTGGGGAGACGCATAGGAAACCGGCTCCGACGAGGTCTGCTGCACGGTGCCGTTGTTATACCGGGTCGTCGTGGTTGTGCCAGAAGAGGCGACCGGCGTTAACGCTGCCGGATCGGTAGTGTCATACTGCCTTGTCGTAGTAGTTTCTGTCACATGAGTAGTGGGCGCACAGCCCGCTATTCCGACCATCGCAGCACCGGCGCAAATCGCTGCTAGGAAATTGAAAGCGTATTTCGTCATTGTATCTCCCATTTTCAATACTCGCCTTAATAAGGTTGGAGCCGAACTTCCCGGCTTCAGTAGATCGACTTCAAAATGTGAGTGGAGGTCGAGAAAGCATTTTGAAGGGCTACTACTTCGTTTTACTCGCTTGGCGATCGGGATACATTGCGAAGGATCCGAATAGCGCCGCTTTTGTGCCTGGGAGAACAAGCGGAAACTCTTACTAGTTCTTGAGATAACAAGTCCAGGTCGGTGTCCACTCAATTCATCGACCATGCGGAGCCTGGCGGCAAACAGCGATCGTGACTTTGAGCGGAAGTGGGATACCTGTAGGTTCGCGTCTCCAGCGATCGCGCCGCGATGCGATTTGCAGCGCCCGCAATGCGTGCTTCAATGGATTCCGTTGGTAGCGGTTCGGGCGTCGAGCCGAGCGCACGATTGGAGCGAAGCGGAACGAGCAAAGGGGTCTGCGACGTGCGCACAATACGACTCTGAGCGTGGAGCATATGGCCAAGATCTCATATCGCGTACGGCCCGAGACCGCAGTCCTCAATAAAGGCTTCGACCCGACGCTCTCAGTTGGCTCCGCGCGGCCTCCCGTTTATCGGAGCTCGACGTTTGTCTTTCCAAGTCCTGAAGCCGCCGAGCGGGCCTTCGGAATCGTCCTGGGAAAGATCTCGCCGGTCGGGGAAGATCGGCCCGACCTGATTTACGCGCGGCTCAATCATCCCAACGCCGAGATCCTCGAGGAACAATTGGTGCCCCTGGAACGAGGTGCGAATTCCGCTGCGGTATTTAATTCCGGGATGGCCGCGATCGTAACGGTGATGCTCTCATTCCTGGAGCGCGGCGGTTCTCTGATTTACACCCAGCCGTTGTATGGTGGAACTCAGCACCTGATTCATCAGGTAATCGAGCCGCTCGGGTTCGCAACGCAGGCGGTGCCGGCCGGCGATGCGCGAGCCTTGAGTGAGGCAATCGCTCATACCGAAAATCCGCGGCTGGTGCTGATCGAGACTCCCGCAAACCCCACCCTGATGATGAGCGATATCGCCCAAGCCGCCGACGCCGTCCGCCAACACCAGAAGCGGCCGCTGCTCGCGGTCGATAACACGTTGCTGGGACCGACCTTCCAACATCCGCTCAATCTCGGCGCCGACCTGGTTATCTATTCCGCGACCAAATTTCTTGGCGGATTCAGCGACCTTCTCGCCGGAGCGATTCTCGCGGCCGATCCGGAATTGATTCAGACGCTCACTGGAATGCGTGCGCTGTTGGGCAACATCCTGCAAGCCGATGAGTGCTGGATCCTGGACTCGCGGCTCTCGACCGTGGCCTTGCGCATGAACCGTCAGAGCAAAAATGCGCAGCGGATCGCCGAACAACTGGCGAAGCATCCTAATGTCCGCCGCGTGATCTATCCGTCATTGTTCATCGACCCCGAACAGATCAGGATTCGCGACGCTCAGACGGATTATCCCGGTTCGCTTTTGTCGCTTGAAGTGAAGAACGGCAAGACCGGCGCGTTTGAATTCCTGCGCCATCTCAATATCGCGAAGAACGCGGTGAGCCTGGGTGCGGTCGAATCCCTCGTATGTCATCCGATGACGACCACCCATAGCGAGCTTTCCGCAAAAGAATTCGAGGCGGCCGGCATCACCGAGTCGCTGGTGCGAATTTCCGTGGGTACCGAACACTGGCGCGACCTGCTCGACGAGTTTTCGAGGGCGCTCGACCAGATCCAGCCTTCATGATCGATCGCGACGGTCAGTTGGCCCTCACCTCATCGGTCCAAACCCTGAAACTGACGAGCGTGTTCGGTCCGAAGGTCGTCGCGATCGCGACATCGGTCGCATCGCGGCCCATCGCCATCAGAATTCGTCCAATCCGTGGCTGATTGTTACGCGGGTCGAAAGTGTACCAGCGTCCTCCGAGATAGGCCTCGAACCAGGCCGCAAAGTCCATCGGATCAGGAACCGGCGGTATTCCGATGTCGCCGAGATAACCAGTGCAGTAGCGCGCCGGGATGTTCATCGATCGGCACAACGTGATCGCCAGATGCGCGAAATCGCGGCAGACACCCCTTCTCTCCTCGAATGCTTCCCAGGCCGTTCTGGTATTGCGCGCGTGCTGATATCCGAACGAGATATGGTTATGCACGAAATCGCAAATCGCCTGCACCCTGCCCCATCCCGGTTGAATATGACCGAACAGATTCCAGGCTACGTTGGTAAATTTCTCAGTCTCGCAATAGCGGCTCCCCAAAAGGAAAACCAGCGCATCTTCGGGTAATTCCTCGATGGAATGCTGTTGCGCGTAAGGGGCGATTGTATCGGGCTCACCGGAATCTCTGACCACGGCGGTGTTCGTTATCTTGAGTTGCCCGGGCGGAGCGACGAGACGCGTGCACCAGTTGCCGTAGCGATCGCGATAAGCCGAAAGAGGAACAGACGGGTTGGTCGTCAGGCGATCCGGGGTGAGGATGTCCGACGCGCGCGAATAGTGGATGTTTAACACCAGCATCATCGGCGTCGGTTGAGGACAGTCGTAAATTATTTCGTAACCTACTTTGATTTCCAATGGAGATCTCCTTGGGAGGTCAGCGACCGTACCTCTCGATCGTGTCAGCCGCATCCGAAACATACTCGTACCCGTGCTGATCGACGCCGGCTTCGTCTCACTGTTCTGCACCGCGCTTCTGCTGAAATGCGCTGTGTTCCGAAACTTAGGCCCCGGCCATCGCAGGAAATCTGTCACCAGTGCGAAGTTTTCATCCGGCCGTCCGCGGCGCGAATTTGCCGCTGGCTTTTTCCGCTTCGGCGGCCTCGCCGGTGGTGACATCAACCTCGACGCTCATGCCCAGGTAGTCGGACCGAACGCCGATCCAGGTACCGTGGAGAGGTATTGCCTGGCGAGGATCGCGCACCACTGAGACCCGTATGAGATCGCGATTTCCCAATATTCCATTGGATGGATCGAAGTCCACCCAACCGGGTCCGGGGAGATAAACCTGGGCCCACGCGTGCGTGTTGCCGCCACCCACGTGACGCTCGTTACTATCTCGCGGGATATACAGATAGCCGGACACGAATCGCGCAGCCATTCCCAGGGACCGGACCGCCTCGATCATCAGGACCGCCAGATCACGACAGCTTCCGCTTCTAAGTTTGAGCGTTTCGAGCGGTGTTTGAATGCCCTTTTCGTCCCTGCGTATGTGCCTGAAAATCCGTTTGATCTCGTAAGTGAGATTGATCAGAAACTCGCGCGTCTCGGTCGATTGATCGTCCTGCAAAAATGTCCGTGTCCACTGCTCCACAAGGCAATCCGGATCATCCGACTGACGCTCTATGAAACGGACCAGGTCCGGCATCTCTTCGGCGCTGTACATGAATGGACAGAACCGGGCATATTCTTCGATATCCAGCTCTTCAATGTCAGTAGGAAAGTGCTCCAGCCGAACTGTGCTCTCGAACCTCAGCTGTCTCGCGCGGCCGGTAAAGTGCGCGATGTCTATACGGTTGCCAAAAACATCCTGCCTTTGGCGAATACTCTTTGGTTTCGGGCTAATCACGAGCTCCGCGGTGACCTGTCTCTGATCGTGGCTATCGAGTGGACGCAGTCTCATCCAGTGATCGCCGAAAGCAACCGGGCGCCGGTATTTGTAGGTCGTGATATGCCTGATGAACAGCGTGGACATCGCGACCCTCTGATCAACGTTCAGTGTTGTGTTACCTACGATACAACTTTTGCGGCGGCGACCGAAACGCATCGTTTGACTCGGAATGAATGGGTGCTGAGAATACCGAGGCTCCAGCCAATAACCAACCGAGATGAATAGCCCCGCGACATCCCTATTAGCCGCCGATGAACCGCACCCTTTCTCGGTTACCAATGAGGGTGGAAGTTCGCCGTTCCTGATTGTCGCCGACCACGCCGGGAAATATCTGCCGCAGCGGCTGCAAATGCTCGGGCTTGCGGAAGCGGAACGCGAGCGTCACATCGCGTGGGATATTGGCGCGGGCGCGGTCGCCTGTATGCTTGGGGACGCGCTTGATGCGGTGGTCATCCGGCAGAATTATTCCCGGCTCGTGATTGACTGCAACCGCACCCCCGGTTACGCAACGTCGATCATTGAGATGAGCGAATTTACGCCTGTTCCGGGTAATATCGGGCTATCCAAAGATCAGATGGAGCAACGGGCGCGAGAGATATTTCATCCCTACCACGACCGCATCGCCAGCGAACTGGATCGGCGGCAACAGGCCGGACAGGCGGCAGTGCTGATCGCGATGCACAGCTTTACGCCGGTATTCAAGGCTGAGGCGCGGCCCTGGCACGTCGGGATGCTCTACAATCGTGATCCGCGTCTAGCCAGGAAATTGATCGCTCTCCTGGGCCATGAGCCGGAAATTCTCGTGGGCGATAACGAACCTTACAGCATGAGCGACGCGACGGACTATACCGTTCCCGTTCACGGCGAGCGGCGCAATTTGTTGCATGTGGAGATCGAAATTCGCCAGGACCTTATCGCCGATGAAGCGGGCCAGCGGAAGTGGGCACAAATGTTCGCGCGTCTGCTGCCCCAGGCGGTTCTTTAAGGAACACACGACCGAGATCCATCTTTACTTGGGAAACGCGATCAGCCAGCCTCCTTTCGCGAGCGATTCGAATTCAGCATGCCATCCATAAGCGATCTCGTTAACACCTTCCTGCTGGTTTACGCTGGATTGTTTCCGATCGTGAATCCGATCGGCGTCGCGCCAATTTTCCTCGGGCTGACGCGGCAGTGTACCGGCAGGGAATGCGGCGGACTCTCACGGCGCGTTGCCCTCAACTGTTTTTTCCTGCTCCTCGGCTCGCTCCTCATCGGCTCCTACGTGCTCGAATTCTTCGGCATCACGCTGCCTATCGTGCGCGTCGCCGGAGGACTCGTCGTCACTGCGACAGGGTGGAATCTTCTCCAGCAGGGCGCTGGAGCAAACGATGGGCGGGGGGCAGGCCATGGACCGGTGCCGGCGACTGACTCGTTCTATCCGCTAACCATGCCGATCACCGTGGGCCCAGGATCGATCGCAGTTGCGATCACTCTCGGTAGCCAGCGGCCGCGGGGGATTCCACTGATCCGCGTCGCCATGCTCGGCGGCGCTGCCATCGCCGGACTCGTCGCCATCGCCGCAACCATATTCGTGTGCTTTCGATTTGCCGACAACCTCGTAAGGGTCTTCGGCGAGCACGGCACTAACGTAATGGTGCGGCTATCCGCCTTTATCCTGCTCTGCATCGGGATCGAGATTATCTTCAACGGCTACACCGCCCTCACCCACGTTGGCGGCTAGGTCGGAAGGCTCGATCGCGTTCAGTAGGTCAAAGAGGCGCTTGCATCGCCCGTCAGCGCGGCTCAGCTTTGTACGTGCACAGGAGGAACGCGTGTCACTTCACAAAAAACATGATCTTGGCAAAAAGAAGTTAGACGTCATCAATGCTTCCGGCGATCCTTCTACTGCGGTTCCCAAGTACAAAATTCCCAAGGCAGAGCGCTCGCCTCGCAGCGCCTATGCACTAATCCATGACGAGCTGATGCTCGACGGCAATTCCCGGCAAAACCTCGCGACATTTTGCACCACCTGGATGGAGCCCGAGGTGCAAACGCTGATGGCCGAGTGCATGGACAAAAACATGTGCGACAAGGATGAATATCCGCAAACCGCCGAGATCGAGAGTCGATGCGTCCATATCCTCGCCGATTTATGGAATTCGCCTGCCGCGGCAGACACCATCGGTTGTTCCACCACCGGCTCGAGCGAAGCCGCGATGCTCGGTGGCTTGGCGGCGAAATGGCGCTGGAGAGCCCGGATGCGGGCCCAGGGCAAACCCATTGACAAGCCGAATCTGGTTTGCGGCGCGGTTCAAGTCTGCTGGCACAAATTCGGCCGTTACTTTGACGTCGAGGTGCGCGAGGTCCCGGTCGAGGGCGATCGTTTCCTGATGGGTCCTGAACAGGTGCTGGCTCGTTGCGACGAAAACACGATCATGGTCGTACCTACGCTCGGCGTTACGATGTGCTGTCAGTACGAACCGGTGCAGGCCATCGCACAAGCTCTGGACCATCTTGAAAAGACCACCGGGCTCGACATCCCTTTACACATAGATGCAGCTAGCGGGGGCTTCCTGGCACCCTTTTGCGATCCCGACCTGATCTGGGATTTTCGGTTGCCAAGAGTCAAATCAATTAATACGTCCGGGCACAAGTTTGGACTGGCTCCGCTGGGCGTGGGTTGGGTGGTCTGGCGCGACCTGGCGGACCTTCCGGAAGATCTGATTTTCCACGTCAACTACCTGGGCGGCGATATGCCGACTTTCGCGTTGAACTTTTCACGGCCCGCCGGTCAAATCGTCTGTCAATATTACAATTTCCTCCGACTGGGTCTCGAAGGTTACCGGAAGATTCAGGACGCCTGCTATCACATCGCCCAGCACCTGTCGGCCGAGATAGCCAAGATGGGTCCCTTTAGCGTCATTCACGACGGGCACGGGGGAATTCCTGCGGTCTGCTGGACGCTCCGGAACGACGCCACTCACGACTTCACTCTTTACGACCTTTCCGATCGCCTGCGCGCGCGCGGTTGGCAAGTGCCCGCCTACTCGATGCCGCCGAACCGTGAGGACCTGGTGATCCAGCGCATCCTGGTGCGCCACGGCGTGAGCCGCGATCTGGCTGACCTCTTATTGGAGGACATCCGCCGATCGTTGGCGCTTTTCAAGAACCATCCGGTCTCTCAGCCGCTTACGGAAAGTGAAGCAGGCGGCTACAACCACAATTGATCTCGGCGTCCCAAGCGACCGCAGATTTCCCCGCCGGCTTCGTCAATATAGTCTCTGGAGCCGACGGGTACTCAAATACTCAGGTGGGAACGATCCACCCTTTACCGTAGGAGTTCATAGGCAAAATCAATCACCCCGGTTTTGCCACAACTGTGCGAATATGATGCAATTTGTGGCATGCACAAGCACATCAGCAAACATCCCGAAACGCAGAACCTCGCCAGCGACGTAGTTCACTATCGCGAATACAAAATTCTGCTCCAACCCGAACGGTTTACGAGCAAGAGCGGCTTTATCGAATTTTGGACAACCGCAACCAAAACTCTTAAGAGGCTTGGGCTCAAGGTTGATATCGACCGCAACGCGTTCGACAGCCAGGTTCGCGAGGTGCTCTTCTATGACACTCCGGCTTTTGACCTCTACAACAATCACTTCATCCTGCGTAAGCGCACCTTCTATGATCAAGGATGGCCCCGACCGGATCATGAGCTGACCTTCAAATTCCGCGCCCCGGACCTGGTAGCCGCGGCCGAGGTTGATGTGCGTCCGCAACTGGGAGGACACGAGCAGATAAAATTCAAAGAGGAACTATTACTCGCCCGTGACCGTCTGGGCGGGATGCGCAGCGTTTACTCCCACGGATGCGTGCTGATATCGCCTGAAATTGAACTCGAACGCGGCATCGAGGATATTGCCCGCGCGTTCCCGACGCTCAAGAAGATCAACGTAAAACCTCGAACCAAGATGGCATTGGTCAACAACGTCGCGGTCGAGGAAGTGCAGAACACGATGGGTGTCATCCGCTTCGGGCATCACTTCAAGGGCAAAACCACGATCGCGATATGGCGGAGCCGCGCGCTCGAGCGATCGCTCTCGGGCGAGTTCGCCTTCCAATGCAAATTCGACCGGCTTGATGAGGTCAACAAGGAATCCCTCGAGCTTTCGGAACAGTTCTACAAAGAGGTGCAGCTCGACTGCGCGGAGTGGATCAAGCTTGGCACCACCAAGACTGCGATGGTGTATGGCCTTGGCGAGAGCCAACACCTCAAAAACTTCGAGTGAGATCCGAACGGCCCCCTCTACGGGCCAAGGTGAGCCATAGCATTGCGCAGCGGCAGATCGGAAATGCGCACCAGCCCCCCGAACGGACGATCGAGCTCGAGGATGAGAAAGATCGCGCCGGCAACCGAAAGTGCACAAAGGAACAAGGCAGCTATCACGGTAGCATTGGGAGGCGCGAACAGGCCGAAGCTGAGAAAGATGATGGTCACCCAAAACACCAGCAACACCAGGAACGGCATTGGAATCGAACTGCCTCTCTGCTCCGAAAGCAGCCAACGCGTCTGACCTAGATCGACGCTCATTTTTTGCGCTTCGAGCTTGATCGAGCGCTGCACATCAGTCTGTGGGGACAGTTGCTGCAGGTTGTCATAGAAGCTTTCACCGAGCATAGCAGTCGGCTCCAACTCCGCGGCGCTCGTCCGGTCGTTCACCCAGATCTGATCGTGCATTTCTGCCACATAGCGCCGCAATAGATCACGTGCTCCCTTAGTTTCCGGTCCATAATGCGCGAGTCCGCGATCGAGCAGGATAATGGTGGCGGAAAGCTGTGTGAGTTCGTTTCTCTGCGCGTCGTAGGAACTCTTGGCCGAGGCGATCAGCAAAGCAAGAACCAGCGCCGACATCGTGGCCGTAAGACCCATCGCCAGCTTGATCACCTCTTTTGAATCCGTGCTCAAATGGTGCTCAGGCAGAATTCGGCGAAGCGCCATCCCGATCAGCGCGCCTCCAAAGACGCAGGCAAATGCGACGCAACCAATGGCAGCCGGAGTCATAACCAGTTGCTCCGCGCCTGATCTTGCGACCCACCATCATCGGGCACCCGCGTAATCGCTCGTGTCATTGGTACTAACATTGGAACTCGGCTGGGCAGGATGCGGCTCGGTTCAAGTGTGCATTTCGGCGCCCTTGCACATTCCGATCGGTCCTCAAGACTAATGCGCCATTCGCCTGGCCCAGAAATCAGGATACAGCAGCGATAATCCAAATGTGATCGTATAGCTGGGAGCAGGACCATCGTGTGAAACGTTCCAGGCCGGCTCCACGAAACAGTTGACGATCTGTGGACCGATTTTGAAGACCCGGCCGGCGCCAAGATCGAGCGGCAAAAACTGTTTGCCCGTCTCCCAGTCGAATATAAATTGTGGCTCCGACCTCACATACCAGCCTTTGCCGACCTGATAAGAAATGAAGGGCTGCAAAACCATTTCGTTGATTGAAGCACGAGTGTCGTCTCCTGCGAATGAAATGGGATTTTGCGCAAGCACTCCGAACAGCCATTTTTCCGGTGTGAACGCGGCGGCGGCCGCCGGTCCTGCCTGCCATTTGCCTTGACCTGTCTTTCTGGTGTTAGCCGTGGGAAATACGAAAGTGGGGCCAACTCCGAACAGCAGGCGATGCCCCGCATCAAGTACTCCAAGGTCAACGAAGCGCACGTCTCCAAACGCCGTCAAATCGCCATTAGGCAGGGGCAGTGTCGCGGCTACCGGGATGGTCAGCAACGATAATTGGGGAAGAGGCAGCAGCCGATACTCAGGAAGAGGCATGGTGATCGCAATCGAGAAAGCATTGCCTTGTCCATGCAATCCGCCCTGGAAAGCTGGAGCGTATGCATCTTGCAATCTGATCTGGAAGACACTGGAAATTGGCGCGTTAGCTTGATTGACGAGATTGGTCTGCGCCTGGCTCGCCGCATTTCCACCATCGGCAAACGCCTCGTGCGGGCCCATCGCGCGCATCACCAGCAGCGCAACCAGCATGGTTATTGCGCGACAGCTCAAGTCCCGTACATTCCACCGAGGATAGCGCACCGATCACCTCGGATGCAGTGAGAGGCACTCGGGGAAGGCCTCGCGTAACGAGACCTTCCCTCTGATCTACTTAAAGCGATCCTACTGAGTAACGAAAGGAACCTCGTTCAGGTAAACAGACGCGCTCGCAGCGTGCAGCTTGGACTCTACCAGCCATGCCTGCAGTGCGACGCCCCCCGGCAGATTCTTTTCGAGCTTGCCAATATATGCGGCGAGATTCTCGTTGCGCTCGCGCTGCAGCATCATTCCCTTATTGAGCAACTCCCGCGCCTGCGGCCCAGACAGTACTTGTCCGCTGGACTGGCCGGCGAGATAGGCCTTAATCAAGTCGCGATAACCATGATCGATTTTGAACAAGCGCTCCTGATATGGAACGTAGATGTCGATAAACTTGTTCTTCAGGACATCGTCTGCGAAGTGCATGTTCGTCACGACGTCTTCCTGTCGTCTGTCTTCGCGTTCTTCATGCACTTCAGTATGAAGCTGTTGTGCGTAGGCCGTAGCCGACCACATCGGCACCGCCAGGGCCATTGTCATCAAAATTCTGAACAGAACGTTTTTCACCGTGCATCCCCCCTTAATCCTCTTTCCTCTGACCTGTCAGCTCCGAAGGTATCACGATACGACACCCAAAAGCTCCTATTCTTATATTGTACTTTGGTCCTATACGCAGAACTCTTTATCCCCGACAACCGCGTGACGCACGATACGCCACGATGACATCGGCAAAGCTTTTTATTTGGATGTAGCTAGTCTTTTGCCTCCGGCTGATCCGCATCCTGTTCACGGTTTTGATCTTCTGTCTGCTGAATCGAAGATTGGTTCATCTGCATTCCCACCAGCCGCGCAACCAGTATCGCCAGGTAAAACTGACCCGCGATTCCTTCGGATACTGCCGCATATCGCGCTTGCAGCGTCGCTGGAGTTATATCGCCATATCCGACCGTCGCAAGGGTGGTAAGACTGAAGTAGATGAGGACCGGAGTGACTTGCTGGCCCGACGGAGCCGGAGCACCGCCAAAGTTGAATGCTTGCGGTTGAAGGTCAAATAGTAAGATGTAGAAAAGCCCCCAGGTCAGTCCCAGTAACAAGTAAACCGACACCGACATGCTGATGCTTTCGCGCGTGATTCTTTTTTGTTTCAGGACACCGCGCAACTCGGTAAGCGTGACGTAAGCAAAAAATGACAGCCAGGAGATCCCGCCGATCGTAGCTAGTTGGTGGCTTGGTGAAACGATTATGGCAAGGCGCAAAGCAATCGCGATGATTGCGAGTACCCAGCCTACGACCGCACGGTGCTTGCGCTGCTTGAGTAGCAGCTCTCGATCCCCTACCAACTCGTCAACTTGAATGGTATAGAGCGCAACCATCAGCACCAGCATTATCGCGATGCTGTAAAGGGCGGGCCCGGCGCCGGTACTACTGACCAACGGACGCACCGCTAACAAAGTTATGATCGCTACCAATAGCGCGGTGTGTCTGTACGGACGGAGCCGATCACCGATCTCCGCACGCGCTAGAGTCAAGGTGCGGCCGTCCGTTGGCATACGAGCATGACTCTGAGGCTAGCGCTGCCTTTCGGCTTCCTCTCGTATTACGGTCGAAATGTCCCCGCTCATCCGGGCTAGCGCGAGGCTGTGGGCGGCTGCCAACGCATCGAAGCCATCGCCCTGCAGGGGCTCTCGCGCGACGGTGCGGCCCGAGCGGCTAACCCCGCTCGCGATCTGACTCACTACCCACACCGCGTCAAGCACAGCCGCCTGCCCCTTGATCGACTGGAACCCCTGCACGTCGATCGTGACCCGGTAATCCGCGCTGAAGTTCGCCAGCGGCCACGTCGCCACGTTGGGCGTATCGAGCAGCGTCGATAAGTTGCCCGCAACCACCCGCGCGATGCTGTCATTCAGCGGCGCCGCCCAGCGGTTGAACTCGTCAATCTCGACCCGGTTTGGTGCGACCTCAACTACGATCTGCGGCTGATCGTCCGCCGCCGGGATACTCACCGGGCCCACCATGACAGCCGTATGCGCCGCTGGCGCACCTCCCGCTGCGGCAACGGATTGCAGCGTATAGAATCGCGCGGGCGCCGTCGTGCCACATCCCGCGATTGCCACTGCCATCAACCCGATCGAAATCTGACGCACGCTTCGGGCCGCAATCACTTTGCTTCCCCCTTCTTGCCGCGCAGCAGCGCTTCGGGATGCCGCTCGAGATAGTCGCTTAGCACTCGCACCGAACGCGCCGTCCGGCTCACCTCCTGCAAAGTGCTGTCGAGCTGCTGCACCTGCGCTGAATTAGGCGCCGTCAGGTTTCCCGTGTTATCCAGCGTGCCGCGTGCCGTCATCAGTGTTCCTTGTGCAGTCGTTAGCGTTCCACGCGCGGTTACCAGCGTCAGATCGAGGTCGTTGAGCGTCTTCACCAAGCCGTTTCCGATCTGCTCCAACGGCATCTTGTTGAGCTTCGCTATGATGTTGTTGATGCTCGCCTCAGTCGCCTCGAGTTGCCCGGGAACGGTCGGCAAGCGCACCGGCTCATGAGACCAATCCACCGTTCTCGGCGGGGTTCCCGGAAAAGCGTCCAGCGCAACGTACACAGCTCCCGTCAACAGGTTGCCCGTCCGCAGTTGCGCGCGAACACCGTGCGCCACCATCGTGTCAATCAGCCTGTGACGGATCATCTCGAGATCGATCCCCGGCGGCATATCGACGAGATTGACGCCGAGTCTCCGCGGGTCGAGTTGAATCGTCACCGGCGTCGAAAACTCGAAGCTCTTCAGGTTGATTTGCGCGCGTACGTCCGAAACCTCGCCGATTGGAATGCCGCGAAACTCAACTGGCGCACCAGCCGCCAGACCGCGCACGGACTCGTTGAAGATTAGCTCGTAGGTTTGCGGATTTTGCGGCTTCAGCTCGAAGGCCGTTTGCCGGTTGTCGAACAACGTGAAGACGGTATTCTCCTCGGCCGGCGGTTGTACCGGCAGGGTCGGATCGGTCTCGAACGCGATACCGCCAATCAGGATCGACAAAACCGACTGCGTCTGGATCTTCAGGCCGGTCGCCGAAAGCGTCACATCGATCCCGCTCGCATGCCAGAATCGCGTGTTCGGATTCACGTACTGGTCGTAGGGCGCCCGCACGAAGACCTTGACCGTCAGCAACTTCCCGTCGCTGTCGAGCGCATATGATGAAACCTGGCCGACCTGCAGCCGCCGGAAAAAGATCGGAGTGCCGGTGTCCAACGATCCCAGGTCGGGGGTCTTAAGCACGAACAACCGGCCCGGTACCTCACCGGTTATGACCGGCTCTGTCTCGAGGCCCACGAAGTCGTGCGTATGCTCTTGCGAGGTCCCGATTTCGAGTCCGATATAGGCCCCCGAAATGAGCGTGCCGAGTCCCGTCACATTGGCACCCGAAATCCGCGGCCGCACCACCCAGAACTTTGTGTCGGCCGCCAGAAATTCTTCGGTCTTCGGCGCCATCTGCGCCTTGATGATCACGTGCTGGTGGTCCTCCGAGAGCCGAATCGCGGTCACCGTCCCGATCTCTACGCCGTTGTATTGGAGCTTGGTCTTACCCGCTTCCAGGCCCTCGGCCGTCCGGAAGACGATCGTTATCGCAGGCCCCTCGCCCAGGATCCTGGTGACCGCCACCCACACTCCCACCAGCGCCGCCAGGATTGGAATGAACCACACCAGCGACAGCCGCGTGCGACTGCGCGTAAGACCTTTCGATTCAGGCACCGGCGGCAAAGGCCGGTCGCTGTCAGCCATAGACTACCTCTTTCGGAATCGTTGCATCCCAGATGAGGCGCGGATCAAACGACTCCACCGCCAGCATCGTCAGCACCACCACCGCCGCAAAGAAAAGCAGCCCGGGTGCCGGCGACACCGACATCAGCGGCTGAAGTTGGATCAGGGCTGCCGTGAAGGTGTCCACGAACACATCGACCATCGACCAGCGTCCGATGAACTCCACCATCCTGTAGAGCCGCACTCGTTGCCGGCTGTTCTGCACCGATCCCCGTTGCGCACTCACCAGCAGGTAGCCCAGCGCCAGGATCTTCGCACTCGGAATCATGATGCTCGCAACCAGCACGATCAGCGACAGCGGCCATCCAGTCGGCGACCACAGCAAGATCACGCCCTGCAAAATAGTATCGGTCTCGGTGCCGGTGGCCGTGGTCGTTGACAACACCGGCAATAGATTTGCCGGCACGTAGCAAACCGCTGCCGCGATCAGAAATGCCCACGTGCGCTGGATGCTCGCGCGCTTGCGAAATACCAGTTCCTCGTCACAGCGCGGACAGCGTCCTTCTTCTTCGCCGGGCGCAGGACGCGAAAGCAGACCACAGACTTCGCAGCTATGCAGACCTTCCTGCATCGCCGTCGGAAACGGCGTCGCGTCCGCAGCACCCGGACTCACGCCGTCCCCTTTGGCAGCGGTCCCCGCGGCCTCATATGCCGAGTCCCGTCCGCCCATTCGATCTTTTCCCACACTTCCCGCGCATCAAAGCCCGCCTGCATTGCGGCCAGCACGAACACCAGCGCCCCCAATACAAACAACGCCACTCCGGGAATCACCGTCGCGTAATCCGCGATCTTGACCAGTGCGATCAGCACCCCCAGCATCATCACCTCGATCATGCTCCAGGTCCGCGTCGTCGGATAATGGCGCAGCAGTTTTCCTACCCAGCGCGGCGGTGATGCGCGCAGTGCTCCAGCCACGATTCCCAGCATCAAACCAATCTGCAAAGCGGGCGCTATCACTACCGTGAACAGCACCAGCGCCGCGACCATCCCCTGCCCGTCTTGCCACAGGGTCTGCACCCCGCCAAGCACGGTAGTCGAAGCCGAGCGCCCGACGATCGTCAGGCCCAGCATCGGAACGGCATTCGCAACCACGTACAGCAACGCCGCCCCCAGTGCCAGCGCCAAAGTCCGATTCAGTGAGTCATCGCGGCGGCGCCACAGTTCCTTGTCGCAGCGCGGGCACCGCGCAGACCCGCCGGGCGATAGTTGAGGCAACCGCTGGAGCAGATCGCAATGCGAACAACTGATGAGTGAGGCGTCACTCAGCGCCTCGTTGTACGCCGCACCCGTCATCTGGACATTACGATCTAATACGCCTGGGGAGGTGGCGCATAAGTGACCTGGCTGCCGCTATAGTAGGGTTGGTATCCAGCCGGAGGCGGCGGCGGATAGTAGCCGTAGGGATTGTTGTTCTCGATTATAGTTGTCGTGGGCTGCTTGGCCTGCTGCGATGACGCCATCATCGAGCCGACCGCCATCCCTCCTACTGCACCCAGCGCGGCCGCTCCCAAAGCCTCACCCGTACTCGAACCACCACCGCCGTTGTTACTGCCGCCACCACCATTCCAGTTGGTGTCACCCACATTATTGTTGACCGTGGTTAACGTGTCGTTGTGCATGGTCTCTTCAGTCTTTTCCTGATTGTGCTGCAGCTCGTTCGCCTCGTTGTATTTCGCCTGCTGCTGGGCCTCCTGATTGGCATTGTAAGTATTGTAGTCCGCACTCTTATTGGCGGAACTACTTGAAGAACCGTAGCTGCTTCCGGAGCTCGAAGACGACTTGTTGTATGAATTGTAAGTGTTGCCGGACTTGTTTTCTCCGCTATAGCTGTCGGAGCTACTCGAATGGTCCCCGGAATAGCTGCTCGATCCTCCCGATGAATGGTCATAGGAACCGCCGCCCGAAGATCCGAAGCTGCCGCGATCGAACCCGTCCGAGCCTCCGCCGCCGAACCTTCCACCACCGCCGCCGCCTCCATAACCTCCGCCGCCACCTCCGCCCCATCGTGCGAAGGCACAAGGCGCATTGGCTATAACGCAGGCGGAGACGAAGACCAGGACCATTACAAAGATCCTCGCGTCAGCCTTTGAAGCAGTACTGCTATTCATGGTTGACCTCCTTTACCTTCAGAAATTCGATACGCCTGGCGTCCTGGGGAATTTGTGGGCGAAAGCGGCTTTCCGCAATGTGCTTCGGGAATTTCCAGTCCGAAAGCACGGCGATGAATTCTGGCGACCCGGGTTCGGTTCGATAATTGATGACCAGTTTTCGCGGCAACGGCTTTCCGGAACGGGCGGTCCACAACTGAAAATCGATATTGCGCGACGAGAACGCCAGGTGATCGCATGGCGCGCCGTTGACATCATTTACTCCGACGTAAGTGCCGAACAGGATTTGCCTATGAATTCTCTCGCAAGGATCGCTGTACGCCAGGTTGGAAAGCGGGAGCTTGAGGTTGTGCATCTCGGCCACTCGATCCAGCATCTGATCGATCGAATCCGGCACCTCAAGGCTCGCGTACATCTGATGCGGTTGATCGAAAATCGTCAGCTTATCCTTCCGGTACCAGAGTTCCTTGCCGCCCAGATCGCTATGATAGTCGATCGATAGTTCGTCCGGACGCTGGACGGCAAAGTCGATCGCTCCAGCGAACTGAACTTTCACTGCTGACGGCAGAACCTCATCAAATAGTATCTCCGCATGAAAGGTAAAGGCGTCGGCCGCGCCGAGCGCCGCGCAGGTTCGGCCAAGTACCTGGTCAGCGCGCGGGTCGATCTGCGGGACGGCAACGGCCTCCGCAGCCGGAGCAGTCTGAACCGGCGTCGCAGCCGGAGGGGGCGTTGCAACTGGAGGCAGCGGTGTCCAATCCGTGGCCAGCGCGACGCCCGCGGCAAAGGCGAATCCTATCACGGTCCCGCAAGCAGCGGCGGCAAGCTTAAGTCTCATTTTCAATCTCATCGATGATCGTTCATCCAAGAGTTCCGTTCGGTTCAATCACGTTTACGGTAATCATGGAAGCAAGCCGCATTCGAACATCTTATTCGCGACCGGCGCCGCCACCCGATCGATGAAAACCTGGCGGATCTGTGGATTGTTCCGCATCGCCTGCATGAACTCCTGTTCCCTGGGAGACTTCGGCTGGCCGCGCTGCTCCCATAGCTGCTCGCAAGAGGAGTTCTGATATTTCTGCACCACCTTGGCAGCGATCTCGTCCACGATGGGGTACTGCTGCGCACTCGCTACCCCGCTGAACAACAACACCGGAAGCGCTGCTACGAAAAGATAACCCCGCTTACTCATAACTCGCATATTCCTCTTCGCCTTTGTTTTCATAGTTGAACTGCTGTCCATTCTGTTTCCTCTCTTTACTCAGTTGCCAGAACCGGCCAGCGTCAGCTCTACGCGCCGGTTCTGCGCGCGACCCGCCGCAGTGTCGTTCGAAGCCACTGGATTTGCATCGCCGAAACCTTGCGCCGTGACCAGGCTTGGTTTGACTCCCTGCGAGATCATGAAATTCATCACGTTGTCGGCGCGCTTCTGCGACAGTATCAGGTTGCTGGTGACGCCCTCGCGCATGAGCTCGGGACCGATCGGCGTATTGTCGGTATAGCCGTTCACCACAATCGTGGTTTCCTGCATGGGCGCCAGGATCGGCGCCATCTTGGCGATGGTCTGCTGGGCCGTAGCCGGCATCTGCCATCCGCCCGAGGGGAACAGCAGCTCACCGTTCACGGTCACCTTGATAGCACCCTGCAGTCGCGTGATCTGCATCTGGTTGTTGGCGATCTCGGTGGACATCGTCTGGTTGAGCTGCTGGTATCGTCCCTCCAGCGCGTCGTACTTTTGTTGCGAGACGCAACCGGCCAGCAAGAGCAGCGCCGTTAAGGTCAGCGTGGCGAGCTGGGCGAATCTCAGTTTGGACATCGAGCAGTCTCCTTCGTTGTTGCCGCGGTGCGGCATTGACACTTCACAAACTACATTGTTTACCCTAGTTTTCCGCTGCGAACTCGCCGACCTGTTGCTAAGTTGCTGCTCCGTTGTTCTGTACGCCGAATGCTACCAGTTTCTGGTCGAGGCCATCAGCCCAGTAGTTGATCGCGTTCTCGGCATCGCCCCACTGCCACACGTCCACGTTCTTCACCGACGTACCGCCGACGCGCTTATCCGCCCAGGCCGCGAGCAATTGTCCAGTGACCGAATCGTTAAGCTTGGCGGCGCCTTGCGCCGAACCTACAAACGCGTAGGTGCCAGTGGCTACCATCTTGATCGCGCTGAGCACGCGGGCCTGGGGTACTACTACGGAGATACTGCGCAGAACCGGGACCGCCGAAGTCGCGTCGGTCAACGCCAGCGACAGCTTCATGACACCCGGCCCGGGCTGATTCGTGAGGACGAAGTTCTTTCCGAGCTCTTTGACGGTAGTGCTGTACGCATAGTCGCACAGGGCCTGCTGATCCGCAGCGGATACCTTCGAATCATCAGTCGCCCAATATGTGACTGGCGCTACCATGATCTTGGTGTAGCTACCCCAGTTCACATTCGGGTTGAGGTAACGAAGCATCGCCTTTTGATCCGAGCCTTCCGCCGGCGGGGTCATCAACGAGTAGTCATTGCCGAGAAATCCGGTGGGCGGAGGCGGCGCGGGCGTCTCACCTTGCACGCGCTGGACGATGCTCGGTGCGGGTGCGGCAGTCTGCGAGCATCCGGCCAACAACGCTCCAGCCAGCGCGAGCGACATAAGGCTCGCCGTTAACTTTGAGCTGCTACTTTTATGATCCATTGTTCCTCCAAATCCTGATTTCTCTCTGATCCTTTCTGATCGTTTTCATCGGGGCGAGCTATTGTACCTTGGTACAATGGCCCGATGGCTTCGCGCGACGCACAATGAAGTGGCACCCCCTGCAGAGGGGTTGCGGACGTTCTTTCGCAGAACCGGTAAGGTTAGTTGCCGAAAAAATCGCGGTCCACAGTAATCGTCATCGATGACGACGCATCCATGCGCCGCGCCCTAGGCAGTCAGTTACAGATCCTCGGTTTCGAGGTGCTGGTCCTTGAGAGCGCCAAGGAGCTGCTGGCCATGGGGCTGCTGACCAGCGAGTTTGCGACCAAAGACGCCTGCCTGCTGGTGGACGTCTATATGCCGGAAATCAGCGGCGTCGAACTATGCGGGAGATTGGCCGCCGCTCAGTCCCGAGTACCGATTGTGCTCATGAGCGGGCGCGATGACGAGCAGACAAGGCTGGTCATGCGCGAAGCCCATTCGATAGCCAACCTGTTCAAGCCGTTCGACGAGAGAACCCTCCTCCGAGCGATCCGAAAGGCGTTGCGAAATCGATTGGGATCGCGGCCTTCAAATCCCTAAAAGCGCGCGTCCGAGGGCCAGATTCGCGTCAAGGCTCATTTGTTTTCAGATTTCCAAAAAAAGAGTGCCGTTATGATAGGTCCAGCTTATCCATAGCACTCAAAAACGAAGACAAGGCGAAAATGTTTCACGTGAAACATTTTCGCCGTCCGTTTGTGGGGAAGAATTGCACGGTTGACATAACTGTCCACGGGAACACCCCAGCAAGGGTCGGCGCGCAAATTGTGGCGGCGATTTGAATTAAGCGGACAATAGCCGGGAGGTCGCGGAGCCGGGTACCCACTTAGTAATGAAACGGATCCAGCCGAGACGCAAAGCGGCGCAGATATTCGCTTGAGTGGCCTTAATCTTTGAGTACCTAGCGGTAGAATCCGATAGTCGATTTTGGTTCTATCGCACGATGCTCGTAAGTGAGATGATAGGCGCGCTATTTTTGCATGCAACGGACGCGTGAAAAGCGCTTCGCCCCAAGATACTTAGTTTACTCGATGCCACGCGTAAGAGCCGAAATACCCATCACATCGATCCGTCCTCGAATCCTGCGAGGCATCCGTCCGCGGCGGGAAATTCAGCGTTTCGAATTACTGGTGGACGAACTGTCCGCGGTGATGACGCGCACGCCAGCGCATGCCGTTGACGCTGAAATCGAGGCGTGGCTGGGCAAGATCTGCCGCGCGCTGGATCTCGATCGGAGCGCCATTTATGAACGGGATTCGCCCTTCGATCCGGTACGCGTTACGCATACCTGGAAACGGCCCAAAATTCCGCCGTTCCCGCCGGGCTTCAACCCCGAGAAGTATCTAAAGGCAACCACCGACTGGGTCATGGCGGGTAATCAGATTGTGTTTTCGTCGCCGAACGAAATCCCGCCGGAACTGGAGGATGGAAAACAATTCGTCGAGCGCTACGGCCCCAAAGCTTCCGCGATCATTCCGATGTGGGCGGGCAGCCGGGTGATCGGCGCCGCGAGCTTCGGCAAGTTCCGTGCGGCGCGAACCTGGCCCACTAAACTCCTTGAACAACTCATCCTTGCCGTCCGGCTCTTTGGCAGTGCGATTGAACGCAAGCAAGCGGAGTCGGATCGGCGCGCGACGCTCGCTCAACTCAGGATCGCGTCGCGCCGCAATATGATGAGCGAGGTGGTCGCCTCGCTGGCGCACGAAATCAATCAGCCGCTGGGCGCGATTCTGAGCAATCTCGGAGGTTTGGCGCGCCTGCTGACCCAGAACAATCCGAAGCCTGAATTGGCGGCGGAAGCGGTGAGCAATGCGATTGAGGACACGAAGCGGGCGGCGGAGATTGTCCGCCGGGTCCGATTCATGTTCAAGGCTCATCCTGAACAGAAGAGCGCGATCGGCATCGGTGCACTGGCCGAGGAAGTGGTGAACCTGATCGCCGGTGAAGCAACATTGCGGAAAATTATCGTGACCCTGGAGGTTTCGCCCGCCGTCAAACGCGTTATCGGCGATCGCATCCAGCTTCAGCAGTGCGTGATGAATCTGCTGATGAACGCGCTCGACGCGATCAGCGAAAGTAAGTCGGAACGGCGCGAGGTAACGATCAAAGTCGCACCGGAGAAACCGGGCTGGGCGGGAGTCAGCGTATGCGACAGCGGCGGCGGAATTGATCCGGCCGTCGCTGGGAACCTGTTCGAGCCATTCGTCACGACCAAGAACAATGGAATGGGACTAGGCTTGCTGGTGACGCGATCGATAATTCAGAACCATGGCGGCAGAATCTGGGCGACGGCGAATCCCGATCGGGGCACTACGTTCACCTTCACCCTACCCCTGCTACAAAGGAAGCAAGCCGGTGTGTCGAGGCGTGCGATCTAGGCGAAAGTCGCGAGTAGCTGTTGTGCTGCTTGAAGAGCGAAATGGGTAAAACGTGAATTGCCGCCGGCCGAGGGCGATAGCGGCGATCAATCGACGTAAGATAACTGTTCGGAGCAACCTTAGGTTGGCCGCCGACCTATCAACTCGATCCCGATGGATCATTGCCCCCTAGAATGAAGCTGGAGAGTTCCGGCCATGCGGACTAAATCGGCGAGTGAGCGGGCGCCCATCTTGCTCATTACACGTTCGCGATGTGCTTTGACGGTGCGCTCGGTCGTTCCCAACTCGGCGCCCACCTGTTTGTTCAGTAAGCCAGTGGTAATCAGGGCGAAGACTTCGCGTTCGCGAGGCGTAAGTCCCTTTTGACGCTTTTCGAGATCGACGCGCTGGGCACTATCGGCCCGCCGCTTACGTGAAAGATCGGCGCCACGAATGATCGCAGCGAACAGCACTTCATCGTCAACCGGCTTTTCGAGGAAATCCACCGCGCCATTCCTCATCGCATACATTCCGAGCGACAGGTCGCTGTGCCCGGTGATGAAAACAACCGATACGAATGGAACCGTGCGATGCAGCTCGGCCTGAAGCTGCAAGCCGTTCATTTTTGGCAGGAAATTGTCCAACACGATGCAGTCGAAGGCGCTCGCGTCAGCGATTTTGAGAAATTCCTCGGCGGAAGCGAGTGCAATGACCCGGAAGCCCGCGGTGCCGAGCTGGAAGGCCAGTGCGCGCCGTAAGCGCTCGTCGTCTTCAACAACCGCAACTCTGATAGCCTCCGCTGCCGCACGGTTACCGGCGTCCGGAACAGCTTTCGCCGCGCCGCTTTGAGATCGGACAAGAGTGTCGGATGTGGACATCACAATTCCCCCAGGATGATCGCGGAGACAGGTTCAGCGGCTGATTATCCTTCGTTCGCGAGATCAAGCAAACCGGACCGCGGCGGGATATCTGGACAGTTCATCAGGCGTGCATAAGATGGCAACGCCATCGTAACATAATAATGATTCACGCCCACGCCCAGCGACATTTCGTCTTGGATAGTTGATCGCAAGCAACGGGGCGGTGGTTCCGAGTTTTGGAAGAGTCGCGGAAAGAGTCGAAGGTTGAGCAAGAAGCAAAAGACTGGAAAGCAGCCTCGTACGAAACAGGGCGCCGGCGACAACGCGAAGCGACCGCAAACGGCTGCGGCGACAGGAATGCCTCGCCGCAGATTACCGATCCTCGGCTGGCTGCTGCCGATAATTGTGCTGTCGGCGGTTATAATCGCGTTCAGAACGAGATCGAAGAGTCTCACCGCACCTATCGTAATCACGACGAGCGAGCCTGCACCTCCGGCCGTGAAATTCGTAGGTTCGGCCGAGTGCGCGACCTGTCACGAACGCGAGAGCAGGCTCTGGCTTGGCTCGCATCATAAACTCGCGATGCAGCCGGCAAGACAGTCAACGGTCCTGGGTGACTTCAACAATGCGAGTTTCATCAACGCCGGCATAACATCTACGTTCTATCGCAAAGACTCGAAGTTCATGGTCCGCACCGACGGGCCTGACGGCGGTCTACACGACTATGAAATCCAGTACACCTTTGGCGTCTATCCGTTGCAACAATATCTGATCGCGATGCCGCGGGGACGGTTGCAGGCGCTGGGTATCGCGTGGGACAGCCGGCCGCGCGAACCTGGAGGCCAGCGTTGGTACTTTCTCTACCCAGGAGAGCGAATAGCAGGATCGGATCGGTTGCACTGGACGAGTATCGACCAGACCTGGAATTACCAGTGCGCCGACTGTCATTCGACCAACCTCCGCAGGAACTATGACCTACGAACGCGTAGCTACTCGACGACCTATGCCGAGATCAATGTCGCTTGCGAGGCCTGTCACGGCCCCGGATCGAATCATTCCGCATGGGCTAAGAAGCAGAATGACTGGATGAAGTTCGAAGGAGATCACGGGTTAACGATCGCACTCAACGAGCGCGACGGCGTCGCATGGTCGATAAATCCCGCCACCGGCAATCCGGAGCGAAGCGTGCCGCGCACCTCGGAGCGAGAAATCCAGATGTGCGCGCGTTGTCATTCGCGGCGCGGTGAGCTTCACGAGGACTACGTCCATGGCCAACCTGTAGGAGACGACTATCGGGTGGCGCTCCTCGATCAGGATCTCTATTACCCCGATGGACAGATCAAGGGCGAAGTCTATGAGTACGGATCGTTCATTCAGAGCAGGATGTTCCGTGCGGGGGTCACATGCAGCGATTGTCATGAGCCGCATAGTCTCGAGCTTCGCGCGGACGGTAACAACGTGTGCCTGCAATGCCATTCGGCGGCGCAGTACGACTCGAGCAAGCATCACTTCCATCAGATGGGAACGGCCGGTGCGCGCTGCGTCGAATGCCATATGCCGACGCGGACTTACATGGTGATCGATGCGCGGCGCGATCACAGTATCCGAATTCCGCGACCTGACCTGTCGGTAAAGCTAGGGACGCCGAACGCCTGCAACAATTGCCATACGGACAAATCCGCAGTGTGGGCGTCCGATGCAATCGACAAATGGTATGGGCAACCCGCAAAGGGATTTCAGCGCTACGCGGAGATAATTGACGCGGGAGTTGCAGGTGCGCCGGGCGCGCAGCAATCGCTAACGGGACTGGTAGCGGATCGGGAACAGCCGGCCATAGCTAGAGCGACGGCGCTCTCGATGCTTGCGACCTACGCTCCTTCACCCGCCGATGAGTCAGTTCGCGGCGGCGTCGCGGATGAATCTTCGCTAGTGAGGCGCGCAGTTTCCGCGGCGTTATCGAACTCGGATCCATCCGCGATAGGACCGGTGCTAGCGCCACTTATAAGTGACCCGGTACGGTCCGTTCGAATCGAGGCGGCAGAGGTCCTCGCGGACGCACCCGCAAATTCGATGCCGGCCGAGGTCACGGCATCCCTAGCGCGAGCCACCGCTGAGTATATCGCGGCCCAGCAACTGAATGGCGATCGGCCGGAGTCGCATATGAACCTCGGGTTGCTCTATGCGAAGGAAGGAAGCTTTGCGGAGGCTGAGGGTGAATTCAAAACCGCATTGTCGCTCGACGCCACCTTTGCCCCTGCGGCGGTCGATCTAGCCGACTTGTATCGCCTGCAGAACAAGGATGAGGCCGGCGAAAGCATCCTCGAGGACGCTATCGCTCGTTCGCCAAGCGACGCGTCGCTGCGGCATGCGCTAGGACTCCTGATGGTACGTCAGAAGCGGGGTCAAAAGGCCCTGGAACTGTTTGGGGACGCGACGCGGCTGGATCCGTCAAACTCCAGATACTCCTATGTTTACGCGGTAGCCTTGAATGAAAGCGGACAAACGGGTGCGGCGATTGAAACGCTCGAAGCCAATGTGAAAGCCCATCCCTACGACCGTGACTCACTTACCGCGCTGGCGGACTTCTGCGATCAAGCCGGCAAGGTCGAGGAGGCACTTACCTATGCCCGGCGACTCGACGAACTCGATCCGGGAGACATACAAGTGCAGCAGATGCTGAAGACGCTAGATGGTCAGATTCATCGGTGACGGCGGGTCAGGGCGCCGCGCGCGTATGAACTCGATCATCGGCGGCTTTCGGCGACTCGAAGAAGAGTTTAAAGAGTTCCTTCTTTCCGAACCGCTGGCTAATTTCGAAAATCGAGAAGTAGATGGCGAACATGAGACTGATGCCGAGCGCCCAGGCGAGGAGTTTGTAAACGCCTTCCTGGTCGAATACGTAGCGCACAACGCCGTCGAAGCGATGCGCGTGCCGCAAAGCTTCGATAATTCGCTCCAGATATCCGATGAGCAGAGTGATCGCGCCGTAAAGGAGGGTCTTCACTGCGACTGCGACAATCCTGCGATGACGCTCCAGATGACGTGCGAGCGGTGTCCCGTCGAGGACCAGGACCGCCTTGGCGGCGAACAGTGCTCCGACGACGGCCTTGGGAAATGCGCTTATCTCGACGGAGAATTTCGCCAGTGCCAGTTTGATGAGCAAGAGCAACAACAGAAATCCAAACAAGAAGAAAAGGAACACCGGCCACATCGCACTGAACTCGCGGCGCAGCCATCTGCCGATCGACGCGACAATACTCAATAAATTGCCCAACCTAGTCGGGCTCCCGGCGCAGGCAGCGGTATGCTGAACAATTCACCACTCACTCACCGCCTTAGTGACTACCGCCCTGGCGCTGAAGCTTCTCCATTACCTGGTCGATAGTGAAGCTGGCGGCTTTCTGGCGCGGCGGAAAATCGACAAAGGTCTTGAGGAAATTCGCGACGATCCCCTGAGCAGGAACCATCAGGTAAATGTGACTGATGACCCAGTCCCAGTAGGTGTTGGAGGTGATATCCGCGCGCTCGTAGGGGTCGGTGCGCAGATTGAACAGCTTGGGAAACCGCAAAGCAACGAGCGGCTCCTGCCAGACCCGCAAAGTCCCCGGCATCCGCTGTTCCATGAAGATCACTTTCCAGTTGTCGTAGCGCAAAGCCATGAGATCGCCATCATCGGAGAAATAAAAGTACTCGATGCGCGGACTCTTTGCTTCGCCCTTGAAGTGAGGCAGGAAGTCGTAGCCGTCGAGGTGAACCTTGAAGAGCTTCTTACCCGCCTGATGGCCTTCGAGGAGCTTCTCCTTGATGCCGGTCTCACCGGCGGCGGCCAGCAAGGTGGGAAGCCAATCCATGTGACTGATGATTTCGTTCGACACCGTGCCAGGTTTAATGACTCCTGGCCAGCGGACCATGCATGGCACGCGGAAGGCGCCTTCCCAGTTGGAATCCTTCTCGTTGCGAAAGGGGGTCATACCGGCGTCCGGCCATGAATTCATGTGCGGGCCGTTGTCGGTGCTGTACATGACGATTGTATTATCGATGATGCCCAGGTCGTCGAGAATTTTGAGGAGTTTGCCGACGATCTGATCGTGCTCGATCATGACGTCGTGGTACTCGGACTGCCAGCGGCCCGCCTGTCCGATAATCGACGGCTTGGCGTGAGTGCGAAAGTGCATGTGCGAGGTGTTGAACCACACGAAGAAGGGCACGTCCGCCTTGACCTGGCGCTCGATGAAATCGACGGTCTTGGCAATCACCTCATCGTCGATGGTCTCCATGCGCTTCTTGCCTAACGATCCTGTGTCAACTATGGACTGGGTGCCGTCCGCATTGGCTTTGCAATCAAGGACTCCGCGCGGGCCGAAGTTCTTCATGAAGTTCGGATAATCGGCGGCGGGCGGATAGTCCGGCAATTCCGGTTCCTCCATCGCATTCAGATGGTAGAGGAAGCCGAAGAACTCGTCGAAGCCGTGGGTGGTCGGGAGAAACTCGTCCTTGTCGCCGAAGTGATTCTTGCCAAACTGTCCGGTGGCGTAACCCAGTGGTTTGAGCAATTCCGCGATGGTCGGATCTTCCTCGCGGAGACCAAGGTCGGCACCCGGCAGACCCACTTTGCTCAAGCCGGTGCGGAAGACGCTCTGTCCGGTAATGAAAGCGGATCGTCCCGCGGTACAGCTTTGCTCGCCGTAGCTGTCCGTGAAGAGGATCCCCTCCTCGGCGATGCGATCGATGTTGGGCGTTCGGTAGCCCATCATGCCCTTGGTGAAGATACTCAGATTCGAGGTGCCGATGTCGTCGCCCCAGATGATGAGCATGTTGGGTTTCTTCGTGGTCGTCATTCAGTTGGTCCCCCGCAGACGCCTTGGCGTCCGCCGCAATACGCGAGTCAGCGCGAAGGCCCGCCCGCACCGCCTATGGATTCTGCGCCGGACAGCGGCCCGGCACAATTGGGATCGGCAAGAAATATCCGCGCGGGTAGCGGCGCAGGTCGAACGTGTCAAGCGTCAGGGCGCCGATACCTGCTGCAACATCGCTAACGCAATAATCCTATGGAACGGCAGAATGATCGCCAGGTACGTGCGACCGAGCAGGTTGTGGGTCCGGACCAGGGTAGTCAGCGTCACGCGACTGGAATTGCCGGGGTGAGAGACATCCACGACCACACGAAAATCGAGATGCTTATCCTCGAGGCCAAGAACGACGCGGTCCGGAGTCTGACTTAAGAGCGGAAATATCCCGATTTGTTTCGAGGATTCGAGGGCGTCAGGAGCGGGCGTTTTGAGACCCCACGGCGCGACAACGCGGTTGCGTAAAGCCATGAGCAGGCTGACCCAGTGCGGTGCACGCCCAAGAATTCTCCGCGCGGCTGTGGGCGCATTCAGGGCGGGGCCTTCGATTTCCAGTTGGTAGGCATCAACGAACTGGGCGCCGGCAAGCAGCGCTTCCGTCTCGGTTTCGGGCGTTACCACGTGAGCTCTCATAGCGGCGACCACCTTATTCTCGAACAGAGGAGCCATTATATAACGTTGCAAAACTTATCGAGGCGGCAGTTTTTCGACACCATCCACTTGATCTGGTGACAGCATCGGCGGCCGATTACTACATAAGATAGTGTGGAAGACGACGATCGCGGCGAAGACGCGGGCCAAGCGAGGCGAGTTGCGTGGTCTGGATGAAGGCGGACCCCAGGATTATGGATGCGACAAAGACGGTCGAGAGAAGGTGGGGCGAGACGCCTTGGCGCTGCGCGGGGGCGTTGCAACGAAGCCTCAAAACGTCCGCAGAGACCTCGGCCATCGTGGACGTCGCGATTATCGGAGGTGGTTTGACGGGCGCCTCCACCGCCTACCACCTGGCGAAGCGGGGAATTCGATCGACGATTTTCGAGGCCGCTCGAATCGGCGATGGGGCAAGCGGGAGAACCGGCGGGCTGGTGCTCGAGGGAACCGCGATTGGAGTCATGGATGAGGTTGACTCGTGCGTCGCGGGGCTCGAAGCGCTAGTCGCCGAGGAGCGCATCGAGTGTGACCTGTCGCTGCCGGGATGTTGGGAAATCGAGCATCGACCAGGCGGAGAACCGCAGATGCTGCCCTGGGACGATGGCGGGCAGCCGGTATCGATCGCGAGAACGGTCGCCGGTGGGATAGTTCAGCCTGCGGCCCTCGTGCATGGAATCGCGCGGGCCTCGATTTTGCGCGGGGCGACGATTCTAGAGGGCCGCGCCGTTCAGCGCATCGCGTTCACCCCTCAGCTAACGGTGGAGAGCGGCGGCGAGACCATTCACCCGGGACACATCGTGCTGGCGTTGAACGCGTGGACCGGCGCAATCCTTCCCGGCCTGCCTCGACTCACGAGCTCGCTGACCTTCGCGGTTGCCACGGAGCCATTGCCGGCCTCGACGATTGCGGCGATTGGCCTCGGCGCGAACATCCCTTTCTATACCGCCGACCGCCCGTACCTTTGGGGCAGGACTACGAAGGATGGGCGGGTGATTTTCGGGTCACAACTGGTCTTCGGCTCACCGGCCGAACTCGAAGATATCGACGTGAGTGCAGGCGAATCCGGTGCGGCGCTGGAAGCATTGCGGAAACGCGTGCGGCGACTGCATCCGAGCCTTCGCAAGGTCAGCTTTTCGGCGTCATGGGCGGGGCCGATCGCATTCATCGAGAACATGGTGCCGCTGCTCGGACCGCATCCTTCATCTCCGCGGGTATTGGTCGCGGGCGCATACGCGGGACATGGCGTGGCCTTGAGCGTGAGGAGCGGAGAGCTTATTGCTCGCGCTATAGCGGAGGGCAGACCGTTGCCGAAATGGGGAGCGATCGCCCGCGGACGCGATTAGTAAAGGTGTCCGACTGCGCGAAAGCGCCGACTGCATCCCGATTGGATTGCCGCCCGCAAGCGATCGCGAGCCGATCAGCTAAAGCTAGCCGATCGCACCGATCTCGTAAGTGATAGCGGTGCCGATGCGACGTGCCAAATCAAACAGCTTGAGCATCGGAGCAAACAGCTTCTCGTGTTCGACCGCATAGGAGAGTGCGGGCTCGGGCCGGTATTGCGATTCCTCGCCGAAATCGCCACGGGCATTCGCCGCGCCATCTTCGTTAGGAAAGATCAGCCGCAGACGCTCGACCGCACTCGGCACGTCGAGTTCGATGATTCGGGCGAGGATATGGTCGCGGGTGACGCCGAGTTGCGGACTGAAGTTAGGAATCTCGGTTGCGAGGAGGCAGATACGCTGGATCACGGCGACGCGAATCCCGTGCAGCAGAATCAGCCGTTGACGCTGAACCGTCTCGGCCGGCTCGATCGCTTCCAGCAGCCACAAGTGATCGGTCTGCAGGCGGCGCACGAGCCGGGCGAGCGGATCGTGCCGATCCAGTTGTTCGGTCAGCCGGGCCAGTTCACGCAAAGCTTTGACGCGTGCCGGACGCCGCGCGCGCCCTGCCCCATTCAGCCACATCGCGGGATTGAGCGTATTCACGTAGGCGCGCAAAACGTCCATCTCGGTGCGATCCGCCGCGGCTGCAACCAACTGCATCGCCCGGCGAAAACGCGCCGACCGGCCCCACATCGCCTGGAACATTTCCGGGTCCTTCGATACCGCACGGCCAATCCCATAAAGCGTGTTCGCCATGAAGCCAAGTTGCTGGAGGATCGCGTTGTTCGGTATTGCTCTCAATTGCGAAGGATGCTCGATCTTCGAGGGGCGGCCCCATCCTTCCGCCTCGCGCGCGACCGGACGCGATCCGGTTCGATAGAGCAGATTGGTGCCGAACAGACCCAGTAGCGCCGCATAATCAGGATCGTCCACCAGGTTGGAGAATTCCTGCTGCACAGTGGCGAAGAATTCCGCGGCGTAATCGGGCGCAGCGTAGATCGCGTCGTTGCCGGTCTCGTCGCTGACGTCGAAGGTGAAGGCGAGTATCTGCCGCATGCTCGCCGTCGCCGCCGCGGGCGTCAGGAACAGCAGGTAGCCGTCGCCGCCCTGAAAACTGATCTCCTCCTTGACGCTGACGCCGCGCCGCTCGAACTCGGCCCGGCTGGTAGGCGGCGCAGCGTAACGCAGGCGATCGGCGAGCGTCAGCGGATGTCCGCCGCGGCCGATCGATTCTCCGTGGGTGTTGAAAAGAATCGCTTCGAGCTTGCCCAGGCCGTGACGTTCCAGCAGTTGCGCAAGCCGCAGCCGCAGCCGCTCGATGCGAAAGGTCGCCGCCATCTGGCCGATGAAACGCCCTGAATCGGAAAAGCCGAACTGCACCGCCAGCCGGCCCTGACGTTCCAGATACTCGCGATAGTGCGGGCTCTTCAGCGCTTCCTCGATCACGCGCTCACCGCGCTCGAAGGCCTCCTCGGTCTCGAAGAGCGGAGAAATCTCGATACGATCCTCGACGCCAAACTGTCGCGCATAGTAAAGCGCCGCCAGCAAGGTAAAGCCGGTCTCGGTTTCCGCGATCAGAAAACGGATGGGAGTCTCGGCGTCGATGAACTTGACGATCTGCGCGACGACCATCATCAGGCGCTTGGCCGATGCCCCCTCCTCGATCAGCGACCCAAAGTTCACCGCCAGCGGCCGCACACGGCCGAGCAAATCGTTGATAGTGCTGAAGTAGGAGCGTCGATTCGCAGGATCATTGGGCTCGGTATCCAGACCGACGAGTCGGCGCGCGGCGTTATGCAGTTGGGAGGAGTTGAGGCGCACGTGGATATGCGCAAGGCCGAGACCGTGGGTTTTCAGGCTGGACCGAATCACCAGCAGCGCCTCGCGATGGTCATCGTCGGGAGCCAGCGGCAGCGCGGCTTCAATCAGCGCGACGATCGGAGCGGTTTCGATCAGCGCCTTGTCCCGGCCCGACGCCATCGCGCGAGCAAAGGCCCCCGTCTTCGCCGGGTCGCGATCGGCAGCGGCCAGCAGTTCTGTCTGATGAGCGACGGTCGCGCTCGCCGTCGCCAGCATCGCTCCGAGCGGCTCGAGCGCCCGCAGGAAATCGCCGCTGGCGGTGCCCTCGAGTGCTTCGACCTTCGCGCGATAGCGTTCGATCATCGCGAGCTTATCGGCTAGCCGCACGCCGATCGTGCGCGTCCAGGTCATATCGGTGCGGCCGTCCTGGTCGTATCCAACCCATGACGCGATCGTCACCAGCCGGGGTTCGAGCCGGGTCCATTCGTCCGGCCAATGATCGCGCGCCACCTGCAACACGGAACGATGCACCCCCTCGAGCGCGTCATGCGCATGGTTGAGAGCCTCGGTCACCCAGGCATGCTCGACCTGCAGCGACAGTTCCGCGGGCGGCCGATGATCGACGCGCGAAGCTGCTTCGATCCGCGCCTCACGGCCGGCCCGATCGAGCGCCACACCCGCTACGGTTTGTCCGGTAGCCAGTTCGGACAGGCTATGGGCCAACTCAAGCCCGATCGAAAAAGTTGGATGGGCGGTGAAGACGACGCCGAACGCACCGCGCGCGACCGCCGCGTTGAAGTCATCGAAGGTCAGTCCGTGCGCCTTGCGCTCAAGCAGATCCTTGATCGCCTGAAAATTTACGGCGAGGGCGGTCTCGCCGAAATAAGTGGAGAGCCGTGCGGCGCGATCGGCGAAGGCGTCTGCCGTCAGCCGCTGGACGACAGCTTCGAGGCCGCCAAGATTAATCTCGCCGCGGTCCATGCGCAGCGTCAGGTCGAGTGCGAAGAGCAGAATTGGATTACTGAGCGGATCGACCGCGGCTTGCGCTTTCACACGATTGAGAATCGAGATGAGCGTCACCGTGTCGATTGAGCGGGGAGCGTTGACGCCGTTCGAGGCGGTGTGGCCTTCGGCACTAGCCATTGCCGCACCCGGGGTTTCGTCGAGCGATCTTTACGCGCGAAGCCGGAACCTGTGAAGGACGGCAGCGGCAAGCCGGATTTCCCGGCTCGCCCCTGATGGAGCCCCGCCGCCTCGCGCACTTATCGATCACGTAGTAGCGGAAGGCAAATCTGTCCATTGCACGGCGATGTTAGCCGAGGTCAAAAAACCAGTCACCCGGTTAGCGTCGGGAAACTGACAAATGCAGGGACAGACTACATTTGCGAGCCGAGCGTCAGGCGAAACCAACTATTCGGCTGACGCCCTCGGTGATCGACACTCTAGCCGTTCTTGGCCCAGCCCTTTTCGTACGGCGCCTGCATCCTGATGATCGCGCGCAGGTGCTTATACTTCCACTCGCCGTTGATCTTGACGTAGTCATCCTCATAACGGCACGCGATCCAGCGCGCGTCATTCTTCTCGCGAAACGTGAAAGGACCCATCAGGTACCAGGTCCCCTTCGCATGGTTGCCGTTGACCTCGATGATCGGGTTCATCAGATTGTGCTGCGAGAAGCTGATCAACTGTTTGAAGCCCTCGAACAACTTGCGAATCGCCTGATGGCCCTGCGCCTTGCCGAAGTCGCCGCCCTCCCAGATACCGTCCTCGGCGAACACCGATCCAATTTTGTCGGGATTGTGATCGTCATCGCAGATGGCGCAATAGCGCGCCTTCAGTTGCTTGATCGCCTCGATATCCTCGAGGACGGTGATGCGCTTTTCGATTTCGCTCGTGCTCATAATTCGAACCTCCTCAGGTCAGTTACACTTGACGCGATCGATGCCGCAGAATCAGGAATTTCGCAGCGACGGCATGATCTCCCGGGCGAACAATTCCAACGATGCCGTGCCCTTCTTGGGATCGAGGCCGGCCAGTTGCGTGCTCATGATGAGATGGGTGCAAACGAACTCCTTGCGAAACTGCTCGAGTTTGCGCGCGACCTGATCCGGCGTCCCGATCATCATCGCCTTGCCCATCGCGGAGTTGCGCAGCTCCTTAGGCGATTTGAACTTGAATACATCCTTGTCGCCCGGCGCATCATTGGCCTCGGCGAGAATGTCGCCATAGAATTCCATCATACTGAAGATGTGATCCTGCGTATCCTCCCAGGCCTGATCCTCCGTTTTCGCCAGATATACCAGGCGCAATTGGGCGATCGAGAAATCAGCCGGCTTGCGACCGCTCTTGGCGAGTTCGTCGAGGTACCACGGCGCGGGATCGGGACCGATCGTGGCGAGCAGATGACATCCGTGACGGGCTACCCGGCGCGTCGCTTTCTCAGTACGCGCGCCCAGCCATAGCGGCACGTGAGGAGTCTGCACCGGGCGGGGTGACAACGTCAATTCCTTCAGTTGAGTAAACTTCCCGTCGAAGGTGACGCGATCTTCGGTCCACAAGCGCTTGAGAATCTCGACGCCCTCGGCAAAGCGGGCGGAGCGTTCCTCGCGCTTCATGCACAACGCGTTGAACTCCTTGTATGAATAACCCTGGCCGACGCCCAGGTCGAAGCGGCCGTTGGACCAGATATCGACACAGGTCGCATCCTCGGCGACGCGCACCGGATGCTGAAACGGCAGCAGTAGTACAAACGTTCCGATTCGTATGCGATGGGTGCGCGTGGCGATCGCCGCCGCGGTCGGCATCAGCGAGGGATTGTACCCGTCCTCGGCAAAATGATGCTCGGTCAGCCATACATTGTCGTAGCCAAGTTCCTCGGCGCGAACGATCTGATCGAGGATCGCGGCGTATAGTTCGGCGTTGGGTCTGCGCCATTGTTGCGGATTACGAAAATCCTGCATCATGCCAATCTTCAACATTTGGAAACCACCTCCGATTGATGCGTACGGATCACCGTTTCCGCACCAGTCCAGCATGTACTACTCGCGATGGAACTCCGCAAACGCCCGCCGATCCGGCAAGCGCGACTTAGTCCGGCTGACGCCCATCTGGCGGCCTGCAGTTCACTCGTCCCGGTATGCTTGCCGGGGTCAGCGCGTCCACGCTAGAGATGGTTCCACCGAATGCAGACAAATGTTTGCATGCACACACAAGGAGCCTGACAACGTGAACCAGTGGAATATCGGAGACGTGAAAATCTCACGCGTGGTCGAATCGGAAGGGCCGTGGGACGGCACTTTTATCCTGCCCAACGCGACGCGCGAGAACATGCAAAAGGAGCGCGATTGGCTCTACCCGACGTTTTCCGACGCGAAGGGAAAACTCGTGATGAGTATTCACTCGCTGGTGATCGAGTCGCAGGGCAAGCGGATTATCGTCGATACCTGCATCGGCAACGACAAGGTGCGTTCCAACCCGGCGTGGAACAAACTGCAGCTACCCTTCCTGCAGGACTTGCAGAAGAATGGTTATCCGCGCGAGTCGATCGACCACGTGATTTGTACTCATTTGCATATCGATCACGTCGGCTGGAACACGATGCTCAAGGACGACAAGTGGGTCGCTACATTTCCCAACGCCAAGTACCTGATTGGCGGGACCGAATGGGATTTCTTTTCGCGATCGGAAGACCCCTTCTTCAAGGACCCGGTTGATGACTCGGTGCGTCCGGTTATGGCGGAAGGCATGACCGATCTGGTTGACGACAAACATCGCGTGACCGATGAAGTGTGGCTGGAATCGACGCCCGGTCATACGCCCGGCCATTTCGCGATACGAATCTCGTCCAAGGGGCAGGACGGGGTGATCACCGGTGACCTGATGCATCATCCGGTGCAATGCCGCTATCCCGAATGGGACGACAACTTCGACAATGACGGACCGATGGCGAAGAAGACGCGGCGCGCCTTCTGCGAGCGCTATGCCGATGGCAAGACGCTTGTGTTCGGGACGCACTTCGCAATGCCGTCGCCCGGCAAGATCATCAAGCAGGACGATTCATTCCGCTTCGTCGTCGCTTGAGGCGATGTCGCTCGCGGCCGGTAATCCTGCCGGTCGCGAGCATCGAAGATCGCGAAACTTGACGAGGCAGGCCAAGGTTGTTGGGATGATCGACGGGCTACGGAAACTGATCGCCGCGCCGAGCAGCGATTCAGCCCCGCCAAAAGGCGCGACCTATGCCATCGGAACTTCTTCCGTGACGAAAGATATGCAGTTTGTTATATCGACGAATTTCAATTCGTCAGGGCGTATGATTTCGAGATATCTAGGCTCCTCGAACGCTCGCGTAATCTCCTCATGATTATCGAACCACAGCTCGGCCACCCCGTCGTAGAGGCCCTCGACGCCCAACGGCAGCGCGCCGTCAACCAGATGGCATTGCACGTATTTGCGCACGTGCCGCATAAATTCCGGGACGCTTCTGACTAACGGGCCGTGCTGGTTGCGCCAGTAGTCACTGAACTCGGCGCGGGTCCATCCCGATTTGCGCCGGGCGCAGATGATGTACTTTACCATCGTGCGTTTCTCCTCGATGAACTTCGCAGTGAACCGCTACCACTCAGAGTTTTGCGGCCGGTTCGATCCAGTCGCGCGCGAAATTTTCAAGCATCTTTTGCAGTTCAGCGAGATTCTTCGGCGGACTAGCGAGCACCGGCGACAGGTAGAGTTCGTGAACGCCGATCTCGTGATAGCGCTTGATTACGTCCGGAGTGGCGCTGGCAGGAGGGGACATCGAGATCTCGAAAGTCTCCGGCGTGCGGCCCGCGGCTTTCATCAATTCGTGAAGGCGCGCAATTTTCTGGGCAGTGTCTTCAGGCGAGAGGTTGAATCCGCACCAGCCGTCGCCATACGTGGCGGCGCGCTTCAGCGCCGCATCGGTCTGCCCGCCCACCAACACCGGTAGCTTGCGACCCTGCACCGGCTTGGGAAAGCTGCGCGCATTCTCGAAGTTGACGAACTCGCCATGATAGCTGCTGTTATCGTCACCCCACAGATTGCGTATCGCTTCGACGTACTCACGAGTGCGCTGCCCGCGCTTGGCCCAGGGAATGCCGATCGCCTTGAATTCCTCTTCGAGCCAGCCGACCCCGATACCCAGCGCCAGCCGTCCGTTACTCAGGTAATCGAGCGAGGCGGTGA
>Ga0302324_100001953_pt1 | contig 48853 bp, 37 predicted proteins | sample Palsa_T0_1_FD_201949 | JGI IMG/M metagenome (GOLD analysis project Ga0302324, IMG submission 201949) | Peat permafrost microbial communities from Stordalen Mire near Abisko, Sweden - Palsa_T0_1 | ecosystem: Environmental > Terrestrial > Soil > Palsa > Peat permafrost | place: Sweden: Abisko...
ACTCTGTGACAAAATACATGGAGTAGAACGGGTCCTTCTTGGGGTCGAAGAACTTCTGGAAGAGCTTGCGCTCCCGAAGTTGCTTTTCAAACTTGCGGATATACGCCCATGCGAGCGGGTGTGTCGTTTGAAGCCAGTCCTCCGGATACCCCTTTTGCGTCTCCGGATCTTGCAGGATGAGGATATGCTCTTCGGACTCCGCTCGCCACCTGCCCATCGACCGGCCTCGAAGCAGGGGATAAATCAGGTCTCCCTCGATAGGGGCTTGTATTCTCGGGCACTCAATTTTTCCAACGTCGTAGAGGTTGCGCACCAGGAACGTGCCATCCGGGAAGCGGTCCAGGATTTCCAAGAAAAACGCCCCGTTGAGACCGCCGCTATAAAGGCCGGCATGTGCCTGGTATGCTGGTTTGTAGTTCGGCGGGGCGATAACCTTCCGGCACAGACGAAGCTGTTTCGCAGATATCGTTAGCCAGGGAGATAGCCTGCCATCGTCGCCGGTTCCCCGTAGCGGCATTGCCTTCAACAGATCCGAGGACAGGCGTCTTTGGGCGTCTTCCCAGCTCAATCCGCCTGGGATGAAACCTTTTGCGACCTTCTTCCAGGACCGGTAGGGGATGGGATATCTTGTCTTTTTCCCCTTGACGGCGCGAAAAGTGACTGTGCGCGTCTTGATCTTTATCTTTGCCTCGGTCTGGAAGGGCTGGAAGGAGGCAAAGTCGTGCGCCTCTTCGATCGAGAAGTATTCTCCATCGCCGAGTTGAAAGCGGCGGTACCCTTCACCCGCACCAGTAGCTTTAAAGAGAGACACATGAACAACGAGGGCCAATACGCCGCCATCTTTTAAGAAGTGGTCCATCACGGCGTATGTGAACAGAGCTGCAATATCCTTTTTGCCGCCGCCCTGGCGACTCTCGTTGCCCTTGAGCGTGAAGAGTCCATAGTGCTTGTATTCCGCTTCGGCCGCCTTGCGCCAATCGGGCGTGAGGGCTTCCCAATTGACATGCGGCGGATTTCCAACGATGAAGTCGAAATAGTGCCGGAAGAACAGCGCAGCGTAGCGATTCCGGATGAGCTTGGCCCAGACGCGGTCCCTCCCTTCCAGATCGAGTCTCTTCATCAGCTCGAGTAGTTTACCCAGCGACGCTTCTTGGATATCTCCCCCCGACAGCTTCAGGGTGATGGTGACGCGCGCCACGAAGGTGTTGCGGCTGTGCCCCTCGACGATCGCTTCGTGGAGGATGTTCATGAGCTCAGGCACCTGGCGATTGACGACAGCTTCCCGCGGCAGTTCAAATGTTCCGACGGTCATCGGGAAGGCTACGGTGTCCTGCGCGAAGAGATCCTGCTGATCCGGGGTCTTACCAGGCAAGAGGACCGAGTCGGTGAGGTACACCGGTATTTCGAAATCGGACCCGCTGCTCCTATACCGCAGCAGTGGTCCAAGAGCGAAGAGGTAGTTCGTACGGGACGCGATCACCGCCAAGGGGTTCAAATCAAATCCGACCACGTTGCGGCGAATCAGGTTGACCGCTTCTCGCTTTTGTTCGGCGCTGCCCCACTCAACCGTTCTGTCCGAAAGCCACTGGCGAATCCTTTGAATCGCCATTAAGAGGAATGTTCCAGATCCGCATGACGGGTCGAGGAATGTCTTGTTGGGGTCGCCGTCGAATCCGGCTAGGTCGATGGTGTGCTCCGCGAGCCAATCGGGCGTATAGTATTCCCCGAGGGCGTGGCGGACGGCCTCTGGAATGAGGCGGTGGTAGAGATCCTTCAGCAAGTCCCGCGTTCGCTCAGGCCTTAGCTCGAACGTGCCCACATCGTAGGTTGATAACGTCTGGGACATTCGCCAGAGCAGCGCCTGGACCTCAACCGTCCACGCCGCGGTGTACCAGCCAAAGAAGTCCTGCTCGATTGCATTTCGAATGTTGTGGCGCTGAAGAATAGCTCCCGATTCCAGTTCGTCGAGCTGCGATCGCAGGCTCGTTCTGGTGAGGCTTCCGATAAACGTGTCGCCCAAGCCTCCCTGCGCTACGATAACCTCCGTGGCCAGCAGTTTCATGAGGAGCGCGTAGTATGTGTGCACCGCGAAGAGAACGATTGGAAATTTCACCCCAATTTCCACCCGGTATGCACTGAACAGCGGGCTCGTCTCCGGCGCCTTTCCGCTACGTTCGAGTTGCTCCGTCCCGTAAACTATCCCAAAGGTTCGTAGCCACTCCTCGTAGATGACGGTCGCCTTTGGGTGTTTACGCGAATTGACGATCTTAGCGAGGATGCTCACTATCTCAGTTGCAAGTTCCGTGTCGGGTCCGAAATCCGCGATTAAGTTATCGGGTGTGAGGTCCTTTCGGACCATGGCTCGGAGCCAGAGGAGCAGCTTCTCCACGGTGTCGTCGTCAAAGGTCCGGCGGTCGATGTGCCACTGCCGGGTCTTTCGCTGCGTGAAAATGAACGTCTCGCCGTCGGTCGCGATACCCACGTTCATCGAGAGCTGCTCTTCCTGCTCCCTCGTGAAGTGGGCCTCGATCTCTCGTGCTGGTTCCGGAAGGAGCGGCTGGTCGGGAAACGCTTGCCGCAGTGAGAGGCCGGTTAAGTAGTCCCATACTTGCTGCACGGCATGTTCGGCATGCTGGGCGCTACGGAGGCTTCCGGGCTTTTCGTATTCGATCACCAGTCCCTGGTGAACGGCATCTGCGCGGCCCCGAAATGTTGAGGTCCTTATCGACTGCTCGTACTTGGGCACTGGCAGATCCGGCAACGCAGCCCGCAGTACCAGTTCCATATTTACGCGAAGGTCTTCCTCCGACGAGCAACCCGCCGTCCCGCGACGAAGACGCTCAGCCGTGCCTTTGACATCTATCTTTGTCTTTGTGCTCAAAAAGCACCTCGCGACAGGCCCGCAGGACTGGTGCGGGGATCGGTGCCGGGCAGCCACAGGGTATCGTCGCCGCGCATGCGAAGCCAGCGGATGGTGACGTCGATTTCGGTGTGCTCCAGCATGTGGCCGATATGGAGCGAGCCGGTGACATTGGGCGGCGGGATGACGAGCGAGAAAACGCGCGGCAGAGCTTTTTGCGAGGTGTGGAAGATGCCGGAGTCAATCCACCACTGGGCCCGGTGCGGTTCGAAGCGCTGGGGCTCGTAGACTTTCTCGATTTGCATGGGATATTTATGATATCAAGCGGCGGGCCGGGACTCGGGCGAATCGGACGGCATGGACTTCGAAAGTTGGCCGTAAGCTTCGCGAAGCTCGTCCTCAAGGCGGTTTCGACGCAGGTAAAAGCGGGTGCCGAGCCGGACGTGACGCCCGCCCGACGTTTCGGCGGCTTTTTGCAGGAGCCGTTCCCGTTGTTGACGCCAGTGGAGCAGCTTCCACTCGGCGCAGGCGACCTGGGCGACCAGACGGCGCTGATCGGGGGTTTGGGGCTGCCATGCCAGCAGGAACCGTTCGCGGATTTCGAGCAGCTCCCGCCAGCTTTCGGCGGGCAGATATCCGACATGGGCACGCAATCCGTGGCGAAGCCCGTTGAAGCGGACGAGAGCCCGTCCCGCGGGGTCTTAGGACCAGTCGATTTCTTTGCATTGCGGCGATTGGCCGCGATCTGTTTTCTGGTAGCCATAGGATGTTTCTCGGGTTCACTTGGATCGTTGGTATTCGCGATACGCCTTCATGAAGGCGCGCTGATAGTGGGCTTGGCGCAGAGAGAACCGGTCAAAGAGGGAGACTTGGCGGGCCGGGCTGCTCGCGGCGGCTTGGCCGAGAACTCGCGTTTCGGTTCGGTGCCAGTAGTGACATAGCCACTGTGCGGTAGCCATCTGCTCGGCCAGACGGATATGCTCGGCGGTTTCGGGCCGGTAGGACCGCACGAACTCGCCGCGGATTTGGGCTAGTTCTTTGAGACTTGCGTCTCGGGGAATGCCGGCAGCAGCATACAGGCCGTGGCGGAGCGCGTTGAGGCGCATAAAGGCCCGACCCCGCTCCGTACGTGGGCCGGTCGACTTCGATGCGTTGCGGCGATTGGCGGCGATCTGTTTTTCGGTTGCCATAATTCATTTCCGTCGGAACAAAGCCAATAAGTTTCTTGTTTGCTTATGCTTGCAAAAATGGACGAAACCAATTTCAGGGGCGGGCCGGATGGCGGCGAGCGCGGGCATACCGATGGATCTCGAGCATGCGGAGGCTGTGAGCCAGGGCGAGCGCGCGGCAGGTTTCGTATGGCCCGAGTTTGGCTATGGGCGGGGGCGTTGCAGGGTTTTCGCCTATCGCGCGGAGCGCAAGGTTGAAGCGCCATTGATCGGCGGCGATGTTCATGACCAATTTCTCCTCGGCCGGGCTGATGGGCTGGAAGCGTTCCAGATGGTCTCGGAGGAGCTTCCAGAGTTCATCGGGATCCTGGTTTCGTGCGTTTAGATTTCTCATATTTCTCATATACGGATTGGCGGGCGTTGGAGGCCCCGGTCCTTTCGCTTACATGTTACGGGGGCGGGTTTGGGGATTCGGGGGACATTTCGGGCAAGCGGTTGAAAACAGGGGGCGAAATTTTATTCTCGGGCCGGGACTGAAAAATCTCTCGCCAAGACGGAAAGGGAACCGCGAAGACGCAAAGACGGACAAGGACGCCATCAAGATGGTACTTTATGCAGGTGAATACGGCCCTTCGCTTTCTTGCGATCACGCTTATAGTGGCTTGGCACCCACGCATCGGGCGGTGCGAGGCCAGGCTGCCGGGGATTCTCAGCAGCCATATGGTGCTGCAGCGCGATCGACCCATTCACATCTGGGGGTGGGCTGCGCCGGGCGAGAAGGTCGCGGTCGCGTTTTGAATATTTTGTGATCGCGTCCTGCAGATCCTCCAGATGCTTCGCCTTGTCCGGATCGGCCTCGTTATAAATCTTTTGGTAGTACAGGTATTGCTCCTGGAGGGCCACTATCGTGAGGGTGCCCATCGGCACGAAATAAGGGAGGGTCTTTTCCGGGTTGCGGGAGTCGAAGAAGAAGGGCTCGGCTTGACTGAGCAGGCTGAGGAAGCTGGTAAAGTATTGTCCCTTCTGTTGGACGCCATAGGAGGTGCGATTGTAAGAGTTCAACACCTGGTGGAGCCCCGCCAGCCGCTTTTCGAGATCTCTGGCCCGCTCCTGGGCAATGAGCTCGGGGACCAGAGCGTCCACGTACTCCTTCATTTGCTCGAAGACGTCGGAGGTCCTCCGAGCCCTGTTCTTTCCAGAGGAACCCGGTGACGCCCTTCAGCGCTTCCCCGGCATCCGGTATCTTGCCGATTATCGTGAGGACCACCTCCCGGAAATCCGGGCCCGTGTCGCGTGCAATGTAGCGGATGTTCGGCGAGACGCCTCCCTCCGGCCCACAATCTACGGCCAGAGCCGAGGTTGCAAAAAGCGAACATACAAGTACGGAAGTGAGAAGCCTGGGAACCAGGACACTGGCCATCGAGCGGCTTCGACTCCGTCCCGTGGCAGGTACGGTTCGAGTGAAACAACTGTTGCCGTCGTCCGCGGCACTCGCCAGTTCGTTGACGCGTCTACAAGCGGAACTCTCGATCATTGTCCTGTCTCCTTTAAGCATCGACGGACCCCAGTGTTGCAGCCCCCAGTGCTTCTGGGCATGTCCTAATTCTCGTGACTATTATACAGGAACCGCCTTGCGGTGAGGCAATGCCCAAGGCGCTTCAAGCAAGCCTATCTGCACGCGCCGATGGCCCCGCGACTGTCGTGTACAGGCGTATTCCGGAAAGGCGAAGTATCTGGTCCGAATGCCGGTATGAAGAACGGAGAATTTCCAGGTTCGCGGATAATTTGACTGGCTACGCCGCCCCGGACTGGCACGGTATCCCATGATTTGTCAATGAGTCGCGCAACGGTTCGTCATCGGCGCGGCGGACCGGAAAAGCAGGAAGCCGTCCACGGCATAGTGGGAGATGTCCTCGCTGGGGAGGAGTGCGTGTTGGCGCTTGGTGTCGATGTACAAGAAACTCGCCTCGGGCGCCGCCGAAAGGACCTTGTCCAGCGTTTCGCCGGACTCCAGGTGTCCATCGCCGGCTGTCCAAGGCAGTTCGCTTTCGCGGCCCCGCCAGAAGGATCGGCCCGCGAGAGGGAAGGTCACTACCGAAACAGTCTTGATGCCGGCACGTTCCAGGCGCAGCGCGACGGGCGCGAGCGGCTGGTCCCGATTCGGTCCGCCGTCCCGTCTCATGGTTCTCGACACGTGATCGCACCCATAGAGGACTAACAGGGATCGGATCTTCTCAATGCGGATCAAGTCCTCGATGTTACTTGCTACCGCTTGTTCGCGATCCTCAAGGTAGGGGCTTCCTTTCGGCGTCCCGGTACCCACCTCCAGTCCATCCCGATAGGCGCGTATGGAGTGTTCAACCGTGCGGAGTTCGGATCGGGTGCGGGCGTCCATGCGGAACCGTTGGAATTGTTTGACGGTTTCGAGGCCGCGTTCCTCGATCTCCGTTGCTACGGGAATACTCACGCCGGCCGATGAAGGGATTCGTTTCCGAATGACTGTCAGGTGTTCGCGGATCGCTCCGGCCGGAGAGTCGATATCGGTCAGGTGTACGCGGAAACGTGCGTGTCCCGGAGCGGCGTTCAGGCGCCGGATTCCGTCGAGAACGCCCGCCCGCAGGCAGAGCGCCTCGGGCAGTGCGTCCGATTTGCCATCTACGAAAGCTTGGGCCGCTTCCTCGTAGACGGATTTCTCCTCAAGCGCAACGTCGCGCAGGCCCGACGCGCTATGGATCTCCGTCAAATACCGAAGCTGGAAGTCCGCATTTTCCTCCAACCCGTGCATTTCGCCGACCATGTAGACTTGGTAGCCCATTTTAGGAAGGGGAAGGCTTTCCATCCGAGGCGCTGCCCACACGCCGGGGCGCATCTCTTGCGGTACCGCCGTCACCGCGCCTCCGAAGAGTGCGAGCAGGACAACCGTTGTTCGTGCGAACATCGTCTGGCCCATTCAGCCACCGCTATGGAACTGTCCGGCTGTTTTCTCACACCGGTGGCGGATCACGTACAAAATGTTCTCCTGGATGTCCCGCATGATTGCATCCGTCCAAATACGCGCGTAGAAGTTGAACGTCGTCGACAGCCGGTGGCGGCTCACGAGGTGTAATAGTGTGCCACCGTCCCGCCGCGGCTCGATCCAGTACTCGCCGTGCAGCGTATCGAAGTACCGGCCGCCGATGGTTACGTGTTCGTCGAGGGTGTGCGGGGGAATGTTCGCCGCATCGGCGCGAATATCGAATCCGAGCCGCCGCTCCGGCTCCCACACCGTCACAGTCTCGACGAACAACACGCCTCCGGCAAACGTTGCATGCCGCAGCGCTCCGACACCCTCGCCCGAAAGTGTGGCTTCGATGGGCCGCGGGAAGCCGATCTTCTGGCTCCACGAGAAGCGCTGCTCCTCTACCCGGATCGGCTCGACTCGCTCGATCCGCTTCCAGACCGTGGCCGGCGTAGCCTGTATCGCGATGCTTGTCGCCACCTCGCGCACTTCATACGCCGGCCCGGCCCATCGTTCGGATGCGGCGACGGCGAATGGCAGAATCGCCACGCACAGCAGCGGAGTCTTACCGAACCGGCGCGCGCAAAACGCGCCTGCGCCTCCCCCCAGCATCGCCATGATCAGCGCCACCGGCATCAGCAAGGTCAGGCAGATAATGCCTTCCCAGAAGAGCGCGAACGAGCTGACGATCAGGGTGACGGTAGTGAGCACCGGGAGCCCCAGCCACGTCGCGGGACCGCGCCGTCCCGCGCGTACCGCTAGGAAGACGCTGATGAATCCAACCGCCATCGGCACGACCATCAGGAAGCCGATCGTCATTACGCCCAGCAGGTTCCCGGCCCATTTGAACGTGAACGCGAGCCTGCAAAACAAGCCGTAGAGAAACCCCGCGAGCGCGGAGTAGTGAATGTTGCGATCTTTGAGCGGATTCATCCTGGGGTCCCGTCGGCCCTTTTATGTTACCGCCTGGATTGATCACGGGAGGCGCCGCGGGTACCGTAAACGGAGTGCGCCGGCTTCGCGCGGTGTGAAAGCGCGGCGAGGCAATTCCAAGTCTTGACCGGCGTCCAAACTCGGACTCCAGTTGGACTCCGCAGGGTAGTTTTGGGAAGACTCAGAAGCGCTAAGTCTATGAAATGTTTTGGTGGACCTGGTGAGATTCGAACTCACGACCTCTTCCATGCCATGGAAGCGCGCTCCCAACTGCGCCACAGGCCCGGTGCCGCTTCATTGAATATACCACGGCAAGCACCCGATTGACACGCCGCGCGCCCGCTTGCCTACAATGGTATGATGCCCCGCAGGCGCGTGCGCGCGCTTATTCTACCGATCTGCCTGTCGGCGCTGTATTTCTCCGGCTGTTTCGTCCGCAGACGCATCATCACCCGTAAGGGATCCAATCCCACGCCGGTCCTGATGACAGCGGATAAACAGGCATTGATCGACCGTCTGGCGCACGATTACCAGGCCATCCGGAGCTTCAACGCCACGGTGGACATGACGCCCGCGCTGGGCAGTTCCGAAAAAAGCAAGATCACCGAATACAAGGACGTGCGCGGCTACATCCTGTTCCGCAAACCAGCCGACATCCGCATTATCGGTTTGTACCCCGTGGTCCGCAACAAGGCCTTTGACATGGTCTCGAATGGCAAGGATTTTCGCTTATACCTGCCCGCCAGCAACCGTTTCGTGGTCGGCTCGAACCAACTCGCCGCCCACTCCGCGAACAAGATCGAAAACCTCCGCCCGCAGCATTTTCTAGAGGCGTTGCTGGTGGCGCCCATGCAGCCCGACGAAAAGGCGGAACTGGTGAATTTCACCGACGAAGACAACGCCGCCTACATCCTGCACCTGGTGCGCGTGCAGCCGGATGGCGAACTTGTGCCCACACGCAGCATCTGGTTTAGCCGTATCAACCTCCACCTGGCCCGGCAACTCGTATTCGACGCGGCGGGCAACATTCTGACGGATGCGCGGTACGGCGACTGGCACGATTACGATGGTTTGCCGTTCCCGAAGACCATCGATATTACCCGCCCGCAAGACGAATACGCCGTGGTTCTGAACGTGGTGAAGATGGAGATCAACCGTGGCGTCTCCGACGATAAATTCGTCCTGGAGCAGCCCGAAGGCACCCAGCTTCAGGTGCTGGGCGAGACCGCTCCCACCCCGCCACCAGCGCCGCCGCCCCCAGCAAAAGGAAAGAAGAAGAAACCGTGACGGCCAGACTGGTCCTGGAAAACTTGAAACACAAGCCCATGCGCAGCCTGCTGAGCATGTTTTTGATCGCCGTGCCGGTGACACTGATCCTGTGTCTGGTGGGCCTCAGCCAAGGCATGCTGGCGGATTCGGCCCGGCGCGCGCGCGGCATCGGCGCCGATATTATGGTGCGGCCGCCGGGGACTTCCGCGCTGACCCTCAGCGGCGCCCCTCTTCCCGCAAAGCTGGTGGATGCCATTCAGCGGCAGCCTCACGTGACGCTGGCCATCGGCATGGTCGCGCACCTGGTTGGGGGCATCAGTTACGTCACTGGCGTCGATCTCGGTCAATTCAACCGGATGAGTGGCGGTTTTAAGTATTTGGAGGGCGGTCCTTTTCAGGGCCCGGACGACATCATCGTCGACGAATACTACGCGCAGCAACACAAGCTGCACGCGGGCGATCGGGTGACCGATATCCTGAATCACGCGTGGCGCGTATCGGGCGTGGCGGAAGGTGGCAAGCTCGCGCACCTGTCCGTGCCCATGCGGACCTTGCAGGATCTTACCGGCAATACGAACAAGGTCAGTCAGATCTACGTGAAAGCCGATAAGCCCGCCAACATACCCGCGGTGATGGCGGAACTGAAAACGCTCCTGCCGGACTACAACATCTACACCATGGAGGAGTTCACCTCGCTGTTGACCGTCGAAAACGTCGGCGGCTTGAATACGTTCATCCATGTGATGGTGGCTATCGGGGTGGTGATCGGTTTCGCGGTGGTGTTGCTCTCCATGTACATGGCCGTGCTGCAGCGCACCCGCGAAATCGGAATTCTGAAGGCGCTGGGTGCGTCGCGCTGGTTCATTCTGAAGATCGTTCTGGCCGAGGCGGTGGTTATGGGGCTGGGCGGCACGGTGGTGGGAATCGGGCTGAGTTTCGTGGCGCGCGCGCTGATTCAAGTACTCTATCCGGCGTCTCTGACGCAAGCCATCACGCCCGGCTGGTGGCCGATCGCCGGCGCCATTAGTTTGACGGGTGTGCTGCTGGGAGCGCTCTATCCCGGCTTGAGCGCCGCCGCGCAGGACCCCATCGAGGCGCTCGCGTATGAGTGAGCCGCTAATCGAGATCCACGGCTTGCGCAAGATCTATCGAGTAGGCAAAGTGGACGTGTCCGCGTTGCGCGGCGTGGATCTGGACGTGCCGCCGGGCGAGTTCCTGGCTATTGTAGGGCCGTCCGGATCCGGCAAATCGACTCTGTTCCACGTCATCGGCGGACTCACGCCCGCGACCGGCGGCAGCGTGCGCATCGGTGGACAGGACATCTCATCGCTTACCGACGCCGGCCGGACCGAACTGCGCAAGAACAAGGTGGGCTTCGTATTCCAGAAGTTCAACCTGCTGCCTAACCTGACCGCGGCCGATAACATCGCCATCGCCCGCCACATTGCCGGGCGCAGCCAGTCCGTTGAGCCGGAATTCGAGGAAGTGCTCAGACTGTTGGGGATTTCGGAGCGCCTCAACCACAAGCCGGCCGCGCTTTCCGGAGGCGAGCAACAGCGTGTGGCAATCGCCCGCGCGATCGTGAATCACCCGGCCATTTTGCTGGCGGATGAGCCGACGGGCAACCTCGATAGCGAGAATTCCGCGGCGGTGCTGGATGTGATGCGCGATTTGAACCGGCGGCTGGGCCAGACGATTCTGATGATTACGCATAATCCGGAAGCGGCGGCGTTCGCGCATAGGACGGTGCGGATGCGGGATGGGCGGATCGTGGGGTAGCTACTCAAGCCGACGAACTTCGGGTAGGGCTTCACGCAGGGATGGAATGCAGTACGGCGGCGGCACTCTATTCGGACGGGACCACTCAAAGAACTCCTCCGCGGCGGCGGGGATTTCCATGCCGACGTCCCGTCGGCTATAGTCCGTCTCTTCGTCCACTCTCTGGCCGGCCAGGCAGAGTACCCACGTCTCGACGCTTCGCTTCGGAATCAGATGAACTATCCTCTCATCTGGGCCGCGAGCCTCGATGTGTTCGTCACTCAGTGAATGGCTTAGCTGACTGAGGCGCCTGTTAATGTCGCCCTTGTCGGCGTCGATTGCGACCACGAGAGCTGTCCCGGCCCTCGCCGACCTGTCGCGGTATGCCTTCACCTCTCTTGCGTAGCGCTCGCGCACCCACTGCTCTCCGCAGCCTCTACCAGATGGCAGATCAATGTACCGAATCTCCCGGTATCGCAGCCGGTTCAAATAGTAGCGAACGAATCGTTGATGGCGCCTATCCTCGGCCAGGACGATTGCCCAGGAGGGCCTACCCATGCTCCCAGCCGCGTGCGACCAGTTCGGCCGGCGCCAGGCCGTCGCTGGATTCGGAGTGGAAGTCCTCCACCCGGACTGGCCCGATGCCATCGCGGACGAATCGAACGCCTCCGCTTGTTGCCCACTGATTGATGATTTCGGGGTGATGCGAAATGATCAGGAGTTGGCCGCGGCTGTCCTCAACCGCGTCCGATGCCGCCATTAGCCACGGCTGAATCTCGCGCAAAGAGATGAAGTTGTCCGGCTCGTCGAGGATGACGGTGTTTCCCTTGGCCAGCACGAAATGTAGAATGGCGTAAAGGCAAATCAAACATCGCTGACCTTCGGATAGCTCACTAAGATTGAATTCCACCCTCCTGTCAGCGTCGACAAACTCTGCACCGAACACCTGGGCGCCTCCCGCCTTCCAGAGCCGAAGCTCGGCAAATCCGTCAAGGGTCTCGCGCAAGCTTCCAATCAAGGCATCGTTCTGCTCCGAAAGCTGCTCGTGGTGGTGCCTATACCACGATGCAATGTTCGAAAGATCGAAGCTGGGATTGGGCTGGGCCGTTTGCGCCAGCGGCTCCATCGCGAATGGGTTTATGCGCAAGCAGGCGACCCCTCGGAGCCAACGCCTGAATCGCGTCAGCTTCTTGATATCACTCCTCTGCGGTACAGTTGCCAGCGCGGAGCGGTATTTGTCAATTTGGTACCCGGACGCTGGCTCGAAAGAGTCATTGTAGAGTTGCACACACTCTTTAGTAAACTCGAAGATCGGCTTCGTTTCAAAGTGGATGGTTTCCGCTGCCACGCGCGCCGCTTCGCCGTATGGCTCAAAAACGACCCGATAGATATAGCTGCTGCCGTCTAAAGTCACTTCAAGCTCGAAGGTCTGTTCTTCTTGGTTTAGCCAGCGCGTCCTCTGGCCTAGCAACGGAAGAGCTACCGTGCTTTCGCCTTGCACCGCAAACCGATGCAGGAACAACAACGCCTCAATCAACGACGATTTGCCGGAGCCGTTCGCGCCGAGAATGAGTTGCGTGCGGGCAGGCCGGTATTCAAACTTGACGAAGCACTTGAAATTGTCGATGTAGAGGCGAGTCAGCATCTAACTCAATTCTATGTGAAAACATCGGCTACGCGCAGACCGTCGCCGCCAAACAACGGCAGGGGCACGGTATCTGCTTCCGAGTACTTGACGGCCCTCCCATCGCGGTCGATGGCGGTGATGGTGCGCGCCTTCGCATCGACAATCCAGAAATCTTGGCAGCCATTTGCCAGACAGAGGGAAGCCCGTTCGCGTAATTCCGCCCAAGTGTTCGACGGTGACTTGACCTCGATTACCAGTTCCGGCGCGCCGTGCAGGTTGTCCTCCGGATCGACAGCGTCCCAGCGCCCGCGCGACACAAACGCCACGTCCGCCGCGCGTAGATCGAACTGCGGAATAGCGCGGAAACACATCTCTATTCCGACGGCGCCGAGATTCCCGGCTCTGGTCTCAAGGAGGTGGGCGATTCGTACCTGCAACTTGTAAAGCTTAGCCTTCGGGCGTGCCTCGACCACCACCTCTCCGTAATGCAACTCGTGAAGCCAAGGACCGTCGTCGGGTGGAAGTTCACGGAATTGCTCGACGGTCATGCCATACCCCGCTTCAAGAACTTCACGCCTTCAAACGCAATCGACTCCGGCGATGGGGCGATGTCCCGCCAGATGGACGCGGCCGCCGATAACTCGCCCAGGGCGAAGCCGAAGCTTTCGATGGTCAGCCAGCCGTCGTAGTGCACATCGCGTAGCGCCTGGAAGACGCCCGGCCAGTCCAAGTGTCCGGTGCCCGGAATGCCGCGGTCGTTCTCGCAGGTGTGTACGTGCTTCAAATGCCGGCCGACGAGGCGGTACGCGGCGGCCACATCCTTCTCCTCGATGTTGGCGTGAAAGGTGTCGAACAGGATGCCCACGTTCGGGTGACCGATCGCGTCGCACAACGCCACCGCGTCGGCCGCCGTGTTCAGGAAGTAAGTCTCAAACCGGTTCAGCGGCTCTATGGCGATCGTCACGCCGTATTCGCTGAGCGTCGGCCCGATCGCTTGGTAGCAATCCACCGCGCGTTTCCATTCGTCGGCGGTGCGGCGGTCTCCGGTCATCAGCCCGACGGGCGAATACAGCGGTCCGGCGATAATCTTCGCGCCGACTTCAGCGGCGGCCTTCGCGCAATCCTGCATGTGGATGCGCGTCTTCTTGCGCACCGCGGCGTCATCGGAAATCATGTTCAGGCCGCCCGTCAGGATCGAGCAGATGGTGCACTCGAGGCCGTTATCCGCCAGGCCGCGGCGAATGTCCGAACCGGCGAATTGCGCAGGATCGAAGAGCGGCACCTCTACGCCGTCGAAGCCGGCCGCTTTGATCGACGGCAGGAGCGGCAGATTCGAACGGTCGAAATTCGCCGTCCAGATGAAGGTATTCACGCCGTATTTCATGGCACCGCTCCTTCACGGTCGCGGCTCGGATTGTCCGGCTTGCCTGGGCCAAAATGCTTCAGCATCACCAGATTTTCTTCGTCGCTCCGATTGCCCACTTCCACGCCGCGCTCAGCCGCCGCCGCGCTGACGAATAATTCGTCCTTGGTCATTGCGCCATAACGGATCAACGAAGGCGTCTCCACGTCCATCTTGCCCACCGCGCCCCAGCCCTGCACCACGATCAGCCCATACGCCGCCGCATCGCGAATCACCACCGACCGCCCCGGCGCGACCGTCAGTTCTTTCGCGGAATAATGCGGCGTCGAATAGACCACCCACTTCTCCGAATAGCCGTCCTCGGCCATCTCCGCCTCCGCGCGCACGGGCTTCGGGTGGAACAGCCGGTGCTTGGCGAATTCCGGATCGACGTTGGCTTCCCAATCCAGCATGCCGATGATGTAATCCAGGTCGTGATGATGTTCGGGCGGCACATCCTTCACCAGCAGGTCCCACGGTACGGCGCGGCCTTCCACCATCGACTGGAACATTCCGAACACATCCGAATTCACCTGCGGCTCGTAGGTCACCAGCGACCCTGGCGCGTGCAGAATGCCGGCGTCGATCTGCCATCCGGTGCCAGGCTGCAGGCGATACGCTTTCGAATGATACAGGATGCCGTTGTCGCCCTGGTTCCAGCGCTGCAGGCAGCGGCGCACGTCATCGGGCGTGGTGCCCGGCTCCAGGCCCATAAACGTGTAGGGGAAATTGTTGTCCTTGAAATTGTATTGCGGCGGAAAGTAGTAGGCTTCCGGCTTGCCCTTCTGGCCGACCTTCTTGGCGTGCTCGTCCATTTGGTGCATGTGGTGCGGAATCGGTCCCAGATTGTCGAAGAACTTGCAGAGCACATTCCAGCCGCCGTACCGCGCCATCACGCGTGCGCCCAGGAACTCTTCTCCCAGGCCGGCAACGGCCTCGCGCAGCAGCACACGCTCCGCGCCGATCGCGATATAACTGAGGCCCTCGTCTTCGGGCGTGCCCGGCCCGTTAGCGGCTTGCGTCGTAGACGAGAACCACCGCTCATCGATACCGCCGCGATGCGCGCCCAGGGCGTATAGATCGCGAGGGTCCAGTTTCAACCGCCCGCCGGGCATCAGGAAGGAGCGCGGCACCCAACAGGGCGCAAGTCTGACGATGCCCTCGCCTGCCGCGAGAGCTTCCTTTACTAACGAGATTTTGGACATGGTTATTTCTTGGAGGCGACCTTCAGCACGATCGGCTCGGAAGCGTACTCGTTCTGCTGGTCGGCTCGCGTTTCGATGTTACCAGATAGCACGATGGGCTGGTCGATGGCCTGCGCGTTCGAGAGCGCCTGCAATGTGAAGGTGACGTGATTGTCTCCCTCGTGGATCAAAACACCGTTCAGCCCTACATTGGCCACGATCACGGTGGGCGGCAGATTGTACACTTCGACCGGCACGCGCCCGCCGAAATTGTTATTGCGATGGATTTCCACCTCCACGGTAGCCGACTTGCCCGGCTCCAGCACGACTTCGCGCGTCTTGGCCTCCATCGTTATATCGGGCTTCGGCATCAGGGCGATCAGCTTCAGTTTGTCTTCGGGACTGGCCCAGTGTGTGAGCTGCCGCGCGCCGGCCCTCGCCTTGCCGCTGACGCGCAACGGGACCGCCTGATCGAGATGCTCGTTCTCATCGGCGCTCAGCAGGATGGTGGTGCTCGCGCGCCCCGGCTCGATCACACCCTTGCCTGCCGAAAGGCCGGCCGGCAGATCTTCCATCGCCACGTCGATGGGGCCGTCGAAATCGTCGAGGCGCAGAGCCGTCACAGTTACCGGGATGCGTCCGCCGGCGGGCACATTGGGATGGCGCGGCTCCACGCTCAGCCTGAAATCCGGAGCCGGCGCGCGCATTGTCAGCCGGTATGCATAATCCTCGCCGTACAAGCCGCGTACGTCGCGCAGCCGCACGATATATTCGCCATCGGCCGGCGCGGTGAAGCGCAGGCGGGAATCCTTGCCGTAACCCGGGCCGCCGTCGTCGTTGCGGTACGGCAGGCGCACCAGTGGCAGTCCATTGCTGACGAACGTAGCGCCCGCGGGATGGATCTGCACCTTGTATACGGGCGTATCGATGGAGTGCGCTTCGGGCGTGGTATCGAGCAGGCCCAGCCGCTGACCCTCGAAGGACTCGAACCGGATGTCGTCATCCGGCCCGCGCGGCATGGCGCTGACTTTGATCAGTTCGCTGCCGACCATTAAGATGTCGCCCACCGCCATGCCGGTCCACGAAAGGATGCGGATGCTGGATCCCCCCGAACTGGGGTCGTTGAGCGTGACCGCGGTGGCCAGTTCGCAGCGAACCGTTGCGCGCTCCACCGGAGCGCCCTTCGCATCCAGGATTTCGAGCATGGAATCGAGCGGCGAGCCCAGGCGGTTAGCGTTCACTTCCAGGACCAGCTTCTCGCCTTTATGAGCTTTGAATCGAAAATCACTCTTCGCCGCCGAAAGCTTTCCGTTCACCGTGACGGGCGCCTGAATGAACTGCGCAGCGGCGGCTTCGACTTCCGGCTCGTCGCCCAAAGCGAGCCTCAGCTTGTTGAATGTCTTGCCCGCGGCGACTTTCGGCCGCAGCATCACGGCGGATTCGTCTTCGGGCGACGCCTCGCCCGTAACCGCGATTTTGCCCGCGCCGAGATTGTATCCGGTCAGGGCAATCTGTTCCGTGTGTCCCTTCCGCACGCCCAGCGGATACGCCGTTAGCGCCAACGGAAACTTGCCTACCTTGATGCGATAGAAGTGCCGCCCGCTGCCGCCCTCTTCGTAATCCGCGATCTTGATGTAGTACGCGCCGGCTTTTTCGAAGCGATGCGCGAAATATTGCGCCGACCGGCCACCTTCCAGGCCGTACTCTTTTACCAGCGCTTGGTCCGCATCGTAAATGCTTATGACCGGCTGCAACGCGGAGCCCAGCATGGCCGCGCCGTTCTCGAACACAAGCTGCTCGCCGGCCTGCACGGTGACTTTGTAGTAATCCACGTCGCCGGGTTTGGAAATTGCGCCGACGAGAATTGCCGGCGTGTAGACTTCCACGGCATCCTCGGGCGTGTCGTTCGGCTCGCGGTCGGCGCTCTCGCCGTAGTAGGGCTCGATCAGGAAGCGCCCGGTGGGAGTGGTGCCCAGCGGCGTCTGCAAGCGAAAATCGACGGGGCCGATGTCGGCATCCGCGGCGATATCCAACTCCAGGGTGACTTCGTTGCGCGGCGGCAGCGGGCCGACATCCACCGTGGAAATGCCGCCGTTGGAGCCTAGGCGCACATCCGGGCCGTCGGGCAGTTCCTTGATGCGCAGGATGCGGGCTTGGATGCCGGGCTCGCTGAAGAAGACGGCGCTGGCTTTGGCGAGGTTGAGCCCTTCGATTGTTAGTTCGGTGGTGGCGCCGCGGGAGACGCCTCGGGGGGAGACGGATGCGATGGTCGGCGGCGTGGTGCGGCTGCCGGTGGGGGAGTCGGTGGTGGTGCTGGCTGCGAAGGCGGCCGCAACGCAGGTTAATGCGAGGAGGGCTTTCATAGGTGTGTCTTGTAAACCTCAAACGACCCATCGAAGCGACCGACGATGAAGGTTTTTCCATCGGGCGTGAAGGCTAGCGAGATCGCCCAGTCGGGCTGACGCCACGTTTTTACCAGCGTCAGATCGTCCGCCTGGAAGACTTTGACTTCTTTGTCGGCCGACGATGAAACCAGGTACTTGCCATCCGGCGACCATGCCAGTTGCAGAATGGCGTCTTCATGCGCGATTAGCGAATTCAGCAGTGTGCCGCCTTTTTCGTCGAGAGACCAGACGCGAATTGTGCGGTCCAGGCCGGCGGCCGCGACGCGCTTTCCCGCAGGATCGACTGCCAGCGTGTTCAGCCCGTCGGTGGCTTCGCTGAGCGTGTACAGCCGGTCGCCCGACGCTACATCCCAAACCTTCACGCCGCGATCGGCGGACGCCGAAACCAGCCGCTTGCCATCGGGCGTAAATGCCAGCGCATAGACCGCGTCGATATGATCCTTCAGGGTGCGGATTTCTTTGCCGGATTCGACATCCCACAGCTTGATGAGCTTGTCGTAGCTGGCGGTGGCGATGGACTTGCCATCAGGCGCGAACTCTACCGAGTAGATGCAGTCCGTGTGGCCGGCGATGGTTTGCAGGGCGGTGCGTTTTTCGACGTCCCAGATTTTGACTTCGCCGTTGCGCGCGGGCAATCCGCCGGCGGCGGTGAGGAGTTTGCCATCCGGCGAAAAGGCGATAGCGCGCACGTCTTCAGCTTCGCCGGGAAGCGTCGCGACCACCTTGCCGGTTTCGAGGTCGACCAACCGGACCTCTTTGAATGTGCCGAGCGCGAGCAGCTTGCCATCGGGGCGATAGGCCAGCGCACTGATGAGGGACTTCACCGCGAAGCGTGGCTTGATATCGGGAATCGACGGCGCGGCCTTCGCCACTGTTTCGCCAGGGGCTGGTCCGGGCGCGCCGGCGTCGATCCACTTGCGGACGGTCTCGATTTCGTCGTCGGCGAGCTTCTTGCCATTCAGCGGCATGGGCGGCATTACAGCCCCGGTGATCCGAAGGTACAGAAGGCTTCCGGCGCTATTGCCGGGCACGATTACCGGCCCGCTATGGCCTCCTTTTTGGATGCCCGCGAAGGTTTCCAGGTTGAGGGTGCCCATGGTTACGTTGGCGGCATGACACCCGGCGCAGGTGGCTAAGATAGGCGCGACGTCCCTGGTAAAAGAGGGGGCTTGATCGGCCAGCAGGGGCAGGGCCAGGCAGACTAAGGCAATTGTGCAGAATTGTGCAGAATTGTGCAATCGGAGCCACATGTTATTTTTGAACGGACGAAACCAGATCTATCTTTAAATTCGATGACTTGACTGAATTTGGCATCGATAGTCGGCGAAGGACTCCTGGTTCGTGAGTATGACAGAAATCGTGTCCTCGAACGCCTGCCGGCACCCCTCGCGCCGGAACTCCGGCGGTCCCGTTGCCACCCGCGCCAGGTGTAACGCTTGGCGGCTCCAAGTTGACGATAGCAGGTCGATAGGGGTGGTTTGGCAGGCGGGTCATTCTCTCAGGTTGGTCGGCGCCATCACGCGGTTTATATCGGCTACGGCAACAATGCCAAACGCACTGGGGTAATCTCGCCGGGCGAAGAACGCCGGCCGCCGAATGGCTTGCGCGGCGAGCGCACCGCAACAGAGAATGGCGAGACGGACAGCACGGCTCATCGCCGCGGACCTCCAGAGCCGCAGGTTGCAACTGGACTCAGTATACACCCGCTGCCTGGCGGTGAACCGCGAGCTATGGCTGCCGAGACGCGGCGATGTATTATATAAGCGGTCAAGGACCCGCAAGTTCAAGTCCGGATGCCGGCGATTCTGGCGCTATTTGGAAGCTTGATCGTCGTCGTGTTAACGGCGTGGATCAACACGCGCATGTTGAGCGCGCAGTGTGAGCGCGCTTGACTCTTCAAACAGCCGTTCTGCATCCATGGCGAGATCTGCCGGCGTGCGGCCGCGGCGATCCGTAGTCCTGAGGATGCCGTTGCCATGTACGCTTGGGAGATCGATGAATGGCCCGGTGTCGAAATAGGCGCGCATTAGGCGGCGTGGAGACGCGCAACCAGTTCATTGAGCGCGATCACCTGCGGCTTGGCGCCCGCCACGAGACCCTGCAGTAGCTTGTTGCTTGTGACCAGGAAGTCGCAGTCGGCGGCGCTGCTTGCATTGATGATGTCGGCAGGGTGCGGCATCCGATTGCGCGCGTGGCCATTGGGTGCATCCATTGCGCGCGCTACCTTAGCCGTGAGCGCCTTGGCTTTTGGATAATCCATCGGCAACATTTTCAGATGGTCGAGGATCCGGTTCAACTCAGGTTTAGCTGCGTCATCCGCGGTGAGGATGAGTTCCCCCAGCACAGTCGGGTTAATAGCGAAGCGTATACGACCGTCAGATTCGGCGCGAAATAGCTGCATGGCCGTGGGGTCGCCACGGAGATAAGCGAGCACTACGTCCGTATCCAGGAATGCAAGCGACGGCTCCTGGCTGGGGTGGCCAACTGTGGTCTGGGGTTCGACTTCAACCATCTGCGGCATCTTCTTATTATATGCTTAGGCCGGCCGCACATCCCGCAGCACTGCGCCCCACGGCGGCAGACCGCGCGCGGCGGCGTAAGAGTCGTCTTCCAATGTGAAGGCCACATCCACGCGCGCGCCGGATTGCAACTCGGCCGCCCGCTCGGCGAAGTTCCAAGCTTTCATCATCAGCGTGCGCCCGTTCTGGCGCAGCATCACGCGCAGGTGCTTCTCCTTCATTACCGCCGGCGGACCGGCCACTTCCGCGTTCAGCGCGGCGAAAAGCGGCGCGGGGTTGCCGCAGCCGAAGGGCGCGAGGCTGAACACTTCCGCCACGCTACGCTCGTCGATTTCGCGGAATTCCAGTACCGCGTCGATTTCCACTTGGGGCGCAAGATCCGCGAGCGTCAGCCGCGCGGCGGCATAGTTGTTGAAGCGCGCGCGGAAAAGGTCGATCTTATCGGAGGGCAGTGTGACGCCCGCGGCTTGGCGGTGTCCGCCGAAGCGCTCGAACAAGTCCGGCATGGATTCCAGCGCTTCGAGCAGATGAAACGGCCGGATGCTGCGCCCGGAACCCTGCGCGCGGCCATCTTCCGGATCGCGGCTGAGTACGAAGACCGGCCGGTGGAAGCGCTCCACCAGGCGGGAGGCCACGATGCCCAGCACGCCGCGATGCCAATTGTCCGCCGCGAATACCAGCGCGCGCTGCGCATCGTCGATGGGCACGCGCGCGCATTCCTCCACGATTTGCTGGGTGACTTCGGCTTCCGCCAGTTGGCGCTCGCCATTCAGCGTGTGCAGTTGGCCGGCCAGCACGCGCGCGCGCTCCATGTCGGCGGTCAGGAACATCTCGATCACGGCGTTGGCCGTATCCATGCGTCCAGCGGCGTTGATGCGCGGTGCGATCCGAAACGCCACATTACCGGAAGATGGCACGCGGCCATCGCTGAAGCCGGCCACGTCCAGCAGCGCGCGCAGGCCCGGATTTTGCACCTTGCCCAAACCGCTCAAGCCGTGCTTCACGATGATGCGATTCTCGCCCATCAGCGGCACCACGTCGGCGACGGTGCCGATGGCCACCAGTTTCAGAAACGATTCAGTGACGCGCCGCAGCTTTTCGGGCGGCCAATCGAGCGAGGCGAGCAGCGCCTGCACCAGCTTGAACGCCACGCCCACGCCGCACAGGTTTTTGTCGGGATACGCGCAGTCGGGCCGGTTGGGATTCAGCACGGCGAGAGCCGGGGGCAGTTCGGCTTCCGGAAGATGGTGGTCGGTGACGATGACGTCGATCGACAGCGCATTGGCGCGCCGCACTGCCTCGGCCGCGCGGATGCCGGTATCCACACTGATGATGAGCTTGATACCCTCGACGGCGGCCTTTTCAACCGCTTCGGCGCGCATGCCGTAGCCGTCGCGCAGCCGGTGCGGAACGAAAAAAGCCGCCGCGCCGCCGGCCATTTCAATGGCTTTTTTCAGGATGACGACGGAGGTGGTTCCGTCCACGTCGTAATCGCCGTAGATCAGGATTCGCTCGCCGCCCGAGATGGCGCGCCGCAGCCGCGCGACCGCTTCGGACATGCCGCGCAACGCGCCGGGCGGGTGCAAATCGGCGAGCGATGGATGCAGAAAGCGGCGGGCGGTGTCCGGATCCCCGAGCTCACGAGCCAGCAGGACGCGCGCGGCCGGCAGGCGGATCCCCAGCGCCGCGGCCAACGCCTGGGCTTCCTGAGGGTTGCTTTCGGGGATCAGCCAGCGCGCCTGTATGGGCATGCCGCGGGTCAGTTATTCGAAAAATAGCCGAACGAACCGTCGTCTTCCCGTTCGGTTCCGCCGGCGGCCGGCAGATGCACGGAGATTTCGTCGCCGATGCTCAGGAATTCGTCGTACCAGTCGGGGCGGATTTCATAAACGTACATGCGGGCGTGATGATCGAAGGCCAGCTCGATCGAGCAGGTGACGCCTTCGTGCATGCGCAACTCGCGCAGCCGGGCTTCGAGGTCGCGGCGTTCTTCGCGGCTCAAGTCGCACTCGTCGAGTTCGTCGACGGCGTCGTCGATCTCCGGCGATTCGAACTCGCGCGCCGCGAACAGAATCATCTTGGCCCCGATTTTGCGCGCGGTATCCAGGAACATCTGGTAATCGGGGTAGCGTTCGGCGTCCCAAAGCACTAGGGGAAGGCCTTCGAGGCCTCCGGGAGCGCTGCGGAAGACGGCGAATTCGGAATGCTCGAGGTACCCCAGGATTTCCTGCTTCAATGTGTCTAGATTCAGGTCCATAAGTCCTCCTATGCGCCTAAGCCAACACCAGGATATCACTGGGCGAGGCCAAATCGCGGGCTGCTGGAGTCACGATGGTCCTAGGACCGATGTAAATTTTCCGGGAATGCTTGATGGCTTGGCGGACGTCCTCCTCGCAGACGAAGTCTACGATTTGGGGCTTGGGGGGCGCGGGCGTGGGCGTTGCACAGGCGCAGGAGGCGGGCGGCACGGGCGTGGGTGGAGTGACAACAGTGGGCGTGGATGCCGAGCCGCGGCGCGCCAGGAATCTGTCGACGATGCCAGTGGCGATGTGGAGCACGGCGATCTTGGCCGCGGCGGTTGGAACCGGAACCTCGAACGCCTCGGCGGCGGTGCGCACCGCGTAGGCCAGTCGCTTGATGTTATAGAGATGCTGCGGTCCCACGTTATCGCTGGTGATATTGCCCGCCGCAGCTCCGCAGCCCAACGTCATGGACGGAAACACGTTCGTGGTAATGCCCGTCGAACCTTGCGGCGTGGGGGTATTCACCAGCACGCGATTGGCGGGCATGCGCTGGGCATATTCGCGAATGCGCGCATCGTCTGTGGAGTAGATGCCGCAGGTATGGCCCAAACCGCCGAAGCGCAGCAAGCTCTCGCAAATATTCATACCCGAGGTGAAATCCTTCACCCAGTAGAGTGCCAGCACGGGCGAAAGTTTCTCCATCGAAAGCGGGTGTTGTTTGCCGACGCCATCCAATTCGACTACCAAGATGGAAGTCTCCGGCGGAACGGTGAAACCGGCCATGGCCGCGATCTTGGTGGGGGCCTGACCCACGCACGCGGGATTGATGGACCAGTTGGGGGTGACCAGCAGCTTGGCGAGCGCCTGCTTCTGGTCCGCGCTGCAAAAGTGCGCTTTTCCGGCTTTCAGTTCGGCCAGCACGCGGTCCCGCAGGATATCTTCGACCACGATAGCCTGCTCGCTGGAACAGACCGTGCCGAAGTCGAACGACTTGCCTTCGATGACTTTAGCGATGGCATCCGGGATGTCGGCGGTGCGCTCGATCATGACCGGCACGTTGCCGGGCCCGACGCCGAAGGCGGGCTTGCCGCTGGAGTAGGCGGCGCGCACGATGCCGTGTCCGCCGGTGGAGAGAATCACGCCGGTGCGCTCATGGCGCATGAGGGCGTTGGTGCCGTCGAGGCTGGCGTGGCCCAGGCACTGCACGATGTCTTCGGGCGCGCCGGCTTCGAGCGCCGCGCGATACAGCAGGTCGGCGGTGGCGCAGGTGCAACGCACGGCGCGCGGGTGCGGGCTGAGCACGATGGCGTTGCCGGATTTGAGCGAGATCAGAATCTTGTAGATGGCCGTGGAAGTGGGATTGGTGGTGGGCAGGATGGCGGCCACCACCCCCACCGGGACGGCGTACTCCACGATGCGCTCTTCGGGAATCTCGCGCAGCAGGCCGATGGTGCGCATACCGCGCATCTTACGCGGCAGCAGGTCGGCGTTCAGCAGGTTCTTGGCGATTTTGTCTTTAACGTTGCCGTAGCCGGTCTCTTCGACGGCCAGAGCCGCCAAGCGTTCGGCGTTGGCGCGGCCCGCGGCGGCCATGCGTTCGACGATGGCATCCACCTGCGCCTGACTATACTGGCGGTACTTCTGCCAGGCGGCGTAGGCTTTTTCGACCTTGGTGCGGACCTCTTGAATGGAGACGAGGTCTTTGTCTTCGAGCATCAGCCGAGAGATTTCTTGACCGGTCCGGCGCCGGGCAGCACCTTTTCGGTCTCTTCATGCGGGCGGGGGATGACGTGTACGGACACCAGTTCGCCGACGCGCCGGGCGGCGGCTGCGCCGGCATCGGTGGCGGCTTTGACGGCGCCCACGTCGCCACGCACGCTGACCACGACGTAGCCGGCGCCGATGAATTCCTTGCCGGTGAGCACCACGTTGGCGGTTTTCACCATGGCGTCGGCCGCTTCGATCGCGCCAGTCAGTCCCTTTGTTTCAATCAGGCCAACGGCCTCCAACGACATGCTTGCCTCCAGTACGGGATGAAAGTATACGCTATCACAGAAGAGGGGGTGGGATGTTGGGCGCGCCGGCCCTCCCGCGAATTCCATTGCATTATTTCGGATTTTCAGGTATTATTTAAGTGGGCGGTCCAAGGCCGGCACCCCCAATGCGTATGCCGGCATGGGCCGACGACCACCAAACCCGCGCGGATCTGGAGAGCTACTCGCTGGGAAAGCTGGCTCCTTCCCCCACGCCCGGTTTTGAGCGGCATTTGTTGATCTGCCCGCGATGCCGGACGAAACTCAGCGCCATCGAAGCCTACAATTTCGTGCATTACACCATGGATGGACCCTTCTATTCCCGCATTACCAGGCTGCGCACGGGCATGTTCGTCGCGCGGCATTGGGGCCGGAGCCTGGAAGGCGGCAAGGAGTTTCGCACGCGCGAGGGCGGGGAGGCGTATCTGGTGCGATCGTTTTTTCTGCTGTTCCCGGAGCATGCATGCACGGCGCGTTGCGGGGATAGTTCAGGCGTATCGGAGCCTAATAACTGTTACTCCGCCTAGCAGGATAGAGCGGCGGCGCATGGCGCCGCCCTACTTCACCGTCAAGGTGGCGGCGCTGTTGCCCTGGTAGGACGCCGTGATCGTAACAGTAGTTTGCTTCGCGACCGCGCTTGTCGAGACGCTGAACTTCGCGGTGCGCGCGCCGGCGGCGACAGTCACGGCCGCGGGTACCGCGGCAACCGCGGGATTGGAACTCGCCAGCGAGACGGTTACGCCGCTGCTGGGAGCCGCGGCATTCAAGGAGACAGTCGCTGAAACGGTCTTCCCTCCGATTACGCTCGATTGCCCAAGAGTCACGGAAGACGGCGCCAACGGGTTCACTGTCAGGGTGACTGGCGCCTCTATGCCATTGTAACCGGAGGTGATGGTCACTGGCGTGATCACGCTTACCGCCGTGGTGGTGATTTTGAACGCCGGCGACGTGGTGGCTCCGGCAGCCACTCTAACCGACGCCGGCAGCGACACGACCGCCGGATTACCACTTGAAAGCTTCACGGCCGCACCAGCCGGGGGTGCGGGAGCTAACAAGGTAACGGTGGCGGAATCGGCCGTGCCTGCGCCCCCTACGACCGACGTCGCGGAAAGGTTCAGCGACGCAACGCCATCCGGGTTTACGGTAAGCGTGGCCGTCGCACTCGCTCCGCCGAACTTGGCGGTGATGGTGACCGGGGTGCTAGCCGTCACGTAACCAGTGGTAATCGTGAATGGCACGGAAGCCGAAGCATTCGGCGGCACGGTCACGGTAGACGGGACCGCAGCGACGGACGGCTTGGAACTGGACAGGCTGATGGTCGCGCCGCCCAAGGGCGCGGGGCCAGCCAGGTTCACAACGTTCGCGGTGGTGGATAGCCCGCTGGTGACGGCGGCGGGTGACAACGCCACCGAGCCGATTTGGGCGGCGTCCAGGGTGAGAGTGGCGTTGGCGATGGCTCCGCCGATACCGCTCAGACTGGCGAAGATGGCGACCGTGGTTTCGGAAGCCACCGCCGCCGTATTGATGCTAAAGCTGGACGAAACAGTCGCGCCGGCCGCGACCGCGACGGACGCGGGCACGGATGCAAGCGCCAGGTTCGAGATCGACAGGTTGAAGACCAGTCCACTTGACGGCGCCGGGCTGGCCAGAGTCAAATTGTTCGGCGATAGGGGATTGCCGCCATACACGGCTGTGGCGGCAAGACTGAAAGTGACGGCTATCGGGGTCACCGTCAGGAGGGCGGTCGCGTTCGCTCCATTCACGCTGGCCGCGATCGTCACAGGCGTGCCGGAAGACACTGCCGAAGTCGTCACGGTGAAGGCGGACGACACCGTCGCGCCCGCCGCCACGGTGACGGACGCGGGCACGGACGCCATGGCCGGATTGGAGCTGGAGAGATTGATTATCCATCCGCCCGCGGGCGCCGGGCTGCTGAGCGTGACTGTGTTCGAAGGCAACGGATTGCCGCCGACGACCGTGTTCAGGGCAAGCCCTATCGAGTCTGTGAACGTGGCGCCAACGCCGCTGAGGTTGAGCGCCAGCGGCCCTCCGGGAGCGTTGCCGGCGACAGTCAACACGCCGCTTTGTGTCCCCAGCGCGGTGGGGTTGAAAACCACGGTAACGGTACAAGCGTTCCCCGGCGTGATGGCTCCGGTGCAGGTGTTCGTTTGAGAAAAGCTGCCGCCGGTGCTCACACTCCCGATCTGCAGCACCGCGCTTCCGGCGTTGGTCAAGGTGACTGGCTGGGTCCCGCTGCCGCCCACCGCCACGTTGCCGAAACTCACGCTGTCGGTCGATAGAGTAACCACAGGCGATTGCATCACCACCGAAATGGTATTGGACCCGGACGACGCCAGCACCAGATCGAGGCTGCCATCGTTGTTGAAATCGCCCACAGCCAACGCAGTGGTCCCCGCGACTGCCCCGGATTGCAAGATTGACGAGAAAATGCCGGCGTCGTTGTTCTCCACGGCAGTGAAGCCGATGTCCGAGTTGCCGCCCATCAGCAGTTCTAGAGAGCCGTCCGCATTGACGTCGGCGGCCGCCAGCCCCACAAGGTTGGGTGACAACCGGGTGATCTGGCTGGGTCCCACCGTGAACGTGCCGTTTCCATTGCCTAAATACACCGATAGGGATTGGGCGAGGTAGTTCACCGCCGCAAAATCGAGTTTGCCGTCTCCATTAAAATCGGCCGCGACCAACGAGACGGAATCGCCAGTGCTGTAAGCTACTCCGGGAAGGAAGCTGCCATCGCCGTGGTTGAGCAGGATGGTGACTGTGCCGCCGGGCGTCACGTCGTTGCCGACGGCCAAATCCAATTTGCCGTCGCCGTTAAAATCGGCGGCGACCAGCGCATCCGGGCTTTCGCCCGCGGCGTAGGCGAGTTGCGGAGCGAAGGTGCCGTCGCCGTTGCCCAACAGAATGGACACGCCGTTGCCGGCCTGGTTGGCGACCGCCAAATCGAGGTTGCCGTCGCCGTTCAAGTCAGCCGCGACGACCGCGGAAGGCCCGATGCCGGTGGCATACGCGGTCTGGGCTGCGAACATGCCGCCGCCTGCGCCTAAAAGGATAGAGACGGTATTATCCGCCTGGTTGACGACGGCCAAATCCAAAATGCCGTCGTGGTTGAAGTCGCCGGCGGCGACGGCCATGGGCGCGTTGCCAGCGGGGTAGTCCACTTTGGGCGCGAAGGTGCCATCGCCATTGCCCAGCAGGATAGAAACCGTATTGGCGCCGGAGTTCGACACGGCTAAGTCGAGATTGCCGTCATTATTGAAATCGGCTGCGGCCACCGACGAGGGTCCGGAACTGGCCTGTATCGTCGTTACAGCCGGGACCGGCGCGGGGCTGGGGTAGCCGACCGGCAGCCAGACCATGTTGGACTGGCCGCCGCCGGGGCTGGGGTTCACGACGCTGACCGATCCGGTGCATGGCGCGGCGACATCGGCCGCCGTCAGCGACGCCGATAGTTGCGAGTTGCCGATCCATCGCGTGACGCGCGGGGTCCCGTTCCAGTAGACCGCCGAGCCGGGCAGAAAGCCGGTTCCATTCACCGTCAAGGTCAACCCCGGAGCGCCGGGTTGCACGGCGGTGGGGATCAGCGGCTGGTAGATTATCGGCACTGGGTTGGGCAGTCCGACGCCCGAAATCGAGATGTCGTGCGGGCTATCGGGAGCGGCATCGGTGACGATCACGGTACCGGTGCGCGGACCGGCGGCCGCGGGGGCGAACGCGATGCCGATGACGCAGTTCGCGCCCACTGCCAGCGCTGCGCCGCAAGTATTGGTTTGGACAGCATCGCCGGTGGATACGATGCCTGCGACGGTGAGGGGGAGAGCGCCGATATTACTTAGGGTGACTGTCCGAGATGGGCTGACCGTACCGACGGTTTGCGGGGCGAACACCAGGCTGGAGGTAGAAAGGGCCGACTCGACGCTGGGCGGCGGCAGGCAGTTGCCTGTTAGCGAGACGATTTGCGGCCCTGCGGACGCACTGCTCGTGACCGTGATTGCGCCGCTGCAAGCTCCGCTTAAGGGCGCGGCGAGCATCACGTTGATGGTGCAACTGGCGCCCCCCGCGAGGTTGGTGGGGCAGTTATTGGTTTGGGCCGCGGCGCCACTGGCGGCGATACTCGCGATGGCGAGGCCCATCGTCCCGGTATTCTGTAGCGTCACCGGCCGCGGCGGGCTGACGGTTCCGGCCGCCTGCGCCGGGAAGATCAGTTGGTTGGCGGACAAGACGGCGATCGGCGCGGCCGCCATCCCGACGCCGGCTAACTGGGCGGTCTGCGGACTAGCCTGACTGTTACTGGCGATTGTAACCGCGCCGCTTTGCAGTCCGGCGGCGGTGGGAGTGAACGTCACGGCGATTGTGCAACTGGTCCCTGGAGCCAGAGTCGCTCCGCAGGCGCTCGTCGCGGAAAACGGTCCGCTGGCGGCGATGGCGCCGATATTCAGGGCGGCGCTGGCGTTATTGAAGAGCGTGACGGTCTGGGTGGCGCTGGCGGAGCCGGTGGTTTGCGGCCCGAAGCTGAGTTGTCCCGGAAAAACCGATGCGTTGGGGCCGCCGTTGGTAATGAAATAGGCGGCGGTTTGTTTGCCGGACATTACTAAGACCGGGTTTTGGTTGCTATCGAGAACCAGAACTGCGTCTCCGCCGGGGCTGTCGAAGCCTGCCGTATCGTTTCCCGCCAGCGGCACGGCCCAGACAAGCTGCCGAGCGGCGACGTCCAACATCGCGAGATAGCCGGGATTGCCGGATTTGGCCGGGTACGCTGCCTCCGGCAGCATTAAGTAAGGCTGACTGGCCGTGCCGTAAGTTGTGAATATTCCGGCCTGCCAGTAAGTCGATTGGGGCGCTCCGCCCGCGGTCAGCAAGTTACTGACATTGACCGCCTCGATGAGATTACCGGTATTGAAGTCGCGATGATAGATGTTCGGATCGTACTGAATCTGGTGCCAGAAGCCGCCTTCGGGACGCGGATCGAAGGCGAAGTTGCAAGTGACTGCATGCGTCCCGGGGCCGAGGGCCTGCTGGAACAGAAACGCGCCCGAGGTCCCGTTGTCCTGGACCCCGAAGATGGTAGTGCCGACATTGTCACCGGGCAAGATGCCGGCGCCATCGAAGTAAACGTCGTTGCCCACACAAAGCGGCGATGCGCCGGACGGGCCGTGGATCGCCAGGCTCCAGGCCGGCGTGATGGGACTGGTCAGATTGGTCGGATCTATGTCGAGGGCCCATAATGCGCCTTGGGTTTGATCGTTCACCAGAGCAGTCAATACATAGGTGCGATTCGGATAACTTCCATTGTTCATGCAGGGGGTGTTAAGACTCGCATAATAAGGACCGCTATTTCCGGTTTGATATAAGTATGTGCTTCCCACCACTGCGCCGGTGGTGCCGTTGTAAAGGTTCACCGGCGTAGCGCCGTTCAGCACTGCGGTTACGGAAGCACCTCTGCCGTCGCCCAGCACGATAGCATCCGGCGCGACATCGCAGTCCGACCCTTGCGAGGTCGCAGTGACGGCTGTCACTGCGCTGCCCGAGACGGTGGCGGTGGCCGACGCTCCCGGGCAGTACCCGCCGCCCAGTACTACGGACGCGGTGGTGTAACCGGAGCCGCCGTTGCCGATATTGAAACTCAGCGTGCAGTTGCCTTGCCAGCATTCGGTGAGTTGCTGGCTGCCGGTGGCTGTAACAATGGCGCCATTAGGCGTCGGCACCAAGCCAATCGGGGTGCCTCCGGGGGTGGGGGTAACCCAGGCGACGCTCCCGTCCGGATTGAAGTAATAAAGATGCTGATCGTCGCCCGCGATTACGCTCCCATCCACCTGCATGATGGGCAGGCCGGAGTAGGTACGATTGTCGAGCAGGCCGCCGGAGCCCCACAGCGTATTGCCGTTTCCATCGTAGACGACCAGCGCATTCCAGGACTGCCGGTAGGCGCAAGCCACGCGTGCGCCATTGCCGATGCAACCGTCGCCGGCGGCCACTCCGGAATTGGACTGGTCGTTGGTTTTGACGTAGACGCTGCCATTGACGCCGGGAGGCGCGCGGGGGACGAAGTCGCTCATCTGGGCGTTGCAGTGCGCCATGGAGCACCATCCGGGCGCGGGGGTGATTTGGGCGGCGAGGGGCGTGAGGAGACAGAGGGGGGTGAGGGCCAGCGCGCGAACGCAAGGTGAAATGTGCCGCATCTCGGGGGGTCTATAGAGGCTACCAAAGGATGAGCCGGGAAAGCAATACCAGTACTAATGATTCGGGATTCAATAACGTTCGACCGAGCGGCCCCCAGGCGGGCGGCACAGTGGAGAAAAGGCCCATGCGGCCTTCGATTCCAGTTCGCTTAGCAGTTGGCGGGCGATTGTGGCGATATGCGCCAGGTCTTGCCGTGTCACGGACACCTGGAAGCCGTGTGCCGCTTGGTTGCGCAGTCGAACGGCTTCGTCCAAGATCCGATATTGTTCCCGGCCTAGCAGGCCGAGGGTGTATAGCCGCGTGGTCACATATCCAGGCGCTGGAGACTCCAAATCGACATCCTCGCGCGCTGCCAGAAGTCGCAGGATTCCCTCGGTCGCGACCACAACAGCAGCAAGGCGGCTACGACATGCCCACCCCGCTGCAGTTCATTCGCTTCCTTGATCGACGTTTCGATTTGAGGCGCGGCTAGTGAGCGGCCAAGCTCGGGGTTCGATCCATCGATTACGAGTTCGAACCGCCACCCGGGCCGACCTCGAACGGCAGCCTCCATCGCGGTGATGGATTGCTGAGTTTCGAATAACTCTTTTCCCGCTTTAACCTCTACAACCACCGATTCGCCGTTTCCTATGGCGATCAGATCGGGCTCAAAGCCCCCCAAAAACTCAGGGACATCGGCGGCGGCCGGCTGCAGCCTCACTTTGTATCCCCTATTCTCGTATTCCGCGGCGACGCTGGCCAAGCGCCGACTTGCATGCTCCGTGACCGATGTAGAGCTCACAAAAGTTCCTCGTGGCTTGGCACCTCTTCTATTCTTATATAAATGAACGCGCGTCCGCTACGAAGGCACGAGCGTAGACCGGAGACAGGTGCCGGAGGCGAAATCGTCCATCAATGTTGGTTTTTCGGGTTTGCGCATCGGTGATTTGCCGGTCGTTCTTGTAAATCAAGCCCGCAAGGGCATCCTGAATCGGCTTGATCATATTGTCATGATCGATCAAGACCGACTGGCGCTCGTGGTAGTAGACGACCGTCAGCTTCAGAGGAACTTCTACCGGCGCTTGGCTGGGCCAAAGCTTTGTGGCCTCAGCCCTTATGTACTCCTTCCACTCGCGCAGCTTCCTGGGATCGCGGGTTTGCTGGGAGAGCGGAGGGCTCTCGACGAAGAATTCAAATGGAACCACAGGATACAGTCCGAGCTTAACGCAGAACTCAGAGTGCCGGAGAGCGGGTCCTGGAGGACCCGCGCAGGCGTGGATCCCCGCCCCACAAGGTCACCGCATGTTACGCTCGGCAAATGAGCGGCCCGGATGCGGAAAGCTCCAGCGTGGCCGTCCTGGCGGAGAAGCCTTCGGTGGCGCGCGACATTGCGCGCGTGCTGGGCGCCACGAAACAGGGGCAAGGATACCTGCACGGCAACGGCTACGTGGTCACGTGGGCCATCGGCCATCTGGTGGCGCTGGCGCAGCCGCACGAGATCCAGCCGGAGTGGAAGCACTGGCGGCGCGACCTGCTACCCATGCTGCCGCGCGAGTGGCCCCTAGTGGTCTACGAGAAGACCCAGCCGCAGTTCGAGGTGGTACGCAAGATTCTGAATTCGCCGAAGGTGGCCAGACTGGTGTGCGCCACCGACGCCGGCCGCGAAGGCGAGTTGATCTTCCGCTATATCTACGAGGCCGCGGGCTGCCGGAAACCGTTCAGCCGCCTCTGGATTTCGTCGCTCACGCCGGACGCCATCCGCAAGGGTTTCGGCGAGTTGAAGGATGGCGCGGCATACGATCCGCTGGCGGACGCGGCGCGCGGGCGCAGCCGGGCCGATTGGCTGGTGGGCATGAATCTCTCGCGCGCCTACACGCTGGCCATGGACGACGATCTGTCGGTGGGCCGCGTGCAGACGCCCACGCTGGCCATGCTGGTGGAGCGGGAGTTGGCCATCCGCGCGTTTGTGCCGGAAGATTACATCGAGGTGCTGGCGACGTTCTCTCCTATCGCGGACGAGAAGTATCAAGGAACGTGGTTCCGCGAACCGGTCAAGGATTCCATCCAGCAGGCCATGCGGTTGCCCGCCGATGGCGCGGAAGCGGAGCGGATCGTGGCGCGGGCGCACACGGGCGCGGCGCACATCGAATCCATCCAATCCGAGACGCAGCGTATGGCGCCGCCGCTGCTTTACGACCTCACGGAGTTGCAGCGGCACGCCAACCGGTTGTATGGCTTCAGCGCGCAGAAGACGTTGGAGACTGCGCAGGCGCTTTACGAGAGCCGCAAGCTGATCAGCTATCCGCGCACCGATAGCCGCCATCTTTCGAAAGACGTGGCGGCCACGTTGCCGGCGGTGGTGCGGGCCATAGCGCAGCCTTACAAGGCGCTGCTGGCGCCGGGCACGGGTGAGCGCGCGCTGGGCCGCCGGTTTGTGGACGATTCGAAAGTCACCGATCACCATGCGATTATCCCGACGACCGTGCACGCCGGCGATCTGACCGCGGATGAGCGCAAGATTTACGATCTGATTTGCCGGCGGCTGTTGAGCGCGTGGCATGCCGATCACATCTGGGCGGTGACTACGGTGATCACGGCGATTACGAACATCTCCAAGACGGGCGTGACAGATCACTTTCACACTACGGGGACCGCGGTGCAACAGGTGGGGTGGAAGGCGCTCGACGTGGTCCCGGAGCGGCGGCAGGAGCGCGCGCCGGAAACACCCACGCTGCCGCCGGGTTTGACGCAGGGGCAATCGCAGGCCGTGGTAGACGCGGAGGCGCTCAGAAAGAAGACGCGGCCACCCAAGCGATTCACGGAGGCCACGCTGCTGACGGCCATGGAGACCGCAGGCAAGACGCTCGATGAAAAAGAATTGTCGGACGCCATGAAGGAAACCGGGCTGGGCACTCCCGCGACGCGCGCTTCCATTATCGAGGTGCTGCTGAAGCGCGGGTATATGGTGCGGGAAGGGAAGATGCTGCAGGCGACCGAAAAGGGCGTCCATCTGATTGAAGTGGTGCATCCGGAGGTGAAGAGCCCGGCGATGACGGGGCAATGGGAGGCGTACCTGAAACGCATCCAGCGGGGGACGGGAAAGCTGGGGCCGTTTATCGAGGGGATTGAAGATTATGTGCGGGAGGTGGTGGGGAAGGTGGGCTCTGCTTCGCGCGCCGGGGCCTGGGGCCGGGGGTCAGGAGCCGGGGCTGTGTCCACGCTTGCACCGCCGGTGGCAGTGCCGGACGTGAGTTCAGACACAACCCCGGCTCCGGCCCCCCGGCCCCAGGCCCCGGCGAGCAACGCGAGCCTGACGGATTTGTTGCATGGCGTGTTTGGCTACGAATCGTTCCGGCCCAACCAGGAGGCCGTTTGCGAGGCTGTGGTCGCGGGGCGCGATGTATTGCTCGTGATGCCCACAGGCTCGGGGAAATCCCTCTGCTATCAACTTCCGGGTGTGGCGCGCGGCGGCACCACTCTTGTGATCAGTCCACTGATCGCGCTGATGGAAGATCAGGTGGCCAAGCTGAAGGCGCAGAACTGCGCGGTGGAGCGTATCCATTCCGGGCGCGACCGCGGGGCCTCGCGGCAGGCTTGCATCGATTATCTGGAGGGCAAGCTGCAATTCCTTTTCGTGGCGCCGGAGCGGCTGCGCGTGCCTGGCTTTCCGGCCATGCTAGCCAAGCGCAAGCCGAGCCTGGTGGCCATCGACGAAGCGCACTGCATCTCGCAATGGGGGCACGATTTCCGCCCCGATTACCGCATGATCGGCCAGCACCTGCCGCATTTCCGTCCCGCGCCGGTGATCGCCATGACCGCTACGGCCACGCCGCTGGTGCAGAACGACATCATCGAGCAACTGGACCTAGGCGAGCCCGTCCGATTCATTCACGGGTTCCGCCGCGCCAATATCGCCATCGAAATAGTGGAAGTGCCGCCCAGCGAGCGCGCCGATCTGGCCCGCGAGCTGTTGCAGGATGCGGCGCGGCGGCCCGCCATCGTGTACGTGCCGACGCGACGCGAGGCAGACAGCTTCGCCGCCGAGCTGAAACAGGATTTTCCGGCGGCCGCTTATCATGCGGGCCTGGAATCCGAGCGGCGCAAGAAGGTCCAGAACGCCTTCTTCAGCGGCCAATTGCAGGTGGTGGTGGCCACTATCGCCTTCGGCATGGGCATCGATAAGCCCGATATCCGGACCGTGATCCACACCGCGCTGCCGGGATCGCTGGAAGCTTATTACCAGGAAGTGGGGCGCGCCGGCCGCGACGGAGCGCCATCGCGCGCGGTGCTGATGCATGCTTATGCAGACCGCTTCACGCACGATTTCTTTTTCGACCGCGATTATCCGGATGTGGCGGTGCTGGAGACCATATATGCGCGCCTGGTGGATGAGGCGCGGCCGAAGGAGATGGTCCAGAGTATGGTGCGGATGAATCCGGACGTCTTCGACAAGGCGCTCGAAAAACTCTGGATTCACGGGGGCGCGGTAGTGGATGCCGCGGAGAATTTGAAACGCGGCAACGAAGGCTGGCGGGAACTCTATGTGGCGCAGGCGGAGCATAAGCTGGCGCAGATCGAGCTGACGATTCGGTATACGCAAGCGAGCGATTGCCGCATGCTCGGGCTGGTGCGCCATTTCGGCGACTACGCGGACGCGCAGCAACGCTGCGGTATTTGCGATTTTTGCGCGCCGGACGAATCGATTGCGCAAAGCTTCCGGCCGGCTTCGGATGCGGAGCGGAAAGCGGCGGGGCGGATACTGAGCGCGCTCAAGAAGTCCGGGCGGAAAGCCACGGGCCGGCTGCATAGCGAGGTGTTTGCGGACTATTCGCTGGATCGCGACGGGTTCGAACAGTTGCTGGGCGGGATGGCGCGCGCCGGATGGGTGGAGATGTCCGACGACCACTTTCAAAAGGACGGACGGCGCGTGGACTATCGGCTGGCGGGGCTGAGCGCGGCCGGACGGGAACTGGACGCCCATCTGGAAGCCGGCGCCGTGCCGGAGTTCGAGATGAAGCTGGAGATCGAAGCGACCGGAAAGCGCCGCAAGAAGACGCGGGCCGCGCATCGCGAGAAAGCGTCGCGCAAGCGGGAGAAAGCCGCGGCTCCAGCGCCTCCTGAGCAGCCAGCGGTATCCGCGAAGGCCGGAGTGGATAAGGCGCTACGCGATTGGCGGCTGGCGGAGGCCAAACGGCGCGCGGTGCCCGCTTTCAGGATTCTATCCGATAAGACGCTGCAGGCCATCGCGACGGACAAGCCATCCACTATGCGCGAGTTGTTGGAGATTCCCGGCATCGGGGCGCGGGTGGCGGAGCAATATGGCGCCCAAATTTTCAGGATTCTGGAGCGCGGGTGAACGGGGCGCCCCCGCTAGAACAGTCGCCGTATACCCCACACGAAACGCGCCGCGAACGCCAACAGCCCCAAACCAACCAGCCGCAAAAAAAGCCGCTTTCCCCAATCACCTGCCCGCACCTCTGGGAAAAGTCCGAAGTCTTCGTTCACCAGATTGCCGAAACGCCGCGGCGCGATGACGATGAACAGCCCCACTCCTACCCAGGCGGCGAGCATCAGGAAATAGAAAAATACGGCAGCCAGCGCGCGAATCATAAAGCTACGGCCGATCTTGCAGGATCTCGATGCTTCCGCGCCCCATGCGCAGGTAGATCCGCCGCCGCGGGGTTTGGCTTGCGTAATCCAAATGCGAACCCATCAGGAATTGGCTCAGACGGCTCCGGCTTCTGCCCGTAATATCGGAAGAAACGCTGCCGAGTCTGGTTCTGGCGTCGATCTGGTAAGTGCCCCCATCCGGCAGCATCACAATCATGTCCCCAGTGTGGCTGCGCACTTCCAGGTCTCCAGTAACATCGCTCACCCACACATAGCCATGGTCGTGGTGGACTACCAGCCGCGAGTCGCGCGGCACATGGACTCTGTACTCAACAGTGACCCCGTGCGCGGACCTCGGCAGAAATCGATGGTGTCCGGGAATGATCGTCGAAATCGCCAGCTCCTTGTCGGAGCGCCGTTCGGCGGACGCACCGACCTGCGCGAAGGGTTGTTCCGCGCGCTGCTGCTGGCTGGGTTTATAGAAGCTGTCCGTCGACTTGATGACGGTGATCTCAACTTCCGGTTCATCCCAGCCTTCCACCGTCAAATAGCCGTATGAGTTGTCGATTCGAATGGTTCCGCCTGGCGCGAAGGGTACGCGCTCCGTTTTGGTTACTTCAAACGACTGCTTGGGTCCTTTCTCGTAGACTCCCTCCGCGGCCGGCAACGGACCGATCGTTCCGAGCACGCTGAACCCGAAAACCATCGCCAGTCTCTTCGTCATGGTGGTCATACTCCATCCCTTTGCGCGCGGGCCGTTTTCACGATTCTCAAGTATCTCCGCGCCAGCTCCCGGATCTATTCTTCCTGCATCACGGGGAGGCCCTCCGGGTTGATCAGCTCCGATCCGATGCCCAGAGCGGTGGCCCCATTCAAGATGAAATCGCCGGCGGTTCTTTGATTTACGCCGCCGGTGGCGATCAACGGCACCTGTGGAAAGGGCAGCTTCAAGGCGCGGATGTAACTTGGGCCGCCCAGTGGCCCGCACGGGTAAATCTTGACGAAATCGGCACCCATCTTCCACGCCGAAATCAGGTCTGTAGGGGTCATCGCACCCGGAAAAACGACGATATCGTTTTCCGGCGCGAATTCCACAACCTCCGAGACCAGGCCCGTGCTCGTTAGAAACATGGCGCCGGCCTCCAGGCAACGGCGCGCCGTTTCGATATCCAGAACGGTTCCAGCGCCTACCACCATTTCCGGCAGGCTCTTGGCCAGATGCGCAATCACGTTGAGTGCGCCGGGCACGGTCATGGTGATCTCCGCGATGGGAATGCCGGAGCGGTTCACGGCTTCCGCGGCGAAGCGCGCGCGCTCTCGCGTGGCTACGCGAATGCCCGGAATGATCCCGATTTCTTGAATGCGGGTGCGAACTTCCGCCTTTTTCATGGTTGTGCGTGCTCCGCGATCAATGCAAGTCCCTGCTTCCCACGGCCTGGCGAAGCTGCTCCAGGGCAGTCAAGTAGGCGGCTACCGCTTGACGGTAGGCGAGCTGGATGGCGCGATAGCTGCGCTCGGCATCGAGAAAATCGAGCAGGGCCAAAGCGCCGCGGCGGTAGGCGTATTCGCTGATATCGCGGCTCTTTTGCGCGACGTCGAGATAGGTGGACTTATAGAGCTGCGCCACGCGCGCGTTCTCCTGCATTCCTTCGTAGGCGTCCTTTACGTCGGTCAGTACCTGCCCGCTGGCGGCTTTCTGCTGCTCCTCGGCTTGCCGAATGGCAATGCGCGTCTGCGCGATATTGCCCTGGTTCCGGTCGAAAATCGCCAGCGGAATACTGAAGGACCCGGTAACGCCGCTGATGCCGTTGGCGTGCGAGTAGTTGCCGGAGATAGTGGGATCCTGCTTGCCATTCGCTTTAGCCAGCGAATACTGGCTGTTGGCGGACGTCACACCCAACACCGCCGCGCGCAGGTCCGGCCGGTTCTGCAGGGCTTTGGCTTGCAGTTCGTCGATAGTGACCGCTAGCGGCCGGTATTCGAATTCGCCCACCACGTCGTAATCGGCGGGGACCGATTCATAACCTAATTGTTGCCGGAGGTCCGACAGCGCCTGAAGCTTGTTGACCAGCGCCTGTTCGACGTCAGTCTGAAATTGCACCAATTGGATCTTGATCTTCAGGTAATCGTTCTCGCTAATGCCGCCATCTTTATACTGGATTTCGCCGATGTCGACAGTTTTCTGAAAGCTCTTCACATCCGTCTCGGCGAGTTCCAGAGTCGACTCCGCAAGCTGGGCATTGACGAAGAGAGAACCGACCTGAAACGCAACGCCGCGTTCATTATCCGTCACCTGCGCGCGGGTCACGGCGGTGGCCGCCTTGGCTGCGTCCAGGCGGCGCTCCCGCTTGTGGCCGCGTTCAATAAGGTAGCTCAACCCCAGGTCGCCCTCGGTCGAGGCTTGCAGGTACGTGGAAAAAGACTCGTTTGGCGGGGGGGACAGCGGCAGGTACTCCCAATCCGTGAACAACGTCGGGTTAGGGCGCAGATTAGCGGTGATTTCCGCAGCCTGGTTCTGTTGGATGGTGGTGCGCGCGGCCAGCAGGGTATGGTTATGCGCCAGCGCCAGCCGGATGGCCTCATCGAGGGTGACTTTGACCGGCGCAGGCGCCGCCTGTCCGAATGCCGGACCCGCATAGCGCATGCAAGCCAACAAGGCAACTGCCCAAGCTCCACGTCTAGTGCTCAAAGGACTCCTCCGGTTTCGGCAGCACATCCTTTTCTCCCGCGATCCACACATAGAACGTAGGCAAGAGAACGATGCTTAGCAGCAGGTCGGAAATCAGTCCGCCCACGATTACGATCGCGAAAGGCCTTTGCGAATCCGATCCAATTTCATGCGAAAGCGCCGCCGGCAGGAGCCCGAGAGTCGCCACCAGCATGGTCATCATGATGGGACGCAGCCTCAAGACCGCGCCTTCCACCGCGGCATCCACGATCGAGTGACCGCGCGCGCGGAGTTGGTTGATGTATTCGAGCATGATGACGCCGGTTTGCACCGATACGCCAAACAGCGCCAACATGCCCACGCCCGAGGAGACACTTAGATAAGTTCCAGTAACAACCAGGGCCAGGAAACCGCCGACCCGGGCCAAACCCACGTTCAGCAGGATAAGCATCGCCCACTTGAAGGATCGAAACATGGTGTAAAGGATGATGAAGATGACCAGAATGGTCAGCGGGACGATGAGGGCCAGCCGTGCTTCGGCCCGCTTTTCGCTCTCGTATTCGCCCGACCAACCGATGGTATAGCCCGGCGGCATCTTCACTTTTGCGCCAATCTGTTTCACCGCGTCTTCGACCGTAGTCCCCAGATCCCGGCCCCTCACGTTGAAGGTCACCGCCACGTACCGGCTGTTGCCTTCCCGGTAGATATCGTACGCGCCATCCTTGACGTCGACTTTGCACAACTGCGCCAGCGACACTCGCTCTCCGGAAGGAGAAACCAGACGAACGTTCTCGATGGCTCTCGCCGTATTGCGATAGGGGCTCTGATAGCGCAGCACCACGTCGTACCGCTGCTCTCCGATCAGCACCTGGCTCACAGCGTTGCCGCCCACGGCGGTCTGGACGGCGTCCTGGATGTCCGCCACGTTGATTCCGAAACGCGCCGCCACGCGCCGGTCAATCGTTAAATCGAGATTCGGCTGGCCAAAGTCGCGCAAAAGCTTGACGTCGTGCATCCCCGCGATGGCCGACATGACGTTAGTGACCTCTTCGCCTTTCCGCTCTAGGAGTTTCAAGTCGTCCCCAAAGATTTTGAGCGCCAGCGAACCCTTGGTGCCCGTCATGGTTTCTCCAACGTTGTCTTCGATGGGCTGCGAGAAGTTCCAGATCGCGCCGGGATACCTTTGGACCGCGCGGTTCATGGCGGCGATCAGTTCCTCTTTGTTTCTGTGAAATACCGGGCGCCATTGGTCGTGGGGCTTCAAATCGACGAAATACTCGGTATTACCGAATCCCCCGGTGTCCGTTCCGTCGTCTGGCCGGCCTACCTGCGATACGACCTTGCTTACTTCCGGGAAAGAGGCGAAAACATAGCGCTCGTTGGTGGTGAATTTTTCGCCCTCCGAAAGACTGGTGCTATTCGCCAGGGTGCCGCGCGCCCAGATCGCGCCTTCATCCAGGTGCGGCAGGAACTCCGCTCCAATGACGCCGCCAAAACCCATATAGATCGTTCCAGCCAGGGCAGCTATGCCGATAAGGGCCACCACCGGCCGGTGTTGGATGGCCCAGCGCAGCCGCCGGCGGTACTGTTCCGTAAGAAAATCCATGACCAGATTGCGCCGTTCCCGGACTCCCTTGCGGAAGAATGTGGCTGCCAGCACGGGCGCAATGAGAATCGAAAACGTCATGGCTCCGAGAAGGGCGAAAACCACCGTCCAGGCCATCGGCCGGAATAACCTGCCTTCCACGCGTTGCAGCGTGAAGATCGGCATATAAGCGGTGATGATGATGGCGATGGCGTAAAAGACCGGCCGTTGCACTTCATGGCAAGCTTCGCGGACCACCTCCGCCGTCGTCTTCGGAGTTCCAAGCGCGGTTTCGCGGCTGCCCCGGTTCAGGTGCCGGATAATGTTCTCCACCATGACTACCGCCCCATCCACCACCATTCCGAAATCCAATGCGCCGAGCGAGAGCAAGTTTGCCGGAATGTGGCTCAAATCCAGCCAGATCGACGCAAACAGCAGGGAGAACGGTATGGTCAGCGCGACTATGATAGCGGCCCGCGCATTTAGAAGAAACAGAAAGAGGATGACGCTGACCAGAAGCATGCCTTCCGTCAGGTTGTGCATGACCGTGTGTAAAGTGAAATGCAGCAGATCGCTGCGGTCTAGCATGGGAACGACTTCCACGCCGGGTGGCAGAATGCCATGGTTGAGTTCGTAGACCTTCTTGTGAAGGGCTTCGAGCGTGGGTTCCTCTTCCGCGCCCTTGCGCAACAGCACACCGCCCTGGATCACATCGGGCTCGTCGATGATGCGCCCATCCTCCATGTGGTTGGCTCGGGCCATGTGGCCCAATCGGATCTTAGGCCCTTGGGTCACTTCCGCGATGTCCTTCACCCGCAGGGCAGTCCCGCTTTGGGTCTTTAGGACGGTCTGTTCAATGTCGCTTACGCCGCCGAAGAGCCCCAGCGCCCGGACGTTCATCTGCTGCATGCCTTCTTCTACGAAGCTGCCGCCGGCGTTGATGTTGTTGTTGGCGAGTTGCTGTTCCACCTGGCCGATGCTCAGCCCGTACGATACAAGCTTGTTCGGATCCACGCGCACTTGATATTCCCGTACCGTGCCGCCGAAATCGGAAACGTCCACTATGTTGGTAACGGACTTAAACTGCTTCAGCAGCACCCAGTCTTCGATGGACCGTAGTTCCATTAGGTCGTACCGCGGATTTGTGCTGCGCAGCGTATACCAATAGATCTGGCCTGTAGTGCTCCAATCCGTGCCGATTTGCGGCTGCAGGTTCTGGCCTGGAGGAAGATTGACCTGCGTGAGCCTTTCCAGAACCTTCTGCCGGTTCCAATCGTTGACGGAGCTGTCGTCGAAGATCATGATCACGAACGACAGGCCGAAAATCGACTCGGAGCGCAGAAACGTCATGTGCGGCATGCCGGCCATCTGGATCTCGATGGGAATGGTGACCTGCTGTTCCACCTCTTCCGCGGACCGCCCGGCCCATTGTGTAATCACGGTCACATAGTTGTCGGCGATGTCGGGATACGCCTCCACCGGCAAGTTATGAAATGAGATGGCGCCCCAACCGAGCAACAACACGGCAGTAGCCAACACCACGAACCTGTTGTTAAGCGCAAAGTCTACAAGAGCGCGAATCATTCCCGTTTCCTGTTTTCGTTTCGCCCCGGCTTACCGTCACTGCGCCAGCACGTGGTCCAACACCAACGCGTTGGTGACCACCTGTTGGCCCGGCTGAAGCCCGGACTTGATTTCCTGCAGACTCACGTTCTCCGGCAGAAGATCTCCACTCACCACCTCGGCCCGGCGAAATTTATTGCCGGGCGCCGGAAGAAACACAAAATCGCGGTCGTGCATGTGCAGAACGGCGGATGCCGGGACAATGGTGTGCATCTCCGTGGTCTGGCCGCGGAAGGTGGCCTTCACGAACATCCCCAGCCGCATGATGCCAGGATTCGGGACTTCGATGCGGACCTTGCCCGTACGAATATTCGGATCGAGCACGGCGCCGATGTTGCCGACCCTTCCCTTGAACACGCGATCCGGATACGCATTCAGACTGATATCGGCCGGGTCGCCGAGCCGGACAGTGGCCAAATCGTTCTCGTATACGTCGCAGACGATCCAGGTGGACGACAGGTCGGAAATGGTAAATGGGTACGGTGTATTGTACGCCTGCACCAGCGATCCGGTGGTCACTTGCTCGTCGGTGATTATTCCCGAAGTGGGCGCGACGATATCCACCATGAAAACCGGTTTGTCGGGGTCGTTGCCGAGCAGACGCAGATGCTCGGCCGCCGTATCAACCGCTATCTTGGCCTTGTCTTCCGTGTCCTGCGCCACCTGCAGGTCGTTCAGGGCTATGGCGCCGTGCGCATAAAGATCCTTCGAGCGTTCATATTGTGTCTTAGCGAGAATCTCGTCCGCCACGGCCATCCGGTAATTCGAATATCCGCCCGACACGTCGTCGCTGCGAATCGTCATCAGCAACTGGCCTTTCTTTACCGTGTCGCCGAGCCGCGCGCGAATCGCCGTCACGCGGCCGGAGGCGAGCGAGACGACCGGTACGTTGCGGGTAACGTCAGGGGTGACCGAGCCGGTAACTACCAACTCAGAGGTGGCGGGACGCTTGACGGCCGCCGCCAGGGGATACTGTTCCGGATGGTCCACGGCGAAAAGGTTGATGTCCGCGCCCGGTGTGACTCTGGCTGGTGGCGGATCTCCCGCGGCCTGGTCGGCCTTCGCGCCGTGACAGGCAGCCATTGTCACCACCGACGCGATAGCGGCAAGGAGACAAGCGATTCGCAGCCCATTACTTTTCATATGTAAGCCCAATCTGGTACAAAGGCGCATTCGATTCAGAATAGGGCAAGCCGTATAAGGACCGCATAAGGTGGCAATGAAAAAATGCGATGCCGGGTATACGATTCGCTTATTGGACGCTTCCGTCCGCCGCGCTCAAGGTTCCCGGAAGCGATAGCCGAAGCCAAGCTCAGTCAGCAGGTATTCCGGAGCGGAAGGATCGGCTTCCAGCTTTTTCCGCAACTGATGCACGAACGTCCGCAAGTATTCCAGCTCTCCGCCGTACTCCTCGCCCCACACGGCTCGCAGCAGCTTCGAGTGAGCGGTGGGTATACCCGGGTGACTCATCAAATAGTGCAACAAGTCGAACTCCTTGGGCGTCAAACGCAGAACCGCGCCCGACTTACGCACGATGCGGCGCTCCGGATCGAGTACGATCTCGCCGATCGAGATTGGCGTTCGCGAATCGAACACCGTGGTATTGGAACGCCGGACCGCGGATCGCAGCCGCGCCGCGAGTTCCGCGATCGAGAAAGGTTTTGTGATGTAGTCGTCGGCGCCGGCGTCCAGAGCTTCGATCTTGTCGGCCTCCTTGTCGCGAACCGTGAGCATCAGAATCTGCAGACGGGGGGCTCTCTTGCGAATCTCCCTGCATGCCTCGATTCCGCCGATGCCGGGCATGTTCACGTCCATTAGGACGGCGTCGAATTTGCGCGCCGCGACCGTGCGCACCGCCTGTTCTCCATTGGCGGACTCGGTCACCTCGAAGCCCAGGGCGTCTAATGTCCTTCTGAGCACGCGCCGGAGGTCCGGATCGTCGTCGGTAACCAGAACGCTGCCGTTTGTAGGAGACATAGTCAGTGAGTGTGCGCCCCCTGCGCTGGGAGAGACATCGAGAAGGATGTTCCGTAACCCGTTTCTCCTTCGGCCCAGACACTTCCGCGATGAGACGCCACGATCTTCTTGACGATCGATAACCCCAAACCTGTGCCTGCGGGCAGGTGCTGCGCTTCCGGCGCCCGATAGAACCGTTCAAAGACACGTTCCCGGTCCTCCCGCGCGACCACCAACCCTTTGTTCCGCACCGCGAGTACGGTCCCATGCTCCTTAGCCGTGCAACCGATCTCTATCGGCGAGCCGGGTTCCGAGTACTTGATCGCGTTGTCGATGAGTTGCGCAATGGACGTCAGAATTAATTCGCGGTCCGCCAGTATAGGCGGCTCGGCATCGGGTATGGACACGCGAAAGCGCTGCCTGTCCGTCTCTTGATCCAGTCTCCCGATAGCGGTTTGGATCAAGCCGGAGAGCACCAACGGTTCGCGCTTGGGCTTGAACTCGGTACTATCCAGCATCGCGGCGGTGAGCAACCCGGAGGCCAGGCGATCCAGCGTGCGCGCCTGTTCGTCGATTACCGTGACCAATTCCGCTTGCAACTCGGACAAGCCGCCCACTGCCAACAGCCCGGAACTGGCGGTACGAGCTACCGTCAGCGGCGACTTGAATTGATGCGCCAAGGCGTCGAGCACGGCCGTGCGCAACTGTTCCGCCTGGCGCGCCGCCTCCGCGCGGGTCTCTCGCTGTAGGGCGCGCATACGTTCCAGTGCGATGCCGCTCAACGAAGCCAACGCCGTAGCCGCCAGTTTGGTCATTCGCGTATCGTGCAAGGCCAAGCCGCCCACCGCCCGCGTGCCCAAGCGCAGGACACAGTACCAAGTGCCGGTCTCCGCATCGAAGCTATCCGCCGACAGGAAATACGCATCCCGCGTCTGCCTCTCCGCCGTCGCCGGCATCTCGCCGCTTTGATATGTAGTGCCCGATAGCGCATCGAACAAACGGACGGCCTTTAGCTCGAACATTTCCCGTATCAATGAGCTAATGACGTTGCCGGACTCGCCGCGATTATCCAACAACAATATCCTCTGCGATGTTTCGTAAAGGCGTTCCATCTCGCGCCGACGGGCGATGGCCTCGACGGCTTGCAAGCGGGCGCGCAACGAGAGTCTGCCGATGACTAAGGACGTAAACTCAAACGCGCCCAGCGCCACCCAGTTAGCCGGGCTGTTTACAAAACTGAAAATGGGTGGAACGAAGAAATAGTTCAGGCACGCAGCCGCGACCATCGAGACGAAGGTCGCTTGCCAGAACCCACCGTATACTGCCGCTAAAACCACAATTACGAGATGCAGAAAACCCGTGAACGCGAAGCTCTGATCCAGACGAAAAGATACCCAGGTGGATAGCGCCACGCCAGCCAGCGCAAGGCCGCCGGGCAGTACGGGCACAAGCCTCCGTTTTAGCATTTGCGCCTCCGCATAGCGTGTGCCAAGGTCAAAGTTCCAGCTTGCCCATAAACTCCATCTCGTTCAGATCGAAAGTCTGGGCGACAACGATGCGGCCGATTTGCGCTTCGAACCGCACTTGCGCGTCCCTCTTCACGATTTCGGCGGATAAGGGAAACACATAGACCACTACCACGTCGTTTTCCCGCTGGAACACCTCGACGCTGACCGGCCGCACATCTTTTTTTCCTTCGCGCTTCAAGGCGGCCAGGTTCTTCAAAGGCCTGCCCAATTCTTCGGGGGCGCCTTTGAAGCCACCCCCGGGAACGCCGTAGACCGCGATTTGATAGCCATCGCCTTCCAACGTGGGCGGCTCCACCTCGTGCGATTTGATCTCCGCCAACCGCACTGGGAGGGCGCTCTCCCAACGCAGCGTGAGTGTCATCGGCCGCGCGAGAGACCGTAGGCTACGGTCGTCGCCTCCGGGACCGGAAAAAACATTCGGCGACACCTTTTCTCCGCTGCCCTTCGGGTCAATCCCGTCGTTGCCAAGGCCGCGCGGTTGTCCCATTTGCCCGGCTTCCCTTAGTTGGTCCTCCGTCAGCCGGCGCGTGATTGTGGCTCTGTTCTCCTTCACCCAAGGCGATCGGGCGAGGATCTGCTGAGCGTCCTCTTCGGTCCACTGATCGGCCGGCTTGCTCTTCCAAGCCGGATCCGCTCCCATCAGGAGCGCGGCGGCCACTATCAGGCAAACCGGCTGCATCGCGAGGTTGCGCATCGTTACTCCATTTGCATCAGTGGCGTTAGAACTTTACCATCACGCCAACAGAGGTCTTGAATTCGCTGCGGCGAAGGTCGGGAAACCAGACACTGCTGAGTCCGCCTCCGCACGCAGCTTCCGCTCCCGCCAGGCTGTTGGTGCCCGATGTGGCGCCGGTGCTGCAGGTATAGTATTGCGGATCGCCGTTGTTACCGCCGGGAGGGGTGACCCCACCGCGCCCCGCGAAATACGGGATATCCGAGTGACGATATCCAGCTTCCGCCCACCAGGTGATGTACTGGCGGGGCATGTACTGGAAAGTAATTGTACTATCCCACATGTGGGCCCTTTGGCCCGGGTTTTCCGTGAAGTAAGGCGTGCCCGATACGGCATCCGCCCCATCGATCGGCGGCAGTAGGGTCAGATAGCGGCCCCAGTTGCTCATCTCTCCACCTCCCAGCGTAAGGCCAAATTTATCCTTGTGGAACCACATGCGGTCATAGAGCATCCATCCTATGAACGTCGACTTGCCCTTGCTGGGTGCACCGGTGCATTGCAGGCCGCCACCGTATTGGCATCCCGCGTCAGCGGTAAGGGAGAATGCCATCTTGGAAAGACCCAGACTTTCCGGCTTGCTATAGTACCTGACCAGGATGCTGTCGTCCGTGTGAATGCGTTCCGTCTTGGGAAGACCCAGATTGTCCTGTCCATAGCCGTACTGGTTCGCGACCAGCTTGAACCACTCTTTCGGCTCCCACAGAAGCTGCCCCCCTAGACCCGGATGGCCGTTGTACTTGGCGTAGGATTGCCATCCGTTGATGAACCAGGGCTCGATCTTCAACTTGTTAGTGGGGAACCACTGCACGCGTACGCCGTTGAAGAACCAAGGTGTGTTCGACGACACGTACGACGGCTGATAAGTCCAGTTGTCGAAATTGTAGTAACTGAACAGGCCGATGTACGAGACGAATATGCCCGCGTCCACGTTAAGCCCATGATTTACGTTGAAGTGGTATCCGCCATAAGCCTCGGAAACGTATTTGTAGGCGTCGCGGAGGTCCCACTGGCCCACGCCGGCGCTGGCGTCGTTGCGCGGCGTCGTGGTCGCAAACAGGCCATCCATGTACAAGACTCTGCCGCGCACGTTTTGCCAGTGGAAATCGCCGCCCACGCTGATCTGCTCAACCTGGACCTCGCCGGACCGGAACGACTCGGTGGCCCCCACGATGGTGTGATCGATCGGCTGGTTGTAATCCTCCATGTAGTGAGTGTCGAATCGAACTTCCGGAGTAAAGAATTTCGTATCCAGCACGGTGTCTTTGTTGCGCGGAGTGCCATTGAGCCAGGTGAAATCGCCGTACGCGAAGGGGGTGAAGTTGTCCACTCCGGGAGTGGATTCGTTGGCCTGGAGGGCTTCCGGGATGCTTGGCGCAGGCGGCGCGGGCGCGGCTGGCGCTTGTGGCGGCGCAGGCGCAGCCGCCGGTACAGCCGGGGCTGGCGCGGCCTCCGGTGCAGGCTTGGCGGCGGCCACCAACGGTGCGCGCCCCTGGCTGCTCTGCCTCTGCAACTCCGCTTCGAGCAATTCGATGCGCGCTTTCATGGCCGCCAGCTCAGCAGCCACAGACGATGCCGACAGCGGCTCCACACTCCGGGTCTTCAGCCCCGCATCCGGTACGGATGTCTCGGCGGGCTGCGCGGGAGCTTCCGCGCCGAGTTGAACGTTTGCGTAAGTGACTTGGTTCTGCGCGATCTCGACGGTAGCCGGCGAAGCCGCCCCGATCCCTTCGGCGCGCGCGGACAGGCGATACTTTCCCGGCGCTAGATCGGCAATCAAAAAGTTTCCATCCGCGCCGCTCAACACGGTTCGCTTAATCTTCTCATCCACGTTTTGCACGGTTACTTGCACACCGAACACGCTCTGCCCGTTAGGTCCCTTCGTCACTCCGTGAAGGACGCCATTTGACGGCGTGCCCGCCGCCGCGGCGCTGGGCAATTCGGCCGCAATCTGAAAGGCCCGGCCTGGCAACGCCAGCGCGGCCAGCCCAAGCAGGCTGAGTATCGACTTCTGAAACCATCGACTGCCGTTTGTAACCGTCATAGTCTCTAGGACTCCCTGATGCAAGGATTTGTTGGATGTCGACAGCACCTTCCGATCCGGCAACGCAGCAGGATCGAGCCTCAGTCAAGGAGTAAGGCCTACTGTAGACGCCAGTATGGCAAAGCGAACGTATAAGAGGCATAAGCAAGGCATAAAGACGCGATAGAGACTCCTTATCGCGGCAATTAGATCTTTGGATGCTTCTTTTTGAGCAGACAGCCACCACCTTAGCGCGGTGGCTCTAAGGAATGTGTCAGAGAGCCGTAAGGGTTGTATTAAGGAAGGAGGACTCAGACCGCGGGGTCTGCGATCCAAACGCCTTCGAAATCAACGAAGTAACACACCACGGAGAGTTCCGGCAGGGCCTGCCGCAGGCACTCCGCCGCGCGGCGCAATTCGTCCGCGTGATGCCGCGCCTCGGCCTGCGTATCGCCTTTGAATGCCGCCAACCCTCCGTAGGCCCCGCAGTCCGAATGCACCATCAGCACCACGCGGTCCGTGCCGTGCAGCCGTTTGGACTTGCGGATCTGG
>Ga0302324_100001954_pt1 | contig 48843 bp, 43 predicted proteins | sample Palsa_T0_1_FD_201949 | JGI IMG/M metagenome (GOLD analysis project Ga0302324, IMG submission 201949) | Peat permafrost microbial communities from Stordalen Mire near Abisko, Sweden - Palsa_T0_1 | ecosystem: Environmental > Terrestrial > Soil > Palsa > Peat permafrost | place: Sweden: Abisko...
GTTTGGAACCGACTCCCTCACGGTCGCGGCTCGGTAAACACCTGCAAACACGCATTCGCGACAATGAGCCGCGCGCGTCAGCAAGCGGATTTTGGCCTTTTTCAGCATCCTGCTAGGGGAAGCACGATGGGATTTCAAATATGAAGGGCACCCACTGACCGCGAAGATATCGGATGTCGCTTGGCTTAGGGATTTTCAGGATCGAAAAATAGACGTGCGCCCTGGTGATGCACTCAGGTCTGCCGTTCAGATTGATGTCAGGTATGGCTACGACGGAGAAGTTATAAGCACCTCGTATTCGATCACAAAGGTGATTGAAATAATCCGCATTGAATCTCCGAGGCAGGACTCATTCCTGAGCTAGGGCCGCTTACGCTGCTCTTTCTACTCCCCGCCCCGAAGCTTCCAGAAGCGCTACCAAATCTACCAAATAGTGAGAGTAGCCCACTACCAATTTGCTGCGCCTTCCTGATATGCTGATAAATTCAAAGGAGAAGCACTCATGAGAATAGTGGCAGTAGGAACGATGTTTTTGGCGGCGAGCCTGGGCTCGGCCCTCGCGCAGAATAAGGCCCCGGCTGGTCCCGGCCTGACAATCACTTCGCCCGATTTTGAAGACGGCGGAATTATCCCCAACAAGTACACGCAGGCCGATCCCAATGCGGTTTCGCCGAAACTGGAATGGACGCACGTCCCGGCGGGCACGATGAGCTTCACGTTGATCCTGCACGATCCCGACGTGGCCCTGCAGCGCAAGACGGACGACGTACTGCATTGGATGATCTTCAATATTCCAGGCACCGCGACCGGGCTTCCCGGGGGCGTTCCCGCGACGGCGAAAATGGATGACGGCACCATCAACGCGAAGAATCTACGCGGCGGCGTCGGCTACATGGGACCGGGGGCTCCGCCGGCTGGACCGTATCACCACTATACGTTCGAGCTCTTCGCGCTCGACACCAAGCTGGATCTGGGGCCCGATGCCACGCGCGCCGACGTTCTCGCGGCGATGCAGGGGCACATCCTGGGCAAGGGCGTTCTCGAAGGGCGATTTCATCGTCCGTAGCGGAAGGCGGGACTTTTGAACAAGCTGATTGGTTGCGTGGCGGTTTTGGCGGGGTCTCTGGCGATGCCCGCCACCGCAGCCGATCTTCCCGAAGGCAAGGGCAAGGAACTGATCCTGCGCGCCTGCATCGGCTGCCATAAACCGGAGGAACTCGCGGTTTATCGTTTCACCAAGGATGAATACCGTAACATTGTCGCCCGCATGGGCGAGCGCGGCGCGCAGGCCAGCAAGGCAGAACTGGACGTCATCGCCGATTATCTGTTCGAGAATTTCCCGAAGGTAGAAGACGCCACCAAGATCAATGTCAACAAAGCCACGGCGCGGGAAATCGCGGCTGGTATCGGGCTGACCAGCGAGGAAGCGGAGACTGTGGTGAAGTATCGCGAGCGCCACGGCGACTTTCGCGCCTGGGGTGATCTGCTCATCATCTACGGCGTCGACGGCAAGAAGATCGCGGCGGCCAAAGATAAGATCAGCTTTTAAACAGAATTCGCCGGGCCGGGACAATAGGAATCCACAGCCAAAACATAGCGGCATCCGCTCCCTCACGGTCGCGGCTCTGTAACGGCTGCGAGCGGTTTTATACGCAAACACTAAGACTATTCGCTTAAGTGTGGTCGTGCCGAAAGTACACCCAGCTTCAGCCGGGCTTATGTTCGGTATGGAGGAGATGCGACTAAAAGTCGTGTGTACCAGCGTCGCATCAAGTGAACACTATTGCTGTTAAACCAAAATCAGTTTCTAGACTGTTTGTCGCTCCCCGAGAGCGCGCTGACCTCGGGCAATTGCGAGGTATTCCAGCCGCCGCCGAGCGCCTCTATCAAGAGTACGCTCGACACCATGCGCCGCGTGAGTAGATTCACCAGGGCCTGCTGCTCGGCGAATAACGCCGTCTGTTGCGTCTCCACTTGAAGATACGTGGCGGTTCCGGCTTTGTATTGCGCGACTGTGATGTCGAGCGCCGTTTGTGCAGCTTGAACCGTTTCGATGGTCGCGCCCGTTTCCTGTTCCAGAATCCGCAGCGCCGACAAGTTGTCCTCCACTTGTTGAAACGCGGTGAGCACCGTTTGCCGGTAATTAGCCATGGCTACGTCAAAATCGGCCTTGGCGATGTTCACTTGCCCACGCCGCTTTCCATTGTCGTACAAAGTGTCCGAGAGGACGGCGCTGGAAGTAAAGAACCGGCCCGCCCAGGTGAATAGCTTCAGGAAGCTTGAACTGCCCAGACCCGCGCCCGCGCTCAGCGTCAACGACGGATAATACGCCGCTTCCGCGATCCCGATTTGCTCGTTCATCGACGCCATCTGGCGCTCCGACGCGGCGATGTCCGGACGGCGTTCCAGCAGAGTGGATGGAAACGCAATGGGGACCTGCGGCGGCTGGTTCCGGATCGGCTCTGCCGCGATGGACAACTCGGCCGGCGCTTTGCCGATCAGGATCGCGATGGCGTGCTCGTACTGCGTGCGCGCCACCCCAAAATCGATCAATTGCTCGCGGGCGGAATCCAACTGCGTCTGGGCTTGCGCTACATCGGCGCCGGAGGCGATCCCCGAGTCATGCCGGGCCTGGGTGAGCTTCAAAAAACCGGTATACGAATCCACGGTGGATTGCAACAACGCAACGTCGCCATCGGTGCCATGCAATTGAAAATAGTCTTGAGCCAGATCCGCCTGATAGGTAAGCTTGGCGTTCTCCAGTTGCGCGAGGCTGGCTTGGGCGTTTTCGGCGTTGGATCGTACATTGCGGCGAATGGCGCCCCACAAATCCACCTGATAGGAAACATCAATCGGAATCTGATAGCTGGAAACAAAGCCCAAAGAGGGCGAGAGATTGCCTCCCTGGGTAACCGACGCACCGGGACTGGCCGTAACGGTCGGAAACAGAGCCGACCGCGCCACCTGTACCGCCCCTCGAGCCGCGCGATATTGCCCTTCCGCCGCCAGCACGTTCTGGTTCGAGATCACCACCTGCTCTTCGAGCGCGTTGAGGTTTGGATCGTTGTAAACCTCCCACCATTTGCCTTTCAGCATCGCATCGCTCGGCTGGGCTTCCTTCCAACCATCCGGTGGCTTTTCCTTGAACGCCGCCGGCACCGGCGCGGGCGGCCGCCGGTAGTTGGGACCAATCACCTGGCAACCGCTAGAAGCCAGCAGCAGCGCTCCCGCCAGAACCAGACGCGGCCAAGTGCTCTTGAATTGGGTTGTCATTCGCTTGTCTCCGGATTGTTTCACGCTTCCGAGCCGATCGGCTCTTCTCCCGGACGTGTGCGCCGCTGTACGCGCTGGCGTTCGCGCCATTGCTGCAACCGGTCGAAGTAAAGATAAACCACAGGCGTCGTAAAAAGGGTCAGCATCTGGCTGAAGAGCAATCCGCCGATGATCGTGATCCCGAGCGGACGCCGCAGCTCCGATCCGGTGCCGGTGCCGAGCGCTAGCGGCAGCGCGCCGAGCAACGCGGCCATGGTGGTCATCAAAATAGGCCGGAAGCGCAGCAGGCAGGCCTCGAAAATGGCGTCGCGCGAGCTTTTCCCTTCGTTGCGCTCGGCTGCGATGGCAAAATCGATCATCAAAATCGCGTTCTTCTTGACGATGCCGATCAGCAAAATAATCCCGATGATGGCGATCACGCTCAGGTCCGTGCGCGTCAGCTCCAATGCGAGCAGTGCGCCCACGCCAGCGGACGGAAGCGTCGACAGGATGGTCACCGGATGGATGTAGCTTTCGTATAACATGCCCAGCACGATATATACCGCCGCCAGCGCGGTGGCGATCAATATCGGCTCGCTTCCTAACGAATCCTGATAAGCCTGGGCCGTGCCTGCGAATCCGGTCTGGATAGTCGAAGGCAGCCCAATCTTGTTGCCCGCCGCGGCAATAGCGTTGACCGCCGTACCGAGCGCGACGCCCGGCTGCAGATTGAACGAGAGCGTGATGGCGGGAAACAGCCCTTGATGGTTTACCGATAGCGGCGCGGTGGTGGTTGTGGTTTTCGCGATCGCGCTCAGCGGAACTTCCATGCCGCTGGGTGAGGCGACATACACCTGGTGCAGCGTATTGGGATTCTGCCAGTATTCTGGCGCAGCTTCCATCACCACATGATATTGATTGAGCGACGTGTACATAGTGGACACTTGCCGCTGGCCGAAAGCGTCGTACAGCACGTCGTCGATGAGGACCGGCGAAATGTTGAAGCGCGCCGCGGTTTTGCGATCGTACTCCACCATGGCTTGCAGACCCCGGTCCTGTTGATCGCTGTTGACGTCGGTGATCATCCGCAGAGTCTTCAGCTCGTTCAGCATCTGGGGTGCGTATTTAGTCAGGTCGCTCAAGTTGTCGCCGCGCATGGTGAACTGATACTGCGCGTTGCTTTGCCGGCCGCCCACGCGCAGATCCTGCACGGACTGCAAATACAACGTCGCCCCAGGCACCCGCGCCAGCTTCGGCCGCAGGCGCGCGATGAGCTGGTCGGCATTCACGTTGCGCTCGCTGAGCGGCTTGAGCGAAATGAACATCCGCGCGGTATTGGTGGTGGTGCCTCCGCCTCCACCCGAGAAGGCGTTCACCGTATCGATGGCCGGATCGGCGTCGATAATCTTCACCATGGTCAGCAGCGTCTTGTCCATGGTCTGGAACGAGGTGTCCTGATCGGCCTGGATTTGGCCGCCCAGCCGCCCAGTGTCCTGCTGCGGGAAGAAGCCCTTGGGTACCTGAATGTACAGGTAAATAGTCAGCGCCACGGTGGCCAGCAGACTCATTAGCGTAAGCGCCGGATGCCGCAGAACGATGGAAAGAGCGCGGCCGTAGAGGTTCACCACCCAGGTAAAGAGCTGCTCGCTTTTCCGGTAAAGCCAGCCGTGCTGCTCCTGTTCCCGCAACAGATGAGCGCACATCATGGGCGTGGTGGTGAGCGAGATCACCATGGAAACCAGAATCGCAACCGACAGAGTGATGGCGAACTCGCGCAAAAGCCTTCCCACCACGCCGCCCATCATCAGCAACGGGATGAAGACCGCGATGAGCGAGATGCTGATAGTGAGCACCGTAAACCCGATCTCCTGCGCGCCCTTCAGCGCGGCCTGGAACGGCTGCATTCCGTGCTCTATGTAGCGCGTGATGTTTTCAATGACGACGATGGCGTCGTCCACAACAAATCCAGTGGAAATTGTCAGCGCCATCAGCGAGAGATTGTCGATGCTGAAGCCGGCCAGATACATCACGCCGAAAGTTCCCAGCAGCGAAACCGGAACGGCGATGCTGGGGATGAAGGTGGTCCGCACGCTTCTGAGGAAAGCGAAAACCACCATGATGACCAGCGCGATGGAGATCAATAGCGTGATTTCCACATCATGAACCGAGGCGCGGATGGTGATGGTTTGATCCATGGCCACGCGCAGGTTGATGGCGCGCGGAATGGACGCCGAGAGCTGCGGGAGCATGGCCCGAATCTTATCCACGGTGTCGATGATGTTCGCGCCGGGCTGCCGGAAGACGATCACCAGCACGGACGGTTTGCCATTGGCGTAACCGGCGTTGCGCAGGTCCTCCACAGAGTCCACCGCTTGGCCCACGTCGGAGATATGAACCGCGGAGCCGTTGCGATAAGCGATCACCAGCGGCGCGTAATCGATGGCCTTGAAGATCTGGTCGTTCGCGCTCACCTCCCAGCGTCTTTTTCCGTTCTGAAAATCTCCTTTGGGCGTGTTGGAATTGGCCCCCGCCAGGAAAGAACGCACCTGTTCGAACCCGATTCCATACTTGTTCAACTGGGAAGGATTCAGCTCCACGCGGACGCCCGGCAGCGCGCTTCCTCCCACTACCACCTGGCCCACGCCGGTTACTTGCGACAGCTTCTGCGCCATGATGGTGGACGCGGAGTCATACATCTGGCCTTTGGTCAATTGGTCCGAAGTCAGCGCCAGCATGAAGATCGGCGCGTCGGACGGATTCACTTTGCGGTAGCTCGGATTGCTGGGCAAATTGGTCGGCAGATATCCGCGCGCCGCATTGATGGCGGCCTGGACGTCCCGCGCGGCCGCGTCGATGTTGCGGTTCAGGTCGAATTGCAAAGTGACGCTGGTGGCTCCGAGCGTGCTGGAGGATGTCATCTCGGTCACCGACGCGATGTGTCCGAATTGCCGCTCGAGCGGAGTGGCCACCGACGACGCCATGGTTTCAGGACTCGCGCCCGGAAGCGCGGCTTGCACCGATATGGTGGGGAAATCCACTTGCGGAAGAGGCGACACCGGCAACAACCGGAATGCGACAGCGCCCGCAAGGGCCACGGCCGCGGTGAGCAGCGTGGTTGCGATGGGCCGGCGGATGAAGGGTTCGGAGATATTCATGGGCTATTGCGCGGGACTGGGCTGGGGCGTAGCTCCACCAGGAGCGATGCCGGCTCGCATCTCACGATGCCGGCGCGAGAACCGGACGGCCAGGCGGTCGAAGAACAGATAAATCACGGGAGTGGTATAGAGAGTCAACATCTGGCTGAAGATCAGGCCGCCTACGATAGTGATGCCGAGCGGCCGCCGCAGCTCGGAGCCCACGCCCGTTCCTAGCGCCAGCGGAACGCCGCCTAGAAGCGCCGCCATCGTAGTCATCATGATCGGCCGGAAGCGCAGCAGGCAGGCCTGGAAAATCGCATCGAGCGGTGATTTGCCTTCCTGGCGCTCGGCTTCCAAGGCAAAATCGATCATCATGATGGCGTTTTTTTTGACGATGCCGATGAGCAGCACAATGCCGATGAGGGCGATGACGCTGAAATCGCTGCGCGTGATGAAAAGCGCCAGCAGCGCGCCCACGCCCGCCGATGGCAGCGTAGAGAGAATCGTGATGGGATGGATGTAGCTTTCGTACAACACTCCGAGCACGATATAGACGGTCACCAGAGCGGCCAGAATCAACACCGGCTCGTTGGCCAGCGACGCCTGGAACGCCTCGGCCGTGCCCTGATAAGCGGCCTGAATGCTGGCCGGCAAGCCTAAATCGTCTTTCGCCTTGTTGACCGCCGCAACTGCCTCTCCGAGCGATGCGTTGGGAGCGAGATTGAACGAGAGCGTCACCACAGGGAACTGTCCCTGATGATTGATGGCGATGGGCGCGGTGCGAGTCTCGATGGTGCTGAACGCGGCGAGCGGCACTTGACCGCCGTTCGGAAACGCAGAGGTGGAAGGAATGGACTTCGATCCAGCCGAGCTGCTGGAACCGGTCGAATTCAGGCTGGCTTGCGATGCGGTGGCGGAACTGGTGGGCCCGCTGCTGACCGCCGTTCCCGTGCCTCCGGCGACCACCGAACTATTGATGGGTGTGGCGCCGGTGCGGACGAAGAGCGCTCGCAGATCCACCGGCGCGTCGTGGAAATGCGGCTTTACTTCCAGAACGACGTGGTATTGATTGAGCTGCGTAAACATGGTGGAGACTTGGCGCTGGCCGTAAGCGTCATACAGCGTCTGATCGATGGCGGAAGGCGTGATGCCAAGGCGCGAAGCCGTCACGCGATCGTACACCAGGCGCGTTTGCAGCCCCAGCACCTGCTGGTCGCTGGCCGCGTCGCGCAATTCCGGGAGCTGCTGCAGCCGGGCCAGTAGCCGCGGCGCGTAGACATTCAATTCATCCGAGCTTGGATCTTCCAGCGTGTATTGAAATTCCGTCCGGCTGACCCGATCTTCGACCGTCAGATCCTGCACCGGCTGCATGAATAACGTGATCCCGGAGATGCCGGTGAGCTTCGATTGCAGGCGCGTGATGACATCGGAAGCGCCGATCTTGCGCACTTCCAGCGGCTTCAGGTTGATGAGAATGCGTCCGCTGTTCAGCGTGGTGTTGGTTCCATCCACGCCGATAAATGACGAAAGGCTTTCCACCGCGGGGTCCTGGAGAATCACTTGTGTGAGCTGCTGCTGCTGGCGCGACATTTCGGTGAACGATACGGTCTGCGCGCCTTCGGAGATCCCTTGAATCACGCCCGTATCCTGAATGGGAAAAAATCCTTTGGGGATGGCGATGAAGAGCAGTATGGTTACTGCCAATGTCGCGGCGGCCACCAACAGAGTAAACGTTTGCCGCTCCAACACCCACCTCAAAGTCTTTTCGTACAGCCCGATTACCCACACCCAACCCTTTTCCGATGCGCGATAGAAGCGCCCCTGCTGCGCTTCCGGCGTATGCTTCAGGAGTTTCGAGCACATCATCGGAGTGAGCGTGAGCGAGACCACCGCGGACATCAGAATGGTGATGGAGAGCGTAACGGCGAACTCCCGAAATAGACGCCCGACGATGTCGCCCATGAAAAGCAGCGGGATGAGAACGGCAACCAGCGAAACGGTGAGGGAGATAATGGTGAATCCGATTTGCTCGGCGCCCTTGAGAGCGGCGCGCAGCGGATGCTCACCTTCTTCGATAAAGCGCACGATGTTCTCAATCATCACGATGGCGTCGTCGACTACAAAGCCAGTGGAAATGGTGAGAGCCATCAGAGTCAGGTTGTTCAGGCTGTAGCCCAGCAGATACATCACGCCGAACGTTCCCACCAGCGACAGCGGCACTGCGACGCTGGGGATAATGGTGGCTGAAAGATTTCTCAGGAACAGAAAAATGACCATCACCACCAGGCCGATGGTCAACATGAGCTCAAACTCCACGTCGCTCACCGAAGCCCGGATGGTGGTGGTCCGGTCGGTCAAAATTTGCACCTTGACGGCTTCCGGCAGCGTGGAAGTAAGCTGCGGAAGAAGCGCCTTGATGCGATCCACCACCGAGATGATGTTGGCGCCCGGCTGGCGCTGAATGTTGACGATCACGGCGGGCGTCTCGTTCATCCAGGCGGCCTCGTGAATATCTTCGACGCTATCGATTACGTCGGCTACCTGGGTCATCTCTACCGGCGCGCCGTTCTTGTAAGCCACCACCAGCTTCGCGTAGTCCGAACTGGAGAGAAGCTGATCGTTCGCGCCGATCTGGTAAGACTGGCGGGGTCCGTCGAAGTTACCCTTGGCTTGATTGACGTTCGCGGCGATGATCGCGCTGCGCAGGTCTTCCATGTTGACGCCATAGGAGGCCAGCGCCGAGGGATTAGCCTGGACGCGGACCGCGGGCTTCTGGCCGCCGCTGATGCTAACCAAGCCCACGCCCGGGAGTTGGGAGATCTTGGGAGCCAGGCGCGTATCGGCGAGATCCTCTACTTTTGACAGCGCCAGCGTGTTGGACGAGAGCGCGAGGGTGAGAATTGGAGTGTCGGCCGGATTGGTTTTGCTGTAGAGGGGCGGCGTGGGAAGGTCGGCTGGCAGATAAGTCCCAGATGCATTGATGGACTGTTGAACTTCCTGCTCGGCGACGTCGATGTTCAGGCTTAGATTGAATTCGAGCGTGATGACCGACAAACCCTGGGAGCTGATGGAAGTCATCTGCTGCAGCCCGGGCACCTGGCCGAATTGACGTTCCAGCGGCGCTGTGACGGAGGAAGCCATCACGTCCGGATTCGCGCCCGGATAGGTGGTGGTCACCTGAATGGTGGGGTAATCCACTTCAGGCAGCGCGGAGACCGGCAACTCGCGATACGCGACGCCGCCCGCGAGCAGAATACCAACCATGAGGAGGGTAGTGGCAACGGGCCGCAGGATAAATGTTCGCGACGGATTCACTGGGACTGTTTTCCCGCCGTCCGCTTCCCGGAGTTAGGAGCGCCTTCCATGTGAACCGCCACCTTACTGCCTTCCTGCAGCTTGTCGACGCCGGTGAGGACCACGACGTCGCCCTCGTCGATTCCGGATGTTATTTCGGTGTTGTTATCGTCGCTGGTGCCAACCTTGACCTGGCGCACGGTAACGGTGGAATTCGGCTTCACTACGTAAACGTATGTGCTTTGCGAATTGCGCTGCACGGCCGCGGACGGCGCCAGCACCACGCCGCGTTTTTCCTGTTGCAGCAAGCGCGCATTCACGAACTGATTGGGAAAAAGCTCGTTGTGGGAATTGTCGAAAGTGGCGCGCAGCTTGACCGTGCCGGTGGTCTGATCGATTTCGTTATCGATGGTAGTGAGGGTGCCGGAAGCCAGCAGCTTCTTCATCTCCCGGTCGAAAGCGTCCACCGGCAGCGTCTGTCCGGCGTTCTGTTTAGCGAACACCGCCGGCAATTGATCCTCAGCGATGGTGAATATGACGCTGATCGGCTGAATCTGAGCGATCACCAGCAGCCCGGTGCTGTCCGTAGTCTGAACGATATTGCCGGGATCCACCAGGCGCAGACCAATGCGGCCGGTGATGGGCGCCGTGATGTTGCAATAAACCAGATTCACCTTCACGCTGTCGATCAGCCCCTGGTCGTTCTTCACCGTCCCTTCGTCTTGTTTGACAAGCGTAATCTGGGTGGCGAGTTGCTGCTCGGGGATGGCATTTTGTTTGATGAGCGTTTCATAACGCGCCTGGTCGATACGCGCATTGTCGAGCAAAGCTTGATCGCGGATGAGTTGCCCTTCGTACTGGGTCAGCATGGCTTCATACGGCCGGGGATCGATTTCGGCCAGCTTGTCGCCTTGATGCACCATGTCGCCCTCTTTGTAGAGGATCTGCATCAGTTGGCCGTCCACGCGGGTGTGAATGGTAACCGTGTAAATCGGAGTCACGGCGCCCAGGCCTGTGACGTATACGCCAATATTGCCTTTGAACGCTTTGGCGGCATCTACGGGAGCAGTCCCGTTCCCACCCGGCCCCCTTTGTCCGCCAGTTCTCCCGGATGCCGCGCCAGGTGTCTGCCGGGGCCGTTTCGACCAGTAGTACACCCCTGCGCCCAGCAACACAAGAAGCAGAATCCAAATCCAGGTGCGCCGCCGACGGGGCGGGGGAGCTTGCGGCGGCCTGTCCTTTCCCGGTGTAAAGGGCAACGGCGGCGCAAGGGGCGCGGTGCGTTCCACGGTAAGGGGGGCGCTTGTTGGTTGATCCATCTTCCAGAACCTCAATGTTATCGCAGCGCAAGCGAGCCAGTGCCGCGAGGCGGGCCATCGCTACACTTATCGGTAGCGATTTAGCGACGTTGGCGCGCGACCCCAAGGTTACGGCGTCCGGATGTTCCAGGACGGCCCATACATTGTTTTACGTAGTGTTTTAGAGAGATCCATCCCTCAAGGTGAGCGTCCGTCCGGGCCGATGGCATAGCTGACTCCTTCGGCGATCCACGGTACTCGATAGCCGGCCGTAAGGATCATGACGCCTTGCGTTCGCGGCTAGAGTCGCGATATCCTTGCCCATGTCCGGAGGTCAGCTTATGAAGACATCGTCAGTCAGACTTGTATCGGCCGCTTCGCTCCTGCTCGGCCTGGCGCTGGGTGCGCTGCCATTGCTGGCACACCATTCTTTCGCCGCCGAGTACGACGACACCAAGCCGGTCAAATTCTCGGGCGTGGTTACCAAGGTGGAATGGATGAATCCGCACATCTGGTTCTATGTCGACGAGAAGAAGGATGACGGCTCGGTTACGCATTGGGCCATTTCGGGCGGCGCTCCCGGGCAGTTGATGCGGCGCGGGGTCAACAAAGACGTGATACAGCCCGGGATGACTCTGGTGGTGGAGGGCTTTCGAGCCAAAGACGGTTCGGACAATGCCAACGGAACGAAAGTGACGTTCCCGGATGGGCGCCAGGTGTTCACGTCCAGCCAGGAACCGGATTCCAAGAAGAACTGACGCCAGGAGGAAACCATGTTGAGAGCCACATTCGGCGAAAAAATCGGACGCCGCCTCGCGTTTGGGGCGCTGTTAGCAGGGCTGGTTCTGTCGCCCGCGCGTTTGCAGCCGCAAAGCGAGGGCGCTTCCGGCGCCAAGGGAATGCCCCGCACTGCCGAGGGCAAACCGGACTTCAGCGGCGTGTATGAGTGGCCAAAATCGAATGGCGGCGACCGCTGCAAGTGCTCCGCCACCGTTTTCGATCACAAAAAGTTTGCTCCGTTCAAACCTGGCGGCATGCCGTTCTTTGAACCGCCCACCGGCGACCCACGGCACGATGAGCCTCGCGAGTTTTGCATGCCGGCCGGTTTTCCCTCGGGAATGCTATCGGCCAACGCGGTGCAGTTCGTGCAGAGCAAAAACTATCTGGTGATCGTCCACGAATTCCAGCGCATGACGCGCATTATTCCGCTGGACGGGCGGCCGCACCGCACCGGAATCGAGCCGACCTACCTCGGCGATCCGGTGGGGCATTGGGAAGGCGACACGCTGGTGGTGGAAAGCACCAACTTCAAGCGCTGGGGGCTGGACGATTACTACTACACCGACAAGAACCAATACCGCATGCACAGCGATGCGTTGCGCACCGTGGAGCACATCCGCTGGCTGGACGCCAAGACGCTCTCTTACCAGCTCACCATCGACGATCCGAAAGTTTTCACCGCGCCTTGGACGCAGGACTTCACCCTGGCCTTTCATCCGGATTGGGATGCGGCCGGATTATACGAATACGTCTGCGAAGAGAACAACCGCTGTCCGGGCGGGAAGTGCAAATCGGAATAACAGCGGTCTAACAGCCTGTGTCGAAACCGCGGAATCTGCTGAGCCGCGCGCGTAAGCAAGCGGTCTTTTCGGATTTTAGACAAAGGCTGCTAACAAAGGAGCATCAAATTAAATGAAGACCCGTAAGCTGGGAGGGTCGTCTCTCGAAGTCTCTCCCATTTGCCTGGGCGGCAACGTCTTTGGCTGGACCGCCGATGAGCCCGCTTCGTTCAGTATTCTGGACGAGTTTGTAGGCGCGGGATTCAATTTTATCGATACCGCGGACGTTTACTCGCGCTGGGTGCCTGGACACAAAGGCGGCGAATCGGAGACCGTGCTGGGCAACTGGTTCAAGCGCAGCGGAAACCGGGATAAAGTGATTCTCGCCACGAAGGTCGGCATCGAACTCGCGCCAGACAAGAAAGGACTTTCCAAACCGTACATCCTGCGCGAGGTGGAGGACTCGCTGCAGCGCTTGCAAACGGATTATATCGATCTGTATCAATCCCACCTTGACGATGGGAGCACGCCGCTCGAAGAAACGCTCGAAGCGTACGCGGAGTTGATCAAACAAGGGAAAGTGCGGGCTATCGGCGCGTCCAACTATAGCGCGGAGCGGCTGGCCGAGGCTCTGAAGGTGAGCCGGGAGAACAACCTGCCAAGATATGAGTGCCTGCAGCCGCACTACAATCTTTACGAACGCGCGGGCTATGAAAAGGAACTGGAGCCGGTGTGCTTGAAAGAAGGCATCGGCGTTATTCCTTATTTCGCGCTGGCCAGCGGCTTTTTGACGGGTAAGTATCGGTCGGAGAACGATCTCGCTAAAGGACCGCGTGGGCAGATGGTTAAGAAATATCTGGACGACCACGGGTTCCGGATTCTGGCCGCCCTGGATGAAGTGGCGGGGAAACTCCACTCCACGCCGGGGAAAGTGGCGATTGCGTGGCTGATCGCGCGCCCGAGCATCACCGCTCCCATCGCCAGCGCTACCAGCGTTGAGCAATTGAAGGACCTGGTGGATGCCGCGAATTTACATCTCGACCAGGATTCGATCAAGACCTTGAACAAAGCCAGCGCTTACCAAATCACGCATGGCGCCGCCTGAGCTCCGATTCGCATTTGAGATTGACGTCACGGTAGCTGTGCCGCTGGACCTGGGCGAAACGCAGAACGGCCATCGGCGAATAGTCGCGATTCAGGGCGGGACCGTCTCAGGACCGCGTTTGCAGGGTCGCGTTTTGGAAACCGGGGGAGATTGGCAGATCCTGCGCCCGGATGGCACGGCCGACTTGGACGCTCGATACACCATTCAGGCGCACGACGGAGCACTCATCTACGTGGTGAATCGCGGCGTGCGGCACGGTCCCGCGGAGGTGCTCTCGCGTTTGAACCGGGGCGAGCACGTCGATCCCACCTCGTATTATTTCCGCAGCGCGGCCGTGTTCGAGACCAGCGCTCCAGAGCATGCGTGGCTCACTCGCGCGGTGCTGGTGGGCGTGGGAGAACGATATCCCGACAGAGTGGTCATCCGATTCTGGGAACTCCTCTGATGGCGGTTTCGTGAGCCGGATCGCACTGGTCACCGGCGCCGGCAGCGGTATCGGGCGCGCCGTGAGCCTGGCCTTTCACTCAGCCGGATACTCAGTGGTGCTGGCCGGACGCCGCGCCGCGGAACTGGAGCGAACTTCCATGATGTCCGGCCGCGGCGACGCGCCGATGCTGGTGGTTCCAACCGATGTTACGCAGCCCGATGCGGTAGCCAGGCTGTTCGATCGGGTGGAGGCAGCCTTCGGGAGGCTGGATGTTTTGTTCAACAATGCGGGCACTGGTGCACCAGCGGTTCCCATGGAAGATCTCACGTTTGAGCAGTGGAGCGCGGTGCTGGCCGTCAACCTGACCGGGGCCTTCCTTTGCGCGCAACACGCCATCCGGCTGATGAAAGCGCAGCAGCCGCGCGGCGGGCGGATCATTAACAACGGGTCTATTTCCGCTCACTCGCCGCGGCCGAATTCCGCGCCCTACACTGCCACCAAGCACGCCATTACCGGCCTGACCAAAAGCATTTCTCTGGACGGCCGGAAATACGACATCGCATGCGGGCAGATCGATATCGGCAACGCGGCCACGGAAATGACTGAGAGGATGACCGCGGGCGTCCTGCAGGCGGACGGTACGAAAGCCCCGGAGCCGCGCATGGATGTGAAACTGGTGGCCGACGCAGTACTTTATATGGCGAATCTGCCGCTGGACGCGAACGTGCAGTTTATGACGGTGATGGCGACCAAGATGCCGTTTGTAGGGCGCGGGTGAGACGCTTCCCTGGGACGGCCTTAACCTTTGGGGGCCGCGGCACTTGCAACACGCGGTCCACTGGTCACAAAGAGACCCCAAGGTCTTAACTAAACAAAGCGTCGTAAGTATTTGCGCATCCGCTCCCTGATGGGAGCCGGTTTCGACACAGCCTGTTAGCTTAGGAGTCGATGCCCATTTGCGATAGACGGTAGCGCAGTGCGTTGCGCGTCAAGCCGAGCAGACGCGCGGCCTGGCTCTTGTTGTTGTTGGCGCGATGCAGCGCCTCGCGAATAATGGACTGCTCGTAAGCATCCAGCGTCATGCCGTCGGGAAGGAAGCCGTCGGCGGAGCCCAGGCGGGGCTTCGGGGCCATGTCCAGCCGGATGCCGGAGGCTTCCAAAACGTCGCCGTTGGCGAGAACCAGGCTGCGCTCGATGGCGTTTTCAAGTTCGCGCACATTGCCGGGCCAGCGATACTCCATCAAGCGCTCGATGGCGCCTTCGGAAATCGATTCCACGCGGCTGCCTAAATCCTTGGCGAGCTTGCGGACAAAATGACGCGCCAGATAGGGGATATCTTCCTTACGCTCGCGCAGCGGCGGAATGTTCATGGGCAGAACATTTAAACGGTAGTAGAGATCTTCGCGAAACTCGCCCTGTTCCAGCGCCGCGCGCAGATCCACGTTGGTGGCGGCGATGACGCGCACATCCACGTGCCGCACTTTGTTGCTGCCCAGCCGCTCGAACTCGCGATCCTGCAGGACGCGCAGCAGCTTGACCTGGATGCCGGGGGGCACGTCGCCTATTTCGTCCATAAAAACAGTCCCGGTGTCGGCCTGCTCGAATTTGCCGGGCTTGCTGAGATTGGCGCCGGTGAACGCGCCCTTCTCGTAGCCGAACAACTCGCTCTCCATCAGATTTTCGGGGAGCGCGGAGCAGTTGATTTTGACGAACGGCCTGTTGTCGCGCGGCGAATGATGATGAATGGCGCGCGCGATCATGTCTTTGCCGACACCGCTTTCCCCACACAAAAGAACCGTGGCGCGGGTGGGCGCCACGCGCTCGACGGTGGCGAATATTTCGCGCATGGCGGCGCTGCGGCCGATGATGTTGTCGAATTCGTAGCGCTGGCTCAACTCGGCGCGCAGCTCCCGGTTTTCATCGCGAAGGGTGCGAACTTCGAGCGCTTTGTGCACCACCGTCATCAGATGATCGAGCGAAAACGGCTTGGGCAGAAAGTCGACGGCGCCGGATTTCATGGCTTCCACCGCGGTTTCGATACTGCCGAAGGCGGTCATGACAATGACCGGCGTCCGAAGATCCTGGCTGCGCAGATTCTGGAGCAGATCCAATCCGCTGATTCCCGGCAAGCGCAGATCGGTGATAATCGCGTCCGCGCGGTCGGCCAGCTTCAAGGCGTCTTCGGCCGTTCCCGCCTGCTCCACTTCGTAGCCCGCGGTCTTCAACTGCAGCTCGATGACTCTGCGCAGTTTCTCTTCGTCTTCGACTACTAGAACTGTCGCTTTCATGAACCGTTCTTTCTGGTAGGAAGGAAGACGCGAAAAACGCTGCCCGCGCCGGGTTCGCTCTCCACCGTGATTTGTCCGCCGTGCTCATCGACGATCTTCGACACGATAGCCAAACCGAGTCCGACGCCGCTCGGCTTGGTGGTGAAGAACGGATTGAAGATGCTTTCCCGATCCTTGGGAGCGATGCCAGTTCCGCGATCGATCACGTCAACTTCCACTGTATCGCCCACCAGCCGCGTCTTGACGGTGACGCTACCCTCCGGCGGACTGGCTTGCGCGGCGTTGAGCAACAGGTTGTACAGGACGCGTTCGATGAGCTGGCGATCGAAAAGGAAGGGCGAAATGTCGGGCGAGTAATTCTTGTAGATGCTCACGTCCAGGGGAGGCGTATGCTTTTCCACCTGCGCAACCGCTTCGTCGATCACCTCCGCGATTTCGGCCTGCTCAAGGCGCAGGGCCAGCGGGCGGGCAAAATCCAGAAAGCGCGTGACCAGCGCGTTGGTGCGATCCACTTCGGTTGAAATGAATCCGGCCAGTTCGTGCGCCACCGCGCCGTTGGCGTCCACGTTTTTGAGAAGCATTTCGGCCGAGCCTTTGATGGTGCTCAAGGGATTGCGAATTTCGTGCGCGAGTCCCGCGGAAAGCTGGCCCAGAGCAGCCAACCGCTCCGTGCGGCGCACCTGGGCTTCGGCCTTCTGCAAATTGCGGTTCGCTTCGGCTAACTGTTCGGCCGCGTGCTGAGCCCGCCGGGTCGCCGCTCGATTCGCTTCCAGCAGCTCATAGGTCAGGAAGCCGGCGATCGGAAAAGTGGCCTCGCGCAGGACCAACACAGGCCAGTCACTCACGGAAGATCCGGGCGGAAGGAACAGAAAGAACGAGAGGTACGCGCCGCAAGCGAGGGCGGTAGCCGCTACCAATCCAACCAGTCCCAGGGACGTAGCCGCCGACATCACCGGCAGCAGCATGAGCCAGTAATAGGGGCTGGCGATGCCATCGGTCCATCCCATCAGGATGTACCACAGAGCGAGTTTGATCAGAAACGAAATGACGCTGCCGGCGCGGGAGCCGAAAAACGGGATCTTGGGTTCGATGACCTGCATCAGGCCGAGGCCTATCAAGACCGTGGTGGACTCGGTGGTCAGATCCGGCGCGTAAATCGCCACCACCGCGAACAATGCGATCCAGACGATGTCTTGGGGCCGAACTATTTCCCAGAAGGGACGGCGCTGTTCCACGCTTTGATATTATCGCTGTGACCTTCCCGCCGGGACTGTGACACAATGGTTTGGCAGCAAAAGCTGTATCAGGTTCCATGGAAAATCCAACATCCCCCGCATTTTCTGAGGCGCTAGCTGCGTCTCCAGACACCACGGCCGCGCCCACGGAAGACAATTCGTTTGCCGATATTCTTTCGGAGTTCGAGCAGGCCCATCGCGGCCCCCGCAATCAGGAGGCGCTGGAAGGCACCGTGGTTTCCATCTCGCCCGAGTCCGTATTTGTGGACATCGGACGCAAGATGGATGGTGTGCTGCCGGTTACATCTTTTCGCGATGCGGCCGGCGTCCTGACGGTACATGTCGGTGACAAGATGCTGGTGAGCATTACGGGACGGGATGAGGAAGGTTCGTACACGCTTTCCACCATCAAAGTGGAACGGCCCAAGGATTGGAGCGCGCTGGAACGCGCGTTTGCCGAAAAGCGCGCCATCGGGGGCGTGGTTATCGAGCTGATAAAGGGCGGATTGCGCGTGGATGTCGGCTCGCCCGCTTTTCTGCCCGCTTCGCGCAGCGGCGCGAAAGACCAGGCGGAGATGGAAAAACTGGTGGGCCAGGAGATCCGGTGCCGCATCATCAAGCTGGACACGGCCAGCGAAGATGTGGTGGTGGATCGCCGCGCGATCCTGGAAGAAGAAGAGGCACAGGCGCGCGAGCAGAAATTCGGCGAGCTCAAAGAAGGCGCGGTGGTCCGCGGCACGGTTCGCAGCGTGACTGACTTCGGCGCGTTTGTGGACTTGGGCGGCGTGGACGGTCTGCTGCATGTGGGCGACATGGCGTGGCATCGCGTCGCGAAGCCATCCGATGTGGTGACTGCCGGCGATTCCATCGAAGTCAAGATTCTGAAGATTAACCCGGAAGGCAAACGCATTTCGCTAGGCTTGAAGCAACTCGCGCCCGATCCGTGGACTACCGCGGCCGAGCGCTTTCATACCGGCGATCGGGTGCAAGGGAAAGTGTCGCGGCTGGCGGATTTCGGCGCGTTCGTGGAACTGCTTCCGGGCGTGGACGGCTTGATCCACATTTCAGAAATGTCCTGGGCGAAGAAGGTCAGGAAGCCGGGCGACCTGCTGAAAACAGGTGAAATGGTGGAAGCCGTGGTGCTGGGAGTGAACGCGGCAGATCGGCGGATTTCGTTGGGCCTGAAGCAAGCGCTGGGCGATCCGTGGGAGGACGCGCTGAAGAAGTACCCAGTAGGCGCCGTGGCGGAAGGACCTGTGACGAGCCTGACCAACTTCGGCTGCTTCATGGACCTGGGCGGCGGCATCGACGGCATGATTCACGTCTCCGACATCACGCGCGAGAAACGTTTGAATCATCCACGCGAGGCTCTGTCGGTGGGACAAACGGTGCGCGCGGCGGTGCTGGAAGTGGACAGCGAGCGGCGGCGGATCAAGCTGGGCATCAAGCAACTGGAGCCTACCACGGCCGATGAATACATTGCCGAACATCAAGTAGGTGAGTCCGTTACGGGGCGGATTGTGGAGGCTTCCCAGGGGCGCGCCAAAATCGAATTGGGGGACGGCGTTTTTGCCGAGTGCCGGATGCGCCAGGACGCCGGGAACGGAACGAAAGCCGCGGAGCCGGTGGCAGAGAAGGCTGACCTTGGCTCGCTAACCGCAATGTTATCAGCAAAGTGGAAGCAAGGGCCGACGGCGGCAGCGGCGCAGCGGGAGGCGCCGCGAGCGGGTCAGGTGCGAACCTTTCGGATCGTAAGGCTGGACCAGCCAAACAAGAAGATCGAAGTGGAATTGGCGGGTTGAGCAGCCAGTTCCTTTAGTCGCGGCGCAGTAAGGCGCGACAAGCGCGCGCGTGACGTTTTCCTTTTTCCTCCGTCTATTGAACTGTTGCAGCAGGTCAACATCTTGCAGCAGACGACGAGGGAATTCGCGCACAAGGAAACCCGGCGCGAATGGGTTCCTGGAAAGAATGGCGGTGCGCGCCGCACCCTTTGCGCTAGCGTGGTCCAGGCGGCCGTAAAAATGGACGAACCCGAGCTGATTCGGGCGGCTCAAAAGGGCGATCAGCGCGCCTTTGAGGAACTGGTGCGCCTGCACGATCAGAGCGTGCTGCGGCTGGCGACCAATTTGCTGCGGTCGCCGGAAGACGCCAACGACGTTTACCAGGAAGCGTTTTTGCGGGTGTACAAAAACCTGCACACGTTTCGTTTCGACTGCAGCTTCCACACCTGGCTGTACCGGATTGTGAGCAATCTCTGCCTGGACGCGCTGCGCAAGCGGAAGGTGCGGCGGGAGGAAAGCTCGCAGGTGGAGACCAGCGAGGGCTACCTGGACCGCATGGACACGGTGGAGGAGCCGCGGCCCGATAGCGATCCCCAGCGGCAGTTGGAGAGCAAGCAGGTGCGGGAGAAAATCGAGAAAGTATTGGGAGGCTTGACGCCGCGCGAGCGCGCGGTGTTTGAGATGAGGCACTACCAGGGCATGCGGCTGAGGACTATCGGCGAGCTTATGGGCACGTCGGAGGAAGCCGCGAAGAACTGCCTGTTTCGCGCGACGCAGAAGATGCGCGCCGCTTTGGGGGATTTTGTATGACATGCGAAGAAGCTGAAAAGAATCTGGCGCTCTTGCTGTACGGCGAATTGTCGTTCGAGGAAGAGGAGTTGGTGGAGGTCCACGTGGACGAATGCGCCGCGTGCCGGAAGGCGCTGGCTCGGGAAAGGGCGATGTTCGCCGCGCTGGATAGCGTGGAGCTGGTTCCAAGCGCCGCGGCGCTGGCGGAGTCGCGCGCTGAATTGCGGCGGCGACTGGAACTGGCTGCCGCGCCCTCGGGCCTGGCCCACGTGCGTAATTCAGGGTTCTGGGACAAAATCCGCGAAGGATTTACGATTCACTTTCATTTTGCGCCAGGGCTCGCGCAGGTGGCGGGCGCGGCGGCCATGCTGGCGCTGGGATTCTTGACGGCGCGCGTGACGCCCCACTCCCTGGGCGGGTTTGGCTCGTCCGAGGTGATGCCTCTGGCTTCATCGCGCGTTCGATACGTGGAGCCGGTATCGCCGGGGCGGGTGCAGATTGTTCTGGATGAAACCCGGCAGCGCGTGCTTTCGGGAAGCGTGGACGATGAGGCCATCCAGCGGCTGCTACTGACGGCTGCCAAAGATCCTTCCGACGCCGGCCTGCGCGTGGAATCGGTGGATTTGCTCAAGAACAACTCGCAATCCGCCGAGATCCGCCATGCGCTGGTCTATTCGCTGGAGCACGATCCGAATGCCGGCGTGCGGTTGAAAGCGCTGGACGGGCTGAAGCAATTCGCGGAAGATCCGGACACGCGGAAAGCGTTGACGCAGGTGCTGTTGAAGGACGACAACCCGGGAGTGCGCACCGAAGTGATCGATCTGCTGGTGCAGCGGCACACCGACGCGATGGTGGGCGTCCTGCAGGAGCTGATGGAGAAGGAAGACAACGGTTATATCCGGATGCGGTGCCAGAAAGTTCTGCAGGAAATGAACGCGTCTTCTGAGATGTATTAGCCGGATGCTGAAAAAGGCGAAAGTCCGATTGCTGACGCGCGCGGCTCATTGTCGTCGATGCATGTTTGCAAGTGTTTACCGAGCCGCGACCGTGAGGGAGCCGGTTCCAAACGACCTTTTCAGCAGCCTGTTAGGTGAGGTGTACGGAGTGTTCAGCAGGCGCGTGAGGCAAGTATTATTTTCAACCGCGCTGGGATTGGCCGGTGTCGGATTGGCAACGGCACAGACGCAATTTCCTGCTACGCGGGATGGCGGCTACTGGGTGCGTACGGTTCAAGGTCGGGTGGAGGCAGGCGATCGGCTGCGGGTAGAAACCACCGGCAATGTAACGCTGCGGGGCACGGGCGCGCAGCAGACCACTTATACGCTGACGCTGCGTGTGCGAGCCGGGAACGCGCGGGAAGCCGAAGCGCTGTTGGATCGATTTAGCGTGAAGACCGGAGCTGAGGGCGGTTGGGCCTATCTGAAGGTAACTCCGCCCCGGCTGGTTTCGCCGGGATTGGAATTGACGGTTACGGGGCCGCGGGCGTTGCGGCGGGTGTTGGCCGAAACCTTGGGCGGAGATATCCATGCCTCAGGCTGGGATGGCGATTTTGAGGCGCGCTCGTCCGGCGGGCGAATCGCAGTGGATAGCATCCGGGGCCGCTGTGAGCTGCGGACGGAGGGCGGCGATATCGAGGTGGGCAGCGTGGGAGGAGCGGTGCGCTGTTTCTCCGGCGGCGGCGCAATTCGGGTTGACAACGTGGGCGGGGCGGCGTGGCTGGAGACATCGGGCGGTGAGATTTTTGTGCGTCAGGCAAGGGGCCCGGTACAAGCCTCCACGGGCGGCGGAAACATTCGCATCGAACGGGCCGGAAACACGGTGTTCGCGCGCACCGCGGGCGGTCTGATCCAGGTACAGCAGGCGGACGGGCCGGTGACCGCGCAAAGCTCCGGGGGCGCCATTCAAGTGAACTCCGCCAACGGCGTGCGGTGCGAATCGGCTGGCGGGGCCATCCGGTTGCGGAACGTGGCGGGATCGGTGCATGCTTTCGCGAATTCGGGGAGCATTCTGGCTGAGCTGGTTTCCGGCGGCGCTTCCGGCCACGGCATGTCGGATTCAATATTGAGCACCAATGCCGGTGACATAACGGTGCTGATTCCGTCCAATCTTGCGTTGAGGGTGGAAGCGAGCGACGAGTCCGGCGGATCTGGAGGCATCCATTCCGATTTTGCGCAGGTTCGCATGCAGGCGGGCGGGGCGCAGGGTGGGCCGGTGACGGCCCAGGGCGCGTTGAACGGAGGCGGCCCGCTGTTGCGCGTGAATGCGATGGGCGGCACGATTTATTTGCGCCAGACTAAGTAATTCCCAAGGGTGATGCGATGAAAAAGCTTTTTGGTCTCGTGATAGTTTTCTCGGCGGCGAGCTGGGCGCAAGGTCCGGATTTATTCCAGGCGCCGGGTGCGGCGCAAGTGCGCGAGTTCAACGCCATTCCGTTCGGCGGGGGAACGTATTTGGGCGTGAATCTGGCCGAGATCGACCCCAACCGCGCCAAGGAGCTGAAGCTCAAGGAAGACTATGGCGTCGAGATCACGCGTGTGGAAGAGAACAGCCCGGCCGAGAAGGCGGGCGTGAAGCCGGGCGACGTAGTGCTGGAATACAACGGCCAGCGCGTGGAAGGCATGGAGCAGTTCGGCAGAATGGTGCGTGAGACGCCGCCGGGACGCGAGGTAAAGTTAACCATCAGCCGCAATGGCGCGGCGCAGACGCTCACCGCGATGCTGGGCAGCCGCAAGCTCCGCTTTTCGGCGAATTTTCCTCCCGGATTTGAGGCTCCCGAATTCCGTATGCCCGATATCCCGCAGATGTTCACGACGCTGCGCAGCCCGATGCTGGGAGTGGAGGCCGAATCGCTGGGATCGCAGTTGGCGGTCTATTTCGGCGTGAAGGAGGGTGTGCTGGTGCGTTCCGTGCTGGACAATACTCCGGCCCAGAAGGCGGGCATCCGGGCGGGCGACGTCATTACCAGAGTGGACGGAATGGCGGTGACGACGCCGAGCGAATTATCGAGTGGAGTGCGGGCGTCCAGCGGGAAGAAGACCTACGCTATCGAGCTGATCCGCGATCACAAGCCGTTGACGCTGAATGTGAACGTCGACGACCGGTCTGAGAGATCCATCCCGCGCGGACGTGTGGTTCAAAACAGCTTCACGAACTGATCTCGCTGGAGCTGTAGTCCACGCGGACGCACACTTTGAGCAACAGCTCGGCGCGACATGCGGATCACCTGATGGGCGGCGCCAGGACGCCAGTGCGCTCCCGGGTATCCTGCACTCGCGCGCTGAGCTCGGACAATTGGGCCTTCATATCGCCGGTGGCCGAGCCGTGCGCAGCCTGACGCCAGACATCGCACGCTATGGATGGTAACGGCCTGGCATGCTCTCAATACAAAGTTAATTAATAGAGGGTTCGGAGGCGCTCCTGCCGGCTGATGACCTGCTTGATGCGGATGCCGTAGTTGCCCTCTAGCAGGATGCTGAAAAAGACGAAAATCCGGTTGTTGACGCGCGCGGCTCATCGTCGCGAATCCGTGTTTGCAGGCGTTTACCGAGCCGCGACCGTGAGGGAGCCGGTTCCAAACGACTTTTTCAGCAGCCTGCTAGCACTACGACTTCGCCGCGCGCGATCAAGCAATTATATACGATGACTTCGACCGGTTCGCTGAGCGTGCGGTTGAGTCTCGACGATCAAGCCGGTAGTCAGCTTGATCGCGTCTTTCAGCATGAGCTGGGCGCGCCCGAAGGATATGATCACAGGAAGCTCGACTTCCAACAGCAGATCCATGGAGCCGCGCGGGCCCGCTTTGGCAGCGGTCTGGCGGATTGAGAGCGCTGGTCGGGAGCGGCTTTGGCCGGCGGCTGAGTTGGAGCGTCGGAGATATTTGCTAGGGCGGCCGAAAAGACGGCCAGCAACGGAAGAGCCTGCTCGTCGAGCGTGATCTGGGAAGGCGTAAGCGCTGGCGCCGGGGAGCGACGGAGGGGAGCGGGCCGGCTTTCCCCACAGGAGATCTCTTGATGCGCTCGAGTAGAAAAGGCGCTCGCCACAAATGATGGCAGACGGACCCAGGCTAAGTAAGCGGCTGCTCCCACCACAGCAACTCCTGCTGCGCCGGATTTGTTTCGGCCGCTGCGATCCGGCGCGGGGCAAAAGCGATCGGACATTCCACGGCGCGGCTGAGTTCCCGGCCCCACACTTCGCCGAGCCAGAGAGCGGCCTGATTTTCCACCGCAGCAGGTGACGCGGCGTCCGGTGGCACGAGTTGCGCCATGAACTAGCTAGGCGCCTCGTTCCAGCGGCCAGCACTTTTCCAGGTAAGAACGCAAGCGCAGGATGGCCTGCGACTTCAGTTGCGAGATCCGGGACTCATGCAGATTCACCACCTTGGCGATCTCGCGCAACGTCAGCTCCTCATGGTAGTAAAGGCTGATGACGATTCGCTCGGTGCGGGGCATTTTCTCGATCGCTTCGGCCAGCAGGCGTTGCAGCTCCGAGCGTTCGAGCAGACGCGATGGCCAGTTCTCTTCATCGTCGGAAATGTACTTCAGGAGATTGCGGCTGTCGTCTTCGCGAGCGGAGGCCTCCAGGCTGCCCAGGTTCACGCCCCGGATATCCACCAGCCATTCGTGGTATTCCGCGAGCGAAATTTTGAGCTGCTGGGCGATCTCTTCTTCGGTGGGCGCGCGGTGCAGACGCCGTTCGGCGTCGGCGATGGCGGCTTCAATCTGCTTGGAGCGGCGGCGCTGCTGGCGCGGCGCCCAATCCAGGCCGCGCAGGCTGTCCAGGATGGCCCCCCGAATCTTGTATTCGGCATAGGTCTTCAGCTTCACGTTGTGGCGTGGGTCGAAGCGATCGATGGCGGCGATCAGCCCTACGGTGCCGGTGGAGATCAGGTCTTCCAGATTCACGCTCTCGGGCAAGCGTTCGTGAATGCGCCGGGCAATGAGCCGGACTTGGGGCAAATGCTCGAGGATCAGACGCTCCCGCTTATCGGTGGCCCGCTCTCCGCTGGGGTCCAGCGCCGGATACTTTTTGATCGCGGGGATGGCAGTCTTGGCCGTGCCCTGCGTCCTCATGCCGCCACCCCATCGAATTTCAGTTCGGCCCAGGCGGGCGAGCCGAGGGTCAGATCGAGCAAAAGATTCTCGCTGGCCGGCTCGAGGTCTTCCGGAATGCGGCGGCCTCGCGAGAAGAAGCAAACGGGGGCGCCCATGCGGACGCTCCGGCTGAGAATGGGGCCGAAGGTTTCTGTTTCGTCCAGGCCGGTGAAGAGCGGCTTGCGAGGATGAAAGACACGGTAGCGCTCCGCAGCACCGCGCAGATCGGTTGCCCGCATGGAGGCCGGCAGGACCAAATGGGTATGCAGGCCCGGCTGCGCAGCCGGAATTTCGATCAAATCGTCAGACGCCTCCAGCTCGGAGCGGCACAAGCCGGGCGTGTCGATCGCTTGGGACGGCGCTCCGGCGGTTTCCAGCACCTGGCAACCTATGACGAGGATTGCCGCGTAAGAACGCAGTTCATCGACGGCTGCGATCCGATAGGTGTCGGCCGTGAGAATTTGTACCCGCTTGCGCGCAGCAAAGCCATACTGGACGGCAAGTTTCACCAGCGCCGACGTTTTGCCCGCGCCGGGCGGCCCGACCAGCGCCACCGCGCGAACCGGGGCGCGCGGTGAGCCGAGTTCAGCGTTGACGCGCACTAAGCTGGCAAGTTCGCCCCGTAAGACACCCGGGGAAAGGGGGGAAGTCAGCTCGGCCACCAGGTCATAAGCGAGTTCGGTGTCCAGCTCAGCGTCCGTCAGGGCGGCGAAAGCGCGAGAAAGCTCGGGATCGAAAGCAACGCTCGCCAGGCCGGGCCCGGATCGCGCCGGAGGGAGCGCGAGTTTTTCCATCCGCTGCTTCAGTTCGGAGACGTCCTGCGATAGATTATCGAACGGCGGAGCAACCGTCGGGACTCGGGACCCGGCGTGCGTGGAATCTTGCCGGCCGTACGCCGGCCCTCCTACAGCGGTTTCCTGACCTTCGCCGCGGACCACGCCCTCATAGGTGCCCAGGCGCCGAGCCTCTGCTCCCGCGCGCTTCGAACTTACGAGCATCGCGTCCGGCACCAACTCGTGGCGCGCCAGACGGATGGCTTCCTCAATGGTGTCTGCGAAAAATGATTTCAGTTTCATGGCGCGCGGATCTTGTAACGTGTTCCTGAGCTGTCGGGCTGATCTTAAGCTGTTCCAAGGGATACTACCCTATGGCCTGGCGATATTTCGTTGTGGGATAGCACCGATAAATTTGGAGTCATACTCTCCATGATCTGAGGCACGAAGAATCGTGCCGCGGAACCAGTGACCATCACACTCGGGGCGTCCTGTGAATTACAGCACTTCTTCAACCGTTCCTGAATATCGCGGACACGTTGCGGCGAAATATTCACGTGACTGGAATTTTCTGTGTGTTCCACCGCGGATTCGATGGATTGCTCGATAACCGGATCGAGGAAATACGCCGAGAGGTCTCCGGATGGCTCCAGCAAGGGCTTTACTACCTGACGGCGAATAGCCTGCCGCGCATACTCCGTGAGAAGTACGGTGTTCTTCGTGATTGGCGCAGCTTCACCCAGCGCCTCCGTAATATTCACCGCATCGCGGATCGAAACGCGCTCTCGCAACAGGTCCTGAAGAACTCTCTGCACCACCGCCAGCGAAAGCAATTTTGGCACCAACTATTCCACAACTTTGGAATTTTCTTCGTTCACCCGGTCGAGGACCTTCTTGGCCTCCTGACGCGAGAACAATTCGCGCGCGTGGCGGCGGACTACTTCGCCCAAGTGCGTCCCAACGATACTGATGGTATCTACCACGGTGTAGCCCGCACGCCACGCCGCCTCCACGCGGTCGGGCGAGATCCAAACGGCCGGGATTCCGAACTCCGGCTCGCGGGTGGGGATGCCCTCGATCTTTTCGCGCTTGTCTTTGGACTGCGAGGCGGACTGCGAGGCGGACTGCGAGGCGGAGTCCGGGGCCGGATTCCGCAGCCGAGCGCAGGGCCAACTCGCAGCCACGGGCCAATTCACAGCGCGAGATCTCTATTCCCTTCAGTGAGGCCAAATACTCGCGAGCTCGCAGCGTCAAGTTGTCGGTGACGCGCACCGGCGGCGCCAGAGGAGGTTTTACCTTGTCGGCTGTGACAGCTTTTTGCCGCAAGCGCCAAACCATTGTTCCAACGCCGCCCCCCAGGACCAGAAAAGGAAGCTTTGGGGAGGCCAGGAAACGCCGCCATGGCGATGAGAACTCCGGCCGCCAGAAACAAGGGTTGGGGATTTCCGAACACGCGCTTCTGGATATCCAATCCCAAATTGGCATCCGAGCTGGCGCGGGTGACAATCAATCCTCCCGAAATGGAAATCATCAAGGCCGGAATTACGGTAACAGACCCGCCGAATGGTCAAGACCGTGTAGGTCTCAAGCGCCCGCTGGAAATCGAGACCGTGCTGGAGCACGCCGAATCGGGAAACCCGCCAACGCCATAAACGGCAAAAACAGCACAACCCGGCTGGCCTGAATAGCGTCGATCAAAATCTGTTCGAACCCAGGGGGGCCTGGGCCGTCTCATGCAGGCCTTACGTGGAGGGATCAAACGTGAGTGTGGTCGAAGAGTTGATCAAGTCGAAGAGTTGATCAATGTGATCTGGGGCCATCGCGCTAATGAAGCGAACTTCAAAGTTTGTGAAAGCCGCCGATTTCGTCGCGATGCGGACGAACAAGATGAGACAAACTCAACCCTGGTAGAACTAGGAGAGCAGCAACCGGCCCAGGCATTGTCGAGCAATGGCGGGCTGGGAATAGCTAATATGGTGATCGCGGGACTAACGAATCATGCGAATCGACGATCTGAATCGCACCCCTGGAACCCAGAGCACGGAGAAGGCCGGGCAAACAGTTCAGCAGCGCCCTGCGGACGCCGAGTCGTTAGCCGGTTCGGACCAGGCGGAAGTATCTAACTTGGCGCAACCGCTCGCTGGGCACGATCCAGCGCGGGTAGAACAGCTTCGGCTGCAAGTGCAGTCTGGGAACTACAACGTTTCGGCCAATGCGGTGGCCAGCGCGCTCATAGAGGCGCACGTAAATGAATCGTTCCACTATGGCAGTAGCGAGCAATCCACGGCGAGAGAGGTGGTCTCTGAAACTCCACCGGGCAGCGGTGGGGAGCGCAACGGGCTGTACTGTTCAGTTCGGGCCGGCGATTGAGCATTTCAAAGGAATACGTCGGACTCGCTCAGGCATCAGCCATCTCACGGAGTAACTTAGCTCTCACGAGTTCGGGCGCGAATGTCCTGAACCTGGCGGCGTGCCGCCGAAACTTGCGAGACCTGCGAAGAGGCCCCAAGTGAGGAAGCGGCTGGTTGCAGAGAACCGATCGCCAGTCAGGCCAGGTTCAGAACCTTCAAAGTGGTTCCTTTGTCGGCCTCAATCTTCTTTTGCAGCAACATGATGGCGTAGATCAGTTGCTCGGGGCGCGGGGGGCACCCAGGAACGTAGACATCCACGGGAATTACCTGGTTCACCGGGATCAGAGCATAATTGCTGAACACCCCGGTGGAAGTGGCGCAGGCGCCCATGGAGATCACCCACTTCGGTTCGGGCATCTGCTCGTAAAGGCGGCGGATGACCGGGGCCATTTTGTTCGAAACCCGCCCGGCAATGATCATCAGATCGGACTGCCGGGGCGATCCACGCATCACTTCCGCGCCGAAGCGGGAAATGTCGAAGCGCGAACCGATCATCGACATCATCTCAATGGCGCAACAGGCCAGACCAAACGACATGGGCCAAATGGAATTCTTGCGGCCCCAGTTAATGGCCTTGCCGATGGTGGTGGTGATGATGCCCTCCGGAACGCTGGCCGCGTCCTCATTATCGATGCGTGCGAACAACTCGCTGGGAAGACTCGGTTGAAACTTGGGCTCACGATCCACGATCCTATTATCACATGCTGGAGCAACAGGACGGCGCCGTTCAGGGCCACGCGGATCTACCGGATGCACATCAGATCGAGCAAGCCGCCCGCGCCTGGGGTATCGAGACCGATTATTGGGACATCTGGGGCAAACAGCATCATGCCTCGGCGGAATTGGAAGCGGCGATTCTGCGCTCCTTAGGCGTCGACCTCGGTTCCAAAGCTTCGCTGGGCGAGGCGATTGAGCGCCGCAACCAGCGCCGGTGGCGTTCCCCTCTTCCTCCCACCGTCTTTCTCACCGCCGGAACGACACCGCACGAAGTAGGTGTCTCGCTCCAAGCCAGCCACAACGACGCCCGAGCCACTCTTCGAATCCAACTGGAAGACGGGGGACAAGTTGAAAGGGAGGTTGCGTTGGGCGAGATCCTGGCCGGCCAGCGCCTTCGTCTGCCCGACGATCTTCCCTTGGGATATCACGAATTAACGCTTGAAATTCCCGGTGAAAACCTGCGGCCCTCGCGCCTGATTGTGTGCCCGAGCCGGGTTTTCGAACCGGAGTGGCTGCAGACCCGCCGCGCCGCGGGGATTGCCATCAGCCTCTACGGGCTGCGGTCCCAGCGGAATTGGGGCTGCGGCGACACCACCGATCTGAAAGCTCTGACGGATTGGGCGGCCGAGCGCACCGGAAGCGGTTTCATCGCGCTCAATCCGCTGCACGCCATTGGAAATCGCGAGCCCTACAATACCAGTCCGTATCTGCCCAACTCAATTTTTTATCGCAATCCGATCTACCTGGATATCGAATCCATTCCCGATTTCGAAGCTTCCCCGCGCGCCGCGGCATTGATTCAGTCGCCGGGGGTGCAGAAGGAAATCTCCGCGCTGCGCCATGCCGAGCTGGTGGAGTACGAGCGCGTGTACGCCTTGAAGCTGCGCTTCTTGAAGTTGCTGTTTGAAGCGTTCCTGAAGGAATGGCGGGATGGAACGCCGCGCGCGGCGGATTTCAAGCGGTATATCGCCCGCGAGGGCGATCTGCTCGACCGCTTCGCGGTCCACTCCGTGCTCGACCAGACCATCCATAAGAAGTGCCCCGATGTGTGGAACTGGAAGAGCTGGCCGGAGCCATACCAGGATCCCGATTCCACCGCCACGCGTCAATTCGCGCGAAGACATTGGCGCAGCGTTTTGTTTTACAAGTACATCCAGTGGCAGCTCGACCTGCAGCTCGCCGCCGCCCAGCGGCACGCCATCGAGCGCGGCCTGAACATCGGGCTATATCACGACCTGGCGCTGGCCACCGACAGTTTTGGGTCGGACCTGTGGGCGCATCGGGAATTCTTCGTGGCCGGGTGCCGGGTGGGTGCGCCTCCCGACGGATTCTCGCCCAAAGGACAGGACTGGGGATTTCCTCCCCCCAACTCGGACCATCACCTGGAAAACGGCTACCGCTTGTTCGCTGAATCCATCCGGAAAAACTGCCGTCACGGCGGAGCGCTTCGCATCGATCACGTGATGCGATTCTTTCGCCTATACTGGATTCCGGATGGCATGGAAGCCACCGGCGGCACCTACGTGCGCGACCGCTTCGAGGCGCTGCTTTCCATTCTGGCGCTCGAGAGCGTGCGCAACCAGGTGATCGTGATCGGCGAGGACTTGGGAACGGTGCCGGACGAGGCGCGGGAGGTGCTGCATCGCTTCGGAATCCTGAGCTACCGGTTGCTGTATTTCGAACAAAACAACGACGGCCGATTCCGCCCGCCTCAAGAATATCCGCGAGATGCGCTGGTCTCGGCGACCACGCACGATCTGCCCACGCTGGCCGGCTTCTGGACCGGCCGGGACATTGAGGCGCGGCGCGAGGCGGGACTGTTGTCGGACGAAAGCGGCTACCAGAGCATGCGGGCCGAGCGCGCGCGCGAAAAGCAGAAGCTGCTCGACCTGCTCACCGGTCTGAAGCTTCTGCCGGATTGGTTCGCGCGCGACGCGTCCCAGATTCCAGAGCTGGTTGGCGAACTGCACAACGCCGTGGTCGGATTTCTCAGCTCCACGCCTTCCAAACTCATGGTGCTCAATCAGGAAGACCTGTTGAAGCAGGCCGAGCAGCAAAATCTGCCGGGGAGCACAGTGGAATATCCCAACTGGCGCAGAAAAATGAAGTGCACGATCGAGGAGCTGTGGACTTCCGAGGAAATTCGGGACTTCGCGCTGATGTTTCGTTCCTGGCTGGAGCAAACCGGCCGGCTGAATCAGGCGAAATAGTTTGGGAAGCGTCTATCGAAGAATCAGGAAGACCTGTTATTGAGGCCCGCGCAATACAGTGACGGTTCGGCTCCGTTAAGAAGCACACTGCTGCAGACCGAGCCGCGACCGTCAGGGAGTGGTCTTGTCACGAGCGGCAAAACCTTCCCGGCAGCACCGTCGACCAACTGGCGCAGAAAAATGAAATGCACCGTGGAGGAACTGTGGACTTCCGGCGAGATCCGAAACTTCGCGCTGATGTTTCATTCCTGGCTGGGCCCGCGTGCGACAAGCGATTGGCGCCCAGCTTGATCAAATATTGCGCGATCACGAGCAGCAGCGTGCAGGCCAGAACGATGAAAGTGGCCAGCTTTCGTTTCGCGGGATCGGAAACATGAACTGCAGGCGCGCTGGTGGCTGGCGCCATCTTGGTCCCAAGCTTCAATGAAGCTCCTTCATGATAACAATCGGGCGAGAAGTTGAATGGGATTATGGCTCAAGAGTCCGCAGGCGCAGTGTCACCAATCACCGCCGTAACTCGCCGTTCAATGAAAACTTAACTCTGTGAGCGGTTCGCATAGGCCTACGGCTGGGGGTCGCGCAGATTTCAGGCACTAGCGAAGCAGAAACGCTAGCTTCCATTGCGCTTGTCCCGCTGTGCCGATCAGGGAAATTTCCTAAGTTTTCAGAGCGAACGCTCTATATTTGGCTCAACCAAGCGATAATGTTACCTGTCATCGCTTGCCTCGAACTGAAGCGTTTGGGGCACCTCTGCATAGAGGAGTTGATCGGTGCGGACGCCGCGGGGTCTTTCAATAGTGCATCGATGATCGCATCGTGCTCAGCTTGATCGCTTTTGCTGCAAAGTTGCGATTATTCCTTGATCGGGGGCAATATGCCGTTCTGCTCGCCACCGCACGCCGGGGCTTTAATGATTTCAAAGTTTTATGTGAGACAATTCTGAAAAGCGCCGGGCTTGTTAGACTGCGCCTTCGATTCCTTCGGTGGGGTCTTGTGTTGAAAGGGTCATGGGACTCTCCCCTGCGCTCTTTACGCACGCCGCATTTATCGCCGAGATCTTGTTTTCGACGGCGTACCGAATCACATCAGCAGCGCGCTTCAATAGGGCGCGAGGGTGAACAGTCTGTCGTTTTTCCAAAAGCGCATCCATACCCTCTGCCGTGAATGGCTTGATCGTCCCCACCTCGTTCTTATCGGTCCGGTAGTAATCGAGGTGCGCAATGATGATATCTTTGGCTTGGTCTTTACTCGGGAAAGGTAGCTCTACAGAGTTTGGTGACCCGGGATCAAGCCGCGCTATGGCGGCAAGCCCGGCATCGCCCCAAGCCTGAGATAAGCTGACAGACGCTTGTTGGTGGGTTGTGAGAACGCACGAGAAAAAGCTATGCGCAGTGTTCTCGTAGCCAGGTCGCACCGTACAAAGGCCGAACTCTTTGGCAAACTCGAAGCGGTCCTTTCGTGTCATCTGATCAACGAGGTTCTCGATGTCATCAATGAACAGATACGCACCCGCGAAGCCCGCTGCCCGAAGATATCGAACGATCTCGTCGAAGAGAAGGACTCTAGAAAAGTCCAAGACCTTCGTGTCCCGCGGAACGTACAGCGGTTCCAAGTTTCCGTCCTTCCGAAGCGAATCGGAGATGAGCATCAAAAACACCACCCGCTAAGGCCTGCGCGACAGTACCCTGAATTCCTTGTCCGGTCAACTTCGCCTTCACTGCGTTGTCCAGTTTAGCGGGATCAATTCCGTTCGCCTTAAGCACCCCCTCTTCAAGCAGATTTTCGAAGCTTTGCCCGCCCTCGGTCGAGTACCGCTTTGGCCCGCGCATCATTTAATTCAGCTAGTCGCAGCGCCGCGCGCGACGCAGGCAAAAGGCCGCTACGACAAATATCGACAAGTGCCGAGAGCGCCAGTTGCTCCATATACCGTCGATCGACTTGGTTCTTAAAAGAGACGTAAACTACTGCCGCAGAGAACTGCCCCTTAAACTCAGTGGCTCCCCAATCGCAGTTAATCCTCTGCCGAAAGTATCGAAGTAGCGCCGTCTTGCCAACTCCGCGCCCGCTTTGACTGTCCCCCTTCGACCACAAGTAGGCCAGCCCGACTCGGTTTGGAAAATCGTCCGGCCGAATCAGCAAGCGCTCAAATTTTTCGATAGCTTCCCGCGCAGTGGATTCCGTGTAGATGCTCCCATTTTTGCGAATTTTTGCGGGGATCGCTGTTGTAAGGATCAACTACCGGATCATTCGGAAAGGTAAGTCTCTGAGCCCCAGCAAATTGTAGGGCGTGGCCGCAAGCGTAGGACTCTTCCTCGGCAGATTCAGCGGCATTTCACACTCTCCTAATCAGATTGAACACCTGAGTCGTATCGCGGGTCCGAACCATAGGTTTACGTCGACTCGAAATCCGCTCGTAGGTTAAGCCGACGGTCACAGGCGGGTTATGTTGATCAAGGAATACATTTATCCCCTCGTCAAATGCGGCATCCGGTATCTTTAGCCGCTCGCACACGAAATCACGAACGTCCGGCAAATCGTAGTATCCGGCCTGTGCAGGCAACTTCGCGAACGCTTCGTTCACACAAGCGATATTGTTTCGAGTTCAGCAGATCGAGAACGCGGTTGCCCTCTGCGGTTAATTGGTAGCCGCCTCCGCGAACCAGTTGTGCGAACTCAAAGTGGACGAGTTCTTGGCACACCTTCTTTCCAATCGTTTCGAAATTTCCCCTCGGCTCCGGCAGTTGCAAGCGCAGCGCATTGTCGCGGGCGTATTTAAGAACGTTACGTGAGACGGTTGCTATTTGTTGCTCGCGCTGGTCGGTCGCAAGTGCAGCCAGCACTCTAAGCCCGATGTAGTGGTAGCCAACGTCGGTGATTGTAAAGCTGGTAATGTTCATCCAGTCACGACCATGCCCTTAGCGGCCCGGAACTCTGCAAGCAGTTCGGAACATTCCGCGTTGATCCGCCTAAAATCGCCCGCCAGGGCCGCTGCTTCAGCGCCATCAATCGCTCTCAGACTAATGGTGGCCTCGGACGAGTAACCACATCGATGGCTAAGTCCCATCGGCTCAAGAGTCAACGAAATCCTGTTGACCTCACCCGCGAAGTCGTCAAATCTCTTCTGGGCCGCGTCAGGAAGTGAAAGCTTGTTCTGCAGCTCGACCCTCATCCGGATCCCTGAGTCGATAAGCACCGGGAGAGGGCGAAGTGATGGGGCCGCTGGGTGTATCCCCAGTCCCAAGCATGCGGCGAGACCACTCTGTTCGAAAGGAATCGTGGTTAGGAAGATGGGAATGACCTCCCGGTTCAAAAGCGCTGGGTTCAAGGCAAGCTAGTCCAAAAGCTTCGCAAAGAAAACAATCACGTCGTTTTTTTCGGGCGGACTGCCAATACGGTTCTTTAGTTCAGCAACCGCGACGACATCGGAGCAGTGAGCAACCAAATCAATCTCGTGGAAGACGCCCGAAGCCGGCTGCAAATTGCCCGTGAGATGCATCTCTCGATGTTGCGACACTCGCCAGCCCGCCGGCGCGAACCGAAGAGTAGCGCGCGTTCGAAGTTCGGTCTCAAATCCCTGATCGGGCAAGCTATTATCCCGGTCCGCATGCTGCCACGTGTCATTGACGAACTGGTAGCACCACTTAAGGAACTCCAGCCCGTGCGTCGGCAGAACCGTTTCCGATCGGATCATTGCCCCGTGCTCAAGTGTGCAATCGAACCACAATTATGCCGCCTGCGCATTGATCATACCCCCAGGCCTCGCCCCGAGTCCGGGAAAAACGCCGGGCCAGCTCTAGAACGGCGGAGAGTCGCTCAGCGGACGATGCGCCACGGTGTTCAGCCCTTAGAACGGCACCCCTCGATCCGTTCCATGTTTTCTCAGCTGCGGTGTGGTCAGAATCCCGATGGCCGTCGTCAGCGGAACCGGCCGGCTGAATCAGGCGAAATAGTCTTTTACTTTATCCAGCAGCCCTTTTTCGTGCGGCTCATTCTCTTCGGGAAGAGTCTCGCGAAGCTGTTCGAACAGCTTGCGCTGTTCGCGGGTCAGCTTGCCGGGGACTTTAACGTCCACTTGCACGAACAAGTCGCCCCGGCCGCTGCCCTGTAAACGCGGCACTCCCAGGTTCTTCAAACGAATGCGCGAGCCGGTCTGAATGCCTTCGGGAATTTTCACCTGCTCCAGACCGTCGAACGTGAGCAGGCTGACCTGGGTTCCCAACGCCGCCTGCGCGACATTGAGCGGAACGGTACAAAGCAGGTCGTCTCCCTGGCGCTCGAAGATCGGATGTTCTTTCACCTTGATGACGACATACAGGTCGCCCGCCGGACCGGCATTGAGGCCGGACTGCCCTTCGTGCGCCAGCTTCAGATGAGTGCCGGAATCCACGCCCGCCGGAATGGTGACCTTCAGCTTGCGCTCGGTCCGAACCTGGCGCTCGCCGCGGCACTGGGTACAAGGCCGCCGCACGATTTGACCGCGTCCTCCGCACTGCGAACAGGAACGGCGAATTTGCAGGAAGCTCTGCTGATAAACCACTTCACCCCGGCCGTGGCACATGGGACAGGTGGTGAGGCCATCCACTTTCTCCGCTCCGCTGCCCTGGCAGCGCGCGCAGAGATCCATGCGCGGCACCTGAATCTCAACGCTGAGACCGCGGATGGCGTCTTCGAGCGACAGCTCCAGGTCATAGCGAAGATCCTCGCCGCGCTGCGCGCGATTGCGTCCGCCGCCGCTGCGCCGTCCCGCGCCTCCAAACAGGTCGCCAAAGCCGAATAGATCGCCCAAAATATCGCCAAAATCGGTGAACGTGGATGGATCGAAGCCTTGGGATCCCATGCCTTGCAGGCCCTGGTGGCCATAGCGGTCATACGCGGCGCGCTTCTGAGGATCGCTCAAGACGCTATACGCTTCGGCTGCTTCTTTAAATTTCTCTTCGGCGTCCTGATCGTTCGGATTGCGGTCCGGATGATACTTGAGCGCCAATTTCCGGTAGGCGCCCTTCAGGCTCGCGTCATCGCAGTCGCGGCTTACGCTCAGGATTTCGTAGTAGTCGCGCTTGGTGGCGTTCATTTCTTGTTTACCGCTACCTTCACCATGGCCGGCCGCAAAAGGCGCCCTCGAAAATTGTACCCCGGTTGATACTCGTCGAGAATGGTCTGCTCTTCGACATCGCCAGTCTCCACCATATCGACGGCATGGTGCAGGTGGGGATCGAACTTCTGTCCCTTGGCTGTAATCGTCTCTAATCCCAACTTCTTTAGCGTTTCGGCCAGACGCTGGTAAATCAATTCCATGCCGCGGGCATAGACCGCGTCGGCGGTGTAGGTCTTGAGCGCCCGCTCAAAATCGTCCAGAATCGGCAGAATGGCGCGCACGCTATCGGAATGGGCGAATTCCAGCAACTCCGACTTCTCCCGCTCCGCCCGGCGGCGGAAATTGTCGAACTCGGCCTGACGCCGCAGCAGGCGTTCCAGCAACTCGTGATTCTCGCCGATCAAGCGGTCGCGCTCGGCGGTTATCGCTTCCAAGCTGGAAGCGGACGCACTGCCGGCGGCGGGTGGATCCGCCGCTCCGTTTCCGCCGGCGGCAGCCAGGCTTTCACCGGCGTCGACAGTGGGTTCCTTGGTATCCATATTCCCTAGTTTATAGTTTCGCCAGTCTGACAGTGGACCGCGCGGCTGGCGGCGAAAAATCAAACCGGTAAGCTTCCAAACGCCTGTCCCATGTGATACACAGCGGACATGGCTTTTCCATAATTCATCCGCATGGGACCCAGCACGGCAATTTTAGCCGACAGGCCGCCCGCCAGTGAGATGGAAACTCCGATGAGCGACAGCTCCCGCATGCTGGGATGGACGTCGGCCAGCCCGACATGAATGGCCACTTCTCCCTCGGGCTGTTCCAGAAAGCGATCCAGCAACTGCAGGATGCGCTTCTTTTCTTCCAGAGTGTGGAACAGTTCGCGCAGTTTTTCGCGCGTCAGGTGCAAATCCAGGCCCACCAGGTTGCTGGCGCCTTCCAGATGAATCTCGGGCGCCACTTCGATATCCAGCAAACCCTTGGCGTACAGCTCGTTCAGCCGCTTCAAAATGGCGTCGTAAGCGGCGCTTTGCTGCTCCAGGCGCCGCGCGAGCTCCGCGTGAATTTCCGACAGCATCCAACCGCTGAAATTGCGATTGATGTAATTGCGGATGGATGCCAGCTCATCGTGCGTCACGTTCTCGTCCACCGCGACCACGCGATTGCGGACCATCCGGTCCCGGGTCACGACAATCATCAGCACCCGTTGATCCGCCAGCGCAATCAATTCGATCTGATGGAGGGTCTGGCTGGAAGCCGGGATGGCGGCCGTGATGCCAACGCTATGAGTCATTTCCGTAAGCATGTGAGACGAACGTTCCACGCGCCCTTCCATGGTGGCCACCCGGCTCAATTCGGCGCGCACCCGTTGTAACTCCGTGACAAGCACCCGCCCGCGCACGAGCGATTGCACGTAGCTGCGAAACGCTTTTTCTGTGGGAACGCGGCCCGCCGAAGTATGAGGCTGCGAAAGATATCCGTTCTCATAAAGATCGGCCATCACGTTGCGGATGGTCGCGGGGCTGAGGTTGTCGCCACGCTGCTTGGCGATAGTACGCGAGGCCACAGGTTCGCCGGTCTGGATGTAAGACTCGACGATCAAATGCAACACGTCCTGTTCGCGATGGGTCATCAGTGTGAAACGCTACCGCAATTTGAAATGCCACGGCCTGAGCGCCGGTGGCTCAACACCAACCCGTACTGATTTGATTATAAAAGGCCTTACGTGCGTGGTCAAGCGCTTGCTGCGGCTTTGCGCAAGGCTTCGATGCGGGGAGCGCGGCTTTTCGGGCTGTCGAGACTAAAAGATCGGGCGTCGCCCAGTTGAGCGCGCACAAAATTCTCGGTGCGCGTGACTGCCTCCTGGAGCGCTTTGTCTTTCTTGACGAAAGACATCCAAGCTATTGATTCCGTGGCTTGGTCGTATTCCCAGAGGCCGATTAAGCGGCCACGATCGACGATAGCGTGGCTGGGAAGGTCGGTCAGCGAACCGAGGTCTTTCAGGCCGCTGTCCACGCGCACCTTACTCTGCAGGTCCTTGGGATCCAGCAAACCTTTGAAATCGTTTCTTAGCAGGAACAGCGAATCGATACTACCGAGGAGTGAGTAACGCGGCTCCTTAGACGGTTTCAAGGCTTCGAATTTGGCGCGATCCTGGGGCAGCAACAGGCGCGTGTCGCCGGAGGCGATTTCCACGGATTCGAGCTTCAGGGGTTGCAGTGCGGTTTGAGCGGCTTTGACGCCCAGCCCGGAGAAAACCTGAAAGTCGGCGGCCGAGGCCGGTCCGATCCAGGCAAAGTATTTGCGGGCGAGTTCTGTGTGGACCTGCTCCGGCGGGAGTTTGAACCCCCGCAAAGGGTTGGGACGCCATAGCGCGTATTGATAGCGCTGCTGATCGAAACGGCCGTTGGTTGGGACGCGGCGAATATCGCCCGATTTCTGCAGCTTGCCAAGCGCCACCGGGAGCGTGGTGGTGATACCCTTCTTTTTGCCTTCCGGGCCGAGATTGCGGATCGCCTGGCCGCAGGCCTCGCGCAGTCCGTCGGGATCGAGCGGGCCTCTCTCCAGAGCCGCGAGGACGGCATCGCAAAGCTTGTCGATTTCCTTTTCGGATACTCCCAGCCTGGCGGCCAGCTTGATCTCGCCGTCAAAGCCCCGTCCGGCCGCGAGCCCCAGCGCGAAGTCTTCCGAAGGCAGGACGTACGTGCAGCCGCGAGCGCTCGGCAGCTCATAAATTTCGAGATTTTTCGCCGCCGCGTCGGCTTGCTCGCGGGAGGTTGTAGCGCGAGAAAACAGAGTCAGATAAGGCGACACTCCAGCCACCGAGCGGGCCCACCCGGCGCGCCGCAGGATTTCGGCGGATGAAGCGCCCTCCAGGGAGCCGTCCAGACCTTGGCGGTGCGCGTACCAAGCGCGGAGTTTCGAGGCCTCGACCATGTCCGTCAATTATAAATCATGCCGCGCGGGCCGCCTTCGGCTGGAGAAATACGCGGGGGGGAAACACATTCAAGACCGCCGGGACTCCCAGTAGAATCGGATACGACGCCCGGTGCCGCTTGAGCCACTTTCACCTCCCAGCACTGGTCCGGCAGTGTAGCAAAAACCTCTCGGTCCTTTTGTTACATCGGTGTCACAACGTCACAACGCCGGAACTTCGACGCGTCAAAGACCTATTATTTGCTCCGGACCGCTTAAATGTATGACTTTTTGGGGTAGAGTTCAGACGAAGCCTTTGCTGGAGGAGAATATAGCCATGACCGTTACTGTCGAAATCCCGGACGATCTGGCTGGTATGCTCGCAGCCAGGGGAGTAGACCCCTCGCGCGCCGTGCTCGAAGCCGTCGCAGTCGAAGGATACCGCAGGGACTTGTTCTCGGAATCTGCTGTGCGTCGGTTGCTCGGCTTTGAAACGCGCGTGCGGGTGCACGGTTTCCTCAAAGAGCATAACGTCTATCCGCATTACACTCTTGCCGATCTGGAGCATGACATGCATGAGGCCGACCGATACAGCGCACTGAAGGACTCATTCTCCCACTGAGTTGCGCACCGGATGACCGTCATTGCCGATACGAGCCCTATTAATTATCTGATTTGGATTGGCGAAATTGCAGTCCTGTAGAAGCTCCACGGCCGCGTCCTGATCCCGCCGTCCGTCTGCGATGAACTAAAAAGAGCGCCGGCTCCAGAAGCGGTGAGGCTCTGGATAGCCCAGCCTCCGGCATGGCTTGACATCCGGGTTCCCAGCCACGCACCGGATGCTGAGCTTGGAAAACCGGCCTTGATGACGGCGAACGCGACGCGATCCTGCTGGCGCAGGAACTGGGAGCCGACCAACTGATCATTGACGATGTGAGTGGCAGGCGGGAAGCGCAGCGGCGGAATCTGCATTTCATCGGGACCCTCGGTGTGTTACGGGCCGCGGGAAGGCAGGGCATGCTCGACTTCAAAACGACCGTTGATCGACTGCGTAATACCAATTTCCACTCTCGCAAGACATCCTGGACCAACTCCTAAAAAGCCAGCAAGGAGAGAATTGATACGACGTGGTTGTGAACTGAATCCGTGCGGTGTCCGACATTCTTCCTGGGCGCTGGCGATAAGGCTTTCGTCAATCCCCGCATCAGAGGTGTCGATGCCGAAGAACCTCAGCATGGCTGCGTCAACGGCTTCCCAGGTATTCGATGAACGATGTCTGCTGGTCGGACACGATCCGCCTCTTTCGTTTTGAGTGACCCCCAAGGGCGGGGGCGAAAGAGGGCACGCGTGCCGCCGATTACAGCGCGGCGGCTAAAGTGCCTTCGCCCCGTCCGTCTCCGGGGTCGCGGTCAAAGCGGCAAAACATGACGACGGCAAAGTGAAGCCATCTCCAGGACGAACTGTGCCGGTGAAGTTGCCGTTTGGCCGGAAACGCGGCTCAGCGAGCGTCTTTGTGAAGGAAGACTTTCTGAGCAGTCGCCAGAGGAAGGAATAGTGTTCGGGGGTGGCTGGCTAGGACACGAAATCCGAAGCGCCGGTAGAAAGCGACGGCCCGATCGTTCTTGGCATCGACCAGAAGTGTGAAAGCGGCGGCGTCCGCCTTCATCGTTCGGCTAGCAGCATCGGCCAGGAGCGCCCCACCCAAGCGCCCCTGAAATCTCCGATCCACGGCAAGCCGCCCGATGCGAACAGCGGGCACGGTAGGATAGCGCGGCAAACGCTTGGTTTCTTCCGGGGGAAGGTCAACCAGGGGAATGCTCGCGGCCGAGATCGTGTAATAGGCGGCGACATGGCTGGTGACAGCTTCGACGGCCACGAAGCAATTAGCGATACGGCGGCGGATGTCCTGGGTCACTTGCGTCTGAAAATAACGATCCAGCGCGTCTTCGCCGCAATGAAACAATGAGCGTTCATGTTCCCCGCCGAGCGGCTCCAGACGAAACGGAAACGTCATTCCACGCCGAGCAGTTCACGGCGCCGCTGAAAAGCTTTCTTCAGGGCAGGGGTAGGCTCAGGCGGATTTAGAAGGGCTTCTGCGATTTGCCGTTGGTCCTCGACGGAGAGCCGGATAATTTCGGTCGCTTCGATGGTCCGGCAAGCGGCTTCACGCGCCGCCGACACGACAAAATCGGTGAGGGTGCGCCCTTCGATTTCCGCCGCACGCTTCAGCAGCGCGTGAACGTCGTTCGGCAAACGTGCCTCAAGTCGGGCGGTTGTCTGTTTTGTCTCTTCCGCCATAACATCGACTATGATACGGCAAAGTGCCGTATCATATCAACAATTATGGCCAACGCTGGCACTTGTGGCGGATAAGGATCAGACGAGGCGCATCTATCGGATCAGGACGGTACTCACGATGCATCTGGCTTATGTCGACGCCGGTCCGATCACGCGGCCTGATCGTGAGTGGCTGAATCCCTTCGGGCCTGTCACAAAATAAATAGAACACTCTAAGGCCGGAATGTTTTAGGGTTAAATCCGTCTACTTCTTGAAGCCCGCTTGGTGCGGGAGCCATTCTGCGGGCCTTTGGCCGGAACAGGGCTTTCAGCCCGTTACTACAGCCACCGCACTCCGGCGGTGGATCATTGACTTGCCTGGCCTTCACTCTCGACGCCGCCTTCGCGCTGACTTACGCTAACAAAGACGCTAATAACCCCGCGGTCTGAAAAGACCGCTTGCATAGAGGAGCCGGGTTTGGCCCGCCTGCTGGCGGAGCGCCTTGAGGAGAATAGTCGAATGAACGCTAATTTTCGATGCGCATGCTCCGTCTTCGCCATCGCGTTGACCGCGGTGGCGGCACGCGCCGGAGAGGTCACCGTCAACCTCAGTCCTCTGGCGAATGAACCGTGGGCCTACGTAGGTAACCCAACGATTTTCTCATCATTAACGGAAGCACGTTTCCGACCGGAACCCAGAACTTCGGAGGCGTCCCGTTTGCGATTCCATCCGGACCCAATAACTATTGGGCCGGAGCCGCGGCGGCAAATTTCGGCGCCGGCACGGTCAGTCTCACGACTCTTGTCGGCGTTTATGGCGTTACCTCTGTTTTCACCGTGCTCAACAGCATGTGGGGGTGGGCCGGTCCGGATGCCTATCTGTACATCACCTTCACTGGCAGCGGCGGCGCCACCGAAACCGTCCCGCTGGTAGGGGACGTGAGGGTGCGCGATTACAACAACGATGGAAATACCAACACGATCAATAACACGTCCACGGTCCAGGTTTGGGACAACGGGTTGGGCCAGCGACTGGACCGCCAGGAATTTCTATTGCCGGCGGCCTTTTCCACCCAAATACTCACCAGCGTCACAATTACCGATACGGGGAACGAAGGCAGCGGCACAAACGGCAGCCGCGCAGTCCTGGCCGCCCTGACCGTCAGCACCTGCCATGCTTACGTTGCGGAAGGCATCGCGCTTTCGAGTAGCGCGATTGTGTACGATCCCACCTTGAAGATCTACGCGCAAGAGATCACTCTGGAGAATACCGGAACGGCTGCCGTGGCCGGTCCGCTGTTTTTCATTTTGGAGGATGTCCCCTCCGGAGTCGCTCTGTTGAACAAATCGGGAGCTACCGCTTGCTTCGCGCCGCTTGGCAGCCGGTACATTCTGGCCCTTCCCGAAGGGTCTTCGCTCGCGCCCAACACCTCCGTCGTCCTTGGTTTGTATTTCAGCGACCCATCCGGGACTGCGATTTCATACACGCCGCTTACTGCCGGTAGCCTGGGTGGCCTCCCATAGTCTTCTGAACAACATGGGGATTCAACCGCTGGAGCGCACACCCCGAGGGCGGAACCAGAAGCAGCGGCTCCTTCACTGCGGGTGCGAGAACTTCTCCTCAATCAATTCCGCGCCCCTGCGCGGCCCGTTGACCCTTTTCAGAATCTGGCCGAGCCGCTTCGCATTATCGCGATATTTCGGGTCCGACAAGATCTGCTCCACGGCTGCGCGCAGCCGCTGCGGCGAGCAGCTTCGCGGTGAGATGCGGATTGCCGCGCCCGCTTCCACCACTCGTTGCGCATTATCCGGCTTATCCCATTCGGTAGGGACGATCACCAGAGGAATGCCCGCTTCCAGAGCGGTAAGAATGGTTCCCGCGCCTCCGGTGGTAATCACCACGTCGGTGCGCTGGAACAATTCGGTATGAGGAATCCAGTACTCCACGCGGACATTCGGCGCCAACTCGCCCAAAGGCAATTCAGCGGGATCGCGCGACCCGCCTGCGGTCATAATCACTTCCATCGGAAGGTTGGCCAGTCCGCTCGCGGCAGCCTGCAGCAGGAACGGCTTGTAAACGTGCATGGTTCCTTCGCTGACGTGCACCCACGGACGCTCCCGCGACAATGTCGTCATCCATTCCGGAGGCGCGGCGCGCTTGGTCTCGTTCCAGATCAAGGGCCCGATGTAATGCACCGACGGCGGAAGATCGCTGCGATTATAGTCCAATTCGGGCACGCTGGGAACGAGATATAGCGGCATTGTTCCCAAATATTCGTGAATGGGAATTTCGAGCGGCGCCAGCCCGAATTTTGCCCGCATTTCATTCCCTAAACGCCGGAAACTGCCGACGCTTTTCTCGGTAATAAGATTGGCCGTCCGGCACAGCAGGCGCGTCCACCAGTTGTGCGGAGATGGCAATCCCACGCCCCACGGCGGTAAATTGGGGCTGGGAATCATGCAGCCTGGAGCGTAGGAGCAAATCGCGCAGGGGATGCCGGTTACCTCATAGAGCACCAGCGGCGCGCCCCACATGGTGATATCGGAGACGATAATGTCGGGTTTCCAGTTTGCCAGAACGCACTGCTGGTCCTTCACCTGGTCCGGAAGCGTTGTGAGCAGCCAGTCCCGAAGAACGGCCGCGCGCGACAACATGGCCCGGCTTTTCGGCGAAAAGACGGTCGCATATACTTTCTCTTCGTCCAGATATTGAAAAGGAAAATGAGCGAATCCCTGCCGCTCCATGACGGCTTTCGCTCTTTCGCCGGTGGAAAATGCGATCTCATGGCCGCGCTCGGCCAAGCCGCGCGCCAGGGCGACCGTGGGATTGATGTGGCCCGGAAAGGACCACGCCGTGAACAGAATCCTCAACCCTTGGTTCCCGTGACGCGCCGTGTCATTTCGCGGATCCAAAAATCGTCGAATATCTCGCCCGGAAGATAACGCCGCAGATTAATCAGAAATCGCGCGCGCCGCCCAACCAGATAGCGGAGCCGCGGGCGCTTGGCTTCCAAAATCCGCAGGACAACTTCGGCCACGTCGGTGGGAGAAATCACCGCGGATTCCACTTCGCGCTCCGTCATCTGGTCCAGCTTTTGAAACCAGGCGCGGTACGGGCTGTCGGCGGCCGTGGCCCGCGTGGCGACATGACGATTCCTTCCAAACAGCTCGGTCCGCACAAATCCCGGCTCTACCAGGCTGACCTGAATGCCGAACAGCGCCATTTCCTGGAGCAGGCATTCCGCTAATCCTTCCAGCGCGAATTTGCTGGAACAGTAGGCGCTGTTGCCGGGCGAACCCAGCCTGCCGCCGGTGGAACTCATAATAACGATGCGTCCGCGCTGGGCCTTCCGCATCATCGGCAGGACGGCGCGCGTCATGGACAGGGTGCCAAAGAAATTGGCGTCGAATACCTGCCGCATCTCTTCGTCGGAGACTTCTTCGAAATAGCCGCTGAGAATGCTGCCGGCGTTATTCACCAGGCCATATAACTCCCCCGATCGGCTGGCGACGGTCTCAACGGCTTTCCGGATACTGGCGTCGTCGGTGACGTCGAGCTGCAGCACGTCCAGTTTTGCGTTTCTCCGGGCAGCCGTGGCGTCCAAATCCCCGCGCCGTTCCAGATTTCGCATCGTCGCGTATACCTGGTAGCCATGCTGCGCCAGAAAAACGGCGATCTCCAACCCGATCCCGGAAGACGCACCAGTAACCAGTACGGCGCCTTTACTCATGTCGAAACTTCACAATAGTCTTAATCACAATACTGTTCACTTTATGAGGCACCCGTCTCCTCCATACCGAACACAAACGCGGCTGAAGCCGCGTGTACCTTTGGCCTTAATCATTTCTTTTCCGCAATGCGGCGCTCCGCCAGTTGGACCTGAATGGCCTGCAGGGAGCCGCGGTTTAATCGGTACGGCAAAATCATCAGCGTGGCCGCCACCAGCAGAACTCCCGGGACCAATCCATAGGACAATCCGATGTAAGCTGCGGCGGCAGGCGCTTGAGGCGCGGCGGCGGGCGCCAGCCGTCCAAAGAAGCTCAGCAACAGTCCCGCCAAAACCAGCGCTCCGCCGGACGAAACCTTCTCTCCCAGATTGAGAATCCCGAAATACATTCCCTCGCGCCGCTGGCCTGTGTGAAACTCGTCTTCATCGGCGACATCGGCCACCATCGAAGCGGGAATCACCCACACGGCGCTGGCGATGACGCCCGCGATAAAATGCCCCACGATCAAGGGCAGAGCGTTTCCCGTTCCGAACAGCCGGCCGTCACCCACCAGCCAGGTGGCCGCGCAAAGCAGCGTGGCCGTCCCGAGCGTGGCTGCGATGGAGAGCGTCCGTTTCTCGGTCCGTTTCGCCAGCGCCATCCATAAGAAGACTCCGGCTAAAGCGCCCACGTAGAAACCAGCCTGGATCTGGCTCAGAGCCGCGCCGGCATGGATCTTGGCGTACCAGGTGAAGTATTGAATGGCCAGGCTCGCGTTCAAAACCACCGCCAGGAAAAACACGACGAAGTAAAACCACACGGAGCGGAACGTCGCGTTACGCATGGCGAGCGCGAATCCGGCGAAAAAATGTCCCGCCGGCTGGGGATTGCGATCCGTTACTCCAGCATGCCGATGGCGCAGCGTCCCTAGCGTGCTGAGCACGGCGGTGAGTGACATCAGCAATCCAAACAGCAGCCCCATGCGCGGGTAACTGGCATAATTCAGCTTGGCATCGGCGCCGCTGGATTTCGTGAAGACCAGAAAAGAAAACCCGGCGGCAGCCAGCGCGCCCACTAGCCCAAAGAGCGCGCGAATGGCGAAAATAATGGTGCGCTTATCGTAATCCGAGCTGAGCTCAGCCCCCAGGCTCAGATAAGGGATGCGGTACAGCGCGCCCGTTACCCGTACCGCGATCCAGAAAGCCAACAGCCATAGGAAAAGACCGGTTTGGCTCAGGCTCCGGGGAGGACTGAATAGCAGAAAAAAGCATGGCCCCAGCACAATTCCGGCCGGGAGCATGAAGGAGTGCCTGCGGCCCAACCAGTGCCGGCCAACATCCGAGCGATAGCCGATATAAGGGTCCAGGAAGGCGTCCAGCACCAGGCCGCCCGCCACGGCGAAGCCCACCAGGGAAGCGGGCAAGCCCATCACTGTGTTGTAAAAAAACAGGGTGAACAGCCCGAAGAGCACCATGCTGATGGTGACAGGCATCTCTCCGATCCCGTACAACAGCGTAACCGGCAAGCTGGCGGCTCGCACAGGTGTCCGGACGGAAGATGTGGCCGCGGCACTCATCTCGGTTTAGGATAACAGGATCGATCGTAGCGGCACCGCGAGCAATCCAGTACGCTGCGCCGCTGCGATTCTTGCGATTCTGTCGAGGCTTGAGCGGATGCGTTATCCGCGCTTACCGAGCGCGCCGCGGAAGGATTTTAGTCCCAGAAAGGGCAGCAGCGCCAGGCAAATCAAAACAATTCCGCGAGGCTCCGGGGTCGCCGCTGTGATAATTCGGATTTCGTCCTCGGAATAATTCGTGACGTAGTCGAAATTGAGCGTGTCTCCGTTAACGGAAAGAGACAGCGCATCGTTGCCGCAGGTGGATCCGCTGCAGCCCGCGGTATTGAGATCGAGACCCGAATAGAGGTCGCTGGGAGGTGGATACACCGTGCCGGGAGCGCCCAGCAACGCATCGGTTGCATTGAGACTGGTAGCCTCCACGATAATTCCAAGAATCGGCGAATTGAAGGTCAAGGAGCCCACGTAAGTTTGATAATTATTGGGCGCAGGGGGTACACTCGACGGTTGGCTTTCCAGCATGTAAGAATTAATGTCGGTCCCTGCGGCAATCGTCCCCGGGGTCAGCTCGGCCACCGTGGTGTACGTTCCGGGCTCCGTAATATCTACGTCCAGGGGCGAGCTAAGGATCAACTGGCTCTCCTGGAAAAAGTAAGCTTCGGTATTACTCTCCAGTCCGCCACTCGCGACGCTGGCCGGCGGCGTGCCAAGAACAATGACTTGGCCGGTGGTTGAGACCAGGGTAGACGCCCTGGCGGAACAGGCAAGGCAAACCAGTCCCAGCGACCAGTTGCGAACGGCGATCCAGTTAGACATGATAATGATTCCTTGCAGTTAAGACTAACCGGAGTTCATCAGTAAGTCCAGTGAGATTCGGAACGTTTAGGACTAGGAAGTGGCAAGCTTGGTACTGGTATCAAACGCTGAGAGTTCCCGTCATTATCGGCCAGGTTACAATGCAAGTCGCGGGTCTTGAACGCCCGGGCTTTGCGTTTATTCAAAAATGTCCAAATTTCTGTTGACGGTGTGGCCCATTCGAACCCACCTGAATCCGTTTATGGCGGTGGCCCACGCATTGCGGCGGCGCGGCCATGAAGTAGCCTTCTATACCAGCGCCGGAGTTCTGGATTCTTTGCGGAAACAAGGATTCACGTGCTTTCCTTTTCAGGCTGTCGATGAGGCGCGCGTGGGACGAGCGGTTCGAGGATTGGTTTCCGACGGCTCTCCCAAGCGCTGGCAGGAACTGATGCTCGGGACGGTCCCGGATCAGTTGCGGGATCTCGAAGATGTCTGGAAATCCTGGCAACCCCAGGCCGTCCTTTGCGATGTCGCCATGTGGGGTCCCATCCTGGTCCTGCAGGAGTTGAAGGGCGTTCCGGTTACGCTGCTCTCGCACGTGGCGAGTTGTCTTTTGCCCGGTCCGGAGAATCTGCTTCCAGGAATGCGTTGGCTGCTGAAGGGTACGCCTCTGCGTCCGTTGGCTCCGGCGATTGCATGGATCTGGCAGCGGTTATCGGCGGGCGTTCCCCGTGCGGCCAACAAGTTACGCGAAACCTGGGGCTTGCCCCGGCTGCCCGGAACGGTTACCGACCTTACGGGGACGCTGCCGTTGTACCTGGTGCCCGGCACGGCCGCTTTCGATGGAAATCGGCGCGACCTTCCGCCGTCGGTGCATTATGTTGGTCCTTGCCTGTGGGATAAGGACCCGGATCAGCCTCCGCCGGAATGGATTGCTACGCTGCCGCGGGATCTGCCGATGGTGATCGTCTCGGAAGGCACCATCTATCCCGATGAGCCGAGGTTGCTGCGGATGGCCGCCCGGGGTCTGGCGAACTTGCCCTGCAACGTTGTTCTTATCGCCGGCGAAGGCAGGAGCCTGGAGAGCTTGAACCTTGGAACGCTGGCGCCGAACATTCGCGT